>Ga0213881_10000615_pt1 | contig 21157 bp, 17 predicted proteins | sample BarmaccoBMER_R08_FD_160104 | JGI IMG/M metagenome (GOLD analysis project Ga0213881, IMG submission 160104) | Barbacenia macrantha exposed rock microbial communities from rupestrian grasslands, the National Park of Serra do Cipo, Brazil - ER_R08 ... | reverse complement strand
GATTCTCGAGGCGGGTCCCAGTACGGACTCCTCGCTCGTGGAGTACGAGGCGTTCCTCACGCGTTTCTATGACGCCGCGGTCAAGGACAACCAATCGCCGTACGCGCCCAACCCGAACGCGGCGATGCCGAGGAGCTCCGACGCCGTTCGCATCTGGCCGGGGCAGCCCGACTCCTCGACCTACCTCGTGCGCAACGGGCCCCTTGCCACGGACTCGACCTACACGCGGGTCCTCGGCGGCACCACGCTGCACTGGGAGGGCAAGACGCCGCGCATGATGCCGGACGACTTCCGCACGCGCAGTGCCTACGGCGTCGGTCTGGATTGGCCGCTGACCTATACGGAGCTCTCGCCGCACTACGCCCAGGCCGAACGTGAGCTCGGCGTGTCGGGGGACGTGGAGACGCAGACCTTCGGCGGGATCACTTTCGAGCCCGGTTACGTCTACCCCATGCGCGGGCTGCCGCTGTCCTACCTCGACACGGTGGTCGCGAAAGGGATTGACGGCACCGCGGTCGAGCTCGCCGGTGAGCGGTACGAGCTGCGGGTGCGGCCCTTCCCGCAGGCCCGCAACGGCATCCCCAACCCCGACTACGACGACGGCCGGGGCTTTGTCCCGGTGGGGGCGGTGAGCACGAACCAGGTCGAGGAGGGCGGCCGTTGCCAGGGGAACAACAACTGCGTCCCGCTGTGCCCCGTGCAGGCGAAGTACAACGCCCGCAAGACGCTGGCCAAGGCGCTGCAGACCGGTTGCGTCGACATCCTCGTCCAGACCGTCGCGTCGAAGGTCATCCTTGACCCGGTGACCGGTCGGGTGAGTGGTATCGAGGTCAAGGCCTACGAGGACCCGGTGTCGCCGAGGCACACGACGTGGACGATGCGCGGTCACGTCTTCGTGCTTGCCGCGAACGCCATCGAGAACGCGCGGCTGATGCTGGCCTCCGGGCTCGGGAGCTCGAGCGGGCTCATGGGACGCAACCTCATGGACCACGCCTACCTGCTGAGCTGGGGTCTGCTGCCAGAGGTGGCCGGAACCTTCCGGGGCACCAACTGCACTGGCGGGATCAGCGACCTTCGAACCGGCGCGTTCCGGCGGCAGCAGGCGGCCTTCGCCGTCGACATCCACAACGACGGTTGGGCCTGGGCGGTGGGCTCGCCTTACTCAGACCTCATTCAGATGGTTGACCAGGAGAACCTGTTCGGCGCCCGCCTGCGCAACGCTCTGCAGAGCAGGATCAGCAGCCAGCTGCAGCTCGCGTTCATAATCGAGGTACCCCCGAGCGAGAGCAACCGCGTCACGGTGGACCCGGCCTACACCGACCAACTGGGCAACATGCGCCCCGTCATCTCCTACACCCTCCCCGACTACACGATGCGCGGGGCGTCCTACGCTCGCCAGCTCGCCCGACGGGTCTTTCAATGCCTGGACGCGGCCGACCACACCTCGTATGACCCCGAAGACAGCCAGTACGTGACGTACGAAGGACAGGGCTACGTCATACGCGGCGGCAACCACCTTGCCGGCACGCACATCATGGGTACCAGCCCGGCCACATCGGTCGTCGACGACCGGCAGCGGTCCTGGGATCACAAGAACCTCTATCTCGTCGGTGGCGGCAGTATGCCCACGATCGGCACGTCGAACATCACGCTCACCCTCGCGGCGCTCTGCTTCCGCAGCGCGCGCCACATCATCCAGCAGCTGCGCGCGGACGCCTCGCTCACGCTGCCGCCCGACGCGCCGAGCGACGCGGCCTGAACGGAAGAGATAACTGTGTCTACAGCGTCTACCAGAATCACCACCGTCGAGCGGCTGCGCGAATACCTGTACCTTGCCATGCAGCTCGAGCACGCGACCATCCCGCCGTACCTGACGGCGCTCTACTCCCTCAAGCCGGGGACGAACTCCGACGCTTACCACGTCATTCGGGTGGTGGCGGTGGAAGAGATGCTCCACCTGACGCTGGACGCCAACATGCTGAACGCGATAGGTGGCAGCCCCGACCTGACCGCGCCAAGCTTCGTCCCCGACTACCCCGCCTTCCTCCCGGACGGCGAGACCGACTTCCAGGTCAGCCGCCAGCGTTTCTCCCGGGAGGCCATGCAGAACATCCTGGAGATCGAACGGCCGAAGCAGACGCTAAGCGAGCAGCACCGACTGGTCAGGCGCAGCGCGCCGAAAGCCCAACAGCTCGCGGTCGTACCAGGCGAACCGAGCATGCAGTACTACAGCATCGGCGAGTTCTACGCCGAGATCGGCCGGGGATTCCGATACCTGCACAAGGAGATGGGTGATGCCCTGTTCCGCGGCGACCCGGCGCGCCAGGTGGGTAAGGAGTACTTCTACTCCGGCGGGGGGGAGCTCACCACCGTCACCGACCTCGACTCGGCGGAAGTTGCCATCCGGCTCATCTCCGAGCAGGGCGAGGGGTACGGCGGGCGGATCTACGACGAGCACCGAGAACTCGCCCACTACTACCGGTTCGAACAGCTCTTGCTCGGCAGGTACTACCTGGACGGTGACCAGCCGGGACAGCCAACCGGGCCCGCCCTCTCGGTCGACTGGGACGCGGTCTACCCGATCAAGCAGGACGCGCGCCTCGCCGACTATCCCGCCGGCTCCGAGTTGCGCGATGCGGCCGTCGCGTTCAACCGCGCCTACGCGGACTTTCTCGGCCTGCTCACCAAGGCCTTCACCGGCCAACCGGAACTGCTGATCGAAGCGGTGACCGGCATGTTCCGGCTGCGCGACCTGATGATCCAGCTCATCCGCAACCCTATTCCCGGCCTGGACGGTGTGAACGCGGCACCCACGTTCGAGATGGCCGCCGCGGCGGTGGTGTCGTCATGACCACCCGGCTGGAGCGGTTCCTCGCTTTCTCCGCCGACGCCACGGCCTTCACCCGCTTCGAGTTGCAGGGCACCGGGCAGGCGCGGGAGTACCTCGACACAGTGGTGCGCATCGCGGGCGACACGATCGTCGACCGTCTCCTTGACCTCCACCTCCACGCCAAGGCCGTGGCCGCGGCCTCCGGCAACAGCGCGATCATGGAGCACCTGTTGCGTCGAGACGTCCTCAGCGACCCGCGGCTCGGCCCCGTGGCCCGCAACATCGTCAAGATGTGGTTCGTCGGCATCTGGTACGAGCTGCCGAGGGAGTGGACGGAGGCCTTCGGGGCTCGAGAGGGTGACGTCACCTTCGTGGTGTCGGGTACCGCCTATGCCGAGGGCCTGCTGTGGCGCGCGATCGGCGCGAACCCGCCCGGCGCCAAGGCGCCCGGATATGGATCCTGGGCGCTTCCCCCACACATTCCGGCACTCGCTGCCCACTGACCAGGAGGATCTCCATGACCGCTCCCGTACAAATCGACCGCTCCAAAGTGAAGCTCGGCGTGACCCCGACACTGTGGTGGAACGACGACTTCCCCAACATTGACATCGGGGTCACGTTTGAACAATGCGTGAGCGAGATGGCGCTCGCCGGCTTCGAGGGCTGCAGCGTCGGCCACAAGTACCCCAAGGACATCGCCGTCCTGCGCGCGGCCTTGGAGCTACGCGGCCTGCGCGTCTCGGAGCCGTGGACGAGCACGTACTTCACGGCGCACGACATGGAAGACGTGACGCTTGCTACCTTCGCGTCTTCGCTTGAGTTCATCAAGGCCATGGGCGGGACGGACCTGGTGGTCGCCGAGTTCGGCGGGGCCGTCCACCCGCTGCCGACAGCCGTCTTCGCCAACCGGCCCCTGTTCGACAACCGGCAGTGGGAGGCGCTCTGCGCGGGCATGAACAAGATCGGAGGGATCGCGAAGAGCGAGGGGATGCGCCTGTGCTACCACCACCACATGGGCACCGGCGTGATGACCCTGGCCGACACCGACCGCCTGATGGCGGGCACCGACCCCGAGCTCGTCCACCTGTGCCTGGACACCGGGCACATCGCGTTCGCCGGCGACGACCCGCTGGAGCTGACGAAGGCCCACGCGACCCGCATCGGGCACGTCCACCTCAAGGATGTGCGTCCTGAAATCATCGCGGAGGTGCGCGAGCAGCACCTGTCCTTCCAGGACGCGATCAAGGCGGGGGTCTTCACGGTACCCGGAGATGGGTCGATCGACTTCGTCCCGATCCTGCGGACTCTGGCGGAGAACGGGTTCGAGGGCTGGCTGGTGGTCGAGGCCGAGCAGGACCCGGCGAAGGCCCTCCCGCTCGACTACGCGTTCAGGGCTCGCAGGTATCTACGCGAGATCCTGGGGTTCTAACCATGACTCTGACCACGGCGAGGGCCGGGCGAGATGTGTACTTCAGCTTCTTCATGTTCACCGCGGACCTGCGACCGGACGATCGGGCGTACACCGCGACGATCGTGCGCCACATCAAGGAACTCCAGTCGTATGGGTACAACGGGTTCGACCTGCCGATCGCGCCCCCCTCCGGCTCGCTGGATTCGAAGGCCGAGCTCGAGAGCTACCTGGGGCTTAAGCGCGCGCTCGACGACGCGGGCCTGGGTGACGTCCCGTTCTCGACGAACGTCGCCGTGACCCGGACGTTCAACCCTGCCTCGCCCTACCGGGAGCAGCGCGAGGCGGCGGCCGCCTACCTGCGGTCCAGAGTCGACATCACGGCGGCGCTCGGTGGCTCGCTGCTCGCCGGAGCGATCATCTTCCCGTACAACGTCTATCCGGTCACCGACTCCGGTGAGCCGGTGTGGTCTGACGCGTTGCAGGCGTGGTCGCGGCCCGGCTACGGGCACGCCCGCGAGGTCTTGCGGGAAGTGGGTGACTATGCGGGGGAGCGCGGGGTCACGCTGGGGATCGAACCAGTGGACCACTGGGAGACGCCCGCGCCGAACCTCGTCGGTGAGGTCGCGGACTTCCTGGACCATGTCCCCAGCTCTTCGGTCGGGGTGTGCATCGACAGCTCCCACGTGGTGCTGGGCAGTGAAGGCCCGGCGGTGTTCCGGGCTCAGGTGCAGCGGCTGGCGACGGGGAGCCGGATCCACTCCATCCACATCTCCGCACCCGACCGGGGCGCTCTGGCCGACAGCTGGATTCCTTGGGACGGTTTCCTCGGCCCGGTGCTGGCCCATTACGCCGGGCCGCTGCTCGTCGAGGTCTTCAACGCGGTCCCCGCGTTCCTCAACTCGTTCCGGCTGACCCGGCCCAAGTTCTGGATCCCCGGCGAGGACGCGCCGGTGCGGGGCGTTCTGGACGCCTACACCGTCGCCGCGGACGGGCTCGCCACCGTCCGGGCCGAGCTGGCGAAGCGGGTTCCTCCGGCAGACGACACGAAAGGGAAGACACCATGACTGACACCGTCCGCCTTGATGCGCAGGGTGCCGTGAGCGGGCCGGCGAACGTGAACACGGCCCGCTCCTACCGGGCCGTGTCGGGACACACAACCACCGCCGATCAGCTCGGGCCGCTCGCGGACTTTCCCGGCTTCTGGGAGGGAACCGGGTTCAGTATCATCGCCCGGCCCGACTTCGACACCGACAACTCCGACGGGTTCTTCCTCCAGCTCAACCTGCTTCGGGAGACGATTGAGTTCCTGACCATCGGTTCCCCAGTCATAGACCGGGGAAGCAAGCAGAACAGCATCCCCTTGTTCGGCGTGACATACCTGCACCGGGTCACCGATGCGATCACCGGCGGCGCGCTGCACATCGAGACAGGGTCCTGGCTCGTGATCCCGCCCACCACCGAACCGGCGAACAACGACACCAGCATCGCCAGACTGTCAGTCATCCCGCACGGGAACTCGCTGTGCGCCACCGGGTTCCCGGAATACGTCGTGCCGACGGGGCCGATCGAGATTCCGCCCTCGAACACCGTCCCCTACCCGATTGGCGGCCAGCCTCCACCGCCAGGGACCAAGAACCCCTTCCGGGCGTACGACCTCAGCCTGGACACCCCGTACCGGACCAGGCCGGTCCCACCGGGGATCACTCAGGCGATACTCGACGACCCGATCACGCTGCTCCGCGACGCGCTAGCGGGGCAGAACGTCGAGCACATCACCCGTCTAATCGTGTCCACGGCGATGGGCGGGGGTGTGGACAACATTCCGTTCATCGTCCAGAACGCCGATGTGACCAGTTTTGACAGCGTTTTCGCGATCGAACGCGTTGAGGGACCACAGGGTGCCGATTTTATGCAACTGCAATACGTCCAGACGGCGCCCCTCAAGTTCCGGGGGATGATATTCCCGCACGTCACGGTGGGCACGCTCGTCAAAGCCTTCTAGCCTAATCGGGCCGGGTCCAGATGATCTCGTTCACGGCGGTCGGCAGCTATCTCCGCCGTGTCGCGCCGCGTCGCGGAACGCACGCGCTTGACGTGACGTCAGTGCGCGTGCGCGACGTGGTGGGCGGCCAGCACATCCAAGCCGAAGTCACCCTCGGGGTCGCGCCACACCGAGTGGGCGTGGTTGACCTGGCGTTGGGTGTTGTCGTACTCGATCAGCAGCCGGGGACCCTGGAGCCGGTAGTAGTGTGGCTGGCCGGGCTCGGTGCCGCCGGCCCAGGCGAAGAACACCTCGTCGAGTTGGTCACCCACGTAGCGGTCAGCGGCCGCTGAGGCCAGCTCCTCGGGCACCCGGCCGGTGTAGCAGTCCAGCACGGCGCGCAGCAGCTCACGCTGTGAAACGTCCAGCTCACGGGCTGGCAGGCCCTTAGGTGCTTCGATCAGCTCGACCGCATCGTGATCGGCCGAGGTGATCCCGTAATTGCGCTCGGCGTTGTTGTGCGCGGTCCATAAGGTCTCGTCCAGACCAGCGCCCAAGCAGCCCCGCCACAGCAGCGGCGGCGGGATCAGCCGGTCGGGCCCGCCGTTATCGATGACCCGAGGCCGGTTGCCGCCGATGATGTCTACCGGTGCCCTCGGAGTGAGCACCGCGCGTGCCCGGTGCTCGTGCGACAGCGAACGGACCAGCTCACGGGCTAAGTCCTCCACTCCACCCAGCGGTCGCAACAGCCGAGAGCCCAGCAGCGGTGAGCTCGCCGGGTCGGCACCCAGGAAACACGGCGTGGTTGCAACCACCGAACCGTCTACCACCAGGTTGTTCAGCGAGACATGGTGGCCGCCGAAGCGCCAGCCCCACATCCGTTCGCCCGGCGTGCCGAAGATCCGCACGTAGTACATCTCCGGATCTCGGCCCCGCTCGCGGCCGAAGTCCAGCCCGGCGAACCCTTCGGTGTAGTCCAGCGCGTTCTCCAACCCCATCACGGTGGTGACTGTGATGAAACCGGCAGGTGAGAGCCCCGTGGCGACCAGGGCCATCGTTCGCCGGTACTGGGTCGGGGTCATCTCGCCGACCGTGAGGCCGCCATGGTCAGTGGGGGTGTAGAACCAATGACGGCGCTCGACTTCCGACTCAGCCGACCAGGCCCACCCGACCTGAGCGCGCTGGTTTGCATCGAGCGTGGCGAGAAGCGCTTGCGCGGCGTCGGCCATCCGGTCGGCGACTTCGCGAGCAGCCGCACACGGTTTCAGCATGCCGCCACCGTATCGGGAGTCTCAGACGGTATACAGCTCCGAAACCGGTGGTTTCGACTGGCCTAACCCTGAGGACTACAAGTAGGCGCGCGTGCCGAGGTCAGGGCCGTTCGGCCGAGCGACTAGCGGGCTGGGGAGTCTTCGGTGGCGTAGAGCGCGCGTACCAGGTCTTCGATGGATGGCTCGGCGATCGCGACATCGCGCAATGGCGCCCGAGCGGCGACGGCGGCGATCAGCTCAGCGGCGTTGACGGCCTGGGTGAACTCCAGCCGCTGCCGCAGACCCTGGGCCTGCACCGAAACATCGACCACGCCGGGCAGCCCGAGCAGCGGCGGTATCGGCTCAGTGAGCTCCACCACCAGCGCACGATTACCGGCGAACCGGGCGCGCAGCGTGCTCAGCTCGTCGTCGACCAGCACCCGGCCTCGGTCGATGACGATGACCCGCCGGCAGAGCCGTTCAACGTCGGGCAGATCGTGCGTGGTGAGCAGCAGCGTGACGTCACCGCGTGCGTTCACCGTCGACAAAAACCCGCGCAAGCGTTCCTTGCTGGCTAGGTCGAGCCCAATGGTCGGCTCGTCGAGGACCAGCAGTCTGGGGGAGTGCAACAGCGCGGCGGTAACTTCGCCGCGCATCCGCTGGCCGAGCGACAGCTGCCGGACCGGGGTGGCTAGGAACGGCGCCATGTCCAGCAGCTGCACGCACTCGTCGAGCCGTTCTCGGAAGCGTGCCGACGGCACCCGGTGGATAGCGCCGTGCAGGTCGAAGCTCTCGACCAGCGGCAGGTCCCACCACAGCTGGCTGCGTTGCCCGAACACCACGCCGATGCGCCGGGCCAGCTCGCGGCGCTGGCGGACCGGGTCGAGCCCGCACACCCTGGCCCACCCGGAGGTCGGCACCAGCACTCCGGTCAGCATTTTGATCGTGGTGGACTTCCCGGCGCCGTTCGGGCCGAGGAACCCAACGGCGTCGCCCGGTTCGACGGTGAGCGTCACGTCCGCCACGGCGGTCACCCGACGGCGGCGTAACCGCGTCCCGACAGTGAATTCGCGGTGCAGCCGATCAGTGTGGATGATCGTCATGACCCGGTTCCTTGGTAGTGGCGCACCCCAGCTCGCCAGATCAATGTCGTGAGGGCCACCGTGAGTGCGGCGACTAGCGGCGGGCTGTAGCGCAGCGCGTCGGGCAGCCCGAGCGGGTCGGGCCGTCCGAGCAGGGCCAGCGCCGGGAAGTACGCGACGAACGCCCCAGGCAGCACGAAGCACATCAGCCGGCGCAGCCACGGCCCATACACCGTGATCGGGTACGAGGTGGCGAAGTTTGAGCCGTAGGTCACCGAGTTCGCTGCCTCTTGACCGTCGATCAGCCAGAACGACACCGCGTTTGCCGCCACGAACAGCGCGGCCAGGATCACCGCCCCGACTAGCGGCGCGGTGGCCGCCACCAGCGCGCGCACCGGTGTCCAGTCCAGTTGGAGGGTGGTCAACGACCAGCCGAGCACGGCCAGCCCGGTGCCTACCCGACCGAGCCGTTTGAGTGCTAAGTCCGCTGTGAGCAGCTGGGCCAAAGTGCTCAGCGGGCGCAGCAGCATCACGTCGAACTGGCCGGTGCGGACGTACTCAGGCAGTTTCTCGATCTGTTCGACGCAGAGGATGGCCAGCCCGAACGCGGTGGCTGCCAGCCCGTACATCAGCACCACCTCGGTCGATGAGAATCCGCCCAACGAGCGGACCTGGGTGAACACCACCAGGATCCCCAGTAGTTCGATCGCCTGCCCGATGATCTGGGCCACTACGTCGAGCGCGAACGAGCCAGGGTAAGCGAGTTGGCTACGCAAGCGGGACGCCAGGATCCGGGGATAGACCGACCGATGGCGTGGGCTTGACTCAACCGGGGGCAACTCAGCCACCCTGCACCACCAGCCGGCGAGTCCCTCGGGCCAGCACGACCTGACCGGCCGCCAGTAACAAGGCGGCCCAGACCAGCTGCTTGGTGATCAGCGTGAATGCATCGCCGCGTTCGGTGAATACGTCGATCGGGAATTGAAACAGCGCCGGAAACGGCGTCCAGGCCAGCACCGCCCGCGCCCAGCTGGGATACCAGCTCAGGGGCAGCACCAACCCGCCGAGCACTCCACTGGTGGCGCCCCACACCGCGAGCGCGCCTCTGGCGTCGAGCAACCAGAACGCGCTGGCGTTGAGCAGAAACCGGATACTGAAGCTGACCGTGACCGCCAGCGGCACAGCGGCGGCAATCAAGATCCAGGTGATCGGGTGCTCGGGCCAGCGCAGCGGGAAGAACAGCGCCCCGAACGCCATCGGCGGCAGCAGCCGGGCCCCGATGGCGTGGCCGGCGCGGCCCAGATCGGTGGCCAGCATCGCGGCCTGCAGGTTCCACGGTCGGCTTAGATCGATCACCACATCGCCGGTACGGATCCGCTGGGATAGCTCGGTGTCGCCCCACAACAGCACCACGCCAATCAGGCCCTGCCCGAGCCAGACGTAGGTGACCGCGACGGCGGTGTCATAACCCGCGACGCTGCCGCGCTGGGCCAGCACGGCGATAAGTATGGCGCCGCGCAGCAGGCCGAACACCACGTTGGCGGTGACCCCGCCCAGGCTGGCCTGCCAGTAGCTGGCATGGCGCCGATACCCGGCTCGGACCAGCTGCGGATACGGCGCCAGCACGACTCATTAGATTACGGCGGCGCGCAATGGGATTTCACGGTTCGACATGGCCACCTTCTGCTCCTCGTGGACACTCAAGTGGACACTCAAGATGCTGTTCGCGCCAAAGGGGGGCGCGGCGCGGGCGGATCAGAACTCCGCGAGGGCGGCGTTAAACGTGGGGCTGGGGCGCATCACCTGGTCGGCTTTGGCGCGATCCACGTAGTAGTAGCCACCTAAGTCGACGGGCTGGCCCTGTACCGCGTTCAGCTCACTGACGATCTTTTCCTCGTCGGTGCCCAATCGCTGTGCCAGCGGTGCGAAGACAGCGGCCAGTTCGGCGTCTTCAGACTGCCCGGCCAGCGCCTGTGCCCAGTACAACGCGAGGTAAAAGTGGCTGCCTCGGTTGTCCAGCTCGCCGCGGCGACGCGAGGGCGACTTGCCATGCTCCAGCAGCTGCCCAGTGGCCTCGTCCAGCGCTTTACCAAGCAGCGCGGCGCGGGGATTGTCGTTGTCGGCTTGGGAGGCCATGAACTCCAGGGACACGGCGAGCGCGAGGAACTCGCCGAGGGAGTCCCACCGCAGGTGGTTCTCTTTAATCAACTGTTGGACATGCTTGGGTGCCGAGCCACCTGCCCCAGTCTCGAACAGCCCACCGCCGTTCATCAGCGGCACAATCGAGAGCATCTTGGCGCTGGTCCCCAGCTCCAAGATCGGGAAAAGGTCGGTGAGGTAATCACGCAGCACGTTCCCAGTGACCGAAATCGTGTCGTCGCCCTTGCGGGCCCGCTCGCATGTGTACCGGGCGGCCTCGGCGACGGGCAGGATCTCGATGATCAGCCCGTTGGTGTCGTGCTCGGGCAGGTAGGCGCGAACCTTCTTCAGCACTTCGCTGTCGTGGCTACGGGTGTCGTCCAGCCAGAACACCGCTGGCGCGCCGGTCACCCTGGCTCGCCGCACGGCCAGCCGCACCCAGTCCCGAATCGGGGCATCCTTGGTCTGGCAGGCCCGCCAGATGTCGCCGGCCGCCACCTCGTGCGACAGCAGGACGCCGCCGTCGGCGGAGATGACCCGGACGGTGCCCGGCGCACTGATCTCGAAGGTCTTGTCGTGGCTGCCGTACTCCTCGGCTTTCTGCGCCATGAGGCCCACGTTCGAGGTCGTGCCCATGGTGGTTGGGTCGAACGCGCCGTGCTCGCGGCAGTGCGCGATGGTCTCGGCGTACAGCGGGGCGTAGGACGAGTCCGGGATGACGAACTTCGTGTCCTGCTGCTGACCAGCGGCGTTCCACATCTGACCGGACGAGCGGATGGCCGCCGGCATGGATGCGTCGATGATCACATCGCTGGGCACGTGCAGATTGGTGATGCCCCGGTCGGAATCCACCATGGCAATCGACGGTCCGGTCTGGTACGCGGCGGCGATGGCCTGCTCGATGGCCTCCCGCTTCTGTGCCGGCAGGTTGCCCAACGCGGTGATCACGCTGGCCAGACCGTCGTTGGGGTTCGCGCCCACCGACGCCAGGTCAGCTCCGTACTTGGCGAACAGATCGGCGAAGTAGGCCTTCACCGCGTGTCCGAAGATGATCGGGTCGGAGACCTTCATCATCGTCGCCTTCAGGTGCACCGAGAAGAGCACGCCCTTGGCCTTGGCGTCGGCAACCTGCTCGGCGAGGAATTCCTCCAGGGCCGCCCGGCCCATCACCGCCGCGTCCACGATCTCACCGGCCTGGACTCCCAGCGACGGCTTGAGCACCGTGACCGTGCCGTCGGACGCCACGTGCTCGATGCGCAGCTCGTCAGCTTTGCTGAGCGTGACCGAGCGCTCGGAGTGTCGGAAATCGCCATCGCTCATCGTGGACACGTGCGAGGCCGACTCGGACGACCAAGCACCCATGGAGTGCGGGTGGGAGCGGGCGAACTGCTTGACAGAGGCCGGGGCACGGCGGTCGGAGTTGCCTTCGCGCAATACCGGGTTGACCGCGCTGCCCTTCACCGCGTCGTACACGGCTCGGGCGGCACGCTCGCCGTCGGTCGACGGGCTCTCCGGGTAGCTGGGTATGTCATAGCCGGCGCTCCGCAGCTCTGTGATGGCCGCCTTGAGCTGGGGGATCGAGGCGCTAATGTTGGGCAGCTTGATGATGTTGGCTTCGGGCGTCTTGGCTAGCTCGCCGAGCTCAGTCAATGCGTCAGCTACCCGCTGGAGGTCGGTCAGCCGATCGGGGAAGCGCGCCAGGATGCGGCCAGCCAGCGAAATGTCGCGGAGCTCGACTTCGACGCCCACCCTACTGGTGAAGGCCTCGATAATGGGCAGGAACGAATGCGTTGCCAGCGCGGGCGCCTCGTCCGTGTAGGTGTAGATGATCTTCATTGGTGCTTCCGGCCTGCCTGTTATCGGTGGGTTGGGTGCGGATTGCGGAGCGCTGTACCTCCACGGAGCTTCGTCGGCGTCTTCGTTGGCGTCTTCTTCGACGGCTCCGCTAAGTGCTCCGGAAAGTCTTAGACGAACACGCTACCTGCGCCGGCCTCAATCGCGCCGCCAAGTCCGGGCGGCTGCGGTAGCGTGACGCGCGAGTTGTTACCTGGCAGGGCGGAGCGTCGGCATGATGAAGCTGACCGATATCAGGAAGATCAAGAAGATCAAGAAGCCGGACACGCGCGGCTGGGGGTTCACGATAGTGCTGGGTGTGTTGCTCGGCTTCTCGGCGCTGATCGACCAGGGGGTGGTCAACGCCGATTCAGAGCGGACCTCGCCGTGCCGGGTTGAGGTCACCGCCGATACGCTGCCGGTGCGTGTCGACGCACAGCCGAGCGCGAAGAGCACCTCGACGCTGAAACGCGGCGACCTGCGCGGGGCCACCACCACAGTACGTAACGGTTACCGCCAGCTCAGCGACGGAGGTTGGACGCTTGACACCTATCTGAAGCCGCTGTCGGGCAGCAGGTGCACGGCTTAACTGAGGCTTTCTGGCGGGCGTAGGTACAGGCAGCGGTGGTGCGGGGTGAAGCCGAGCCGTCGGTAGAGGCTCAAGGCGGCGGCGTTGTGCGCCGCCACCTGCAGCACGCACCATCGTGCGCCTCGCTCGAGCCCCCAGCCCGAGGCTCGCGCCATCATCGCTTTAGCCAGCCCGCGTCGGCGGTGGGCTTCGGTCACCGGCATCCGGGTCAGGTAGAGATGCTCGTCCAGCACCGCCAGCCGGCTCGTCCCCGCCAGCTGATCGCTGACGTGGGCCAGCACGAAGCTCAGGTGCGGCAGGGCTGGCGCGGTCAGCACGTGTTCTTGGTCGGTGGTCACCGGCTCGACCGCGGCTGCTCGCCACGACTCGCGCCCCGCGACGGTGAGCCTCGCTATGCTCGATCCGGCAAGCGCCGGATGCTCGGCGAGCGCGCGCAGGTCGGCTACCAGCACCTCCACCTGGGCGCCGGCTGGGTGTGTCTCTTCGGTGGCCCAGCCGTCCTCTTCGGTGGCCCAGCCGTCCTCGGCGGTGACCCAGCCGTCCTCGGCGATGGCCCGATGCCACGGCGAGCCCTCGGGCACCTGCACTCGTGGGGCCAGCTCGTGTTCTTCCGCGAACTCAACTACCGCTCGCAGCGCGGCCGGTACCGACCGGTGCGGGTCGCCGACGGCCAGCGCCGAGTTCGCCCTGCCGGTGAACCCGCCGGCCGCGCGCAACCGCCACTGCCCGAGCGGGCGCTGGGTAACCGCTGGCCAGCCGTCCGCGCAGATTCTTTCCAGCCGGGACACCGCGGCCCACGATGGCCGCTTCCGCGGCGGCGGTGGGATTTCCCGCACCGCGACCACGTCGTCCCGGCGCACCCGCACCGAGCCATTCCTCGTTCGCACGACCACCGTGACCGGGCCGACTTCGATTAGCTCGCCGACCGCGTCGCTGCGCATCGGCCGCCGGTCGGCCTCAATTACGCGATGGCGCAGCGATACCCGCCGCCCGAGCAGACCGCTCAGGGAGGCCGCGTCCGGCCCCATATGTGCCCGGTTCACCCCGCGATTCCCTCACTCACGATTGACCGTCGGCCCGGGCACCCGGCAACTCGGTGTGACTTCGCCCGCCTCAAGGCTACCTCTGTGCGCTGAACTCAATCGGAGCAGACATACTGTGGGGTGAATGTTGTACCCCATCCCAGGAGAACGCCGTGACCTATGTAGTCGCCGAGCCGTGTGTCGACCTCCTTGACAAAGCGTGCATAGAGGAGTGTCCGGTTGATTGCATCTATGAGGGTGGCCGGATGATGTACATCCATCCTGACGAGTGCGTCGACTGTGGTGCCTGCGAACCGGTCTGCCCGGTCGAGGCGATCTACTATGAAGACGATGTACCGGATCAGTGGAAGGACTACACCAAGGCCAACGTCGACTTCTTCGACGAGCTCGGCTCGCCGGGCGGGGCCTCGAAGGTGGGCAAGATCGATTTTGATGTTCCGCCGGCCACTAACCTTCCGCCTCAGCTACACGACGAATGAGGCGTGTGCTTCCGGACTTCCCATGGGACTCTCTTGTCGATGCGACCGCCCGCGCGCACGAGCATCCAGGAGGCGTAGTCGATCTTTCGGTTGGTACTCCAGTCGATGACGTACCCGCTCTGGTCCGGGCGGCTCTCACCGGTCCGGCCGCCGGGGAACCCGGGTACCCGGCCACCTGGGGTACTCCGCGGCTGCGGGAGGCTGTGGTAGCGGCGATGGAACGCCGCCATCAAGTAACTGGGCTAGACCCGGATGCGGTACTGCCAACGATTGGCTCCAAGGAATTAGTGGCATGGCTGCCCACGTTGCTGGGGGTGGGCCAGAGTGATGTGGTGGTGTTGCCCGAGCTGGCTTACCCCACCTATGAGGTCGGGGCTCGGTTAGCGGGCGCGCAGGTGCTGCGCGCTACCCCACCGGTGGTTGATGGCCTGGGTCGAGTGCGGCTGGTGTGGTTGAACTCACCGGCTAACCCGACCGGTCGGGTGCTGCCTGCCGAACACCTGCGTCGGGTCGTTGACTGGGCGCGTGCGCTCGGTGCGGTCGTGGCCTCCGACGAGTGCTACCTCTCGCTGGCCGATCCGGCGACCGGGGCTGTGTCGGTGTTGCACGAGTCGGTGTCCGGTGGCGACCCCACCGGTTTGCTCGCGGTGCACTCGCTGTCCAAGTCGTCCAACCTGGCCGGATACCGCGCCGGCTACGTGGTCGGGGACCCGGCGCTGGTCGCGTCGTTGCTCGCGGCTCGCAAACACGCCGGGATGATGGTGCCTCGGCCGGTGCAGGCCGCCATGGTCGCGGCGTTGGACGACGACGAACACGTATGCGTGCAGTGGCGCCGGTACCGGCGGCGGCGGTCGGCCTTGGCCAGGGCGTTCACCGACTTCGGGCTGCGCATCGAACATTCCGAGGCGGGGCTGTACCTGTGGGCCACCGGTGGCGAACCGGGGCGACACACCGTGGACCGGCTCGCGGCGCGGGGTGTCCTGGTCGCCCCCGGCGAGTTCTACGGGCCAGCCGGAGCTTCTTATGTGCGGGTGGCGGTCACCGCGACCGACGAACGGATCAGCGAGGCGGTCCGCCGGCTGCGCCGCGCATGACAGCGGTTCAACGCGATCATTCCCGGCCGCCCAATAGCCAGCCGCTACAACCGCTCGGCCCTGGCCACGATCTTCTCCCAGGCCGCCCACCACAGCGAGCGTTGATGTTGCCCTCGGGCGTACTCGCGCTCCACCAGCCGCCAGGCGCCGAACATCTTCATGGGGTTGGGCGTTTCGCCGAGCCCGGCCACCAGCTCGCGGATCCGGTGTTGTGCCACGCACGCGTCCTGGTGGTCACCCAGCACCTCCTGCAGCCCGCTGGTGGCGTCGAGCAGCTGGCGCACTGGCTTGCCAAGCACCGGTTCGGCAAGTTCCCCGGTGTATCTCAGCCGCTTGCCCTTGATCCGCAGCGCGTGCAGCATCTCGTCTGACGGATTATCCCCGGCGCGCCGCACCGCTTTGCTCAGCGATCGATACTGCTTACGAACCAGCTTGATCAGCTGTGGCTGTTTCTTGCTCGCCTTCGGGGTGGGCAGCGGACACCGAACCGCGTCGGCCAGGCGCTCCAGCAGCGTGGTGTAGCGAGGCGCGCTGAGCGCGGCGAGCATGTCCTGGCGGGCTTCGCGGTATTCGTCGTCCAGCGCGCCGATGAGCTGCTCGGCGAAGGCTCGCTCTTCGGCGGGTAGGTTGGAGGCGAGCTGGCGCAGCCTCGGCAGCAACACGTCCAGGTCGCGCACCGGACCTAGCGAACGCCCGAGCCAACCCAACTCGGCCCGCAGCTCATCGGCCCAGTCAGCATCCAACAGTGGCGCGGCCGCTTTCAGCGCCGCGCGCATCCGGCGCACAGCTACCCGCATCTGGTGCACGTCCTCGACGTCGGCCCCGGTACGGGCGCCAGGGTCGTGTCGCAACAGTGCGCGCAACCGGCTATCCAGAGCCACCCGGACGTGATGTACCGGTGAGTCATCCGGACGGGCCGACAGTGGCTCAGGCAACTCAAACAGGCTAGCCGGCAGCGAGTCCCTCGCGGGGACCGCGGCCGCTCGGCGGGGGGCGTGGATACCAGCGCGGATACCGGCGTGCTCACTAGTGGCGGCTGTCACCGCGTTGAGGATACGCGTCTGTCAAGATCAATTGTTCGCGTGCAGCGCCGTATTCAGCTCGACCTTGCGCCCGGCGAGCGGACGCGCCTCCACCGTGCCTGTTACTGAGTTGCGAAGGAACAGTAACCCTGAGCTTCCGGAGAGTTCACCTGCTCTGACCACCGTGCCGTCGGGCAAGGTCACCTTGGTACCGGCGGTGACATAGAGTCCGGCTTCAACCACGCAGTCGTCGCCCAACGAAATGCCGATCCCGGCATTCGCGCCGACCAAGCAGTTGCGGCCGACTGAGATCACCTCTTTGCCGCCGCCGGACAGCATACCCATGATCGACGCGCCGCCGCCGATGTCGGAACCGTCCCCAACCACCACGCCCGCCGAAATGCGGCCCTCCACCATCGAAGTGCCGAGGGTTCCGGCGTTGAAGTTGACGAATCCCTCGTGCATCACGGTGGTGCCCTCGGCCAAGTGGGCACCGAGCCGGACCCGGTCGGCGTCACCGATCCGCACCCCGGACGGCACGACGTAATCGACCATTCGGGGGAACTTGTCCAGCCCGTACACCGTGAGCTGACCGTGCTTGGCGCGCAGCCGAGCTCGGGTCAGCTCGAAGCTAGGCGCCGGGCACGGACCGGCGCTGGTCCACACCACGGTGGCGAGCAGGCCGAACACCCCGTCCATATTTATTGAGCGCGGCTTGACCAACCGATGGCTGAGCAGATGGAGCCGCAGGTAGACGTCGTGCGCGTCGGTCGGGGACTCGGCCAGCGAGGCAATCTCGGTGCGCACCATGACGAGCGTGACGCCTCGGGCTTCGTCGTGGCCCAGCAGCGCCGTCAGCTCGTTTGCTGGCTCGGACGTCGTGGTGTCCGTGGCTCGGCCGAGCATGGGTTTCGGGTACCAGGTGTCCAGCACGGTGCCGTCGGCGGCCACAGTGGCAACGCCGACGCCATGGGCGCCGTCGGTGATATGCACGAAGGCACGTTATAGCAGCGCACCGCGGCCGTCCGGCACGAACTTCGGCGGCCGGCGTGACCAGATATATCCCTTTCCACTCTTTAGATACACTGGCCTGATGACGAAGCGCCTGGTGGATATCTGCTTGCCGGCAGTGTTGATCTCGCCGATGATGACCGGCGCCGATCCGCGTGGGCCTGAGCGCATACTTTCTAGGCGACACCTCGGCGGTTGCTCGAATCGGGCAAGCCGTCCGTCGCGGCGCGGCTCGTCCCGCCGCTGGAAGCCGGCCTGATAACGCGATGTGCCATTACCGCGCTCGCCGCTCGGTCCTCTTAGATAGTTCTTGTAGTCGATAGGTAAAACAGCAGCGCCACTAGAGTGCCAGAACCTAATAGCTCGCCTTGCCGAGCGAGCTCCGTGACACGCGAGAGCTTCACCCACTCCACGCGGCCGACCTCTTCGGTGTCCGTCGGCTCACCGATTCGCTTGGCCTCACGCCACAGAACCGTTCCCCGAATGTCCGCCACGTACCGCGCTTATCCGCCACACCTGCACCCTACGACTGATACATGCCACTTATCCGAGCTAATCCTGCCCATCAGGAAGCCTATTGCGCTGCCGGACGGAGTTGATCTCGTCCGCCAGCTCGGCCGCTCGGGCGCGGTGACGGGCCGCTTCGGCTCGTTCGCTGAGCGTTAGATAGGCGAGTGTCAGGTCTTGGAGAAGTCGCGCTTGCCTCGGCTCGCTTGCGTCAAGTCGTCCAGCGTTCCGGAAAATGGTTCATAACAGACTTGGGGATTGCCCGTATCGACGACCGGATCGTCAAGGAGTTGGCCTCACGGCAGTGCTCAAAGGACCTGCTGACTGTCGGGGGAAACTCAACGCATGTCTGGCGTGAGAACGACCGCGCGGCGGCCGGTGCGCCCTGTTTGGTTCGCTGGCTTGCGGAGCTACACTTGGTCAACATTCGGTTGATTATCCTAGCCGAGGTGAGCGGATGGAGGCGCAGTTGAGCGTGAAGGACGCAGCGCGCACGGGGTTGGGAACTACGCGTCAGGCGGCGCCGACTGACTTTTGAAGAGTTCACGGAGCGACCAGCGGTGTTCGCCCTCAACGGTCCCGGCCGCGGCAAGAACCTAGTTCGGTGTTCCGTGGGTAACCTGACTATTGAACTTGGCAAGTTGGCGCAGCGTGTCAACCTTGAGAGATCAATTCGGTGAGCGACCCAGCGGCTAACTTCGCTATGCCGCGTCTCGCGGCGGGTGCGCTCTTTGTCGACAGCGATAGCGTCTTGTTGGTTCGCAAGACCTATGGTAATCGTTGGGATATTCCGGGTGGTTACATCGATCGAGGTGAATCTCCGGCGTCGGCCTGCGAACGCGAAGTGCGCGAAGAATTGGGACTAGACAGAGCCGTCAGGCGCCTGTTGGTTCACGATTGGGCACCCAACAACGCGGAAGGTGATAAGATACTCTACATATTCGATTGTGGTGAGCTTGGCGACGACGAGCGCGCAATTCGCCTTGACGGAACCGAAATCGACAAGACTGAATGGGTAGCGGTCGACGATCTTGCCCGCTACGTGATCCCACGACTCGTACGTCGCCTCACCAATGCCTACCGTGCCTACACATCCGGCACGATCTTGTACCTCGAACACGGCCGACCCCGCACATGACACGATTTTGATCTATTACGGCGCTGGCGCCATTGGTATACGGTCGCTAAAACCGCGGCCCGGTTACGTGATCTTGGTTAGTGCGGCGCTATCCCGTCCGATGTGGCCTCGGCTGCCTTTGCCAGGGTGACGTTGCTTGTTCGGCTGGAACCGGAAGCCGAGCCGGCGGGGGGACCTATGCCAGCTGGGGATACAGCAAGGTCGGGCCGCCGCAACCCGGCAGAGACGCGCCATGTATCTCGCTGTGCTTCGCCCTGGGGCAAAAAGCTTGGCTAGCGCCTGGGCAAATGACCTGCGATTGCTTTCTGCCGCTGAGGCTGCCGGACGGTTGCGTGACCGACGGCTCAGGGACAGGGCTGTGTTAGGCGGGGGCTGGGGCCCTCCGACCATCACGGATGGTCCACTTGGGGGATCACCGAACCACTCCCGAGGGCAATCGCATCGCCCAGGCCGCGCAACAGCCCATGGACCGGATGGCAGCACTTTAGGACGCCGGATTGACTCCATCGCTGTTCGCATCGCGTGTTCTCGGGCTCAATGGTCGGACAGCTGTTATGGGTGTCGATGGGTAGTGTGCGATCGCGACGGATGACGTGTCTTCGAACGCTTGTTCGGATATGATGATGGGGTGGTTCCGGGTTCGTTTGAAGTGGCGCACCAGCGGTTGGCCGAGGCGGTCGACCAGCTGGGTGTGGTTGCCGGTCCGAGTGGCGGTGACGACGAGCTGTTGTCGGTGTTGAGGTTGTGTGAGGGGGTGGCCCGACGGCTCGATCAGATCACAGTGGACACGATCGCGGTGTTGATCCGGCGGGGGGTGTTCACCGAGCGCGGCTACAAGTCCCCGATCGGAGCGTTAGGTGATCTGCTGGGCTGGGACCGTTCCGAAGCCCGTCGCCGAGTGATCGCCGCCGAGCAGGTGTGCGTCCGGACCGGTTTGGATGGCACCGAGTTGCCGGCGAAGCTGGACGCCACCGCGGATGCGTTCACCGCTGGAAAAGCCAGCTTGCGGCACGTCGAGGTGATCGCTCGGTTGCTGAACTCGGCTGCCGCCGGCCGACTAGCCCCGGATGTATGGGCGGGGGTGGAAGAGCAACTGGCCGGCAAGACCGGTGAATACAGCCCCAGTGAGTTGCACACCTGGGGAACCACGCTGATCGAGCTGCTGGACCAGGATGGCGCCGAGCCTGATGATCGGGAACTGGAGTTGGTCAACGAGTTGCATCTAGTTCGAAAATAGGTGCCGCTGGGGCTGGTGGTGCTGGTGCGACGAATTTTCAGCCCGAACGGGCGCCCCGTCAGGGGCACTGATGACTAACCGGGAAATAGGTACCCCTGATGCTCGTGGTACTGATGAGGCGATTTTCACGCCCACGAGGCGCCCCCCAGGGGGTACAACAACTGACCCGTACTGGCACCGGCGGTGGGACGTTGAAGGGCCGATTTGAGGACGCGGCGATGTTCGATGCGATCGCCACCGCGATCGACGCCCATGCCAAACCCGTGACCGCGGATGACGACCGGACTCAGGCCCAGCGCCAAGCCGAGGCGTTGGCTGATGTGTGCGGGTACGTGCTGGATCATGGGGATGTGCCTCAGTGTGGTGGGCAGCGCCCGCACATGAACGTGCACATCCGGCTGGAGGATCTGGAGGACCGGGCTCGCGCGGCCACCCTCGATCTCGCCGGATTGATCACTCCCGAGGTGATGCGGCAATTGGCCTGCGACGCCGCGATCATCCCGATCGTGTT
>Ga0213881_10000614_pt1 | contig 21201 bp, 3 predicted proteins | sample BarmaccoBMER_R08_FD_160104 | JGI IMG/M metagenome (GOLD analysis project Ga0213881, IMG submission 160104) | Barbacenia macrantha exposed rock microbial communities from rupestrian grasslands, the National Park of Serra do Cipo, Brazil - ER_R08 ... | reverse complement strand
TAATCCCCAGATTGAGTCACAACGCCACGGCCTGACAACGGCCAGCCCGTCGACCGCAAGCGGCTGATCAACGTACCCGGACTTGTGCCGTGACACGGTTTGTGACGCGAACCAGGGTCAGGCTGCCGTCCTGATGAGCATGGGCCTTGTTGTCAATGGGCGGCTCCGGGCGTAGCGAGTAGGTCTTGGTGGTGTTCGACCTGCTCGAGCGTCTGAGCGTCGGAGGTGTGCGGCTGGTGGCGCAGGACAGGCGCGGGACGATGTAATGACCCGCCTCGAGTCAGTGCCTCCGTAGGCAGTCCTCAATCACGTCAGCTGCTCTGGTCGACCCGCCGGCGGCCGCCATAGCCTCGCGCACCCGGGTCAGCCGCTGCGGCATCGCCGGGTCGGCGTGCAGCGCTTCGACGGCCGACCGCACCCGGGCGGCGCTAAGCTGCTCACGCGGGATGGTCACCCCCACGCCGAGGGCCTCGATCTGCTCGGCCACCAGGTCCTGCTCAGGGAGCTGGGGCAGCAGCACAATCGGGGTGCCGGTATACAGCGACTCGGTGACGCTGCCCATGCCGGCGTGGGAGACGAACACGGCCGCCTGGGTGAGCAGGTCGAGCTGTGGCACCCAGCGGTGGGCCTCTACGTTGCCCGGCAGCGGCTCCAGCTCGTCCAGGTTGACCTGTTTACCGACCACCAGCACGACGTGCCAGGGCTGGTCGGTGAATTCGCGCACGCAATCGGCGAAAAAGGCTTGTTGGTGAGCGTACCCGAAGGTGCCGAACGCCACGACGACCAGCGGCACGCCGTCGGCCCTGGGCTTGGCGAGAGTGAACCGGCCCTGATACGCACGATCACCGAGGCACGGGCCGACGAAAGCCCATTCCGGACCGAAGTGCTCCGCGCCCATCTGGATTTCCTTCGGAATAAACACCAGGCTGGAGTCGACCGTTGACGTGTCAGCTTTGAACTCGTCTGGCGTCATACCCGTCAGCCCGTGCTCGGCGAGTGCGTCGGCCAGCAATTCCCGTTCCTTGACCAAAAACGGGTGAGCTGGGTCGATTTTCGGGTAGAAATGCATGAACCGCGAGTAGGGATTGTAGGTCTCGGTGAAAACCAGGGTGGTGCACAGCTGGATCACTGGCAGCTTCCACCGCATGGCCAGCAGCCGACCGGTGTGAAAAGCGGTCAGGTCATGCAAGACGACATCGGGTCGATCATCTTCGAGCAGCTCGTATGCGGCCGCCAGCGGGGACAGACCCTCAGCGGTGCCCCCGAGCATGGACTCGTGGATCTCCTCGGAAGTAATCTCGCCAGGCCTCTTGACCGTTATATCCAGCGAACTGCCCGCGACCCCTTTGTAGCGCAGCACCGCCGCTCCGGTGGATGCCACGGCATCGGCGAATTCGTCGGTAGTCGCGTAAGTGACCTGGTGCCCGCGTGAAACCAGTTCGGAGACCACTCCGAGTGTCGGGTTCACATGGCCATGGAAAGGATAGGTGAATACCGCTATGTGGCTCATCGCGACTCGATTCCGTACCCAAGGTCGGTCAACCAAGATTCCACCGCTCGCACGGTGGTTTCCGCGTGCTCGATACTCATTGTGAAGTGATCGCCGGGCACGTCCACGGCGGTGTGTGGCAGGCCCCAGTGAACCTGCCATTCCTGCGGCGGGGCATCCGTTGGGCCCGTCGGTTCGCTGGCCCGGACCAACAGCGTCGGCGCCCGCAGTGGGGGCGGTGTCCACTCGGAGAACAGGTAGAAGTACCAGGCTGTGGCCATAAGCCGGGAGGCCTTCAAGACGTCCAATTCGCGGGCGAGTTCGATGAAGCCATCCGCCAGCGAGTCACCGAAGGTCGCCGCGAGCTGTCCATCGAAACAGGTGTCCAGCAGCGCCACCCCAGCGACTTCGAATCCGCGTTGCTCCAACCGCGTCGCCGTCGCATGGGCCATCATGCCGCCGGAGGAAACCCCGATCAGGGCGGCCGGGCGCCCGGCCGCATACCGCTGCACAACGTCCGCCTGTGTCTCCAGAAAAGCATCCATGTCCCTCGGGAGGCCATGTTCCGGCTCGAAGCCGGGCGGGACGACGACAGCGACCTCGCGGCGGCCGCGGAAGTGGCGGATCAACCTGGAGTACTCACCCGCGCCAGTGGTCGCCACGTAGCTGCCGAACGCAAAAATGACCGGTCTATCTGAGCCTCGGCTCATGCGCAGCGGCGCGACTGTATTGCCTTCTCCTTCTCCGGCGCTGAATCTCGGTCGGAAGTCCGCCGCGGCGCGCAGCATCTTGTATCCGTCTTCGATGCGGCCCTGGCGCCAGGACTCGGCGAAGATCTCCGCGAGCGTGTCAATCTCGCGCACAGCCTGTCCCAGCTCGGGAGCACCGCCGCCGAGTTCGGCGGCCAGGTTGACAGCAAGATCCGCGGCGGTCGGGAACAGAAACGCGATACCGGCCGGCAGCGTCAGCCCGGTCGCCTCGGCGAGTCGGTTGCGCAGGCGGATGGACATCAGCGAGTCGAAGCCAGCCTCCGCCAAACTCTGGTCGGCCGCCAGCCGCTCGCCCGCACCGTAACCAAGCACGGCCGTCGCGGTGCCGCAGACGAGTTCCTCGAGGGCCTCGACCAGTCGCTCGCCGGACAGCGCACGCCATGCCGACGGATCAACCGGCGCGGCGCTGGGCTCGTCGACGGGGTCGCGAGCAGCCACGTGTTCGGTCAGGTCGGCCAACAGCGGCGCGGGCCGAACGAACGTGAAGGTCTCGATGAACCGTGGCCAGTCGATGTCGGCGACGATCATTGTGGCGGCGCCGTCGGCGACCACCTCACGCAGCGAGGTCACCGCGGGCTCCGAGGCCATCGCGCGCTGCCCCCGCAACGCCAGGGCGGCTCGAGTTCCCGGCAGGTCGGCGAGTGCGCCCACCTCGGCCCAAATACCCCAGGCGATCGAGGTGGCCGGCAACCCGGCCGCGCATCGGCGTTCGGCCAACGCGTCGAGGTGCGCGTTCGCGGCCGCGTACACGGCGTGGTTGCCACCGCCGATGACCCCGGCGCTGGAGGACATCAGGACGAACGCGTCAAGGTCCTTACCGAGCAGCTGGTCAAGATGGTCCGCGCCGTCCGCCTTGGCCGCCAGCGCCCGCTCGAGCTGTCCGGCATCGAGCTCGACGATCGGCGCGGTGAAGGGGTCGGCGGCCGCGTGCACGACCGCGTTGACCTCGCCGATGCGGCCGAGTAGGTCGGAGACCGCATCACGGTCGGAGATGTCACACGCCTCGATCGACACGGCGGCGCCGAGCGCGCGCACCCGCTCGGCGAGCTCATCGGCCCCTGGTGTGTCGGGGCCTCGGCGGCTCACGAGCACGAGGCGCTCGGCGCCGGCCTTGGCCAGGCCGAGGGCGATCTCGGCGCCCACGCCCTTGATGCCGCCGGTGACCAGCACGCTGCCCCGGGGCCGCCACGGCTGGACAGAGGGATCGTGTGGCGCGGCACGGCGAATCCGCCGGCCGAGCAGCCGGGCGTCTCGCACGGCGAGCTGGTCCTCGTCGTCGCTTCGCCCGACTCCCGCCGCCAGGGCGTCCACCATGGACGCTGAGGTGTCATCGATTGGCAGGTCGATCAGACCACCCCACCGGTCGGAGTGCTCAAGCGCGGCGATCCGGCCGAAACCCCACATGCGTGCCTGGACCGGGTCCGGCGCAAGGTCGCCGCTGCCGGTGCTGACCGCGCTTCGGGTGACGCACCACAGGAGGGCGCCGCTGTCGAGGCTCAGCATCAAGCTAGCGGCAGCCACGACATTAGGGAAAAGCAGGGACACCACTCCGCTGACGCCCTGGACGTCGCCGGGCGTGGCGCGTATCTCCACCTGGGCGCCTCGGGCCGTCAAGCCCTTGGCCAAGCCGGGCGCGATCGGGTCGTCGTTTTGGGCTAGCACGAGCCAACGTCCGGTCAACGGGACGCTCGCGGTGCACGGCACGCTCGTCCAACACACCTGGTAGCGCCAGCTGTCGATTTCCCTTGTCTGCTGAACCGGCGCACGTGAGAGCGAGGAGGCATCTGGCCAGAACCGGCGCCGCTGGAAAGCGTAGGTCGGCAACCGCACCGCCGCCGGCGACGGACCGGTGAAAACGGTGTCCCAATTGACTGGAATCCCAGCGACATGCGCCTCGGCGAACGCTGAGGCGAGCCGGTCGGGGCCACCGTCATCCCGCCGCAGGGTCGCCGCGATGGGGACCTGCGCTCCGGCATGTGCGGTGGTTTCGTCGAGCGCGACGGTGAGTGTCGGATGCGGGCTGATCTCGAGAACGCCGTCGATACCGTTAGCCAGAGCCACGCACACCGCTTGGTGGAACAACACCGGGTCGCGGGTATTGCGGTACCAATAGGTGGCGTCCATCTCGACGGTGTCCAGCAGCCCGCCGGTGACCGTGGAGTAGAGCGGTACGTCGGAGGTTCGGGGGGCGACGGAGCCCAGCGCGTCGATCATCTCCTCACGCAGGTGGTCGATCTGCGCCGAGTGCGCGGCGATAGTGATTCCCCGGATCCAGCGGTTCTGCACACCGTCCTCGATGAGCTCGACGGCAAGCTCCTCGATCGCGGAAACGACGCCGGAGACGGTGCATGATGTGGGGCTGTTCTCCGAGGCGACGGCCAGCAGGGTTCCCCACGGCTCGATCCGTCGCCTGGCTTCCTCGGCGGAAAGCGTTACCGCTAGGACGGCCCCTTGGCCAGCCATGGTCTGCCACAGCTTGCTGCGCACCGCCACGATGTGGGCGCCGTCGCGCAGGTCAAGCCCGCCAGCTACGCAGGCGGCGGCAATCTCACCCTGAGAATGGCCGACCACAGCGGCCGGGACCACATTGTGGGACCGCCAGACCTCGGCCAACGCCACCATCATGGCGAACAGCGCTGGCTGCACCACGTCGATGTGATCAAGTGACGGCGCGCCCGGCTCCCCGTGCAGCACATCGAGCACCGGCCAGTCAACGAACTCCTCCAGTGCTTTGGCGCACTCCCGCAGACGGGTGGCAAACACCTCTGAGGTCTGGTAGAGCTGAGCACCCATGCCGATCCACTGAGAACCCTGGCCAGGAAACACAAACAGCACCTTGCTCGCGGGGCGGGCTGCGCCGATGGGTGTGTCCGTGGCGCGATCTTCGGCGAGCTCGGTGAGCGTCCGAGTGAGTTCCGCTCGGTCAGCGGCGAGCAGAGCGGCGCGGTAGCCGAGCTGGGTGCGTGTGGTGGCAAGCGCGTGCGCGATCGTCGGCAGCGGTTCAGTGAGCCGCGCGAGGTGGTCACGCAGCTTGATGGCTTGCGCCCGCAGCGCGCTGGAATCGAGCCCGGAGAGTACGAACGGCACCTGGGCGGGTTCGGCGCCACCGATCCGCACGGTGGTGGTCTGGGTTGCCGGGGTGGGAGGCGCGGGTGCCTGCTCGAGCACGACGTGGGCGTTGGTGCCGCTGATGCCGAACGACGACACCGCGGCACGGCGCGGGCCGCCGGTTTCCGGCCACGGTTCGGCTTCGGTGAGCAGCTCGACTCCGCCGGTCCACTCGACTTTGGAGGTCGGCGCGTCGACGTGCAGCGTTTTGGGCAGGACGCCGTGCCGGATGGCCTGGACCATTTTGATGACACCGGCTACTCCGGCGGCGGCTTGCGTGTGCCCGATGTTGGACTTCACCGAGCCGATCTTGAGCGGGCGCCCGTGGTCGCGGTGGCGGCCGTAGGTGGCCAACAGCGCCAGGAGCTCGATCGGGTCGCCCAGCACGGTGCCGGTGCCGTGCGCCTCCACCGCGTCGATGCTTTGCGGGCCCAGCCGCGCGGCGGCCAGCGCCGCGCGGATCACCCGCTGTTGGGATGGCCCGTTGGGGGCGGAGATGCCGTTGGACGTGCCGTCCTGGTTGAGCGCGGAGCCCCGGATGACCGCGAGCACTGGGTGGCCGTGACGGTGCGCGTCGGAGAGCCGTTCCAGCAGCAGCATGCCACAGCCCTCGGCGAAACCGGCGCCGTCGGCCGCGTCGGCGAACGCCTTGCAGCGCCCGTCCCTGGCCAGCACGCCCTGCCTGGTCATCGTGAAGAACAACCCGGGCGAAGCCATCACGGTGACCCCGCCGGCCAGGGCCAGCGAGCATTCCCGGGCACGCAGCGCCTGGGCGGCCAGGTGCAGGGTGACCAGCGAGGACGAACATGCGGTGTCCACGGTGACCGCTGGGCCCTCCAACCCCAGCGTGTAGGAAACCCGGCCAGATACGACACTGCCGGCGCTGCCGGTGGCAACGTAGGTCTGTTCCTCGCCGTCAATCGCGAAGATGGACATGTAGTCGTGGTAGATCGAGCCGACGAATACCCCGCATCGGCTGCCCCGCAGCGTGCGCGGATCGATGCCGGCGCTCTCGATCGCCTCCCAGGATCCCTCGAGCACTAGCCGCTGCTGCGGGTCCATGGCCTTGGCCTCGCGGGGAGCGACGCCGAAGAACCGAGCGTCGAACTCGGACGCGTCACTCAGGAAGCCGCCTTGGCGGGTAGGGATCGCGTGGGGGTGATTCGGATCGGGATGGGAATAGAGCTCGACGTTCCAGTTCCGGTCAAGCGGGAAACCGCTCACCGCGTCCCGCCCGTCGATCAGCAGCCGCCAGTACTGCTCGGTATCACGCACGCCACCAGGCAAGTGGCAGCTCATCCCGACAATCGCGATCGGCTCAGTGATCCTCGCTTCGTGTTCCCGCAGCCGTTCCTGCGCGGCGTCAAGGTCGGCGAGGACCCGCTTGAGGAAATACCGCGTCCTGTCTCCGTCGAGCGCGCCGGCCGAGACGGCCTTACCTGGCACGGTGTCATTCGGCATTGGCTTCTCCGTATCTCCTGCTGAGCATCGCGAACAGGTCCTCGTCGCTGATCTCGCCGTTTGGCGGCGCGGTGTCCTTGACGGCGAACGTGGTCTTGATGGGTGCCGCTTGCTCGGTTCCGTCTTCCCACCGCGCCACCAGCGCCCGCATCCGGGCCAAGGCGCTGGTGCGGGTGAGATCGTCGGCTGGCAGCCGCGCCAGCGCGTCTTCCAGCCGGTCGAGCTCGTCCAACACGGTGCGAGCCTCGTCCTGGCTGGGTGTGAGCTCGGCTAGTAGGTGGTCCACCAAGACCCTCGGCGACGGGTAGTCGAACACCAGCGTTGGCGGCAGCCGCAGTCCGGTAGCGGCCACGAGCTGGTTGCGCAGGTCCACAGCGGTCAGCGAGTCGAAACCCATGTCTCGGAATGCGGTGTCCTGTTCCACCGAGGCCGGGGAGGCAAGACCCAACACGGCCGCAGCCCGGCCACGCACCAGCTCGGTGATGGCACTGGCGCGCTGCTCCGGAGTCATGCTCGCCAACCGGCGGGCCTGGGTATCCGCCGCGACGCTAACCGCGGTGGCGGCGCGGGTGGCCGGCGCCAGCTCACGCAACAACGCCGGTAGCGCGCCCCCTCGGGACCGCAGCGCGGCGGTATCTAGCCGCAGCGGGGCAAGGTAGGGCTCGGCGCTGAGCAGCGCGCGCTCCAGCAGCTCAAGCCCTTCCTCGGTGCGCAGCGGCAGGATGCCCGATCGCGCCATGCGGGCGAAGTCGGCGTCACTGAGATCTTTGGTCATCCCGGTGCGTTCCAACCACGGACCCCAGCCCAGCGCCACGGCGGGCAACCCTTCGGCCTGCCGCCACGCCGCGAGGGTGTCCAGGAAGACGTTCGCCGCCGCGTAGTTGCCCTGCCCCGGCGCGCCCGACACCCCGGACAGCCCGGAGAACAGCACGAACGCCGCCAGATCGAGGTCGCGCGTCAGCTCGTGCAAGTTCCATGCCGCGTCGACCTTCGGCCGCAGCACGGCGGCCAGCCGCTGCGGGGTGAGTGAGGAGACCAAGCCGTCGTCGAGCACCCCAGCGGCGTGCACCACCGCCGTCAGGGGGTGTGCCGTCGGGATATCGGCGAGTGCTCGGCGCAGGGCATCCCGATCGGCGGCGTCACAGGCGACCACCGCCACGTCGGCGCCCAGATCGGTCAGTTCGGCCCGCAGCTCGGGCATACCCGGGGCGTCTATCCCCCGGCGGCCGAGCAAAAGCAGGTTGCGCATCCCCCGCTCGGTTACCAGGTGCCGAGCGACGTGCCGACCCAGCACCCCGGTACCGCCGGTGATCAGCACCGTCCCCGCCGGATCCCAGCGTCTCGGCATGGTGAGCACGATCTTGCCGATATGCCGGGCGAGGCTCATGTGGCGGAAGGCGTCCGGTGCGTGTCGTACGTCCCAGCTGGTTACCGGCAGGGTGTGCACGACGCCGGATTCGGCGAGTTCGATCAGTTCCCGCAGCATCTGCCGCACCCGGTCAAGGTCGACGTCGCCGAGGTCGTACGCGTGGTAGCGCACGTCGCCCAGGGTGGCCGGGTCGCGCCGGTCGGCCTTGCCCATCTCCAGGAACCGCCCGCCCGGAACGAGCAGCCGCAACGACGCGTCGAGCAGCTCACCGGTCAGCGAGTTGAGTACCACGTCCATACCGCGCCCGCCGCTGGCCGTCCGGAACACGGCCTCGAAATCGGTCGTGCGGGAAGACCCGATGTGGTCATTGGCGACACCGAGTGAGCGCAGCACGTCCCACTTGCCCTCGCTGGCCGTGGCGTAGACGTCCGCGCCCAGGTGCCGAGCGAGTTGGATCGCCGCCATCCCTACCCCACCGGCGCCGGCGTGCACAAGCACGGCGTCACCGGGCCCGACCCCGCCGAGGTCAACCAAACCGTAGTAGGCGGTGAGATAGACCAGCGCGAACGAAGCGGCTTCCTCGTCGCTCCACCCGCCGGGCACCTTGGCGATGCTGCGCTCGTCCACCAGGGCGTAGGTACCGAAGGCGGGGCTGACCATGCCGAAGACCCGGTCGCCCGGTCGCACCTCGGTGACGTCGGGTCCGACCTCGGTGACGATCGCGACGGCCTCCGCGCCGTAGAAATCGTCATCCCGGGGAGCCAGCCCGAGCGAGTTGAACACGTCGAGGAAGTTGAGCCCGGCCGCGACGATCCGCAGCGCGACCGCGCGACCGCCCAGCTGTGTCAGCGGCTCCGGGAGTGGCACCAGGGTGAGGTTCTCCAGACTGCCCTTCTGAGTGCTGCCCAGCCGCCACGGCATCCCGATCGGCGGGACAAGCGCGCGGCCATCACCGAGTCGAGGCACATAGACCACATAGACGGAGCCCGCGCCGTCGCGGGCGCGGACCGCGATGGCCGGCTCCGCGCCCGCGACGGCGCGGGCGACCAGCTCAGGCAGATCCGGGCGTTCCACGCGTTCGTCGGCGGTCGGCGGCAGATCGACCAGAACGATCTGGTCGGGGTTCTCCGACTGCGCCGAGCGCACCAACCCCCACACCGCGCCAGCCGCCGGGTCGGGCCGCTCCCCAACATCGACGGCCACCGCTCCCCGTGTCACCACGGCTAGCCGAGTCTCCAGCGGCTCAGGTTCGGCCAGCCAACTCTGCACAGCGGCGAGGACAGCGGCGGTCGCCCGGTGGGTCGCGGCGGCCAGGTCTTCGTATGGATCGGTGGGTGGCACAGTGAACACCCGCACCGGCATTGAGGCGGCGGACGTGTCCGGCCCGGTGGGCCGCCACCGCAAAGCGAGGGTGGAACCGGAGCCTCGACCGCCGACTAGCGACCCGGCCGCGAGCGGGCGCAGCACCAACCGATCAACCGAGCACAGTACGACACCATCCGGCCCGGTCACGGTGACCGCGACCGCTCCCCTGCCATCGGGGGTAACCCGTGCCCGCGCCGAGGTGGCCCCGGTGGCCGATGCCACGACACCGGTCCAGGCGAAAGGCAGCAGTGCACCGCTGTCCGCCGTCGCCGGGCCGAGGTCGGTGCGGACACCCAGCACGTGCAGCGCCGCGTCCAGCAGCGCGGGATGTACCTGGAATCCGGTCGCGGGAGCGACGCTGATGTCGAGCTCGATGTCGGCGAACAATTCGATGCCGCTACGCCACGCGCGTCGGCAAGCCCGGAAAGCCGGGCCGTAGTCCAGACCAGCCTCGGCCAGGATCGTGTACAGCGTTTCGCGGTCGATCTCCTCAGCGTCCGGACCAGGATCGGTAGTGAGTCCGGGCGCATCACGCTGGGTTGGGGCGGCCGTGACCAGGCCGGCCGCGTGCGGCACCCAGTCCTGCCCGTCGGGCGCGCCGTCGGGCAGCGAGTGGATGCGGACAGTGCGTTCGCCCTCGGGGCCGGGGGCGTCCACGGTTACCTGGACCCGGACCGCCTGGTCGGCGGGGATCACCAGCGGGGTCTCCAACGTCAGCTCAGCCAGTTGCCGGCAGCCAACGCGCGCGCCAGCGGTGAGCGCGAAATCAACGAGCGCGGCACCCGGCACAATCACCGCGCCGAGTACCGCGTGGTCAGCGAGCCAGGGTTGGGTATCGGCGGACAGCAGCCCGCTGAGCATCAGCCCCCCCGTCGCGGGCAGCTCGACCACTACGCCGAGCAACGGATGCCTGGCCGGTCGCAGGCCGGCGCCGCCGCCGGGGGCGTTTGCCGGGCTCGCCCAGTAGCGAGTGTGTTGGAAGCGGTAGGTGGGTAGATTGAAGTGCCGCCGCCGCACGCCGTCGAAGGCCGGTTCCCAGGACACCGGCACGCCAACCGCGTGCGCGCGGGCCAGCGAGGCAAAGAATCGTTCGGCGCCACCATCATCCCGGCGCAGCGTCTCCAGCGCGACCGCCCGCTCGTCGCCGGCGTCGACAAATGTTTCTTCCAAGCCCAGCACCAGCACGGGGTGTGGGCTGATTTCGACGAACGTGTGGTAGCCACGTTCCAGAAGAGCCCGCGTCCCAGCGTCGAAACGCACCGGCTCGCGCAGGTTGTCATACCAGTACGCGGCGGTGAGTTCGCTGGTGTCGAGATCGATACCACGTACGGTGGAGTGGAACACGACGTCAGTAGCCTGCGGAATAATTTCGTCGAGCGTGCTGAGTAGCTCGTCGCGGACGCTTTCGATGTCAGTGCTGTGCGATGCGTAGTCGACCGGGATGCGGCGGGAGCGGATCTGCCGTCGTCCGCAGGTTTCGAGCAGTTCGTTGATCGCGGTGGCATCGCCGGAGACGACAGTGGAGCGTGGGCTGTTGGTGGCGGCGAGGCTGAGCCGGCTGCCCCACGGTTCGACCAGGGTGGTCGTCTCAGCGGCGGGCAGGGCAACCGAAGCCATGCCGCCGCGCCCGCTCAATGCCAGCAGTGCTTTGCTGCGCAGCGCGACGACGCTGGCGGCGTCGGCCAGGCTGAGCGCGCCGGCGATGTGCGCGGCCGCGATCTCGCCCTGAGAATGCCCGAGCACCGCGGCGGGCTGGACACCGTGGGCCTGCCAGAGCCGGGCGAGCGCGACTAGCACGGCAAACAGCGCGGGTTGGACCACGTCGACCCGCTCCAGTTCGGGCGCGCCGTCAATTCCGTTGAGCACGTCGAGCAGCGACCAACCGGTGTGGGGCCGCAGCGCCGCGTCGCATTCGCGCAGCGCATCCCGCATGACCGCGGACTCCGCGAATAACGCGGTGGCCATCCCCGCCCACTGCGAACCTTGGCCGGGGAAAACGAACACGACTTTGTCCCGGGCGCGGGCGTTGCCTCGCGCCACGGTGTCGAGCTCCTCCCCACGCGCCACCGCGTCGAGCCCAGCGAGCAGGTTTTTTCGGTTCGCGCCCAGCACAACAGCCCGGTGGCTGAACCGGGATCGGGTGGTAGTGACGAAGCACGCGAGTTCGGCCGGTGACCAGTCGCAGCGCTCGGTGAGGGTGTCGCGCAGCGTGGCGGCGCCGGCCACCAGCGCGGCCGCGGTCTGCGCGGACAGCACCAGCGGTACCAGTGTTTCTTGCTCCAGCCAGGCTTCCCCCACCACGACCGGCTCGTCGTGGCTGGGGTCGTGTTCCAGCACGATATGCGCGTTTGTTCCGCTCATGCCGAACGCCGACACTCCCGCCCGGCGCGGCCGCCCGGTCTCGGGCCAGTCGCGTGCCCTGGTGAGCAGCTCGACCGCGCCGGCCGACCAGTCCACGTGAGTGGAGGGGGCGTCGACGTGCAGGGTGGGGGGAAGGATCCCGCGCCGCAGCGACTCGACCGTTTTGATGACGGCGGCGACGCCGGCGGCGGCTTGGGTGTGTCCGATGTTGGATTTGACCGAACCCAGATACAGCGGGGTCTCGCGGTCCTGGCCGTACGTCGCCAGCAGAGCTTGGGCCTCGATCGGGTCGCCGAGTTTAGTGCCGGTGCCGTGCGCCTCCACCGCGTCCACCTCGGCCGGGGTGAGGCCAGCCTCGGCGAGCGCACGGGTGATCACCCGCTGCTGCGACGGCCCATTCGGCGCGGTCAGCCCGTTCGACGCCCCATCCTGATTCACCGCCGAACCGGTCACCACCGCCAGCACCTGATGACCGCGGCGCCGAGCATCCGACAGCCGTTCGACGACGATCACACCCACACCCTCACCCCAGCCGGTGCCGTCGGCGCTGTCAGAGAAGGACTTGCACAGCCCGTCCGACGCCAGCCCGCCCTGTTTGCCGAACTCAACGAACGCCCCAGGAGTGGACATGATCTGGACGCCGCCGGCCAGCGCGATCGAGCACTCCCCCCGCCGCAGCGCCTGCGCCGCCAAATGCAACGCAACCAGCGAAGAAGAGCAGGCGGTATCGATCGACAGCGCTGGGCCTTCCAGACCGAGCACATACGACACCCGCCCGGAGATCACGCTCTGCGCGGTACCGGTCAGCAGGTAACCATCGCCGTCGGACGGGTCGGTAGCTCCGGATAGCCGCGAGGCGTAGTCCGGGGTGCCGACCCCGAGGAACACCCCGGTGTCACTGCCGCGCAGCGACCGCGGGTCAATCCCGGCGCGCTCCAACGCCTCCCACGAGCATTCGAGCGCTTGGCGCTGTTGCGGATCCATCGCGAGCGCCTCACGCGGCGAGATCCGGAAGAACGCCGCGTCGAAATCGGCGGCTCCGTCGATGAAACCGCCCTGCCCAGACAGGTTCGGATCCCAGCTACGATCGGCCGGGAACGGCCCGATGCCACTACGGCCGGCGTGCACCAGCGCCCATAGGTCCTCCGGTGAGGCCACCCCACCAGGCAGCCGACACGCCATCCCGACGATCGCGATCGGCTCGTCCGGATCGGCGCTGACGGTTACCTTGGCGGCCGGGGCCTGGTGCTCCCCCAACCCGAGCAGCCCCAACAGGTACTCGCGGGTCGCCGCCGGGCTCGGGTGGTCGAACACCACCGTAGCGCTGACCGCGGCCCCAGTCGCCGCCCGCAACGCGGCGCGGAACTCCACCGCGGTCAGCGAGTCGAAACCCAGTTCCCGGTATGGGCGATCCATCTCGATGGCTTCGGGGTTGGGGAAGCCCAGGACCGCCGCGACCTTTTCGCACACGAGAGCACCAACCGCAGGCCGACGTTCCACCAACGGCAACGTGGCCAGCCGCGCCGCGAATGCGCCGCCAGCGGCGCTCTCTGACCGCTCACGTGCCACCGGATCGGGCGCGGCTGCCGCCACGCCGGCCTCGGGCAGCTCGGCGAACAGCGCGCCGAGCCCAACTGCGTCGAACAGCGCACCGAGCCGGGCCGGCGCGATGTCAGCGACGATCGAGTGCGCCACGTCGTTGCCGACCGCTCGGGTCAACGCGGTGATCGCCGCTTCGGGCGCCATCCGGGTCACCCCACGCTGGGCCAGGTAGTCGGCCTTGGCGTCGTCGGCGGCCATTCCCCCGCCGGCCCAGGGACCCCACGCCACCGAGGTCCCGGGCAGCCCCTCAGCTCGGCGCCACACGACCAGGCCGTCAAGGTAGGCGTTACCAGCGGCGTATGCGGCCTGTCCGGCCGAACCCCACACCCCGGCGATCGATGAGAACGTGACGAACAAGGCCAGGTCTGACCCCGACGTCGCCTCATGGAGATGCCAAACGCCATCGATCTTGACTCGGACCACTGTCTCGAAGCCCTGCCGGTCGGTGTCCAACACCCCGATGTCCGCGACGGTGCCAGCGGCGTGCACCACACCGCGCAGCGGCGCGCCCGACGCGTGAATCCACTCGACGAGTTGGCGCACCGCATCGCCATCGGTGACATCACATGCGGCCGCCTCGAGCGTGATACCCGCCTCGGCGCACTCGTGTTCAAGTTCGGCGGTTGGCGCCCGGCCGGATCGGCTAGCCAGCACAATGCGGGTTGGCCGCATGCCAGTCAGCCATCGAGCGACCCAGGCGCCCAGGCCGCCGGTACCGCCGGTGATCAGCACCGTGCCGCCGCTGAGGTCGGGTGGGTTCCCCGTGCTGCCCGCCGGGGTGTGCCGGAGGCGGCGGGCGAAAAGACCATCCGGGCGCAGCGCAAGCTCAGGCTCCGCGCCGACGTCGGGGCGCAGCGTGCGCGCCACGTCCGACCACGCGGCGCTCGCCCCGGAGAGCGGGAGGTCACGGACACCGCCCCACCGCACCGCGTTCTCCATCGCGGCCACCCGCGCCACACCCCACAGCGCGGTAGCGCTCGCCGAGCGCAAGTCCCCGGGCTCGGCGGTGGCGGCACCTCGAGTCAGGCAGAACAACGGCGCCCGCACGCCGCTGTCCGCCAGGGCCTGCACCAGCACAACGAAACGCCACAGCTCATCGACCGGGCTCACCGACGGTGTCCAGCCGATCAAGCTGACCACTCCGGCGAGCGAGTCACCCTGTGCCTGGCGCACCAATTCCGCCGCCACGGCGCGATCGTCCGTGTCCAGCTCGAGGACCACGGCGTCGACCAGCGCGTGGCTAAGCGCGTCGGCCGCAGCGCGGTCACGCGGGTCGACCACGATGAGCCACGGCCCGTGAACCGAGGTCTCAGCTGGGTAATCGACCGGAGCCCAGCCAATCTCGTACCGCCAGGAGTCAGCCACCTCGGCGATCGGGCGTAGCTTCGGACGCGGCCAGAACCGCCGTCGCTGGAACGCGTACGTCGGCAGCTCTACCGGGCGCGGTTCGAGGCCGGTGAACGTCTCGGCCCAGTTGACGCCCACCCCAGATACCCACAGTCGCGCCGCGCCGGCCAACACGGCCTGGACCTCGGCCTCGTCCCGGCCCAGCGCGGCGACCGTCACGCCGCGGTCGCCGGCGATCTCAGTGATCACTCCAGACAGCGCGGCCTTCGGTCCGACCTCCACCACCGCGTCCACGCCGCGCTCCAGTAGCGCGGTGATGCCGTCGGCGAACCGCACCGTCTGGCACACCTGCCGCACCCAGTATTCGGGATCGGTCAGCTGGTCGACCAGCCCACCGGTCAAGTTGGAGATCACCGGCAGTGACGGCTGCGCGTAGGTCAAACTCGCCGCGATGGCGCGAAACTCCGTCAGCATCGGCTCCATCAGCACGGAATGGAACGCATGGCTCACCCGCAGCCTGGAGGACTTACCGGGCCAAGCCTCGGCGATCGCAACGACCTCAGATTCGGTGCCGGAGATCACCACCGCGTCAGGTCCGTTGACCGCCGCGATCGACACACCCTCGGTCAGTGCCTCCCGGACGGCGGCCTCGCCGCCGTGCAACGCGACCATCGCCCCGCCCGCCGGTAAGCCACCCATGAGCCGGCCACGCGCCGCGACCAACCGGCAGGCGTCTGGCAGAGACCACACTCCGGCGAGATAGGCGGCGGTCAGCTCACCGATTGAGTGACCAATCAGCACTTCCGGCCGTACCCTCCACGACTCGAGAAGCCGGTAGAGCGCTACCTCGAAAGCGAACAGGCTCGGCTGGGTGAACTCGGTACGATCCACCCGCTCATCGGCTAACGCCTCGCGCACTCGTGGGTCGAACTGGTCGAGCACCTCGCCAAACGCGCTCGCGAAGACCGGGAACCGAGCGGCGAGCTGGACGCCCATACCGGGGCGCTGGGCGCCCTGGCCGGAGAACACCACTCCAACCCGGCCCTCGCTACCAACCCGACCCCGCACCGGCACGGCCGCCGACAGGTCAGCGCGCGAGGCACCCACCACCACGGCCCGCTCCGGCAGCGCAGCCCGAGTGGTCACCAATGACCAGCCGATGTCGACCGGATCGGCGTCGATCTCGGCCAATCGCGCCAGGTTCTGGGTTGCGGCGCCCGGATCAGCCCCCGAGACCACCCACGGCACCACCACGTCCACCGGACGCGCCGAAAGTGGCGGGGTCTCAGTTTCGGGCGCATGCTCGAGAATCACATGCGCGTTCGTGCCGCTGATTCCAAACGATGACACGCCCGCCCGACGAGGCCGGCCGGTCACCGGCCACGGCCGATGCTCGGTGGCCAGCTCCACGGCACCCGCCGTCCAGTCCACGTGCGGGGTGCGTTGCTCAACATGCAACGTGCGCGGTATCTCGGCCCGCCGCAGCGCCTCGACCATCTTGATCACACCGGCCACCCCGGCGGCGGCCTGGGTGTGCCCGATATTCGACTTGATCGAGCCTAGATACAGCGGCGTCTCCCGGTGCTGACCATAGGTGGCCAGCAGCGCCTGCGCCTCGATCGGGTCACCCAGGGCTGTGCCGGTGCCGTGTGCTTCCACCACATCGACGTCCGAGGCCCGCAGACCAGCATCAGCCAGCGCCCGCGCGATCACCCGCCGTTGCGAAGGACCATTCGGGGCGGTCAACCCGTTCGAGGCGCCATCGGAGTTCACCGCTGAGCCGGTGACGATGGCCAGTACGCGATGTCCATGGCGGTGGGCGTCCGAGAGGCGCTTCACCACCAGCACACCGGCGCCCTCGCCCCAGTTGGTGCCATCGGCCCCGTCAGCGAACGCCTTGCACCGCCCGTCGGGAGCCAGCCCGCCTTGGCGGGCGAACTCTTCGAACGCGGCCGGGGTGGACATCACCGTCACCCCGCCGGCCAAGGCCAGCGAGCACTCACCGCGCCGTAGCGCCTGCATCGCCAGGTGCAGTGCCACCAGGGACGACGAACAGGCGGTGTCCACCGACATCGCCGGGCCTTCCAGACCAAGCACGTAGGAGACCCGGCCGGACAAGACCGAGGCGATGTTGCCGGTCGCGGCGTGCCCAATCGCGTCCGCGCCATCGGCCGATACCGCGAGCAACGCCGGGTAGTCTTGGCCGTTGGTGCCCAGGAACACCCCGGTGTCTGAACCGTGCAGTCGGGACACGTCCAGCCCCGCGTGCTCCAAGGCTTCGTAGGCGCACTCCAGCGCCAGTCGCTGCTGGGGATCCATCGCAAACGCCTCACGCGGTGAAATCCCGAAGAATCCGGGGTCGAACTCGTCCACGCCGCGCAGGAACCCACCGACCGGCAGCGAGCCCGACGCCGAGGAGAACCCATGAAGGTCCCAACCACGCTCAGCGGGGAACTCGGTCATCGCGTCGGCCCCGGCGGCCACCAGATCCCACAGGCCGGCCGCGGAGGTCACCCCGCCGGGGAATCGGCAGGAAATCCCGATGATCGCGATCGGTTCCCGCGCCTGGGCGTGAACATGGTTGAGGCGCTGGCGGGTGTCCCGAAGCTCGGTGGTGACCTTCTTGAGGTACTCCAGCATCTTGTGGTCCGTCATCGAAGCCTCCCCCGGCGGGCGCGCCTGCCGCGTCCCTCAGGATTTGGGTCAACCACAGGTCACAGACCCAGTTCGTTGTCGATGAAGTCGTACAGTTCTTCCGCGCCCGCTCCGTTTAGCGACGCGGCGGGCGCCCGCGCACCGACCGCGGAAGCTCGGCGGGACAACACGGCCCGTAGCCGCTCCACCAGCAGGTCGCGCTCGTTTGATCCGGCGTCGATCCGCATCAGGTCTGCTTCCAGGCGGTTGATGTCTTCGACCAGCTGGGCAATCGGGTCGGCCGCCGCCGGTATCAGCTGCGCGCCCAGATATTCGACCAGGGCGGTGACGCTTGGATGGTCATAGATCAGGCTGGCCGGCAGGGTCAGCCCGGTAACCCCGGCGAGCATGTTGCGCAGATCCACCGCGGTCAACGAGTCGAAGCCCAGCTCACGGAACGGGGTGCGGTCGCTCACCTGGTCGAAGCGGGAATGGCCGAGGACCGCCGCCACCTGGCTTCGAACGAGGACTCGCAGCTTGCGCCGCTGTTCGTCGGCGGACAGTCCGGCGAAGCCGTCAAATAGTCCGCTCGATGTGCCATCCTGGGTCGCGGTATGCGCTACCGCGTCGGCCAGTGCGCGCACCTCGGGCAGGTGTTCCACCAGCGCGCGGTGCGGGCCGCGCAGCAGTCCGGCCCCGTAACGCTCCCACTCCAGGTCGGCGACCAGCACATGGGTGTCGTTGGCGGTGATCGCCGCCTCCAGGGCCGCGACGGCGCTGGCCACCGGCAGCGGGTGGACACCGCCGCGCCGCATGCGTTCGACGACGCCCGGCCCGGCCATGCCGTCGCCCTGCCAGGGCCCCCACGCCACTGAAGTAGCCGGTAGGCCGTGCTGGCGGCGGACCTCGGCGAATGCGTCGAGGAAGGCGTTGGCCGCCGCGTAATTGGCTTGTCCGGCCGCGCCGAAGGTGCCGGCGAGGGAGGAGAACAGCACGAACGCGTCGAGCTCACAGTGCGTGGTCAGCTCGTGCAGGTGCTGCGCGCCCTGTTTTTTCACGGCTAGCACGGTATGGAGCCGTTGCGGGGTGAGCGAGTCGACCGTCCCGTCGTCGAGTACTCCAGCGGCGTGCACCACGGCCGTCAGCGGGGCGTCTACCGGGACCTCCTTGATGACCCGCGCGACGGCTTCCCGATCGGTGACATCGCAGGCGGTGATCGTGACCCGCGCGCCGAGCGCGGTCAGCTCCGCCGCCAGCTCCGCCGCGCCGTCGGCGTCCTCGCCGCGGCGGCTGGTGAGCACCAGGTGAGCGGCACCAAGGGTGGCGAATCGGCGGGCGACGGCGGCCCCGAGCGCGCCCGTGCCGCCGGTAATGAGCACCGTGCCCGACGGTGCCCATGAACCGGACGAGCCGCCTGAGACCAGCGGGGCGTGAGTCACCCGCCGAGCTAGCACACCGGTGGTGCGCAGCGCGAGCTGGTTCGCCGGATACCCACCGGCCAGGACGGCGGCGAGGCGACCGGCGATGCGTTCGTCGAGGGTGTCAAGGTCACCGGTGGACCAACCGCTGGCCGGGAGATCCACCAAACCGCCCCACCGGTCGGGGTGCTCGTGCGCGATGCTGGCGCCAAGACCCCACAGCTGGTGCTGCGCCGGGTCGCCGACCGGGTCGCCGGCGCCGACCGCCCCGGCGGTGGCCAGCCACAGCGGAGCACCGATTCCCGCGTCGCCGAGCGCTTGGACCAGCGCCAAGCCGTATCCGAACCAGTCGTCATCTGAATGAGCGTCCACGTCACCGATAGCCAGCAACGAGAGCACCCCGGCGACCGGCCGGTCGGCTACATGGTTGCGCAGGCGTTCGGTCAGCGTGGCGCGGTCGTCCCCAGGTCTGACCAGCACCAGGCTGATCCGCGCGCCGAGCGCGCGCAGCGCACGCCCAAGCGGGCTTTCCGCGATCTCCCCGGCGTGCGCGCCGCCGGTGACCAGCAGCCACTCCCCCGTCACGCGCGGGGTTTGCTCACCGGTCACCGGGATCCACTCGACGCGGTAGCGCAGTGCGTCCAGCTCGGCCACGTCCAGCTTCCGGCGCCGCCAGCGGGCAAGCGCGGGAACGACGTCCCGCAACGGGACGCTCGGATCCAGGTCCAGCTCGGCGGCCAGAGCCATGGCGTCCTGGCCGTCCACGGCTGTCCAGAAACACGAGCTGGCTGGGTCGCTGCTGGCTGCCGGGGCCGCCAGCTCCGGCCAGAATCGCTGTGTCTGGAAAGCGTAGGTGGGTAGCGTGACCCGGCGGGCATCGCCGTCGGGGAAGACCTGTGCCCAGGCGACCGGGAAGCCGCCGGTGTGCAGGCCCGCCGCCGCGCGCAGCATCTGTTCCTGCTCGTCGACACCGGTGCGCATGGACGCGACGACCGTGTGCTGGCCGTCCGGGAGCGTTTCGCGGGCGGGCGCGGCGAGCGCGGAGCTCGGTCCCACTTCCAGGAACCCGGTGACGCGCTGCTCAGCGAGCTGGCGCACCCCGTCGGCGAACCGGACGGTCGCCCGCACTTGGCGCACCCAATAGTCCGGATCGTGCAGCTCGTCGCCGGTGGCCAGCTCGCCGGTGACGTTGGAAACCAGGCCGATCTTCGGTTCGGCGTAGTCGATCTGGGCGGCCACTTCGGCGAATCCCGCGAGCATCGGGTCCAGCAACGAGGAGTGGAACGCTCGAGCGACCCGCAGGCGCTTAGTCGAGCGGCCCATCGCCTCGAAGCGGGCCGCCAGCGCGAGCACCGCGTCCTGGCGCCCGCTCAGCACGACGGAGTCCGGGCCGTTGACCGAGGCGAGGTCGACACCGGTTCCCGCCAGGCACGCCAGTGCTTCAGACTCGCTGGCCCGCACCGACACCATCGCCCCCTCGGCCGGCAGTTCCTGCATCAGCCGGCCCCTGGCCGCGACCAGCCGCGCGGCATCGGGCAGCGAGAACACCCCTGCTACGTGCGCGGCGATCAGCTCGCCGATCGAGTGACCAAGCAGCAGGTCAGGGTGCACGCCCCAGGACTCCCACAGCCGAAACAGCGCCAGTCCCACCGCGAACACCCCGGCCTGGGTGTAGTCAGTGCCATCCAGCAGCACGGCGTCCGCTGTGCCTTCCTCGGCCCAGACGACGTCCCGTAGCGGCCGGTCGAGGTGGGCATCTAAGTGCGCGCACGCGTCATCGAAGACAGCGGCGAAGACGGGCTCTCGTTGAGCGAGCTCGCGCCCCATCCCGAGCCGCTGGGCGCCCTGGCCGGTGAACAGGAACGCCAGCCGTCCGGCTTCGCTGGGCCCGGTGGCGCCGCCACGCACCACGTTCGGGTGGGGCTCACCGGCTCGCACCGCGCGCAGTCCGGCGCGCAAGGCGGCTTGACCAGCCCCGACGACAACCGCGCGGGTAGGCAAGGCCGCACGGGTGGTGGCCAGCGCGACAGCCACATCAACCGGCCGAACCGCCATACCGAGGCCACTTCGCTCCAGCGTCTCCTCGAGCCGGGCGGCCTGCGCGGCCAGCGCTGGCTCCCCCTTGGCCGAGAGCACCCAAGCCAGCATGGCCCGGTCGTCGGCTTCATCAGCCGCGGGAATATCGGCGGGAGCGGGATCGCCCTGTTCCATGATCACGTGTGCGTTGGTGCCGCTGACCCCGAAGGCGGAGACGCCGATGCGCGGCGGGCGGGACAC
>Ga0213881_10000613_pt1 | contig 21311 bp, 27 predicted proteins | sample BarmaccoBMER_R08_FD_160104 | JGI IMG/M metagenome (GOLD analysis project Ga0213881, IMG submission 160104) | Barbacenia macrantha exposed rock microbial communities from rupestrian grasslands, the National Park of Serra do Cipo, Brazil - ER_R08 ... | reverse complement strand
CGCATCCTGCTGTGGTGGCTCACGTTGCACCGAACTCGCACGTCAGAGCATTCTGGGGCCGGTCTGAACGTGCGCGCATATCACTTGAAAGCGAGCGGTGGGCAACCACCCGGGGGTTCGAATCCCTCCGCTTCCGCCGTTCTGACCAGCAGAAATGCTGAGCGACATGATCGTGTCCGGGTCAGCGTTTGTGGCCGTGGTTGCATTTCCGGTGGCATTTGAGACGGAGCTCGGCTCAAATGGGGTTCCTGCGGTCGTATCACCGCAGCCTCACCTGCACTACCATGATCGTTCTGCGGCGGGCCACCCGCCATACCCTTATTCCCTTCGGCCCAGCCTTGATCGCGGGAGCCTTCACCGCCTTACTGGTCGCGATCAAGTGATCCACAACATTGGCGGTGCGTTCGTGGCCTTGGTGCTCAGTTCAACCAGCCAGCAGGTGTTGACCCGCGCCGGCTTTGGCCGGCCATAAGCAGACAACTTAGACGCGAAGGGGAACAGGCCAACCAACCCTCGTATGATTAGCAACAACAATCCACTCACCGCGTAGTGCATCGCCACCGAGGCGAAACTGGCCGTGCTCCGCCCCGACCTGGCATGGCACACGGTGACCGTCTGATTAAACCGATGCCGGCGGATCAGCGGTTTCCGCGGTGATGGGCAGTTCGACGCAGTCCGACTGGCAGCCCTCGCCGGAGGCGGTGGTCTGGGATGGCGCCGGCCGGTGCAGCACCGCCCGAGTGGGGGCCACGGCGAGCTCCTCGTCCCGGATAGAGCCGACGCCGTCGACAATCACTGAGTAGTCGCTGGGATCCATGGGTGGCCACACCAGCGTGACGGCCGGGTGTGTGGCGATGTTGGCCTGGGTCTTTCGACCCAAACCCCTCACCAGGAGTCTGTTGTTCGCCAGCGTGGCATGCACGGGCACCACGTGTGTCCGCGCGCCATCGCGCATGGTCACCAGGTACGCGAAGCGGTAGCGCCTGAGGGTTTCCGCCAGCTGCGGCAGCCTCGTGTTGATGCCCATCATCGCACGGTACCGAGCCAGTCAGGCCCGCGTCGGGAACCTGTGCCCTCGTAGATCTGGATGATTTCTCACAGAGTCCACATCGACCATGCGATTGGCCGTGAAAACTGAGGTTCCCCCCGTAGCGCGGACACCTCTGGTGTGGGGTCAGTGATCTTGGTCTGACCTGGTATCCAGGGTCTCGAAAGCGACGGGGCTGTGCATTCCTATGCTGGAATGGCGTCGTTTTGGGTTGTACCAGCATTCTATCCATTCGAAGATCGCGGTGGCAAGCTCCTCGCGCGTTTGCCATTCTTTCGTGTCCAGCAGCTCCAGTTGCATCGTGCCCCAGAAAGATTCCATCATGGCATTGTCGTAGCAATCGCCAACACTGCCCATGGAGGAGAGAAGGCCGGAGGCACGCAGGCGTTGACCAAAGACCCATGAAGTATATTGCGAACCATGGTCGGAGTGCAGTATCGTTTTCTTGTCGCTGGGTTGCTTATCGGGTTGACGGCGGAGGATGGCCATACCGAGCGCGTCAGTGACGAGCTCGGTGCGCATGTGCTCGGCAATCGACCAGCCCACAATGAGCCGGGAATAGGCGTCCATCACCGCCGCGCAATACACGGTGCCCTCGGTGGTGGGGTGTTCGGTGATATCGGTAACCCATAACCGGTTCGGCTCGGTGACCCTGAAGTCGCGGTTCACCAGGTCCGAGCTGGGCTGAGCGTCCGGGTCGCGGATCGTGCAGCCCCGGCGTCGGCGCCGGTAGAGGCCCTGGATGCCAGCCTGGCGCATCAACCGGGCGACCCGCTTGAGGTTCACCACCAGCCCGAGCCCCATCGTCAACTCGGCGTGGACCCGCGGGGAACCATACGTTTCCCGCGACTCGACGTGAATCCGCTCAATGTGCTTCAACAATAACTCGTTTTCCTGGTCACGCGCCGACGCGGGCCGAGAGCACCAGTCGTAATAGCCTGATCGTGAAACCTCCAACACCCGGCAAGCCTCCGCGACATCGATATCGTCATCGGCGAGTTCACGGACCAGCGGGTAGATCAGTTTGGGAGAATATTCTCACGAGCGAAATACGCCGCCGCCCGCTTGAGAATCTCCACCTCAAGCTCAAGCCTGCGCTTATCCCGGCGAAGCTCGACTAACTCCTTTTTCTCGGTGCTGGTCAGACGCGTCTGACTACCATTGTCGTCCACCTCGGCCTGCGCCAGCCAATTCCGCAGACACGACTCACTGATACCAAGCTCCTTCGCCAACTCAGCGATCGGTTTGGACCGCTGACGGGCCAGCTCAACAGCACGGCGACGGAACTCAGCAGGGTGAGGTGGAGGCACGGCGGCATCCTTCCTGATGGCCGAGGCCATCTCAGGTCGGGTGTCCGTGTCATTGGGGGAAGCTCAAACCACGCTTGAGGAGCGGAGACACCTCTCAGTAGTTCTCGTGGGTTCTCACTTCTGCCCGACGTGGGAGGGCACACGAGGGCCCCAGAGTTGATGCAAATTCCACCGATGGCTTGGTGACGACGCTTGTGCTAAACGTCGCGCAGCGGTGCGCCGCCACTGACCAGTCGTGGCGCGCTAGCCTGCGATCGTGGCCAGGCCGACGATGCCGACCAGGTAAATGATAAGTACGGCGATGCTATCGGGGCCCATTCGCGCGTATTGGCGGGCTGGACGGAAGATCAACCCGGTCATGAACACGATGGTGAGGACGATACCCAAGGCGGTGAGGTAGATGTCGGTGTTGTGTGCGGTGGGCAGCACCGGCTTGCCGGAAAGCAGGGTAGCGAGCAGGAACAGCACTGGGAGGAATGCGTTGCCACCGAAGATGTCGCTGATGGCCAGCTTGTAGTCGCCTAGCCGGGTGGAGGTCAGCCCGGTGCTGAGCTCGGGTAGCGACGTGGCTGCAGCGAGCACGGTGGCGCCAAAGATGATCCCGCTCAATCCGAGGCGTCGGAAGAATTCCTCGCCGCTGCGCTCGATGGCCACGCCGGCGACCAGCGTTGCGATCGCTGCGACGCCGAACACCAGGGCAGCGCGGGATGTGCTTACGCCTTTGTCGCTGGCGATCTTTTCCTTCTTGGCGCGGGAGTGCCCGCGGGGCTCAGGTTGGCTATCGGGTGCATCGCCGCCTTCCCGCCAGGGCAGGCCGTTGCCGGCGCGGTTGAGCAAGACCAGCCCGACGACCCACAGCGCGGCAATAACCACCGATGCTGGGGCGAGCCGGGCAAAGACCAGGTTGGGTAACAGCTGGGTGCCCATGACGACCACCGCAAGCACGATGACCACCAGGGCGCCTTCCAACACCAGGACGAGGCTGGCCGCCAGCCGGGTCAGCGGTGACCTGGGCCGTACCCCGGCGGCGTCCAACACGACCAGCACCACTGTCTGGATCGCGATCCCGCCGAGGATATTGCCGACCGCGACGTCAAGCTGGCCAGCCAGCGCGGCGCTCCCGGTGATCGCGATTTCCGGCAGATTGGTGGCGATCGCCAAAAGGATCAACCCACCGAGTGCACTGCCGAGGTGCAGCCGCTCGGCCAGCACGTCGGTGGTGTCCGACAGCTTGATCCCGGCGATCCAGATAACACCAGCGCTCGCGACGAACAATGCCAGCAGCACCGGCGAGCTCAATGATCCCACGGTCCCTGACTACCCAGCGATCACGCGCGCCACGCGGATCGACCACCGCTGGAAATTTGACCAGCTGACGCGCTGGCATCGGTGATCTCGCTGACCCACCGAATTATATTAGCCCTGGTGAGACGCTACGAAAGCGGATCGGGCGTGCCGACTGCATCGGATCGTCACGCCGGCCACGATCTTGCGGTGGCACCGGGATCTGGTGAAGCAACGCTGGACTCACTCCCGGCGTCATCGAAGCGGTGGTCGGCGCACGGCACCGGAGCTGCGCCGGTTGGTGCTGCGGCTGGCCGCCGAGAACCCCTCCCGGGGGTATCGACGCATCCACGGTGAACTCGCCGGAATCGGCTACCAGATCGCCGACTTCTTCTGCATCGACACCGTGCTACTCCACCGGCTGTGCGTGCTATTCCTGATCGAACACGCGACCCGTCGCGTCCACCTCCTGGGAGTCACCGCCCACCCCAGCGGCGCCTGGGTGGCCCAGCAGGCACGCAGCTTCCTGACGGACCTCGGCGACCGCGCAGCCGAGTTCAGGTTTTTGGTTCGGGACCGTGACAGTAAGTTCACCGGCGTTTTTGATGCCGTGTTCGCCAGCGAGGGCATGCGCATCCTGCGCACACCAGTGCAGGCACCCCGGGCAAACGCGATTGCCGAACGATGGGTCGGAACTGCCCGCCGAGAATTGCTGGACCGGATGCTGATCACCAACCGCCGCCATCTTACGGCAGTGCTGACCCAATACGTAGCGCACTTCAACCACCACCGCCCACGCCGTGCGCTTCACCAAGCAGCACCACTGAGGTCACTACCACCGGCGACGCCATCCCAGCCTCACGTCCGACGTCGCGACCTGCTCGACGGGTTGATACACGAATACGCCCAGGTCGCCTGACGTGGATGACCACTTCGGCACCCACAGTTGTCGCGTGGCCGAAAACGATCGAAGACATCTTCGGTATGCAACCCGGCACGGTACAGAAAAATCTGGACGAGTCTCTGCCAGGCGCAACATCATGCTCCCTGCCAGCGGCGTAGCACTAAGACAGCCGTCCACAACGGAAGGTTCTGGATGACCGCGCACATCGATCTGGTTCAGTTCGATGTCCTTATGGCGCGGTCTTCGAGTCTTGCCATGGGTTAAGTCTCGATCCGGTTTGCCGGTAGGGCCGATGGGGTAAGCGGGCGATCGAGGAGCTGTATTGCGTCGGGAACCGATGGTCCGGCTGGGTCAGGAGATTGATATGGCAGAGGCCCCGGGACGTGAGGTGGCCGTAGCGACCGACGGCAGGGCCGGCGCCGGGCTGGCCGCCATTGCTCAGACAGCGCGGTGGGCAGGGATTGCCCAGCTGATTTCTTTTTACCGGTATATCGCCTTCAATGTCCCGCGGGTGACCACAACGGTGGGCATCGTGGTGTTGCTGGGCATCGCAGCGATCCGGTTGTACTGGTTGGTTGGCGGATTCCCGCTGCCGGTTTACCCGGCGTATTTGGGCGGGTATTTCGGGCTGCTGGTCGCGGTGGCGGTGCTGGCCGCGGGCAGCATGGTGATCGGTCTTAAACCGAGGCTGGTGCGGCTGGGGTGGGTGCTGGGCAGTGTGGTCTCGGTGGCGTCCATCGCCATGTACGTCGCCAGCCGCACCGTGGGTCTTCCGGGCTTGCCGCGATTGCTGCGCTGGTGGGACTACCCGCTGGGCACTTTCGCGATGGCCCTGGCTGCGCTATTCGTTGCGCTGCACCTGTCGGTGGTGACCGGGATGAACGTTGCCTACCCGCAACGGCGGGACTGGCATGACTGATTGGTGGCAAGGAGACGTCTGTGGTCGTGCTTGATTATCCCGCCTGGCTGCGGATTGAGCACTGGGTCAATGTGCTGTTTTTGACGCTGCTCATCCGCAGTGGGATTGAGATTGTGGCCACCCACCCCAAGCTGTATCGGGGAAACGACAGCAGGCCCGGCACCGAGTGGGCCAGGTTCACTCGCAAGACCATGCCGACCGACAAGCTTTATGACACGCTAGACGAGGAGGAGTCTTACTCTTCACTTGTTTCGCTTCCCGGTCACAAGAACCTCGGAATGGGGCGGCACTGGCACTTTGTCACCGTCATCGGTTGGATCCTCACCGGGATCGCTTACTACATTCTGCTGTTCGCCACGGGCCAGTGGCACCGTTACCTCCCGTACTCGTGGTCAATCTTTCCCGAGACATGGAATGACATCCTCACCTACCTGAGCTTCAAACTGCCGCCGCTGCTGCCGGGCGAGCCGCTCGACGCCATCCAGAAGCTGACCTACGCAGGCGTGATCTTCCTGCTGGCTCCGTTCCAGATTCTCACCGGAGCCGCGCAGTCACCGGCGGTTGAGGCGCGCTTCCCCTGGTATGTCCGGTTATGGGGTGGCCGGCAAAGCGCCCGCAGCCTGCACTTCTTGGGCCTGCTGGCCTTTCTCGGGTTCATCGCCGTACACCTGACCATGGTCGGTTTGTGGGGTTGGCCGCAGCTCAACGCTCTGATGATTTTTGGTCACGTCGGTCACCTGGGATGGGCGCTGGCGGCCTCGCTGGCCATCGTTGCCGCGATCGTGGTGGTGCACATCGCGGCCACGGTGTGGAGCCTGAAAAGCCCGCGCTCGGTGCAGCGGGCGCTAGGCTTTGTCATCAACCACGGGCGTTTGGTGGCCCTGCGCCCCATGGTGTCTCGACAGCGCTACCCGCAGTCAGCGCTGTCGCCCGAACATCGGGTCAACGGCAAGCCGCCCGACAGTGACGACTACAAGGTCATGGCCGTGCACCACTTCGTCGACTGGACACTGCACGTCGGCGGCCTGGTGGAATATCCGATGACGTTGACCCTGGCCGACCTGCGGGCGCTGGGTGACAAGCAAACTCAGCGCGTGCTGCACAACTGCGTCCAGGGTTGGTCCAGCGTCGGCGAGTGGGGCGGTGTGCCGTTCCGGAACCTGGTGGAGCTGGTCAAGCCGCTTCCCCAGGCCCGCCATATCTGCTTTTTGACCATGCAAGACACCGGCCGCGACGAACCTAGCGCCGAAGGCGCCGGGCAGTTCTACGAGGTCCTCGATATGAGCCTGGCTCGCCACCCGCAGTGCCTGCTGGCTTACGAGATGAACGGCGCACCGCTGCCGATCGAACATGGTGCCCCGCTGCGCCTGCGCATCGAAAACCAGGTCGGTTTCAAAATGGCCAAATGGATCAGCCAGATCGAGTTCATCTCCGACTACCACGCCATCGGGCAGGGCATGGGTGGCTGGCGCGAAGACAACGTCTATTACGACAAGGACGTTGAAGTATGATCGCCACCAACACCCGCCGGCCGGAAATCACCATGCTGACCGAAGGACAGAAAAGCCGGATCCTCAACGAGGTGCGCCGCAAGGCGGGGACCTGCCCGGCCTGCGGCGGTAGAGAGTTCATCGTCGGAGACGCCCTATACCTCGGATTCCTGTATGTCAGCGAGAATCTCGATGCCTACATGATCGCGCTGACCTGCACCAACCCGGGATGCCCCGCTCCACGCACTGGAACCAGGCTCCCCGGCTCCCAGTTCCTCTAATTACCGGCGGCTGCCGTTGTCGAGCGCCACATTCGGGCAGCCCAGACCCAATTGCTGCACCAGCGGTAGCGCCCGCCGCAGCTCAGTGCGAAGGTCTTGGTAGCGCGCCTGCTCCCCGGTGGTGAGTGTGCCGCGGCTGTAGTAATAGTCCAGTCGCTCCAGCCGCCCGCGTAAAAAAGTGCCCCACCGGATGCTGAAGTCATAGACCCGCGCGCTGTCGCGCGCCCGGTCTGGATCGCCCGCAAGTTCCCGCAACTGCTTGATCTGGTCAAAAAGCACATCGAGGTCGGCATCCACGCCCACCACGCGACCGCTCGTTAGTTCTTGGCTCATCTCACATATCCGGTTTGGCGATGCTGACGATGTAATCCTCGTCTTTCAAGGTCAGATAGATCCGATCAGGACTTACCGCCAGGCCGGACAGCTCCGCATTGCGCACCCGCGGTGGTAGCGCACTTCGGAAATTGATTCTGGACAGAAGCGGGAATGTGTGATCAGGGTAGCCTTCGAAACTGTTGGTTGAGAATACCGCGAGCGCATGTTCGGTCGCCGCATACAGCCGGGTGTCGTCCACGCCGAGGTAGCGCACGGGCTCACCCAGATCGGTCTGTGCGATGATGTGCAGACCGTGCAACGAACGGTTGGTCTCGATGGCGAGCAGCCGGTCGGTGCCCTTTTCTGCGACATACAGCCGTGAGGGCTTGGTCAGGTCACCGGTGGTCTTTTCGGCAGGGATCCCGATTACGCCGTCGATGTCCACTGCAGCGGGGTCGCCTTGATGGTGCGTGATGCCCTCTGGGCCGGCTACGTGGTAATCGATGCGCCGGCCCCGTTTGGCACCGCCGATTTCCGCTGGTGCGCGCGCCTGGACGTGCTCGGCCGGTACGGCGGTGTTGGTGTGCAGGTCTACCGGGGTCACGGTGGTGCGGTCTTCGGACAGCGCCAGCAGGTGATCGGAGCCAGAGTCCAGCGAGAGGTACGACGGCGATGGGCCGGCCTGTAAGGTCCCCACCTGGCGTAGGTCGGTGTCGCTGATGAGGGCCACCCGCCCCAGATGGGGTTGGGGCACGTACACCACCCCCGCAGTGATCCTGGTGACCAGGTCCTCCCCTACGTCGGGTAACGACGCCGAGAGCATGGTTAACTGCGCCGCGGGCATGACCTTCGCGATCCGCCGATCGCCGGTCAGCGCGAACAGCGCCTGCCCGTGCTGTGACCATTGCGGTTCGTGCACCGGCATGGTGATCCGCAAGGCGGTGATTGAGGCTCCGGCATCGGAGGCGCCACTGCCTGCTGAACATCCCACCAGGAGCGACATCGCCCCGATGGCGAGCACGATCACGCGCTGCGCCCCTCTGGGTAACCGTGCTGTGGGCATTGTTGCGTCCTCAACCTCAACGGCGGGCGAGCCAGGCAGTGGCCAGGGCGGCGGTGCCGGCAGCAGCAGCCACCGGCATCTCTAGCCGGGCGGTGCGGCAGGCTGCACTGGCCGGCAACGAATTCCGGCGCGCCCGGTGCACAGCTTGGATCTGACTGATGGCAGCTCAGCCCGCGCCGAAACGTGGGCGCCGTGCGGGGCCCTGCGGTGCGCTACCCATTCGCCAGATTTTGACTTCACGGACTAATGCGGGGAATTCCTTTACTGAGAGCGCGAGCACGCCAAGGGCGCCCAGCGTCATCAGCACTTTCTTGCCCATGTTCAGACTCCTTGTGATCGATGTCGCGGCTGCTCGCGGGCATTAGCCGGGCGGAAGGTTCGGCATGATTTTCAGGATTGGGTTGTGCCGCTTCGGGTAGATTCCGGTTGACCGTCGGGCGTCGGCGGTGCCATCTTGGTGATGGCCCGGCTGCTTGTCGTATGGGCCGGTATTACCCTGGTGGATTCCTTTGACGTGCGTTGGCGCGTCGATCTTCACGTCGGGCTTCCCCACTCGGATCTTGCCCATCGCTCCTCCTTACCGTTGTGGCACCAGCTCGGCGAAGAATCGCTCGACCGCTGGCCATACCTGGTTGCCGCCGGACAGGCCCTTCCACGTCTGGCGTACTACGGCGACTAGCCGCAAGCAGTCGTCGATGGGGACGAGCCAGTGATGCTGTGCGCCACGCGCGGTGTTGACCAGCAGCGCTTCGACATCGGGCGCCAGTGTCCCCAGAGCGGGGCAGTGATTGACCACTTGCGCCCACGCCTGCGGGTCGGCCTCCCACTGGGTGGCCCCCGCCGGGCTCGGGTAGTGGGCGATCACCGTGCCGTCCCCGCGCATCACAAAGAACGCCAGTCCGACCGGCACTCCGAGGTCTTTGGTCGGCACGGCGGCCAGCCGGGTGCGCCGCTGCGGCACCAACCGGTAGTGCCCCTCGCTTGCCGCATCGCGGGAAAACAGCAGCGAGCACGCCTGGCAAGCGCACAGCACCACGGCAGCCTCGGTGTCGAGCAGGTGCCGATGCTCGGCAGCCACCGGGACGCTGCACAACTCGCAACGCGGCCCGGACTCCTGGCTGCGACCGCTCCCCCGCCGGATGATCCGCTCCAACGCGCTGGTTGGCGCCGTCATGGCCCAGCTCCGCACGACCGTGACAGCAGGGCATCCACTGGAATGAAGGCCGCGTCGCGCTTGGCAGCTGCGGGTGCCCGCTGGACATCTGACAGCTCCGGCGCGGCGGTGAGCACCGCCTCACGCACCGCGTCTTCCACACCAGCCGACGAGCAACCTTTGATCGACAGCTGCACCATCGCGACGCCCCGGTCGATCCCGGACAGCTCGACATCCCCACCACGTTCCTGCAACGCCGGGCGTAGGTCGTCCAGCGCGCGGGTGACCCGGCGCTGGACCGGGTCAGGGTGGATGTCGTGCAGCACCAGCAGGTGACCGAGCAGCTCGTCCTCGACGATCGACTGGGTCAGCCCCGGGGTGTAGGACGTGTACGCGATGGCGCGAGCCAGCGCCTCGCCGTAGACCTCGGCCAGCGCCGACACCGCCGCCAGCGCGATCTCACCCGACGGCCCGGGGATGGCCTCCACTTGCTCCAGCAGCCCGTCGAGCCGGGTGAGCCGGTCGCGCACCGCGGCGTTGTCCAGCCGCGGTGCACCTTCCCTGACTGGTTCAGCCATGGCTGGCCCCCAGCATCGGTGAGTGCAGTTTCTTGAGCACGCGACCCTGGCCGAGATGCATGTGCACACCGCACGGCAGGCACGGGTCGAAGCTGCGCACGGCACGCATGATGTCCACGCCCTTGAAGTTGTCCGGGCCGTTTTCTTCGAAGATCGGCATGTCCTGGACGGCGTCTTCGTAGGGTCCGGGTGTGCCGTAGGAATCCCGCGGGCTGCCGTTCCACGGCGTCGGCGGGTACGGGTGGTAGTTCGCAATCTTCCCGTCCCTGATGACCAGGTGATGCGACAGGACCCCGCGCACCGCCTCGTGGAAGCCACAGCCGACCGCCTCGTCGGGGACGGAGAAGTTGTTGAACACCTTGATGTCGCCGCCGCGGATGAGATCCAGCGCCACATCGAGGAAATGCACGGCTAATGCGGCGGAGTAAGCCACGAAGTAGGTCCGAGCTCGGTTGCGCTCCAGCGCGTTGGACCACTTCGGGATCTTCCACTCCAGCGTCATCTCGGGCAGCTTCTCGCTGCGGGGTAACGAGATCAGCACGCTGGAGCCGGTCGACTTGACGTATTCGGTATCGACCAGCCCAGCCAGCGCGGTGGACCACAGCCGGGCCAGCGGGCCACCACCGGTGTCCAGCGCGAGGTGGTCACCGGTGCGCTTGTCGAACCACCGCGGGCTCATCACCCAGCTGTAATTGCCGTCGAAGTTGCGCTTCTGCGGCACCGGAAAGGTTGTCTGGTTCCACGGGTGTCGGATATCGACAGGGTTGCCCAGCGGATCGTGGGTGACGAAGGGATCCTCGTTGACCCAGTCGTCGTAGTAGGAGCTGCCCAGCAGGATCCGGATGCCCAGGTTGATGTCCACCAGGTCGGTGGTGATCTGCTGGCCATCGACAATGATCCCCGGGGTGACCTTCATGGCCCGGCCCCAGTCCGTCATGTGCTCGTAGCGGTAGTCACAGGCGGTGGGGTCCTGGTAGGCGCCCCAGCAGCCGAGCAGGATCCGGCGGCGCCCCACTTCCTCGTAGCCCGGCAACGCCTCGTAGAAGAAGTCGAACACGTCGTCGTTCATCGCCACGGACTGCTTGACAAAGTCGAGGATCGACAGCAGCCGGGTGAGGTAATCAGTGAATGTGGTGGGCTCGGGCATGGTGCCGACCCCGCCGGGATAGACCGTCGACGGGTGGACGTGGCGGCCTTCCATCGTGCAGAACATTTCCCGGGTGGTGCGGCTGACCTTCAACGCCTGCTTGTAGACCTCGCCCTCGAATGGGTTGTATGCGCGCATGATGTCGGCGATGGTGCGGTAGCCGTGGATCTCGGCGCTGGGCGCTTGGGTCTTTTCCGCCCGGGCCAGCACGCTGGGGTTGGTCTGTTTGACCATCGCCTCGCAGAAGTCCACGAAGACCAGGTTGTCCTGGAAGATCGTGTGATCAAACATGTACTCGGCGGCCTCGCCGAGGTTGATGATGTGCTCGGCTAAGGGTGGGTTGTCGATGCCGTAGGCCATGTTCTGGGCATAGACCGAACACGTGGTGTGATTGTCCCCGCAAATGCCGCAGATCCGGCTGGTGATGAAACCCGCATCCCGCGGATCCTTGCCCCGCATGAACACCGAGTAGCCGCGGAACAGTGACGATGTGCTGTGGCACTCGGTCACCTGCTGGTTGGCGAAATCAATTTTGGTGTAAATGCCGAGGTTGCCGATAATGCGGGTGATCGGATCCCACGACATCTCCACTATTTGCGGGGGCTTGGTCCCGGCCGAGGCCCGCTCGGTTACCGTCATGGCTGTATCCCTTCCAGATTCCCGCTCAACTACGCGCTTTAGTTTTTGCCGGCCGCGACCCATTAGGACGCCAGTGCGGGTCATAACCGCTGGTCAATGCCGGCCCGTTGTGGCGCCACTTGGGTTCGGTGTTGAGCATGATGTTGGAGATGCTGCGCATCCGGCGGATGAAGGCGCCGTAGGGCTTATTCAGCATTGAGGACAGGCTGCCGCCGGGCGGCGCGTCCATGAACGGCATGAACTTGTCCGGGAATCCCGGCATCGTGCAGCCGATGCAGATGCCACCGACGTTGGGGCAGCCGCCCACACCGCCCATCCAGCCGCGCTTGGGCACGTTGCAGTTCACCACCGGGCCCCAGCAGCCGATCTTCACCTGGCACTTCGGGGAGTTGTAATCTTTGGCGAAGTCCGCTTGCTCGTAGTAGGCCGCCCGGTCGCAGCCTTCGTGCACAGTTTTGCCAAACAGCCACTGCGGGCGCAGCAAGTGGTCCAGTGGCGGCGGTGGTGCGGCACCGGCTGCGTGGTAGAGCACCCAGGTCAGCGTCTCCATGAAGTTGTCTGGCTGGACCGGGCAGCCGGGGATGTTCACAATCGGCAGCGCGCCGGCGGATTTGAAGTCCCAACCCAGGTAGTCGGCCAGGCCCATGCAGCCGGTGGGGTTGCCGGCCATCGCGTGGATGCCGCCGTAAGTTGCGCAAGTGCCCACCGCGACAACGGCCCACGCCTTCGGGGCCAGCTGGTCGATCCACCAGTTCAGGGTCAGCGGCTCCCCGGTTTCCAGGTCGTTGCCGAACGACGTCCAGTAGCCGTCGCCCTCGATGATGTTCTGGTTCGGGATCGACCCCTCGATCACCAGGATGAACGGCTCCAGCTCGCCACGGGCTGCGGCACGAAACGGCGCCAGGAACTGCTCCCCGCCCAACGTGGGCGACAGCACCTTGTTATGCAAGTTCACCGTCGGCAGCCCGGGGACAAGACCAAGAACCACGTCCTCAATCGGAGGCTGCGACGCCGCGGTCACCGACACCGTGTCGCCATCACAACTCATCCCCTCCGAAATCCAGAGAATGTCGATGTGCTCAAAACCCTTCCTGGCCTGCTGGCTCGTCGGCCTGCTCGCCACATGCTGCGTTCCGGGATCAATGCTCATGTCAGGGGCCTTTCTTGCAACCGGTCACGGAGCCGGTCATAGATCGCGGCAACCGGCCCCGCGAGAGCCAGCGCAGGTAGTTGATCGGGTGCCTGCGGATGCGGGCGGGTCGGCGCAGCCTGCTTGGCCGTATCGAGTGCCTCGCCCAGCTCGGTGAGAGCTTGCTCGTCAACCGCGGCGCGCAGCTTGGGCATGAAGACGCCCTCTTCCTCTTGCACGTGGTGCTCGACTTCTCGCTGCAAGTCGGCCATCAGCTCGCTGGTCTGATCGTCGCCCGCGGACAGCTTGTCAAGATCGAGTAGCAGATTTTTGACCTGCATGTGCTCGGCGAGGTGTTCGTCGGTCTCCTGCTCGCCGTCGGGTAGGACCTTCTTGCCTAATGGGTAGACCATCAGCTCTTCTAGCGCCGCATGCTTGGACAGCTCGCGAATGATGATCTCCACCACGCCACGTCGTTGGGTGTCGTTACCCGCCGCCTGGTAGTCGCGAAATAGCTGCTCGACCATGCGGTGGTCGTGGCACAACAGCTCAAGGGCATCCATCCGGTGCCTCCCATCTCCCATTGGGTTGACATGTCACTGTGGGTTGACTCATGACCGGGCGCAGCGAACGGACGGCTCCGTGCAGGCGCTCGAGCACTTCATGCGGGAAGTCCTCGACGCGATCGATGATCGCCGCCGCCCGTGGGTCGGTAGCCCGGGCTTCGCGCTTCTCCTCATCAGTTAGCGTCAGCGTGCGCAACGACAAGATCTCGTCGATTTCCGTCGCGTCGAACAGGTCACCCGGACTCTCTGGGCTGACTTGCGGATAGTCGGAATCCATCAGGATCGGCGAAGACAGCATTACGACCTGGCTTTCAGGGGCACCAGCCAGTACCGGGAATGTGTGGACGTTGCGGCACCCCTTTGCCGCGGCCGCGGCCCACTCCGGTGGATCCAGCAAGGACACAAACGATCCACCGCGTACCCCGAGCAAGCAATGGGTTGCGACCAGCGACCGTTTCAGCGCGTCGGCGCGCGGTGCATCGGTGGTGATCGAGTCGTCAGTGTTCTCGGTAACCAGCCGAAGCCTGTTCAGCGGGCTCCAGGCGTCGATGGCAATGATCGAAATATGCACGGTCGCGGACAACGGCCAGCGGCGGCGGACCAGTCGGCCCTGCTCCCCGAGCGGTTCGACGTCCTCGCCGCCGGGCACCTCAATACTGGTGGTGTGTCCCTCGTCGCGCAGTTCACCGACCTGCGCAACGATGTCGAACTCTCGCGGTACGGCCTCGTCAAAGGTCAAGTACCGTCGGTCGTCGACGTCGAGCACATCACAGTCCAGAAAAGTGCCGTCACTGCCCCGGGCCTGCACCGACCGGTGCTGGAGCTGCAAAAACCGCAGCCGTACCTGGATGGTCGCCAAATCCGGTGCCTGTAGCAGGCACTCGGTCTGCTGGTGCCAGGCGTCTGCCGAACCCGCCACGCTGGTACCAATAACTCCGGTCTGCGCCAGCCACCGGCGCGGCGCGAGCACACCGAACTGCCAGCGCACCCGATTCTTGCCCGACGACCGGCGGTACGGATAAAGCAGGTAACCCTCATACAGCACCGCATCAGCCACCGCACGCGCTGACTCGAAACCAACCACAGCTACGGCACCCCCGCTCAGGACGGACGCTGGCTGCGGCGCGCATGCCCGCGAGCAAAGGGCCTTAAACGTTGCAGTTGTCGTCGGAGGGAAAAAACCGCACCTGCAGGGTTCCAAAAGTCGGCCTACACCACTTGACCTGGCGATCTGCGTGTTCAGCTCTCGGGGGATGATCGTGCGCTGTGGCGTTGCGTCTGCTGCACCTGATCTTCCTGCACCTGCTGAATCTGTTGATGATGCTGGGCCGCTCGTCGGCATCTAAAGACATCGAACTTTTCGTGCTGCGCCACGAAGTGGCCGTGCTGCGCAGGACCAACCCCAGGCCCCCCTGGATTGGGCCGATCGCGCGCTATTCGCCGCGCTAGTCCGAAGATTGCCGGTCATACTCCGGGTGCCTCGACTGGTCACCCCGGACACGATCGTGCGCTGGCATCGTCGCCTGGTCATCAACAAGTGGCACCTATCCCCACCGTATCGGGCGTCCACCCGGTCGAGGAGGCGGTGGCCGTGCTGATCGCGCATGGCTCGGGAGAATCCAAGCTGGGGATACCGAAGAATTCAGGGGGAGCTGCTCAAACTCGGTCACCAGGTGGGAGCGTCCACGATCCGCCGGGTGCTGCGGCGATTGCGAATATCTCCGGCACCGGTGCGCGACACCGGCGTGCGCTCAGCCGGCCACGCAGACAACGGCACCGTGTTGCTGTCGACGACGACCCGAGGACATCCCTTGCGGCAGGATATCTTCGGTATTAACGATCGGTGGCATGGTGAGCCTCATTGTCACCAGCCCCCAAGCGGGCTGCAACGCGGCATTTCCCCGGCCCCTTCCCCTTGCGTAGGCAGGGGTTTTCACGAGGGGGCGTGGAGGGCGTCTTCGACGGTGTAAAGCAGCGCCAGCACCTCGTCGAGTCCAGTCATTTCAATCGGGCGGATCATCGGCCGGGTGTGATCGACCACAAGGCGCAGGGGTTCGCGCCGCTGCTGGGCGGCCTGGGTCACCTCAACGAGAACCTGTAAGCCCTGCGACGCCAAAAAGGTCACCTCAGTCAGGTCGATCACCAAGATTTCACCGTCACGCAGCTCTGCAAACCCAGCGGCGACCGCAGCGCGCAACCGATCCACAGTGACCAAATCGATCTCGCCGGCCACCGCGACCACCAGCGCCGTACCCGCAGCGCGCGTGACCCGGCAGTCTCGATCCGGACTAGCTGTTCCTCCGCTGGGCCCAGCCCACCACCGCGATCAGAGTCGGGGCCGCCACTTGCTGATGCGTGCACCCCAGCACCCTATGGCAACCACCAGCAGCGATAACACAGATCACCTCACGGGCTACCGCATTCCCGCGCATACCTCCGGTCCTGCGGAAGGGTCGCACTAACACTTCCTCAGCGCCAGCCAGAGAATGCATTAAGACCCTGGAGATTTCTTCGTCATTTCCCGCAGACACGTGCTCTGACCAAAGTCATGGCCAGCTTGCTAAGCAACCTGGCCATCTTGTCCGGCGCAGAGCCGATGGCGCAGACGGACAGTCGTTCCATAAGGGCTCGGCGTCAGATGCACCTCAGTAGCCAGCTGATGGATCAGGGCTAGTCCACGGCCACGGTAACCACCAGAATCCGTAGGGGATCGCCACCGGCCGTTATCGCTCACCGTGATAATAATCTCACCATCAGTGATATCACTGCGCAACCGGATGACGCCCGGTGCCGGCTTCCCAACGAAGGCATGATCGGCCGCGTTGGCCAAGGCTTCATAGACCGCCAGGGTGAGGTCATCGGCGGCATCCTCGTCAAGGAAACTATCGGCCCAACGCCGGAAGGCCCCGCGCAAAGCAGTGGCATTGCGCGCCGAGGCAGAAACGGTCACGTCCAACTGCCGGGCTGCCAGCCGCTGCACCGTGGCACCGTAGACGGACCCAACCACGGTAAAAACATTCCCTGCATCCCGATTGGTTAATCGACACATCCCCGTGTTGGACCAACACCGTGGCAGGCACCACGATCGAGGCACCAACGCACAGACAAGACCCGGGGAGCCGTACCGCCGGTCGATGTGGCATCCCGCCGACCGCCCGGACACGGCCAGACAACGCCGTACACGACGAAGATCAGTTCACAACTTGGCTAGTGCTGGTCGCGGGCTGTTTGTGCTGCGTGGCCGGTCAAGGATTCGAACCTTGGAAGGCATCAGCCGACGGATTGACAGCCGCTGCCGTTGGCCGGGTTGTGCTCTGGTGACTTCCTCGGAAGTCTGTATTGAGCCTGAATCAGCGTGCGATGAGGTTGAGGGCCGCTGCGTTCGGGTGTTAGTTGCAGGTCGGCCTGGGGATGTTGGGTTGGTGCATGAGATCACCGGATTGCGCGCGCCCACGGGCCTGGTCAGTGGCCGTTTCGATGACACCGACGAGCGCCGACAAGCGAATCGGGCACTCGGGGTCAGTGCGCTTGGCCTGGCCGTCACTGGCGTAGTCGAGCTGGTCATCGCGCTGATCACCGGTTCGGTGGGGCTGCTGGGCGACGCGCTGCATAACCTGTCGGATGTCTCCACCAGTCTGGTGGTCTTCCTCGGCTTTCGCGTCAGCCGCCGCGCCGCCTCCGAACGCTACCCCTACGGCCTACAGCGCGCCGAGGATCTGGCGGGACTCGGTGTTGCCGTGGTGATCTGGGCCAGCGCCGTGTTCGCCGGCATCCAAAGCATCCACAAACTATCGGCGATCGCGGGCAGCGAACCCGCAAGTCAGCGCCCTGCGGAAGACCACGCGGGCAACCGGGTGGCCTCATCTGTCGAGGTTCGGATTGCGTCGTGCTTGTTGACTGGTACGGCGTTTGCTGTCCTGCTCGGGGTTCGCGGGGATGGCCAGTCCCCGGTGACCGGTAATCCCAGCGATGGGCAACGGTGGGCATCATGGCGTCGCAGTGACACGGCCCGGTATCAGGTGCCGGTGATTGCCTGTTGCCCGCCGGCGAGCCGGAAACAGGATCGAGGATCACCAGCAGTCGCCGCGGACGGTGCTATCGCTGGTGCGGTGGTGACAGCGGCGCGTAATGCGAGACCGGCGGCGCCACAGGCGCCCTAAGTTTGGTGCGATGAGTGGGCAGCACAGGCTGGCGGTATGCCGGGTGGGCAGTCGGCTGTGGCAACGGCGCGGTGGGCGGTGTCTGCCGGGCAGACCCTGCGGATGCGTCCAGCGGTGAAACGGTGGCTGGCTCGTCATGAATCGCAGGTTGCCGGGGTCGGCAACTGGTCGGTGGCCATGCCCCTACCATGGTGCGTGGTGATTGGTCCACCAGCTCGTTTTCTTCATGACTGGACCGCATGGGGGACATGGCTGCACTAGGGTTTCTCGGCGTCCGCGGTCGTCTCGCATCGCGTGATCGACAGGCGGGTGCGTGCCGGTCCATGGGTTCCGAGGAGCGCCCCATCGCGTATCCGGGCATCCAAGCTTGGGGGTGCAGCGCTCGTGGAGTCACAGGAGCGGGCGGAGATCGCCTCGGCGCTGGCTGAACTCGCCGCCGCGTTCACCGGCCTGGTGCAGGTCCTGCTGGAGGGGAATCAGGCTCGGCTGAGTCCGCAGCGGATCGTTGACGTCGCGGCCCGGGTGGTGCCGGGATGCCGGCACGCGGCCGTGGTCGTCATCGAAGGCGACCGGCCGCGAACGCTGGCTAGCACCGATGCGATGCCCGACCACGTCGAGGCGGTGCAGTTCGACGCCGGCCAGGGCCCGTCATGGGACGTGTTGGTCACCGATGACTACGTCCGCGTCGACGATCTGGCCGACGATGCCCGCTGGCCCCAGTTCGCCAGCCGGGCCATCCAAGTCGGCAACATCCGCAGCATCATCAGCTACCGGCTGTACCTAGGACGGCAGCGCCGGGCCGCGCTGAACTTTTACTCCACCTGGCCGCACGCTTTCGACGAACTCGCCGCCGCCATCGGAGCCATCTTCGCCGCTTACTGCTCACTAGCCTTGATCACCCAGCAGCTCGACGGCGACGTCCACCCGCAACGCGCCGCCAACGTGCACCGAGAGATCGGCGTGGCCGTCGGCATCCTTATGGCGACCGAACAGCTCACCGCCGACGACGCGTTCGCCAGGTTGCACACCGCCAGCCGACAATTGCACCGTGATCTACAGGATGTAGCGCGCCACGTCACCACTGCCGGGCACCTGCCCGACGAACCGCGCAACCCAGGTCCCTAACCACCAAAACAGTAAGCAAACCTGTGACATGCTCCCCAGCCCACCGGCTTAATCCGCCACTGAGACCTTGTTAGGGAAAACGTCAGCGAGTGCCGGGGCCGCAACGTCAGCGCGATGAACAGTGGGTGGCTGCGCATTCCTCGCATCCCGGCCCGCGCTGGCCGGAGAGAGTGCGGGGGTGTGCGAGTTCGACGCGGTGCGCCGCAAGATGGGAAAACCGGCGATGATCAGTCCCGGTCCTGCACGTCGTACGAGGGAAAGATCATCCACCGGTCAGCGGAAACATCCCTGGCCCACTGTTGTGTCTGTGGTCCTGGTACGTGCTGGAAGCATTGGTTGTGGTCCAGCCCAGGGCCCATAACTGGCCTTCCGGGATTTCTCCGGCGGCCTCGGCGAAGGCGCGCAGCGGCGCGACCAGGCTGCTGCGATGTTGGACGCGCATCTTGGCGAGGATGGCGGCAATCGCAACGCGCCGGTTTTCCATCACGGTGTGGACCAATTGCCAACCAGACTCAGTCAACCGCAAGATCAGGTTGCGGCGATCGGCGGGGTCATCACTGCGATGCAGAAGATGGGCCTCAACGAGTTTGTCGCAGGCGCGAGTGGCATTGGAGGGGTGGACGCCGAGCCCCTCGGCGACGGAGTGCAGATTTTGTGGGCCCCGGCTGGCGATCATGACCAGCACCCGCAGCTGCGGCAACGCGACCCGATCTTCCACCGTGGCCACCGACCCAGCGCTCACGGCGACCAGGACCCGGGCCGCGACCAGGACCGCATCGATCTCCGCCGGGGTGGGCCCTATCTTCTCACCAGCCAGTTCTGAGGGTCGTTCCCCGCCGACGTCCTCCGTAGTCATCTGCGGTGCCCTTCCCCACCCGACTGCCATGTCCGAGTTCGAGGTCACTGCCCCAACCGGTGCATGCTCTACTGCATTATATGCGAATGCGCAAACATTGCGATATGTTCACGGTATGTTGGAAGGCTACGTCAGCGACGACACGGCGTCGACTACCAGCCGAATGACCCCGCCAGGCCGTGCCCCCTCGGTCAACGACATCCGTCAGGCACAGGCCGCCAACCAAGCAGCCAGACGCCCCCCAACCCCACCACCACCCGACCCAGCAGTCCTTGCCACCGGCGCACTACCCCCCTCGACACCGGACACGCTGGCAACCGCAACCGAAGACGACGACGAGGAGTATGCGCACCTGATTCCCCTGCAACGCCGCTACGCCCAACTAGCCACAGGCGACCCGGTGCGGCCACCGCTACGCGACCAGCTCATCCGCGGCTATCTCCCGGTGGCCGAACACCTCGCCCGCCGCTACGCCGGCCGCGGGGAACCACTCGACGATCTCCGCCAGATCGCCACCGTCGGCTTGATCAACGCCATCGACCGCTTCGAACCCGACCGGGGTTCGCATTTCCTGGCCTTTGCCGTTCCCACCATCACCGGCGAACTGCGGCGGTACTTCCGCGACCACGGCTGGTCCACCCAGGTGCCCCGCCGCCTCAAAGACCTCCACCTCGCCATCCGCAGCGCCCAGGCCGAACTGTCCCAACAACGAGACCACCCACCACGACCCAGCGACATCGCCGACCACCTCGCCGTTTCAACCACCGAGGTGATCGCCGCGCTGCACGCCGCCGAAGCCTACAAAAGCTCCTCCCTCGACGAGATGCTTCACGACGGACAGGCCACCCCAGCTGCCGAAAAGTGCCTCGGCACACCAGACATCCAGATCAATCTGGTCGACGATCGGGAAACGCTGCGCCCAACTGTGCAATTAATGGTTGCAGTTATGGGATGTTGGTCAGTGCGCGCAAGACGCTTGTGGCGAATTGTTTTGGCGCGTCCCGGTGGGCGAAGTGTCCGGCCCCAGCAATGTGGTCGCTGTGAATGTTCGGCGCTCTGCGCATCGCTCGGGCGCGCAAATTACGGAACCATGTGCTGCGGGTTTCGGTGCCCAGCAGCCAGGTTATCGGCATTTGGGCCGCCGCGAGCTTTGTGGTGGGTAGATTTTCCATCATCGGTGAAAAGAGGTGAGGGTCGGTTTCGGTCAGGACGATTTCGCCGTTGGCCAGTAGCGTCTGCTGGTCGGCTGTCGGGAGGGCGTCAAATCCGGTACGGCCATCGCGCAGGCCCGATACCCACCGGAAAAAGACCGCCGCAGCCTCTCGACGCCGCCCGCGCAGCTGC
>Ga0213881_10000612_pt1 | contig 21317 bp, 20 predicted proteins | sample BarmaccoBMER_R08_FD_160104 | JGI IMG/M metagenome (GOLD analysis project Ga0213881, IMG submission 160104) | Barbacenia macrantha exposed rock microbial communities from rupestrian grasslands, the National Park of Serra do Cipo, Brazil - ER_R08 ... | reverse complement strand
CGCCGACAGAGCGACATCACAGACGCACTCATGCCCGCGAAAGCGGGCATCCAGTAAACACCGGCCACAGTTTTATTTGAAAGGTCTGTGTTTACTGGATCGCCCGCTTTCGCGGGCGATGACGAGGCCGGTGTTACAGCCCCAGCAATTTCTTCGCGTTCCCGCCCGCAACGGCGGCCATGGTGGAGGCGTCGAGGTTACTCACACCGAGATGGCCGATCGGATCGGAATCCGCCATGTCATAGGGATAATCCGTGCCCATGAGCACGTGGTCGGCGCCGAACACCTCGATCAGATATCGCAGCTGGTGCGGGGTGAACACGACCGTATCGACGTAGACGCGCTTGAGATACTCGGTCGGCGGCTTGGGCAGGCTGCCGCGCGCGTCGGAGCGCGCGCCCCAGGCGTGGTCGATGCGGCCCGAGTAGCCGCCGAGATAACCGCCGCCGTGCACGGCGAGGATTTTCAGATTGGGATGGCGCTCCAGCACGCCGTCGAAGATCAGATAGTGCAGCGCCACCGTGGTGTCGAACGGATTGCCGATGACGTTGTTGAAATAGAAATGGGTGAGTCGCTGCGCTTGGGTAAATCCGTTCGGATGGATCACCACCAACGCGCCGAGCGCTTCCGCCTTGGCCCAGAACGGCGCGAAGGCCGGATCGGACAGCTCCTTGCCGCCGACATTGGTGAGAATCTGCGCGCCCTTGAAGCCGAGCGTCTGCATGCCGCGCTCGAGTTCCTTCGCGGCTTCGGCGCCGTCCTGCAGCGGCACCGTCCCGAGCGCGACGAAACGGTCGGGCTTGCCGGCGACGTATTGGGCGATGCCGTCGTTGACCATGCGGGTCGCCGGCACCGCGTATTCGACCGAAACGGTGTAATAGCATTGCGGCGGCGGCGGCATGATGAGCTGCATGTCGACGCCCTGCTCGTCCATGTCCTTGAGGCGCTCGTCGTACTGGCTGATGCGCGAGCGGCGGTCGGCCTCCTGCTTCTGGTTCAGCGCCTTTGTTTCCGGCGTGGCGAAATGCGCGAGCGGGATGGTCGCAAGGTCGAGATGCGGCTTGATGAACTCGGCCGCAGCCGGCACCGCCACGTGCGAGTGGATGTCGATGGTGATCGACTTCGGCCGCACCTCGCGCCCGGGCTTCCCGTGCTTGCGCGCCGCCGTCGCGCCGTAGTGATTGGTCGGGTTCAAAATCAGCTCCTGTTTCTTCTTCCCTCAGAGAACGCCGAGGCGAAGCGTCGGCTACGCGCAGCGCGTCGGGTGAGGGGAACTATCCGTAAGCCCTGTCTGTTGCAACTTCCCCAGCCCCTCACGACGGCTTCGCGTAAAAACTACAGGTTATATAACCTTCCTTCGTAAGTCGACCGGCCTACGAGGGGTTACTTGACATCTCCCAATCCTAATAGTATATCGTTTCAGACGAATCGATTTTCCAAGTGAAGGAAGCCCAATGATTTCCATGCCAGGGCAGAGCGGCACTCCCGCCGCCCGCGCGGTCGCCAGCCGCAACAAGCCGATGCTCGCGGCCGAGGCGGCACTGTTCGAGCACGCGCAGGAGCTGGTCGAGAACCTCGTCACGCGCGCGAAGAACGGCGAGCCCGCGGCGATGCGCCTCGCCATGGACCGCATCCTCCCCGCCGGGCGCGGGCGGCCGCTCCCGATCGAGCTGCCGCCCGTGCGCTCCAGCGACGACGCGCAGGCCGCCGTCGGCACGATCATGGACGCGCTCAAGCAAGGCGCGCTCTCCGCGCGCGAGGCGGTCGACCTCATCAAGGTGGTCACAGCGCTCACGCGTCTGACCGGCACGATCGCGTACATCCAGAAAGTCGCGCGGCGGGAGGTAGCGAAGGCCGCCCAGACGCTCGGCCTCGACCATTTCGACCCGGGTCCGAATGCCTACGCGCAACCGATAGACCGGATGAACGCGGACGAGGATGACGGCGGTCGAGACGGAGGACGACGCGCTTCCGCTGCGGCGCAGCGAGAAAGCGGAGCGCCATTGTAAACAACAATGAAAATGCAATGGCGCTGACGGCGCGCGTTTGCGACAAGCAACGCGCGAGTTGTTTGAAATCGTTGAAGAAATAATGGGCGCGCGGCGGAGAGTGCACCGCAGCACGAACAATGGATCGTGCGAAAATAACAATGGCGAAGCAATCGAACAACAAAACGGAACAATACCCCATGGAACTTTTCGCGCGCCGCTTCAGCGCCCCCTGCCTATCCCAGCACCAGGAGGGCACTCTTATTACTTTTTGTTGCTTGCAGATCGTTGCTGATTCTGCAGTTGAGGCACAGGCGGTGCAGCACGCTCCACCTCTCCCCGCCTGCGGGGAGAGGTCGACCGCCGAAGCGCAGCTAAGGCGGTCGGGTGAGGGGGACTATCAGCAGCGCGACGCCAGTGGAGAGCCCCGCTCACCCGGCCGCTACGCGGCCGACCTCTCCCCGCAAGCGGGGAGAGGTGGAGCAAGCGGCCCCGGCGGGACTTATTACTCTTTGTTGCTTGCAGATCGTTGCTGATTCGTCAGTTGGAGGCAGCTAGTTTCAGAAAACGCCGAGGTGCTGGTGCAGGTCGATGTTGTCGCTGCGCAGCTTGGCCGCGGTCGCGGCCACCGCGACCTTGCCGCTGTTGAGGATGACCATGTCGTCGGCGATGTCGAAGACGAGCTTCGGGCTCTGCTCCACCAGCACGATCGAGAGCCCGCTCTCCTTGAGCCGGCGAATGGTCGCCATCACTTCGGCGACGATCTGCGGCGCGAGGCCCTCGGACGGCTCGTCCATCAGCAGCACGCGCGGATTGGACATCAGCGCGCGGCCGATCGCCAGCATCTGCTGCTCGCCGCCGGAGAGATAGCCGGCGAGTTGCGTGCGGCGCTCGTTGAGCCGCGGGAACATGGCGAACACGGTGTCGGCGGTCCACGGCGCGTGCCGGGCGCCGGGGAGCACGCCGCGCGCGGCGACCATGAGGTTCTCGCGCACTGTGAGGCTCCTGAACACGCGGCGGCCTTGCGGCACTAGCGCGACGCCGCGCATGGCGATCATTTCCGGCGCCAGCCGCGTCACCGGCGCGCCGAACACTTCGACGCTGCCGGCGCGCGGCGGCAGCAGGCCGACGCTGACGTTCATGCAGGTCGATTTGCCGGCGCCGTTGCGCCCCAGCAGGCCGAGCAGCCGTCCTTCGCCGAGCTCGAACGACACCTTCTGCAGGACGTGGCTGTCGCCGTAGAAGGCGTCGATGTCGGCGAGCCGCAGCGCGCTATTCGCCAAGGTAAACCTCCCGCGTGCGCGGATCGGCCACCACTTCGGCGCGGGTGCCCTCGACGATCACCTCGCCGAAGTGCATGAGCGTGATGCGGTCCGCAAGGTCGAGCGCGGTGTCCATGTCGTGCTCGATCATCACGATTGTCACGTCGCGCGGGATGGCGACGAGCAGTTTTCGCACATCGCTGCGCTCGTCGATCGAGAGGCCGGCGAACGGCTCGTCGAGCAGGAGCACCTTCGGATTCTGCGCCAGCGCCATGGCGATTTCGACCCGCCGCTTTTCGCCATACGAGGTCTCGGCCAGCGGCCGGTCGGCGATGTGAGCGAGGCCGACGCGTTCGAGCGCGGCGCGCCCCGCCGCCACCAGGTGCTGCTGACGATGCAGCGCGATCACCGGATTCCAGCGCAGCGGTGAAAGCCCGAGCAGCGCCAAGGTGACGTTGCGCAGGATCGTGTCGCGCGCAAACAGCGTGATGATCTGATAGGTGCGGGCGAGGCCGAGGTGAGCGCGGTTGCGGCTGGCGAGGCGGGTAATGTCGCGGCCGAACAACACCACCGATCCGCCGTCCGGCGCAATTTCGCCGGTGATCAGGTTGAACAAGGTGGTCTTGCCGGCGCCATTCGGGCCGATGATCAACCGGCGTTCGCCCGGCTCGACCGCGAGGTTGACATTCGCGGTGACCTGCAGGCCGCCGAACGATTTGCTCAACCCCGTGACGGCGAGCGCGGTCATGGCTTCGGCCCCGCGAGCGGCGACGGCGTTGCGAGTTTCGACCGCCTGACCGTGCGCCAGGCCGTGCGCGCGAGGCGTACAACGCCGGGCACCAGGCCTTCCGGCATGAACACGACGATGGCGACGAAAATCGCGCCGAGCAGGAAGTTCCAGCGCTCCACATAGGCGCTCGCGACGTTCTTGATGATGACGACGAGCGCCGCGCCGACGATCGGGCCGAGCAGCGTGCCGGCGCCGCCGGAGATCACCATCAGCAAGGCTTCCGCCGAAGCGGCGAGCGCAACCGCCTGCGGGCTGATGAACTGATTGTAATAGACGAACAGGATGCCGGCGACCGAGGTGAGAAACCCGGAGAACATGAAAGCCCAGAAGCGGATCATCCACACGTGATAGCCGAGCGCCGTCATGCGGCGCGGCTGGTCGCGGGTGCCGCGCAGCGCGGCGCCGAACGGCGAGCGCACGAAGATCGCGACCGCGGCGACGGCGATCAGAAAAACGATGAGGGTAGCGCCGTAGAAGCCGCGCGCCGAGGCGAGTGAAATTCCGAACGGCGCCGGCCGGGTCGCCACGTTGATGCCGTTGTCGCCGTTGGTCACGCTGATCCAGCGATACGCCAGCCCCCAGAGAATTTCGCCGAGCGCGAGCGTGATCATGATGAAGCTGATGCCGGTGGCGCGCAGCGAGAGGGCGGCGAAGCCGGCGGTGACGATGAGCGCGATCGCGAGCCCGGCGACGATGGCGACGGCATGTCCGTGGCCGGCGGCGAGCAGATAGGCGACCGCGTAACTCGCCACCCCGAACAATCCGGCGTGGCCGAGCGAGACCAGGCCGGCATAACCCACCAATACGCTTAAGCCCAACGCGAACACGGCGTAGAGCAGGATCTGGCTCGCGATGTTGACGTAATAGATTTCCGCGGTCGCGTACGGCACGGCGACGAGAGCGAGGACCGCCATGCCGATCGCGACGGCGTGGCCGCTCACAGGATCTGCCCTCCGAACAGCCCCTGCGGGCGCAGCACCAGCACCAGCACCATCGGCAGGAACAGAACGAAATAGGCCAGCTCGGGCAGCAGCGCCTGACCGAAATTATAAATAAACCCGATGATGATGCTGCCGACGAACGAGCCGAGCAGGCTGCCGGTGCCGCCGAGGATGACGACCACCAGGGCGAGCGGCAGCATGTCCTGATCGAGACCGGGATAGACCGAGAGAATCGGGCCGCCGATCATGCCGGCGAAGGCCGCAAGCCCGGCGCCGAGCGCGAACACAATGGTGAACAGCCGCGCGACGCGGATCCCGACGACGCGGGCCATGTCCGGGTCGTCGACGCCCGCCCGGATCATGGCGCCGAGCCGCGTGCGTTCGAGCATCAGCCAGAGCCCGATGGCAAACACCGCGGCGATGATGATGACCGCCATGCGGTAGAGCGGGAGTGCCGCTTTGCCGATGCGCACGAAGCCGCCGAGGCCGGCGGGGTTGGCGACCGAAATGGGATCGCCGCCCCAGATCATCAGGCAAAGATCGGCGACCATGAGCGAGACGCCAAGCGTGACGAGCACCTGCGCCAGTTGCTGGCCGGCGAGCCGGCGCAGCAGGAAGCGCTCCATGACGGCGCTCATGGCCGCCACCGCCAGCGCGGCGACGACGGCGGCGAGCCAGAAATTCAGATGGAAGCCGAGTTCGCCGCCGAGGAGGGTAGCGCCCAGATAGGCGCCGGCCATGAACATCGAGCCGTGCGTCAGGTTGGGGATCCGCATCAGCCCGAAGATCAGGGAAAACCCGGCGGACAGCAGGAATAGCAGGCCGCCGAACGTCACGCTGTTGACGGTCAGCAAGACCCAAAAGGTCATGGCGCCCCCTGGTATCAGGCATCAGAGGTGTCAGGTATCAGGACTTCTTCGCTTGATACCTGATCCCTGACTACTGATCCTTGACATCAGCACTTCGTCAGTGGCGGATAATCGCGCGTGTAGACGGGGTGCGCGAGGTATTCCTGTTCAGGCCAGGTCCAGAACTGGCTGACGTTGTCATATTTCCTGATGGTCTTGTTCCAGAGCTTGAGGCCGTATTTGGCGCCCTCGGTGCCGATGCGACGGACGTAGAAGGTTCCCACGACGTTGCCGAGGTGATCGAACTTGATCGGTCCGCGCGGCGTGTCGGCGATATTGACCGCTCTCAGCGCGTCCATGAGCTTCTGCTTGTCGTCGCTGTTCCCGCTCAACGCCTTGAGTCCGGCGTCCACCACTTGGCAATTCGTGTAAACGCCGGCGGCATAGAAGCCGGGAATGGAATTGAAATCCTTCATCATGCCGTCGACGAAGCGTTTGTTGCCGTCGCTCTCGAGGTCGAGCGTGTAGGGGCTGCATGAGATAAGCCCGACCGCCTCCTCGCCGAAGCTCTTGAGCAGCGCGTCGTCACCGCCGGTTTCGCCGCTCACCACCGGATATTTGAGACCGGCGCTGGCGTAAGCCTTCATGAATCGCAGCGGGTTCGAGCCGGCGAAGCCCTGGCAGACGCCGTCGCAATCGCTGATCTGCGCGATGTAGGGCGTATAATCGGGGGTCACGATCGGCGGCCACAGCTTGCTGACGACGCAGCCGCCGTCGTTCTGGAAGGACGACTGGAAGCCGCCCATCTGCTCGTAGCCGAAAGCGAAGTCCTCGACCACGCAGACGACTCGATTGAGTTTCAATTCGGTCGCGGCGTAGTGACCCAACGGATGCATCGCCTGCGAGGAGGTGGCCGACTCGCGCAACAAAAACGGATTCGGCGTGCGCTGCGTGAGGTTGTCGGCGGCGGCCAGACTCATCATCGGCATCTTTTGGTCGCGGATGTAGTCGCTGATCGCGTATAGCTCGAAAGCGGCAAGCGGGCCGAGGATGACGTCGACCTTGTCGCGTTCGACGAGTTCCTGCGCCTTGGTCTTGGCGCCGGCCGGATTGCCGCCGGTGTCGGCCGAGACGAAGTCGACCTTGCGGCCGCCCATCGTGTAGTTCCGCTCCTTGAGGAACGTGAGCGCGCCCTGTTCCATCTGGATGCCGCCCTGGGCGAGCGGGCCGGTCTTCACTGTGAGCAGGCCGATTTTGAACGGCGCACCCTGCGCGCGCAGCACGGCGGGCGCCGCGACCGCAAGCCCGGCGGCGGCCGCGCCTTTCAACAGCGTTCGGCGATGGAGACGCATGCGTAGTTCCTCCCTGGTTTCGGGATTTCGATCCCGATTATTCGATTGCTTTGGCTCTAACGGCTCGGGGCCAGCCCGGTCAACGCGCGATTCGCCCCGGCGCATGTTCCGGCGAAGTGGGAACCGGTTCGCCGGTAAGAACATGCGCCAAGATAACTACGCTCGTTTCACGCCGGCCATGGCTTCAAGCACCGCGCACACCGAGGCTGTGTCATCGCCGGCGTGGCCGGTGGACATCGCGGCCGCATAGATCGGTTCGGTGGCGGAGAACAGCGGCGTCGGGACGCCCGACTTGCGCGCGAAATCGCCGATCACGCTCATGTCCTTCTGCCACATGCCGACCTTCATGGTGACGTTGTCGCCGTCGTAGCGATCCTGCGCCATGAACGGCCCGCGCAATTCGAACACTCGCGAGTTGCCGGCGCCGTTCTTGATCAGGTCGTAGATCTGGCGCGGGTCGAGCCCCGCCTTCATGCCGAGCACGAAGGCTTCGGCGCTCGCCACGTTGTGGATCGCGACCAGCAGATTGGCGACGAATTTCATCTTGCTGCCGTTGCCGAACGCGCCGAGGTCGTAGGCATGGCGGGAGAAATCGGCGAACAGTGGTTTGAGCGCGGCGATGCTGGCCTTGTCGCCGCTCGCGTAGATGACGAGGTCGCGGTTGCGCGCCTGGGCGCCGGTGCCGCTGAGCGGACAATCGAGCAGCACGTGACCGGCGGCGCGCAGCGCGGCTTCGGCGCGCGCCTTGTCGTCGAGGGCAAACGTGCTCGCCTCGATCACGACCCGGCGCGCCACTTTGGCGCCCGCGATCGCCTGCACGGTGAGATCGAGCGCCGCCGGCGTCGGCAGGCTGGTGATGATCGCCTCGGCCGCCGCCGCCACCGCTGCGGTGTTCGCGACCGTCTCGACGCCCGTTGCCGTGGCCTCGGCGATGCGCGCGGCGTCGATGTCGTAGCCGACGACGCGCCAGCCGGATGCGGCGAGATTCTTCGCGATCGCTCCGCCCATGATGCCGAGGCCGACCACTCCCACGGTTCCTTTTGCGCTTGCTGCGCTCATGTTTGCATTCTCTCCTTACGTAACTTCTGACTGGCGCATGTTCTTTTCGGCGAACCGGTATCCACTTCGCCGGAACATGCGCCAGCGATACACGCCGCGCGGACGCTACCATGCCGATTCTTCGAGCGGAAACCAGCATCCGTTGGCAGCGCTGGGACTGCGTGATAACGCTCGCAGTAATAAACACGAGGTGACGGCATGCGCGTTGGAGTCGCAGGATTGGGCCGCATGGGTGCCGCCATGGCGGCGCGGCTTGCCGAGATCGGTTATCAGGTGAGCGGCTGGAACCGCTCCGCCGACAAGGCGAAGCCGCTCGCCGCCGCCGGCGTCACCATCGTGGAAACGCCCGCGGCGCTCGCGGCCGGCACCGACACCATCATCACCAGCCTCACCGATGCGGCCGCCATCGATGCGGTCTACGGCGGACGCGACGGTCTCCTGTCCATGCCGGTCGACGGACGCCTGTTCATCGAGATGAGCACGGTTCCGCCTGCAACCGAGATCGCGCTCGCCCAAAAGGTGCGCGCCAAAGGCGCGGCTTTCGTCGAATGTCCGGTCGGCGGCACGATCGGCCCCGCGCGCACCGGCAAGCTGATCGGCCTGATGGGCGCCGAGGAGCCCGACGCGGTGCGCGCGCGGCCGCTGCTCGAGCAATTATGCCGCCGGCTCGAGCACGCCGGCCCGGTCGGCGCCGGCTCCGTCATGAAGCTCGCGATCAACATGCCGCTGATGATCTACTGGCAGGCGCTCGGGGAAACGCTGGCGCTGTGTCGGGATGTGAACATCGATCCGGCGCGCCTGATGGATTTGTTTGCCGACACCTCAGGCGGCCCGAACGTGCTCAAAGTACGCGGCGGCCCGATTGCCGACATGCTCAAGGGCGGCAGCGGCGGCACCGCGACCTTCGACATCGATTCCTGCCGCAAGGATTTGCGCGTCATGCTGGCGGAAGGCCAGGCGCGCGGCATCGCCATGCCGCTCGTCGAGCACACGCTCGCCTGTTTCGACGAAGCGAGCCGCGCCGGCTGGGGCGCGCGCGACGCCGGCGCACATTCGGTTTATTGGGCGGGACGTAGCAAACAGTAGCCCGGATGAGCGAAGCGATATCCGGGATCCGGCCCCGCATTTCGCTCCACTCATGCGGGCTACGGCAGATCACTAAACGGATCCGCCGTCCCCGCCGGCAGCGGCACTTCGAATGCCTTGATGGTCATCGAGATCAGGCCGTAGTAGCCGAGGATGCCGGTCAGCTCGACCACGCCCTTTTTGCCGAGACGCGCCAGCGCTTCCTGATACGTGGCGTCGGACACTTCACGCGTCGTCAGCAGTTCGTGCGCGAAGGAATAAACCGCCGCTTCGTCGGCTTGCGCGAACGTCGGCGCCTTGCCGGTGCGGATCGCCTCGACGGCGGCGGGATCGACGCCGGCCTTGATGGCGAGCGGCGCGTGCGCGAACCACTCGAACGCCGCGCGCCAGTGGGCGCCCATCGTGATAATCGCCAATTCCGAAAGCCGCGGCGGCAGGCTCGTGCCGAAGCGGCAGAAGGCGCCGAGCGCCTGCGCGCGGTCGGCAAGATCGGCGCTCTGCAGCCACACCTTGAGCGGCCCCTGCACCTGGCCGCGCGGCCCGGCGATGATCGCGTCGTAGACGCGGCGCTGATCGGCCTCGAGTTCGGCGTAGACGAGTTCGGGCGTGCGGGCCATGGCGGGGTCCTTTGATTACGGGATGTTTCCCTTACGCGATCGTGACCGCGCGGAAAAGCATCGCGCATGGACTCCGCGGCACTCGCTCCCTTATGCTTTCAAAAAAGCTAGTGTCCCGATTCCGAAGTTCGCCCGATCTTGCCACACGTTTCGATGCGAACTTCGGAATCGCAGGACACTAGCAAACTCTATGATTCTAGTGCCGCTTTGAACCCGAAGTTCGCAACCGGACTCGCGGCATTTGTAGTGCGAACTTCGGGTTCGCGGCACTAGGGAGGATTTTCAGATGAAGCTGTTCTCGTTTTGGCGCTCGCTTGCAACCTATCGGGTGCGCATCGCGCTCAACCTCAAGGGCCTCAAGCCCGAGGTCGTGAACATCGATCTCATGAAGGGCGATCAGCGGCAGCCGCAATTCAAGGCGGTCAACCCGCAGATGGTCATTCCGGCGCTCATCGACGGCGACGGGCCGGTGCTGTTCGAGTCGCTCGCCATCATCGAATATTTGGACGAGGTCCATCCGCATCCGCCGCTGCTGCCGACCGAGCCGCGGGCGCGCGCCTTCGTGCGCGGCATCGCCCAGATCGTCGCCGCCGATTCCCATCCGCTGTTGGTGCCGCGCGTGCGCAATTATTTGACCGGCGAATTGAAGCTCGACCAGGCGGGCGTCCTGAAATGGACGCGCCACTGGGTCGCCGAGGCGCTCAACGCGATCGAGGCCCATTTGGCGAACGACGGAATGACCGGCAAGTTCTGCTGCGGCGAGCAGCCGTCGATCGGCGACATTTGTCTCGCCAGCCAGGCGGCGGGCGCGGGCTTCTTCGAACTCGACCTCAAGCCCTATCCGACGTTCTCGCGCGTGGTCGACGCCTGCATGCAAATAGAGGCCTTCGCGGCCGCCCACCCGTTGAAACAACCGGGCGCTCCCGTCAGTCATCAGTAACCAGTTATCAGTGACCAGGGGCTTGTACCGGTTACTGGTCACCGATCACTAATCACTGTTTCACGCCTCCACCAGCTCCGCCGGGGCGAGCGTGCGGCGCCACACGCCGCGCACGCGCGCGACCTCCGCCTCGAGCCGCTGCAGAAACAGCCGCGCCTGCAGGCTGAGCGCGCGCCGGGCCGGCTCGATGATGACGAACTCGGCGTAGAGCGGCGGATCGACGATCGGGTTGATGACGAGATCGTTGCGGCCGATGTCGTTGACGCAGATGAGCCCGGGCAGCACCGCCACCCAGTCGGTCGCTGCCACGAACTCGAGCGTGCCGATCATGGCGTCCATCTCGATCATGTCCTCGACCACGACGCCGTTGGTCTGGAAATAGGTCTCGATGTTGCGCCGGCGGATATTCGGCAGGGTCGGCACGACGATGCGCAGTGGCGTGCAGTCGGCAAGCCGCAGCGGCTGCAACGGGGCAAATCCCCGCGCCGGGCCCGACAGCAACAGCTCGCGGTCGCGCGCGAGCAGGCGGGAGCGCAACCCGACGCGGCCTTCGAACGTCGGCACGATCGCGAAGTCGAGCTCCTCGGCGAGCACCCGCTCGGTGAGAACGCCGCTGTAACCCTCGATGACGCGCAGCTTCACGTCCGGGTGCTCGCGCACGTAGTCGCGCAAGGTGTGCGCCAGGCACGCGCGCGTGAACGTCGGCATCAGGCCGACCCGCAGCGTCCCGGTGACGCGGTCGGCGAGCGCGCGCATCTCCTCGGTGCCGGTTTTCAGCGTGCCGAGCGCCTCGATGCAGCGCCGGTAGTAGCGCAAGCCGGCCGGCGTCGCGCGCACCCCGGCGTTCGAGCGCTCGAACAGCCGCACGCCGAGCGCGCGTTCGAGCGCCGCAATGTGCTGGGAAATGCCGGATTGCGTGGCGTTCTCGCGCGCCGCGGCCCGGGTGAACGAGCCTTCCTCGCACACCGCCACCACCGCCCGAATTTGCCGCAGGCTCACGTCCGACATTAGGAAACTTGATGCCCTTTCGCAGAACATATTATTTCAGCTGCACCCCGCGTCCAGGTAAATTTTTACACAGTGCGATGCGGCCGATTGCGGCCGATTCGGTTGGGGGAATGCCGGGGACGAGGGCGGGCAGAAATGCGCCCTCCATACACGTGCTGATTGAGGGTTCTGACGCGGCCGCAAGTTGCGATACGCTCGGCCGCGGCGCGGCCCTTTAGGGAGATAACGATGGCTAATGCTGGGATCGTCGGCCTCGATTGGCAGCAGCGCATCAACTGGGACCGGCTGCGCAAATACCGGCTGGAGCGCGCGCGCGAGCGCATGAAGGCGCATGGGCTCGGCGCCATGCTGCTGATGTACGACGAGAACGTCCGCTACGTGACCGGCACGCTTACGCCCGGGTGGAACCGGCTCAAGCCCGGCCTGCGCTACGCGCTGTTGTGCGGCGACGGCGCGCCGGTGCTGTTTGAGCAAGGCGACATCGGCATGCAGATCGAGCGCCACGTGCCGTGGATCCCGAGGGAAAACATCCGCTGGTCCTACGCCTGGATCAAAGGCGCGGCAGGCGCGGCCTCGACCCAGCAGGTCACCAAGTTCACCAACGCCATTCTCGATGAGATGCGGCGGCACGGCGTCGCCGGCCAGAAGCTCGGCGTCGACTTCATCGACATCAACATGCTGCGCATCTTCCAGGAAAAGAACATCACCTGGGCCGACGGCATGACGCCGATGATGGAGGCGCGCGCGATCAAGAACGAGGACGAGCAGGAGGCGCTGCGCGTGGTCGGCGCCATCGGCGACGCCACCCATTGGGAATGCATGAAGTTCCTGCGTCCCGGCATCACCGAGAATCAGGTGACCGCACACCTGATGGAGTTTCTCTATGCGATCCCCGGCATGGAGGACGTCGAGGACGTGATTGTTTCCTCCGGTCCCAACACCTGGCCGAACTGGCGCAACTTTTCCGACCGCATCATCCTGCCCGGCGACATCGTGTTCATGGACCTCGCCGCGCTCACCTGGAATGGGTACAAGTCCTGCTATTACCGCACGTATTGCGTCGGCAAGGAGCCCACCCAGGAGCAGAAGGACGTCTACGCGACCGCGCTCGAGTGGCTCTACGACTCGATCGAGGCGGTGCGCGTTGGCACCACCACGCGCGAGATCGCCTCGAAATGGCCATCCGCCCAGGAAGCCTGGGGCTACGCGGAAGAGGATCAGGCGGCCGCCAACCTGTGGGGCCACGGGCTGGGGCTTGCGCAATACGACCAACCGGTGATCTCGCGCATCTGGTCGCTCGACCATCCAATCGAAATCAAGCCCGGCATGGTGTTCGCGCTCGAGACCCAGCACGGGAAGAAATTCCGCTGGGGCGTGCGCATCGAAGAGATGCTGATCGTGCACGAGGACCGCACGGAAATCATCTCCAACTTCCCTGTGAAGCAGATCACTGTCGTCGACCCGATCCCGGGCTACGGCGATCACGTGAGATAACTACTCCCCGCTCGTCATCGCCCGCGAAAGCGGGCGATCCAGTAAACACGGACCTGTCAAATGAAACTCCGGCCGGTGTTTACTGGATGCCCCGCTTTCGCGGGGCATGACGAGTCGCAGTGTGACTCGGCATGAATCTGTTAGTTCCCCTCGACGATCCGCAGGCCATGGACCCGGAGCGGTTCGGGCCCAAGGCGGCGAATCTCGCGGCGCTCGGTCGCGCCGGCCTGCCGACGCCCGGCGGCTTCTGCCTCGATGCCGATGCCTATCGCATGCAGCTTGACGAACTCCGTCTCGCCGAGAAGGCGGAGCAGGTGGCGATTGCCGATCTGCCCGCGGCGCGGCGGCTCGCTGTTCAGATCCGGCTCGCGCTTTATGAGGGCACGATCGCGCCGCCGGTGCTCGACGCGCTCCTCACCGCGTGGCGCGCGGTGTCGGTGCAGGGACTAGCCGTGGTGCGCTCGTCGGCGCTGATCGAGGATCGCGCCGGCGCCTCCTTTGCCGGGCAGTTCGAAAGTTTCCTCGGCCTCGCCAGCGAAAAGGATTTCCTCACCGCCGTGCGCGCCTGCTGGGCGGCGCTGTGGAGCACCAACGCGCGCCGCTACATGGAGACGTACGACGTCGACGCCGCTGAAACCGCGATGGCGGTGCTGATCCAGCCGCTGGTCGAAGCGCGCGCGTCGGGCGGCGGCTTGAGCCGGACCGGCGAAGACCAGATGCTGCTCAGCGCCACCTGGGGGCTCGGCTCGGCCATTGCCCAGGGCGAAGTGGTGCCCGATCGCATCCTGCTCAGCCGCCAGGGGTTCGTGCGCAAGATCGAACCGGGCCGCAAAGGCCACAGCGCCGGCTGCGTGCGCGGCCACGGCGAAGTCGCCGCGTCGGTCGATCAGGCGCTCGTCGCCAAGCCTTGTCTTGAAGCCGGTCAGGCGACGCAGCTCGGCCGCATGCTGCGCAAAGCGGAGGACGTGCTCGGCTGTCCCGTCGAGATCGAGTGGGCGCTCGACGAGCGCGGCTTCAAATTGCTCCAGGCGCGGCCGCTGCACGTCGAGCCCGCGACCGTGCCCGAGGAAATCTGGCTGCGCCATCCCGGCCTCAACGGCCATCCCGCCGGCATCGGCTGGGGCACCGGGCGCGCGTGCGTCGTCAATTGCGAATGCGAGCTTTCCCGCGTCGCGCCCGGCGACGTGCTCGTCACCAAGGTGGCGGGGCCATCGTTGTCCTACGTGCTGCCGCGCGTCGCCGGTGTAGTGGCGGAACTCGGCGGCTCGACCTCGCATCTCGCGTCGCTCGCGCGCGAGCGCGGCATTCCCATGGTGCTCGGCGTGCTCGACGCCACGCGCCAGATTCCGGATGGCGTGCCGGTCGCGGTCGACGGCGTCGCCGGCGTGGTGCGGTGGGTGCGCTGATGCGCGCGCGCATTTACGTCACCCAGCCGATCGCCGCGAGCGCGGCGAAGCGCCTGCGCGCGGCCGCACGTGTCACCATGAATCCGGACAGCAGCCGTCCGTTGCCGAAGAAGAATCTGATCGCCGCGGTGAAGAAGGCCGACATTTTGTTTCCGTTGCTGCACGACCGGGTGGACCGCGATGTGCTCGCCGCCAACCCGAAGCTGCGCGCGGTATGTTCCATGGCGATCACGCCGGACGGCATCGATGTGGCCGAAGCAACGGCGCGCGGCATTCCGGTGACCGTGGTGCCGCCGATCGTCGGCGAGGCAACGGCCGATCTCAACTTCGGCCTGATGATCGCGGTGGCGCGGCGCATGCGAGAGGGCGACCGCCTGCTGCGCAAGGGCGGCTTTCCCGGCGGGCAATCGAACCATCTCGCCGGCTCGGCCGTCTCCGGAAAGGTGCTGGGACTCGTCGGCGGCGGCGGCCGCATCGGCCGCGCGGTCGCCAAGCGCGCGCACGGTTTTTCCATGGAAGTGCTCTACTGGGGCCCGCGCCGCAAACCCGAGCGCGACGAGAAGGATTTCGGCATGGCCTATGTGCCGTTCGATGAGCTGCTCAAGCGCTCCGATTTTATCTCGCTGCATCCGCCCCTCAACGGCGAAACCCGGCACATGATCAGCGACCGCGAGTTCGCGCTGATGAAGCCGACCGCGTTTATCATCAACACGGCGCGCGGGCCGATCATCGACGAGGCCGCGCTCATCCGCGCGCTCACCAGGAAACATATCGCCGGCGCCGGCCTCGACGTTTACGAGCACGAGCCCAAGGTCGCGACGGCGCTGCGCAAGATGGAGAACGTGGTGCTCACGCCGCACATGGGCAGCGCGGTCGCCTCGCTTCGCGAGGTGATGGCTAACATCGTCGTCGACAACGTGGTTGCGTTGCTCGACGGCACGCCGCCGCCCAATTGCGTCAATGCGCAGGTTCTTGAACGCTGATCATTGGGCTATGATGGAAAATGTCTCGTCATGCCCCGCGAAAGCGGGGCATCCAGTAAACACCGGCCGCAGTTTTATTTGAAGCGCTGTGATTACTGGATCGCCCGCTTTCGCGGGCGATGACGAGAGTGTGTTTTACGTGGAGTTCCGAGATGGCCCGTCCTCTCATCGCCGTCACCGACAGCGTGTTTCCCTCGCTCGATCCGGCGATCGCCGCGCTCAAGCGTGTCGATCCCGAGCTGCGCATGGCGAAGAGCCCGGCGGCGGACGACATTCTTGAGGTTGCGCGCGACGCCGACGCGATCCTCGTCACCTACGCCAAGCTGCCGAGCGATTTGTTGCGCCAGCTCAGACGCTGCAAGGCCATCGGCCGCTTCGGGCTCGGCGTCGACAACATCGATGTGCCGGCGGCGGTCGCATGCGGCATCACGGTCACCTACGTGCCCGACTATTGCATGCGCGAGGTCTCCGACCACGCCATGGCGCTGCTGCTCGCGCTTGCCCGCAAGGTCGCGTTCTCGAACAATCTGGTGCAGGCGGGCCGCTGGGAAATGCCGGCGGTGGTGCCGATCCGCCGGCTCGATGGACAAACGCTCGGCCTTGTCGGCTTCGGCAACATCCCGCGCCTGCTCGCCCCCAAGGCGCAGGCGTTCGGGCTCACCGTGATCACGCATGATCCGTTCGTTCCAACGAACGTGCTCGCTGCGGCCCGCGTCGAGAACGTGAGCTTCGATGATCTCCTCGCGCGGTCCGATTTTGTTTCAATCCACGCGCCGCTGTTGCCCGAAACCCGCGGCCTGTTCGACGCTGCCGCTTTCGCCAAGATGAAACGCGGCGCCTTTATCATCAACACGGCGCGCGGGCCGCTGGTGGATGAGCCGGCGCTCATCGCAGCGCTCGATAGCGGCCAACTCGGCGCCGCCGCCCTCGACGTGGTGGCGACCGAGCCGCTGGCGAAAGATTCAGCGCTTCTCGGCCGCGCCAACGTGATCCTCACGCCGCACACCGGGTTCTATTCCATCGAGGCGCTCGAGGAACTGCAAACAAAATGCGCGAGCGACGTCGCCCGCGTGCTGTCCGGCGAAAAGCCAATTTATCCGGTGAAGGCGTAGTTACCCGCGCTCTCGTCATCGCCCGCGAAAGCGGGCGATCCAGTAACCGGCGCTCTATCAAATAAAACTGCGGTCGCTGATGCTGGATGCCCGCTTTCGCGGGCATGACGACCGAACGTGTCTATTCGGCCGCGCTCTTTACCACGCCGCCGCCCGCAGCCGTGTCGTCGCGGAAGCGGGTACGCAGCGTGTCCCATTCGTCCGAGCCCATGCGGCGGAATTTTTCCTTGATGCTCACCTTCATGTCGGGATGTCGCCGCGTAGCCTTGACCTCGGCGAGCACCGCGTCGAACGCCGGCACCGCGGTCTGGAACAACAGGCCAGGAAGGATCGCAAGCTTGAAGCCGAGCTTCTGCGCTTCCGCGAGGTCGAGCACCGGCGTCTTGCCGCCCGACACCACGTTGAGCAGGCACGGCCCCTTGACAAGCCGCGGCACCGCCGCGACTTCTTCCGGGGTCTGCGGCGCTTCCAGGAACGCCATGTCGGCGCCGGCCTTGAGCGCGGCGTTCATGCGCGTGACCGCCTCCTCGAAGCCGATCACCGCGCGCGAGTCGGTGCGCGCGATCAACAAAAAGTCGGAGTTGCTGCGCGCCGCCGCCGCCGCACGGATCTTGGCGAGATATTCGTCGAGCGGGATCACCGTCTTGTCGTCGAGGTGGCCGCATTTCTTGGGAAAGCCCTGGTCCTCGATATGCAGCCCCGCGACGCCGCGCTTCTCATATTCGCGCACCGTGCGGGTGACGTTGAGCTCGTTGCCGTAGCCGGTGTCGGCGTCGGCGATCACCGGCACGTTGACGGCGGCGGCGATCCGGCCGGCGTTCTCCGCCATCTCGCTCATGGTGACGAGGCCGAAGTCGGGATAGCCGAGCATCGCGGCGGTGCCGGCGCCGGTCATATAGACCGCCGAAAATCCGGCCTGGGCGATCACCCGCGCGCTGATGCAGTCGTACGCGCCCGGCGCGACGATCATGCCGTCCTGCTTGAGCAGCGCGCGCAGGCGGGCGGCAGAGGAAAGATTCTGAGTCGTCATTTGTTTGCTCCTTGCATGTGTTCTACTCCGCCGTCCAGCCGCCGTCGACCACGAGGGCGGAGCCGGTCATCAGCGCCGAGGCGTCGGAGGCGAGGAATACGATGGCGCCGGTGAGGTCCTCGACCTGACCGAGCCGGCCGAGCTTGATTTTGCTCAGCACCTCCTTGCGGAAGGTCTCGTTCTGGAAGAACGGCCGTGTCAGCGGCGTCTCGACAAAGGTCGGCCCCAGCGTGTTGACGCGAATGCCGTGCGGCGCAAGCTCGATCGCCATCGCCTTGGTGAACCCCTCCATGGCGTGTTTCGAGGCGCAGTAGACCGTACGGCGCGCCGCGCCCACGTGGCCCATCTGCGAAGAAATATTGATGATCGAGCCGGGCAGCTTCGCCTCGACGAGACGCATCGCCACCGCCTGTGCCATGAAATACGCCGCGCGCACGTTGAGCGCAAAGATCGCGTCGAAGTCCTCGACCGTCACCTCGGCGAGCGGCGCCGGCCGGTTCATGCCGGCGTTGTTGACGAGTATCTGAAACGGCGCCGCGGCGGCGACCACCTGCCGCGCCGCGTTCACGTCGCTCACGTCGAGCACCAGCGCCTCGGCCGTCTGCCCGCGCGCGCGAAGCGCGGCCGCGGCGTCCTCGATCTCACCCTTGGTGCGCGCCGCCAAGGTCACGTGCGCGCCCGCTTGCGCCAGCGCTGCAGCTGCCGCGAGCCCGATCCCGCGGCCGGCGCCGGTGACGAGCGCGCGCCTGCCGTCGAGGCGGAAGGAAGGAGCCGCTGCCAAATCCATGCTCACGTCGCCGGCTGGGCGTAGCCGATGTTGCGCCCGCCGTAGCGGCGCACGCGCACGTTCGCCTGCTCGGCGTGGCCGAGGAAGCCTTCGAGCACGCACAGGCGCGAGCAGTATTCGCCGATCTGCGCGCTCGCCTGATCGGTGAGCACCTTTTGATAGGTGCAGGTCTTGAGGAATTTGCCGACCCACAGGCCGCCGGTATAGCGCGCCGCCTTTTTGGTCGGCAGCGTGTGGTTGGTGCCGATCACCTTGTCGCCATAGGCGACGTTGGTGCGGGGACCCAGGAACAGCGAGCCGTAGTTGCGCATGCGGTCCAAAAAATAATCCGGGTCGTGTGTCATCACCTGCACGTGCTCGGAGGCGACGCGATCCGCCTCGCGCACCATCTCGTCGTAATCGGCGCACACGATCACCTCGCCGAAGTCGGCCCACGCTTTGCCGGCAGCGTCCGCGGTCGGCATGATGGCGAGCAGCCGCTCGACCTCGCGCATCGTGTCGCGCGCGAGCTTCTCCGAATTGGTGATCATCACCGCCGGCGAGGTCGGCCCGTGCTCGGCCTGACCGAGCAGGTCGGTGGCGCAGATTTCGCCATCGACGTTGTCGTCGGCGATGATCAAGGTCTCGGTCGGGCCCGCGAGGAGATCGATGCCGACGCGGCCGAACAGCTGGCGCTTCGCTTCGGCCACATAGGCGTTGCCCGGTCCGACGATCATATCGACCGGCGGGAACGACGCGGTGCCGAGCGCCATCGCCGCGACCGCCTGCACACCACCGAGCACGAAAATGTCGTCGGCCCCGCCGAAGTGCATGGCGGCAACGATCGCCGGATGCGGCCCGCCCTTGAACGGGGGCGCACAGGCGGCGATGCGCTTCACCCCCGCGACGCGCGCGGTGACGATCGACATGTGCGCCGACGCGACCATCGGGTAACGGCCGCCCGGCACGTAGCAGCCGATGCTGTTGACCGGGATGTGACGGTGCCCGAGCACGACGCCCGGCAGGGTCTCGACTTCCAGGTCTTTGAGCGTCTCTTTTTGTTTCTGCGCGAAGTTGCGCACCTGGGCCTGGGCGAAACGGATATCATCGAGGTCGCGCTTGGGCATCTCGCCGATCGCGCGCTCGATCTCCTGCTCGGAGAGCTTGAAGTTCGCCGGCGCCCAGTTGTCGAATTTTTGCGACAGCTCGCGCACCGCGGTGTCACCGCGCGCCTCGACATCGGCAAGGATCGCCTCGACGGTCTCTCGCACCTTGGCGTCCGCAGCCTTGATGGCGCTCGCGTCTATGCCGCGTTTGAGGTACTGGGGCATTAAATACTCCACCTTTGTTTCGTCATTCCGGCCGAGCGCGAAGCGCGAGAGCCGGAATCCAGTAAACGGCGCCGTCGAGGATTAACTTCACGGGCTATGTTTACTGGGTCCCGGCTCGCGGCGCCGGCGGCACCTTAACCGGGACGACGACGGAGATACTACTCGCGAGCTTCGCATTCGTTCACCGTCGTCCATCCGCTGACCTCTTATTTAATCGCCTGTGGGTTGATCGGCGAGCCGGTGCCGCCGGTGATCGCGAGCGGCGGGCCGCAGAAGAAAAACTCGTAGACCTTGTCGCGCGCGCAGTCCTCGGCCAGCTCCTTGAGATAGAAGATCTCACCCATGCACAGGCCCATGGACGGGATCACCACCCAGTGCCACGGCTGGTTCGCCTCGGTGGTCTCGTTCGGCCGCACCTCGACCCCCCAGGTGTCGGTGCAGATCGCCGCGATCTCCTTTGAGTGACACCAGTAGCAGTTCTCGAATTTCACACCGGGCGCGTCGCCGCCCGCGTAACCGCCCCATTTCTTCTCGCTGAGGCAGCGCTCCATTTGGCCGGTACGCACGATGACAAAATCGGCGCGGCCGATCGCCACGCCCTGCGCCTTGGCGCAGGCGTCGAGTTCGTCGTTGCCGATGCCCTCGCCGTCGGTAAGCCAATCGACGCCGCGAAAGCGCGCGATGTCGAGCAGCACGCCGCGCCCGTTCATCTTGTCCTTCGAGTGCTCGATGCCGAGCACGTTGAGGCCCTTGGAATCGATCATGCGCGGATCGTGGCCGTTGTAGGCCTTGTCCTCATAGAAGATGTGGCCGAGCGCGTCCCAATGGGTCGCGCCCTGCACGCACAGATTCAAGGTGTCGTCGGCGTAGCGCAGCTTGTTCCAGTCGTGCCGACCGGCAATCGCGTCGGTGCCGGTCGCGAGCATCTGATGGATCGGATTGAAGCGCCCGCCGAACAGCCCCGTCTGCGGGCCGTTGCCGTCGAGCGGAATGCCGAGCGCGAACACCTTCCCATTTTTGATCAGCTTGGCGGCATTGACGATGTCCCGGGGCGTGACGAAGTTGAGCGTGCCGATCATGTCGTCCTTGCCCCAACGGCCCCAGTTCGACAATTTTTGGCTCGCCTCGTCGATCGCCCTGCGCCCGACCGTGATGTTCATCGATCCATCTCCCTCGATCGATAGGGGTCGGGAAGAGTTTAGCTCTCCCCGCCCTCCGAACCGCACGGGCGGTTTTCCCGCATGCGGCTCTCCAGTCGGTGGTTTCCTCATCGGGAGTATCTCGCGTCAAGCCAGGCTGTGTGA
>Ga0213881_10000611_pt1 | contig 21368 bp, 21 predicted proteins | sample BarmaccoBMER_R08_FD_160104 | JGI IMG/M metagenome (GOLD analysis project Ga0213881, IMG submission 160104) | Barbacenia macrantha exposed rock microbial communities from rupestrian grasslands, the National Park of Serra do Cipo, Brazil - ER_R08 ... | reverse complement strand
TGGTGAACAGGTCCCGTTTGGTCACCAGAAACGCGGCGACGAAGATCATGAGCAGGATCTTGGCGAACTCGCCCGGTTGGATGCCCAGCCCGCCGAACCGCAGCCAGATCTTCGAGCCGTTGACCTCGGAGAGGGCACCGGGCAACAGGCCGGGCAGCGCCAGCGCGGCCAGCCCGACCAGCCCGCAGGTGTAGCCATAGCGGGCTAGCACGCGGTGGTCCCGGACCACCGCCAGCACCACCACGAACAGGCCAACGCCGAGCGTGGTCCAGGCGATCTGATCCGGGAGGTTACCGGCCGGAACCGGGTTGCCGGCTGAGGTGGCCGAGGTCTCATCGGCGGTGTCGAGCCGGTGGATGACCACCAGTCCCAGGCCGTTGAGCAAGGCGACGCAGGGCAGGATCAGCGGGTCGGCGTAGGGCGCCAGCACGCGCACCGCGATGTGGGCCACACCGAACAGGGCCAGATAGGCGGCCCCATAGTAGAGCAACGAGCGGCTGAGGCCGCCCGGTGCCGTAAGCTGCACCAGCACCAGCGCCATGGTCACCACGACGGCGGCGAAGGTCAGCATGAGCAGCTCAAGGCCGCGCTTGGTCGGCGGCCGGGGCCCCGGCCGCGCGCCCGGGTCGTGGCTGGGAACAGCGGTAACCATCAGTTCGGCATCCGGCAGTCCACGCCGGGTTCCGAAGGCCTCTCCGGCAGTGGCGGCAGCGTAGCGGGGGTCGTGGGAGTCACCGGCGTAGCGGGAGTGCTCGTAGTGGAGCTCCCCGCGGCGGCCGGGGACGGCGCGGGGAGCTCCTCGGCGGGGAGAGTTCCGCTCTCGGACTGCGGGCACGGCGGCAGCAGGTCATTAGTGCGGAGCCGGCCGATGATCTCGCGAGCGCCGTTCAACCCGCTGTTGCTGATCATTCCTCGGCGCACGTTGGTCCGGGCGTAGGGCCGCAGATCGTGCAAGAACATCGTCTCGCAGCCGCGCGCGCCGGCCCGGCAGCTGCCCTCAGCCCAGGAATGCAGCGGCAGGCCGAGGAACTCGCCCCGGACACCCTGGAAGACACTCACCTCGCCGTTGCTGGCGGCCCCCACGTAGTACTGGCCACGCACCACGAGTAAACCGACCGCGACGACGCCGCCGAGCAGCCCGGCGAGCACGGCCAGACCGAGCAGGGTGCGCCGCTGCTTGCGGCGGCGCAGCTGCGGGTCGGGCGGCACCGGTTCGATCCGCTGGGGCTCCGGGCGAGACAGGGTGGTCGTCGCCGCCCGGGAAGCCGGCGAGTCGGGCTGCGGTTTCTCGACGCCATCGCCCGCTGCCCCGGCAATGATGGGGGCGTCCTCGCCGTACTCGACGTCCACCACGTCGGCCACGACGCAGGTGATGTTGTCCGGCCCGCCGCCCTTGAGGGCCAGCTCGACGAGACGGTCGACGCAGGCCTGCGGGTCATCGATAGTCAACCCCTCGGCCAGCGTCTCGGCGCTGACCACGCCGGAAAGACCATCGGAGCACAGCAGGTAGCGGTCCCCGGCACGGGCTTCCCGGACGGTGAGCGAGGGCTCCACCTCGTGCCCGGTCAGCGCCTTGAGCAGCAGCGAACGCTGCGGATGGTGGCTGGCCTCATGCTCGGAGATCCGGCCTTCGTCGATCAGCGACTGGACGAAGGTGTCGTCATGAGTGATCTGGCTCAACACGCCCTCGCGCAGCAGGTAAGCCCGGGAGTCACCGACATGGACCAGACCAATCTTGTTTCCACCGAAGAGCACCGCGGTCAGCGTGGTGCCCATCCCTTCCCGTTCGGGGTCCTCCCGGACCAGCTCGCTGATCGCGGCGTTGCCGGCCAGGGTGGCCTCGTGCAGCTGATCGAGCAGGTCGTTGCCGGGTTCGTCGTCGTCCAGCGGGACGAATGCCGCGATGACGGCCTTCGACGCTATCTCGCCGGCAGCGTGGCCACCCATCCCGTCAGCCAGCGCCAGCAGCCGCGGACCCGCGTACACCGCGTCCTGGTTGTTCTGCCGGACCAGGCCGCGGTCGCTTCGGGCTGCGTAGCGGAGGACCAGAGTCATGAGCGCAGCTCGATCACCGTCTTGCCGATGCGGATCGGGACCCCGAGGGGAACCCGGGTAGGTCCGGTGACCTTAGCTCGGTCCAGGTAGGTGCCGTTAGTGGAGCCCAGATCCTCCAGGAACCAGTCCCCGCCCTGCAAGCCGAGACGGGCATGCCGGGTGGACGCGTAGTCGTCATCGAGCACCAGCGTGGAGTCATCGGCACGGCCGATGAGGATGGGTCTGCCGTCCAGCGAGATGCGGGTGCCCGCCAGCCCACCCGTGGTGACCACCAGGTGCCGAGGCGTCCGGTTGCGCTCCGCGCGAGCAGCGCGGCGGGAGGTCAGGACACTAGCCCGCAGCCCCGACGCCGCGAACAGGTCAGAGCGCACGATGCGCAGCGCAGCGACAACAAACATCCAGAGCAGGAGGAGAAAGCCCGCTCTGGTCAGCTGTAGCACCAGCTCCGGCACGCTGCAAGATCCCTGCTAGGTCACGTACCCTGGGTACGGAAGACAAGCCGGGACTGCCCCACCCGGACCACATCGCCGTCGACCAGTCGCCAAGTCTGCACTGGGGTGCCGTTGACCGTCGTGCCGTTGGTGGACCCGAGGTCGGTCAGCGTCGCCGTCTGGCCGTCCCAGGTGACCTCCAAGTGCCGCCGCGACACCCCAGTATCCGGCAGCCGGAACTGGGCGTCCTGGCCGCGGCCCACCACGGTGCTGCCCTCGGTCAGCTGATGGGACCGATTCGACCCGTCGTCCAGGATGAGCGACGCCGAAAGCTGGCAGTACTCACCCTGACCATAGCCGTACTCTGCCTGTCCGTATTGGGCCTGTCCGTATTGGTCCTGCCCGTACGGGGCTTGCTGCCCGCCGTACTGGCCGTAGGTCTGCTCGTAGTGCTGGTAGCCCGGCTGGTAACTACCCTCCTGCTCATAGCCGTACTGGCGGCTCTGGTCCTGGGTGTACGGGAAGTTCGGATCGCCGACGTGCCGGGGGTCTGGAAAGTCATAGCCGGATGGCAGGCCGTAATCCGGGGCTTCCCCGGATGCGATGTCGTGACGATACTGCCCGCGCTGGGCGTCCCCGGCGTGTTCGCCCTGGTGCTGGCTCATGGCTCGGTCTCCTGCGGTACGAGGTTGCGGTGTGTCGGGATCAACGGACGAGCTGGTGCGGAACTGTCCTGTGTGCAGCGTCTCAGACCGCTCCAGAGCCACCACAACGTCTCCATAGACATCCCAAGCCTGCTCCGCGAGGTGGCTCTGGATGCAGCCCTTGAGCATCCGGATCACCCGCTGCTCGTCGCCGGCCAGCCGGTCATGGTCGGCCGCTCCGAGTATCACGGTGTAACGGTTCGGTGCGAGCACCCGCCCCCCCGCGAGCGGACGCGCATTGTCGTCAGCCTCACGCGCGAGCGCCTGCGCCACTTCCTGCGGCACGACGCTACCGCCGAAGACCCTGGCAAAGGCGTCACCGACGATACCTTGCAACCGACGCTCGAACCGCTGTGCCTTGCCCACGGCGACCTCCTTTCCCGGCTCGACCCCTGATGACACCCTGCTGGTGGCTGCCCCGATCGTATCCGGGAAGCTCAGCGGGCCAGCCTGCCACCTGAAGAGGGCGGGTGGATGTACGTGCTAGGCTTCCGCGGTCACCCGGGCGAGTGGCGGAATGGCAGACGCGCACGGTTCAGGTCCGTGTGTCCGTAAGGACGTGGGGGTTCAACTCCCCCCTCGCCCACGTAGCAGCTACCAGCCGGTTCCGCGGAACCTCCCTCGGTGGGCGTCCGTGAACGACGAGGTGGGGGTGGCCGCGATGCGGCCACCCCCACTGCCGACAGCATCGCACCCGATCATAGCCGTTACCGCCGGCCATGCGGTATCCGTTCCCTAGCCAACGGCACCGCAAGCGATCACCGGCCCAACTCAGCCGCCAGCGCCCCCGTTGGCGGAGCCACCGGCGCCGCCAACGCCATTACCGGCGATGTTATTCTGCACGCCCAGCGCGTTGACGGCTACGGCGGTAACGCCGACGCCGCCCTGGCCGAGGCCGCCGGCGCCACCATAGCCACCGTTACCGCCATCCCCGCCGGCGAACAGGGACATGACGGTACGCGCCGGGAGCAGCTCCACGTGCTGGCCATGGATCTCAGCAAGGCTCACTGCAGCGGGCATGTAATCCTCCTTAAGAACAGCCCTTGTGGGGCCGGGAACGCCTCATCGGCCTCCACCGACTCGGCTCATCACTACCATGGCGAGAAATAGAAGGCCTGACAATACCCATTCGCCACCTAAAATTCGCACCCCGTCACGTAGCCATGAAGTCAATTTTTTGACTACCTGGGCGCGGCCAGCAGCTACTGAGATCACGGCAACTCCGGTACCGGACATGCAGTGTCGCGCGGGTACCGATCGATCGGCGTTGTCGCAGGTAATCACCTCTGCCGGGGGTGGGGGTAGGTAGTGATGGGGCCGCCCGCTGCGGCCCGCGTACTGGGTGCGGTGTGACACATCGCCACCGGCCCGATACCGGAGGTGTGCATTTCGAGAGAAGGCCAGTGAGTTACTACGGAGCCCACCGCCGACGACTACCTAGTCACCTAGCTTCGGTGGCGGAGCGATGCGCGATCTCAACGGTATCGCCGGCCGGCGCGACATGGGCATAACAGTGGGGGTGGCCGCTTTGCGACCACGCCCCCCTGCGCCCCGGCGGTACCGCACGAAGCGTTACCGCCGGTCATGCTGGTGCCGTTCCCTAGCCAACGGCACCGCAAGCGTTCACGGGTCCAACTCAGTTACCGTTGACTCAGGCAACACCAAGGCCACCGGCGCCACCGATGCCATTACCGGCAGTGTTGGCCTGGGTGCCCAGAAGGTTGATGTTCAAGAGGTCGACGCCGAGGCCGCCCTGAGCAGGGCCGCCGGCGCCACCCGCGCCAAGCCCGCCGCCACCCAAGGTGTACAGGGACATGACGGTACGGGCCGGAAGCAGCTCCAGGTGCTGGCCATCAATCTCAGCAAAGCTCACTGCATCAGACATGTAGTCCTCCTTGAAGATTGGCCCCCCGACGGGACCGGGACCACCTCATCGGCCCCTGCCGACTCGGCTAATCATCACCATGGCAAGGAATAGGCTGCCTGACAATACCCATTCGTCACCTAAGTTTGCACCCCGCCACTTAGCTATGAAATCAATGTTTTGACTACCTGGGCGCGGCCAGCAGTCGCTGAGGTCACGGCAACTCCAGTACTTAAGATGCAGCGTTGCGCGGGTACCGATCGATCGACGTTGTTGCAGGTAACCACCCCTGCCGGGGGTGCGGGTAGGTAGTGGGAGGCTGCCCCCTGCAGCCCGCGTACCGGGTGTGGTGTGGCACATCGCCGCCAACCCAACACCAGGCGTGCGCAATTCGAGAAAGGGCCGGTGAGCTACTACGGGGGCACCGCCGGCGACTACCTAGTTCCCCAGTTTCAGTGGTGAAGCGGTGAACAATCCCGGCGGTACCGCAGCCGGCGCGACCCGGACATAACAATGGGGGGTGGCCGCGAAACGGCCACCCCCCATTGTGTCCCGACGATACCGCACGCGATCCTGTAACCGCGCTGCGGTGCTGCACGACTCCCACTCGAGTCGGCTGCCCCAGCACCGCACTAAACGTTACCGCCGGTTATGCTGGTGCCGTTCCCTAGCCAACGGCACCACAAGCGGTCACTCAGTTACCGTTGACTCAGCCAACGCCAGCGCCACCGGGGCCGCCGATGCCATTACCGGCAGCGTTGGCCTGGGTGCCCAGAATGTTGATGTTCAAGACGTCGAGGCCGAGGCCGCCCTGAGCAGGGCCGCCGGGGCCACCAATGCCAGTGCCGCCGCCCCACCCGGCGTACATGGACATGACGGTACGGGCCGGAAGCAGCTCCAGGTGCTGGCCATCGATCTCAGCAAAGCTCAATGATTCAGACATGCAATCCTCCTCTGCGTGGCCCCAATAGGCCGGGAACGGAACTCCTCATCGGCGCCTCGCCGATTTGGCTAATGCCAACCATGGCGAGAGAAACGTCGTCTGACAACATGCATCGGCCACCTAAAATTGATATCCCGTCACCTAGCCATGACGCTACTTGATCAGCGACGAAGGGTTGCGTAAGTTCTCGCCGCCGACCACCTACCGGGTGGCGCCGACCCAGCTGCTATCCGATCTTCGTCGTCGCTGGTGAGTGGCCCCGGGAGGAGGTGCATAGGTGGTGGAACGTGGCCCGCCGAGAGGCGAGGACTGGCCCTTGTGATGCCTACCGGGTGCGGCGACTGCGCCGGGCGAACAGCGGCAGGTGGCCAATTACGTAGATTCACCGGTGATGACTACCTAGCGGCGACACCGATAATGGCTACCGGGGAAAGCGAAAGCCTCACCCAACGGCGACAGCCTCCTGGCCGATCCTGGCCGCATCTTCGCGCCACTGGTGCGCCGTCACCACCTAGTCACCGGGCACGCACTGTTCTCAGTAGCCATACGGACCGTCACGGTGCTGCCCTTGGTGAGCGGCGACGGTGCGCATCACCCGCAACTACGCCGAACTCACCGAGATCCGAGGGGAGCCTGACGGGCACCGGAAACGGATTCAATCACCGCAGTTGCTGATTCGTTCTTACTACTGCAACGACACTTGCGGGAACAAGCCGCTCTGATCAGCACCCGGCGAGGGGCCAGCTGGCGATCGGCTCATGCCGCGCCGAGCCCTGCGGCCCTGCCCCCAGCCGGCTGCGCACCAGGTACAGCCGGCTGGCAACCCACGGCAACCCTTGCCACAGGGCCAGCCGCTCGACCAGCGGGCGCAGGTCTGCCTCACCATCGGCCCGCGCCAAGGTGAGGTGCGGACGGTAGGAGCGGTGCTGCACCGGAAGCCGGCTGCGGCGGGCCGCGGCCCTGGCCGAGTCGGCAAGCCTGCGCAGTCCGTCGCGATCGCCCTGCACCCCGGTCCACAGCACCCGGTGCCCAAACCGGCCGCCACCGCCCAGGGCCAGGGACAGCGCCGGGTGCCGGGCCGCTGCCCGGTTGAGCCGGCCGGCCAACTCGCTGGCGGCGTCATCGCCGACCTCACCGAGGAAGACCAGCGTCACGTGCCAGTGTTCCGGAGGCGTCCACCGCAGATCCGGCGCCAGCTCGCGCAGCCCTGCCGTGGCGGTCCGCAACGCCTCCACGACCTCCCCCGGAGGTGTCACCGCCACGAACAGCCGCACCGCCCCATCGTCTCAGCTTGCGCACCGGCGTCCCGCCTGGCGGGTTGATTTACCACCGGTCGTATCGACGGGCTGGCCATGGCCGACCAGTCAGCGCGGGGGAACTGCCGCCGGACGCCACGGTGGCCGCGCCTGCACCACCCCCCAGCAAGCGCCTGGTAGTCCTTAGCCCCAGGCCGCTGCCGCCCCCCCGGGGGCCACGGCAGCCTGGCACGCCAGGTGTGAGCCCGCAAGGTAACGACGAGGGGAGACCGCCCGCCGTGGCATCCAAATCGCTGGCCGAGGCCCGTGAGACTGCGCTGCATCCCCCGATCTGGGCACTCGACACCGCCACGGTTGCCTCGGCTCCGGATCACCTGGCCTGCGCCGCTGCCGACGCGCTCGGCTGGGAGGGCGTGGTGCTGCCCCCTATGATGCTGCTCGGCCGCCGCGTGGTGGCCGTCGCCACCCTCCTGCCCGACGTGCACGAGCGCCGGATCAGCTCGGGCTGGGGCCCGGTGACCGACCGGGTGGCGGTATCCACCTGGGACTGGCCCGAGATGCGGCATCGGGTGCCACCCCCCGCGGTGCACCTGACCGGCATCATCGCGCCGGCGCGGCACTGGCGGACCGGGCTCACTAGTGCCGCGCCATTCGCCAAGCTGTGCCCCACCGCTCTGCTGCTGCCCGCGCATATCGCTCGCAACGTGGAGTGCCTGCGCCACGCCGAGTGCTACGGCCCCACCGTGCTGGCCGCCGCCGGGCCCCACGACATCGACCCTGAGGCGGTCGACGTGGTCCACGTGGGGCGCTGGCGTCCGCTCGCTCCCACGCCACTGAGCACGACCAGCCGGCGAGTGTACGAAATGATCTACGAGCTGATGCTGGTGCGTCACTAACTGCCCTTACCTGACAGTGCTACTGTTATGACAGTTTCACTGTCACGTCGGGAAGGGTCGCTGGTGGCCGAACAGCTCACCATCGCGGAGCTGGCGACACGGACCGGGATCAGTGTGCGCACCATCCGGTTCTACGCCGGGCTCGGCCTGATCCCGCCGCCGGTGGTGCGCGGCCGGCTGGGCCTGTACGACGAGCGCCACGCGGCCCGGCTAGAGCTGGTCCGGGACCTGCAACGGTTGGGTTTCACGCTGGCGGCAATCGAGGGCTACCTCGCCCGGATCCCGCTGGAGGGCTCCCCCGAGGACCTCGCCCTGCACCGCGCGCTGCTCGCCCCGTGGCTGCCGGAGCAGCCCGAGACGGTGGACCGGGCCGAGCTCGACGCGCGCGCCAGACGCACCCTGGATGACGGTGAGCTGGCCCGGCTGACGAAGTTAGGCGTGATCCAGCGGGCTGGTGTCGAGACCTGGACGCTCACCAGTTCCGATCTGCTGGGCTACGGGCTGAGCCTGCTCGATGCCGAGATGGACTTCGAGGTTCAGCTGGCCTGCCAGCAGATCATCGAACGGCACACCAGTGAGCTGGCCACGGAGTTGGTTGCCCTGTTTCACCACACCGTGCTGCGGGAGTACCGCGAGCGTGGGCGCCCCCCGCAGTTGCGCGCCCGGCTGCTTGCCTTGTTGCAACGGCTCAAGCCACTCACCGTGACCGGCGTTGTCACCAACTTCCAGCTTGCCGTCAACCGTGCGATCCGCGAATCCGCAGTGTCCACTGAAACCACAGTGTCCACTGAATCCACAGTGTCCACTGAAACCGCGGTGTCCACTGAAACTAGGACAGGAAGCCCGTCATGACCGAAGCATTCCTCTACGACGCCCTGCGCACCCCGCGGGGCAAGGGCAAGCCCACCGGCGCACTGCACGGCGTCAAGCCGATCTCCCTGGTCACCGGGTTGATCGACGAGCTGCGGTGCCGCCACCCGAGCCTCAATGCGGCGCGGATCGACGACATCGTGCTCGGGGTGGTCACTCCCGTGGGCGACCAGGGCGGTGACCTGCCGCGCGCCGCGGCGTTGGCCGCCGGGCTGTCCGACACCGTCGCGGGCCTGCAGATCAACCGGTTCTGCGCCTCGGGCCTGGAGGCGGTGAACCTCGGCGCGATGAAAGTGCGCTCAGGCTGGGAGGAGCTGGTGCTCACCGGGGGTGTCGAGTCGATGTCCCGGGTGCCGATGGGCTCCGATGGCGCGGCGTTGGCGATGGACCCCGAGACCGCCTACGCCGCTCGCTTTGTCCCGCAGGGCATCAGCGCCGATCTGATCGCCACCCTGGAGGGGTTCACCCGCGCCGACGTCGACTCCTACGCCGTGGAATCGCAGCACCGCGCCGCCAAGGCGTGGAGCAACGGGTACTTCCAGCGCTCGGTGGTGCCGGTGCGCGACCGCACCGGCGCTGTCCTGCTGGAGCGCGACGAGCACGTGCGCCCGGACACCACCCTGGTGGGTCTCGGCGCGCTGCGGCCGTCCTTCGCCGACCTCGGCGAGCAGGCCGGGTTCGACGCCGTCGCGCTGCAGCGCTACCACTGGGTGGAGCGCATCGAGCATGTGCACCACGCCGGCAACTCCTCGGGGATCGTCGACGGTGCGGCGCTGGTGCTGGTCGGTTCCGAGCAGGTCGGGCGGGATCTCGGGCTAAGGCCACGGGCCCGGATCGTGGCCGGCGCGGTCACCGGAGAGGAGCCGACGATCATGCTGACTGGCCCGGCGCCGGCAACCCGCAAGGCGCTAACCAAGGCCGGCATGACCATGGATCAGATCGACCTGGTCGAGGTCAATGAGGCCTTCTCCGCGGTAGTGCTGCGCTTCATGCGGGAGATGGACGTGCCGCCCGAGCGGGTCAACGTCAACGGCGGCGCGATCGCCATGGGTCACCCGCTGGGCGCCACCGGCGCGATGATCCTGGGCACCCTGATCGACGAGCTGGAGCGCCGCGAGCTGCGCTACGGCCTGGCCACGCTGTGCGTGGGCGGGGGCATGGGCATCGCCACCATCATCGAGCGGATCTAGCACGTGCCCGCCCCATCGTCGGGCACACACAGCCCTCCTGTCGCCGAGTTCGACACGAGGGCTGTGGCAGGCCAGCAAGACAACCCTGGTGTCGAACTCGGCGGCACCAGCGCGTCCGGTGGCGGGAGAAGGTAGATGAGCGAGAGCATTCGTGGGGCCGGCATTCATTGGGACCGTGACACCGACGGGGTCGTTACGCTGACCCTGGACGACCCGGAGCACTCCGCGAACACGATCAACGACCGCTACGTCGCGGCGATGGGCGCCACCCTGGAGCGCCTCGAGGCCGAGCGGGACTCGATCACCGGGGTCATCATCACCTCGGCGAAGAAGACCTTCTTCGCCGGCGCGGACCTCACTACCCTGCGGGATCTCACCCCGGAGCGCACCCGCGAGTTCGGTGCCCACCTCGCGCTGGTCAAAGGCCAGCTGCGGCGGCTGGAGACGCTGGGCCGCCCGGTGGTCGCCGCGATCAACGGCACCGCGCTGGGCGGGGGCTTGGAACTCGCGCTGGCCTGCCATCACCGGATCCTGCTGGACACCCCGTCCAGCAGGATCGGCTTCCCGGAGGTGACCCTGGGGATCCTGCCGGGTCTCGGCGGCGTGGTCCGCACGGTGCGGCTGCTGGGCTTGGTGACCGCGCTGACGCAGCTGCTGACGCAGGGGCAGCGGCTGCGCCCAGCGCAGGCCAAGGAGCTCGGCATCGTCGATGAGCTCGTCGCGACCCCGCAGGAGATGATCGAATCGGCCCGCGCGTGGATCACGGCGCACCCCCGGGCCCAGCAGCCGTGGGATGCCGCGAACTACCAGATCCCCGGCGGCACGCCATCCACCCCAGCGTTGGCGCAGCTGCTGCCGGCGTTCCCGGCCACGCTGCGCAAGCAGCTCAAGGGCGCGCCGATGATCGCCCCGCACCACATCCTGTGCGCGGCGGTGGAAGGCACCCAGGTAGACGTGGACACCGCGCTGCTCATCGAGACCCGCTATTTCCTGGATCTGGTCACCAGCCCGATCGCTAAGAACATGATCAAGGCGTTCTTCTTCGACCTGCAGCACATCGCCAAGGGCGGCAGCCGGCCCCAGGGGTATCCCCGGCGCACCTTCCGCAAGGTCGGCGTGCTCGGCGCTGGGATGATGGGCGCCGGCATCGCCTACTCGTGCGCGCAGGCGGGCATGGACGTGGTGCTCAAGGATGTCGAGATGGCGAGGGCACAGAAGGGCAAGGGCTACTCGGCAGCCCTGCTGGAGCGGGCCGTGGCCCGGGGGCGATACACCGCCGAACAGCGCGATGAGCTGCTGGCCCGGATCACCCCGACTACCCAGCTGAGCGATCTGCACGGCTGCGATCTGGTGATCGAGGCGGTGTTCGAGGATCCGGCGCTGAAGAAGAAGGTCTTCGCTGAGGTCCTCGATGTGGTCGATCCCGAGGCGCTGCTGTGCTCGAACACCTCGACGCTGCCGATCACCGACCTCGCCTCGGCGCTCGACCGTCCAGCCGACTTCCTCGGCCTGCACTTCTTCTCCCCGGTGGACAAGATGCCGCTGGTGGAGATCGTCCGGGGGCGACAGACCTCCGATGCCGCGCTGGCCGCCGCCGTGGATGTGGTGCAGCAGATCGGCAAGACCCCGATCGTCGTCAACGACAGCCGCGGCTTTTTCACCAGCCGGGTCATCGGCACCTTCCTCAACGAGGGGGTGGCCATGCTCGCCGAGGGCGCACCCGCGGCGTCCATCGAGCAGGCCAGCCTGCAGGCCGGTTACCCCACCCCGGTGTTAGCGCTGGTGGACGAGGTGAGCCTGACGCTGGCCCGCATGATCCGGGAGGAGACCCGGCGCGGCGCGCAGGCGGCGGGGGGCAGCTGGATCCCGCACCCGGCCGACGCGGTCGTCGAGGCGATGGTGCAGGAGTTCCAGCGGCCGGGCCGCTCCGGCGGTGCCGGGTTCTACGAGTACGAGGCGGGCAAGCGCACCCGGCTGTGGCCCGGCCTGGCGCAGCATTTTGGCCCCACCCGCCCGGATGCGATTCCTTTTGGGGACATGAAGGAGCGGATGCTGTTCGTGGAGGCGCTGGAGACCGTGAAGTGCCTCGACGAGGGCGTCATCACCTCGGTGCCCGACGCCAACATCGGCTCGATCATGGGCATCGGGTTCCCGCCGTGGACCGGAGGCGTGGTGCAGTTCATGAACGGCTACCCCGGTGGCCTGACCGGCTTCGTGGCCCGCGCCAAGGAGCTAGCCGACCGCTACGGCGACCGCTTCACCCCACCCCCCTCCTTGATCGCCAAGGCCGACGCCGGAGAATCCTTCACCTGACCCGTCACCGAGTTCGCGGGATGCCTGGCCGCTCTTCCAACACGCTGACGAGCGAAAACTATCGGGACCCCATTTTGTTTCGCTCTCCCTGTCCGCCGACACCCCGACCCGGGGGTGCTATGGGCGCAGGTCGACCACGTCGATGGAGTGGCCGATGTAGCGGTCCGGGTCGTAGGTGAGCACCACCGCGGAAGCGGCGCGGGCCTCGTGGATGACCTGCGCGACCTCCAGCTCGGCAGCGGTTTTGCCGCCGCCGGCGGCGGCAGCGGCAGCGCCGCAGTGACCATCAGACGCCCGTCGGTCAGCGCCTCCAGCACGACGGCCTGGGCACGACGGGTGAGGTCGCGTTCATAGGCGACCAGCACGGTTGAGTCCAGCAACAGGACCGGGCCGTTCACGCGGTGCGGTCCCGGTGCAGGCCCTCGGCGGCATCGAGCACCGAGCGGGCGTGGCGACGCGCCTCCTGGTATTCGGCCGAGTCGGGGTCCACACCACGTCGGCGCAGCACCTGCTCGACCACCTCACCGCGTCGCTGGTAGGCCTCCCGGGCTCCTGGCAACGCCCGGTCAATCTCGGCCCGCACCAGCATGCTCACGAGAGCGTTGGCCGACTGACCGCGCTCCAACGCCAGCCGACGCAGCAGATATCGGTCGGCCTCGTCGAGCCGCAACGGGAACACAGACGATGTCATGACATCAACCTACCGGATAGATCCGCTTGGTAGGCGCTCGTGGACCCTCCGACGGAACCGCAGGAGGGCGGTCCGCTCGACCGTTTCAGGATTTTTCGAGGACCTTTTCCACCGCCAGCCGGATCGTGGCGCTGAAGTCTTGCTGGTCAGCGCGCACCGAGGAGGTGATCTCGGGCGGTGCCTGGCTGGGGTCGCCGGAGGTGTAGGGCGGGTTGGGTGCGTACTGGTTGATGAGCTGCGCAGACATGCTGCACGTGGGACCGGAGATGAGGCTTACGAGTTCCAGCGCGAGGTCAATCGAGGAAGAGACGCCGCCCCCGGAGAAACGGTTGCCGCAGATCACCCAGCGGGGATACCCCGCCGCGACCCGGAGGTTCGGGAACAGAGCAAGGTTTTCGCGCTGGCCCCAGTAGGTGGTCACCTCGCAGCCGTCAAACAAGCCCGCCGCGGCCACCAGGAAAGCGCCGGTGCAGACCGAGCCGGCATATCGCGCCTGGCGGCCCAGGTCGCGGATGAAATCAATCATGGTGGCGTCCTGCATTGCCTCGCCCACCTTGGGGCCGCCACCCGGGACGAACAGGATCTCCACCGCTCCTTTTTGCCGCACACCCTCGAAGGTGTCTCGCGGGAGCACCTGCACGTTCTCGGTAGTGGTAATCGGGTCGAGGGACACTGCGGCCCAAACTGGTGTGAAGCCCGCCCAGGCAAAGATCTGCGTCGCCCCCGCGAAGTCGAGCAGCGTCGAGCCATCGTATAAGGGAAACACCACTTTCGGCTGCTCCGCCACGATCGCCACCTTCGGTCTGTCTGCGCCATTGGTTCTTAATCGACGTGGCAATCATACTGCGGACCGCTTTGGTCCATGGGACCCATGCGTCCGTTGTCGGCTTCACGAGTTCGCCGGCTACCCTTGCACCATCGCGGGATGATGGAACGGTGACCGTGACTGAAGAGCAGCGTGCTGAACTGGCCCAGCAGCGGGACCGGATCCGGGCCGAGTTGATGCCGCCCAGGCAGGACCGGCCCGCTAGCAGCGCGCGCGGCATCCACCACACCGCGCTGATCTGCTCCGACGTGCGCCGGACCGTCGAGTTCTACCAGGGCCTGCTCGGCTTCCCGCTGATCGACATGTTCGAGAATCGGGACCTGCCCGGCTCCACGCACTTCTTCTTCGACGTCGGCAACGGCAACACCGTCGCGTTTTTCGACCTGCCCGGCGTGGACGTCGGCCCCTACGCCGAAGTATTCGGTGGCCTGCACCACCTGGCTATCTCGATGGAGCCGCAGCGGTGGCAGGAAATCCGGGAGCGGATGGACGCCCAGGGTATCGAGTACCTGCTGGAAAGCGGGACGTCGATCTACTTCCGGGATCCCGACGGGGCGCGGGTGGAGCTGATCGCCGAGCAGCTCGGCCAGATGTACGGCCGCAGCATCTTCTAGCGCCCAAGCGGCGCTAGGCCGCGCGCCGCTATGCTCCCGCGCATGACGGTGGAACCGGATATTCCGCACAAGTTCGGCCAGATGCGTCACGATCTCGACGACCTCTACGAGCTGGTCTCGCAGGGCCAGGCCCGCATCACAGGCACGCTCATGCGGCACCACAACCGGCTCGAGGAGCTGCAACAGACCCTCGACCTGCACAACGGCCGGCTGGACCGGATCGAGGACAACCAGCGCCGGCAGTTCGACCAGCTCTCCGCCCAGCTGGCCGAGATTCTCGGCGTGCTGCGCGGCTCAGCTCCCGTCGCTGACTCAGCGCCGGGATCGGCGCGGTAGGTCCGGTAGTCCGGCAGCGAGGGGTATGGCATGATCCGCGGCCATGCCGGCCGCCACCGACATCATGACCCCGCTGTGGCGGGGCGTGGTGGTGTTACGGGTCATGACGGCGGCCTTCGCGATCGCGATGATCATCGTGCATCACAGTGGCTACGTCCGGCCCGGCTGGGGCTGGGTGGCACTCGCCGGGATCGCGGCGTGGACGGTGCTGACCTGCCTGGCCTACCGCGACGAGCGCACCCGCCGGATGCCCGCCATCCTGATCGACTTGCTGGTGACCCTGACGCTGATGGGCTCCTCGGCGCTGGTGCTCTCGCCCGAGCAGCTCGCCCAGCGCACCCCGTTGCTCACCACCGTGTGGGTCAGCGGCCCGGTGGTCGCTGCCGCGGTGCGCGCCGGCCCGCTCGCTGGAGCACTGATCGGCCTCGCGGTCGCGGCGGTGGATATCTGGCTGCGGGGCTCGTTCACGGTCAGCCTCGCCCGCGACACCCTCCTGCTGGTCGGGACGGGATTCGTGCTCGGGCTGGCGGCCAGTGCGGCACGCCAGGCCACCGAGCGGCTCCGCAGCTGCGCCCGCACGGAGGCGGCCACCGCGGAACGGGAGCGGCTGGCCCGATCCGTCCACGACAGCGTGGTGCAGGTGCTGGCCCGGGTGCGTGCCCGGAGTGGTCAGCTCGATGGGGAGGCCGGTGAGCTGGCCCGGCTGGCCGGGGAGCAGGAGATCGCGCTGCGGTCGCTGTTCTCGACCGGAGCGCCGGGCGGTGCCGGGGAACAGGATCTGGCCGGCGCACTGCAGCTACTGGCCGGGCCCCGGGTCGAGGTCTCGGTGCCCGCAAGGGCGGTAGCGCTGCCCGCCGCCGACGTGGCGGAGTTGGTGGCGCTGACCCGTGAGGCGCTGGCCAACACCGTCCGGCACGGCGGTCCGGGGGCCAAGTCATGGATCCTGGTGGACGATCTCGGCGACGAAGTGGTCCTCACCATCCGTGACGATGGCCCGGGCCTCGACGAGGGGCAGCTGGCCGAGGCCAGGAGCGCGGGTCGGATGGGAGTGTCGCGCTCCATCCGCGGCCGGGTAGCCGCCCTGGGCGGCACGCTGACGCTGGCCACCGGCCCGGGGCGGGGCACCGAATGGCAGGTGCGGCTGGCCCGCGTCCGGCACAGTCTGCTGCGGTGAGGTACAGGCCATGATCCGGGTCATGGTGGTCGACGACCACCCGATCTGGCGCGCCGGGGTGGCCCGCGACCTTGCCGAGCAGGGCGTGGAGGTGGTTGCCACCGCGGCGGATGGCGCGGCGGCGCTGCGCATCATTCCCGCCGCCAACCCGGACGTCGTGCTGATGGATCTGCATTTCACCTCCGGCGGGCCCTCGGGAGCGGAGGCCACCCGACGCATCAGTGACACCTGGCCCGGCATCCGGGTGCTGGTGCTTTCTGCCTCCGGCGAGCACGCCGACGTGTTGGCGGCGATCCAGGCGGGCGCGTCCGGGTACCTGACCAAATCGGCGTCGGTGGCGGAGCTGGTCGACGCGGTGCACCGGACCGCCCGGGGAGACGCGGTGTTCACCGCTGGCTTGGCCGGCCTGGTGCTCGGCGAGTACCGCAGGATGGCGCTGGACCCCCAGAAAAACTCACAGAAAAACTCACGGAGCGACTTGCCACGGCTGACCGACCGGGAGACTGAGGTGCTGCGCCAGGTGGCCACCGGACGCACCGCCCGGCAGATCGCCGAAGCACTGGTGATCAGCCACCGCACGGTGGAGAACCACGTGCAGTCCACGTTACGCAAACTGCAGCTACACAACCGGGTCGAGCTGGCCCGGTACGCGCTCGAGCATGGCCTCATCGACTAGTAATCGACCAGTAGCCGCCTACCCGTCAAGGTCGCTTGACAAGTGGTTTCCTCGGGCTGCCGGAAGCCGTATTCTCCACGAAGCAGCCGTCACCGGCCTGCGCAGAGTCTCTTCAGTGACAGAGTCTCTTCAGTGACAGAGCTTTCACGGGAGGACCGCCGGCCGGGTACCAGGGGGGGCGAGATGGCGCCCGGTCGGCGGCCTGCACGCTAGCGGCCAGGGGGAGATGCCGCTTGCGCCATCGGCGTACTAGATAGTCCACCGATAGTTCCAGTGTGCGCGATGTGCCTACCTGCTGACAACCACCACCCCGGCGCGCTGCTGCTCCCGGTAAGCTAACCCACCCGGCGCAACAGCGAGTACTCGCAGGGACGGTGGGTTAACGTGGAGTTCGAGCTTGAGCGGGACGCGTTCGCCGATGCCATCGCGTGGACAGCGAAGGGTCTGCCGGCCCGTCCGGTTGTCCCGGTGACTGCGGGCGTGGTGCTCGAGGTGAGTGAGGGTGTGCTGAGCGTCTCGGGTTTCGACTTCGAGGTGCTCAACCGGATCGAGATCCCCGTCACCGAGAAGTCCCCTGGACGGGTGTTGGTGTCCGGCCGGCTGCTGGCCGAGATCGCCCGCGCGCTGCCCCCCAAGGACGTACGGGTGGTGGTGGAGGACAACCGGTTGGCGGTGCGCTGCGGTTCAGCGCGGTTCAACCTGCCGCTGTTGCACATCGAGGACTACCCCACCGTGCCGGAGCTGCCCGCTGCCTCCGGCACGGTGGCCGGTGATGTCTTCGGCACTGCCATCGCCCAGGTCACCCTCGCGGCCAGCCGGGACGAGACCCTGCCCATACTCACCGGAGTGCGCATGGAGATCGGCCCGCAGGCACTCACCTTGGCGGCCACCGACCGCTACCGCCTGGCCGAGCGCCGCATCCCCTGGACACCGGCGGGCACGGTGGGCACCAGTGCGGTCATTGTTCCGGCCAAGACACTGGCTGAGGTCGCCAAATCGCTCACTTCGGCCAGCGAGGTGGTGCTGTCCATGGGCGAGGTTGCCGATACGGGTTTCCTGGGCTTCACCGCCGGTGGCCGCCAGACGCTGACCCGGTTGCTGGATGGCGAGTTCGTCAAGTTCTCCTCGCTATGGCCTACCGAGGTCCACACCGCTGTGGAGGTTGGGGTCAGCGAGTTCATCGCCGCGCTCAAACGGGTATCGCTGGTGGCCCAACGGTTCACGCCGGTGAGGCTGGACTTCTCCGAAGGCAGTGCGCAGCTGTCCGCGCAAGCCGACGATGAGTCCAGCGCCGAGGAGGAACTCGAAGTCCACCTCACCGGCACGCCCTTGGCGATCGGGTTCAACGCCGGCTACCTACTCGACGGGCTGAGTGCGGTGAGCACCCCGCGGGCGATGCTGTCGTTCACCGAACCCTCCCGCCCCACGGTCATCACCCCCGTGATCGAACCGCGGGCAGAGCACACCGAGCAGGGGGATACAGCCGAAAGCGGGGAAGGCTCCTACCGCTACCTCGTCATGTCGATGCGGTTGCGCGACTGATACGGTAGGTCGCGGGCAGGTCACTGACTGGTGATCCGGGAGAACCGGGAGCGCAGCGCGGCGTGTGCCTGCGCGGCGTCAACCCGGGTCGGCGCGCCGCCCTGCAGCACCCGCTCCCCCGCCACCCAGACATCCCGCACCGCTCGCGCTCCGGCCGCCCACACCAGGTTGGCCAGCAACTGACCGTCCGGTACGTCCAGCCCAGCCGCGAACGCCGGGGCATCGGCCCCGATGTGCACCAGGTCGGCCCACCCCCCCGGGCGCAGCGTGCCGAGATCATCACGCCCGATCGCGGCCGCGCCGCCGCGGGTGGCCAGCAGCAGCACCTGCGCGGCAGTCAGCGCGGCGGCGTCCCCGGCGGTCAGCCGGGCCAGCCGGGCAGCCAGCCGGATGTCCTCCCACAGGTCGAGGTCGTCATGCGAGGCGGGACCGTCGGTGCCCAGGCCGACAGCGATCCCGGCGAGGAGCAGGTCGCGCAGCCGGGCGATGCCGGAGGCGAGCTTGCTGTTGGAGCCGGGGCAGTGCGCGACCCCGGCGCGGTGCCGGGCGAGCACCGTGATGTCGGCGTCCGACAGCTGCACGGCATGCGCCGCCAGCACCCGCGCTCCCTCACCCAGCACCCCGAGATGTTCCAGTAGCAGCGGCACCGAACCATAGGCCTGGCGGATCGCGGTGTCCTCGCCGAGGGTCTCGGCAACGTGAAGGTGCAGCAGCGCTCCGCGCTGCCGGGCGGCCGCGCTGGCCGCAGCCAGCGCCTCGGGAGGCAGCGTGTAGGCGGCGTGCGGCCCGTATCCCAGTTCGATGCGCTCGCCAGGCCCAAAGCGGATCCCCTCGGTGTCGATCCAGCGACTGATGCCCTCCAGCATCCGCTCCCAGCTGCCCAGCCGGTCCCACCCGGGGACCGCGATGATGCCCGGTGTCACCACCGCGCGGCTGCCCGCGGCCAGCACCGCGTCCACCACCGCGTCGTTGTGGAAGTACATCTCCACGCTGGTGGTGATCCCGGCACCGAGCATCTCCAGGGTGCCCACCAGCATGCCGGCCCGCACGTCCTCAGCGTCCAAGTGCACCTCGGCGGGCCAGATCACCTCGGTCAGCCAGCGCATCAGCGGCAGATCCCCACCCAGCCCGCGCAGCCCGGTCATCGCGGTGTGCGCATGCGTGTTGATCAGCCCGGGCAGCAGGATGCCGGTGAGGGCCAGCAGCGGCCCGGAGGTGGCCGGCGCGGTGTTCGCGGGCCCGACGTGCCCGATCCGCCCGGCGGCATCAACGTCCACCACGGCATCCCGCAGCACGGTGCACCGCTCATCACACGGCAGCACCACCGGCGCGCTCAACCGCATCACGGGATGGGCTCCCCGATGGTGTGCCGCAGCAGGGCGGACAGCGGCCGCAGCGGGGGAAGCCACGCCCCCTCGGGGGGCAGCGTCTCCAGGGTGATCCGGGGCAGTGGCTGCAGAAACAGTTCGGGGATGTCCTCCAGGTCCTCAAAGCCCAGCGCCTCGGAATTGACCGCGAACGAGGCATGTTCCCGGAATCCCAGCACGGTGACAGCAACGCCCTGGGCGACCAGTTCCTCCAGGGGCTCGCGGAAGGCTCGGCTGTCCCCGGAGGCCACCAGCAGCTGACGCAGCACACCCTGCTCGTGACGGGCCCGGATGTGCATCAGCATGTCATCGTCGATGTCCGATTCGTCGATCTTGGGTTTGGCGAACACCGCGAACCCGGTGTTGCGCAGCGCCTCCACCCAGGGCCGCACGAAATCCGTGCTGCCCGAGGCGACGTTGGTGAACACGGTCGCCTCAGGCTCGGTGTCAGACCCGGCCCGGGAGATCAGCCAGCGGCCCAGGGCGTCGAACCTCGGCCGAGACGCCGAGCTGGGGCGTCCGCCGAGGATCGAGCCCAGACTCATGTCGATATTGGGTGCATCCCAGACGAGCAGCGTTATCGGGGTGAGGGGGGTGGGCGCCGGGTTCATGGTCACGATCCTGCCTTATCCGCGGGCTCCGGAGGCGGACGCTGCCAGCAGACACACGCTACAAACCCGCGCCACACTCGCCGGATCGGCCTCCGACAGCTCAGACGCGGGTGAAGAGCAGATCCCGTACCACACGGCCCTCCTCGTGGGCGCGTTGCTCGAACTTGGTCACCGGCCGCCAGGCCGGCCGCGGCGCGAAGCCCTGGAGTGACGGGTCACCGGCGGTGTTGCCCAGCAGCTGCTCGGCGGCGCAGGCCGCAAGCATCTCCTGAGCGTAGGCCGCCCAGTCGGTGGCCAGATGCAGCGTGCCGCCCAGGGTCAGCCGGGATGCCACCAAGGCGATGAACTCCGGATGGACCAGCCGGCGCTTGTGGTGCCGGCGCTTGGGCCACGGATCGGGGAAATAGATCCGGACGGCGTGCAGGCTGTCGGGCTCAAGGTGCTCAACGAGCAGGGTGTGGGCGTCGCCGCGCAGCAACCGCAGGTTGGTGATCCCGGCCTGCTCGATGCGGATCAGCAGCGCAGCCAGGCCAGGCCGGTAGACCTCGACGGCGAGATGGTCAACGTCGGGTGCGGCCAGCGCCATCGACGCGCTCGCCTCGCCCATCCCGGAGCCGATCTCGAGCACGACCGGGGCACTGCGCCCGAACCACCCGGCGAGATCCAGCGGGCCCTCGGGCAGATCCCTGAGCTCCGCACCCCAGCGCTCCCAGCCCCGCTCCCAGGCACGGCGCTGACCGGTGGTCATCCGAGCCCGCTGCGGGTAGATCGTCTGGCTGGTCGCTGGCATCCCTACAGCCTGGCCCAGGGACGATGCGGGCGCACATCGGGTCCTCCCTCGAGCAGCGAGGAAGATGGTGGGCGTGAACACGCTCCAGGAGTGGGTCGAGCTGGTGTGCCACGAGCTGGACATCGCCGACGCCGTGTCGCCGAAGGCCATGCAGTCCCGGGTGCTGGACATGTCGCGGGATGTCGCTCATGACGTCGCCCGACCGGCTGCTCCGCTCAC
>Ga0213881_10000610_pt1 | contig 21400 bp, 18 predicted proteins | sample BarmaccoBMER_R08_FD_160104 | JGI IMG/M metagenome (GOLD analysis project Ga0213881, IMG submission 160104) | Barbacenia macrantha exposed rock microbial communities from rupestrian grasslands, the National Park of Serra do Cipo, Brazil - ER_R08 ... | reverse complement strand
GCATACCTGTGTGAGTGTCCACTGTGCCCAGTGCGGGGACAGTCCGTCCAGCCTGGATTTTGAGGCGCGCTGGCCGACTGAGGACGACGTGCTGAACGCGGCAGCAGCGCAGGGCTGGCGGGTCGGCCCGGGTGGACGGTTGTGGTGCTCGGCGTGCGCGCCGGTGTTGATGTGCGAGGCCGAGGGGCACGAGTTCAGCGGGTGGCGTCGCCCGGTCACCCGGGACGGGCGGCTGGCGGGCAGTGAGTACCGGCACTGCCTGCGGTGCTGCCTGCACGACTCCCGTCCGGCCACGTGGCTGAGCAGCGCAGGCTCCGGGCCGGGCAAGTCCGTCGTGCTGCCGTTCGCGTTGCTCGCGGGTGCCAGCGCGGGAGAGGTGGCGTGATGAGTGAGCCGTTGGCGCCATTGGATCGGGAGCCGGTCAGTGTGCATGCCCCGTTTGTCTCCTATCCCGGTGGCGGGTATCGCCATGAGTCCTTCGAGGAGCGGCGGACGGCGCTGCTGGCGGCGCTGGATGGGGTGGCGCTGGGTGTGTATGACGAGCGCATCGTGCGCTGGCTGTCGGGGTGGGATGTGCCCGTCGTGGCGGGACTGGTGTCGCTGCTGGGACGTGCCCGCCACACCGCCACCCAGCGGGCCCACCGGGACGGGGGTGAATCCCGGTGAACCACACACCGGTGGATGTGGTGCTGGTCGGATTGGTGGTGCTGGCCGGGCTGGGTGCACTGGCCGCGTTTCGTAGTGGTGCCCGGGGTGCGTACAAGGTCGCGCGCCACACCCAGGAAGTCACTCGGATGGGCGGCAACCTAGCCCGAACGCTGGGCACGACCGTGGTGATCGTCGGGATCCAGTGGGCGGTCGTGGCCTTGACGTCCGACTTCCGCACCTGGGCCGTCGCCCTCGGGGTGCCCGCGCTGTTCGCCGGCAGCGTGATCGCCCGCTTGTTCTCGGTCACCGAGATCGTGCACGGCGGCCAGGGAACCCGGCGATGAGCACCCCCATCGCCCACCGCACCACGATCCGGACCGAATCTGAGGGGGGACCGCGTGATGAATCCTGAACAACCCGATGAGAACACCACCACCCGGCCTGATGCCAACCAGCCGCAAACGTCGCCCGCCACCGACCAGCCGCAACCTGATGCCGCGCCGGACTCGGAGCGGGACGGGAAGGTTATCCCGTTCCCCGCCCAGGCTGGTGGACAGCCGCAACGGGCACCGGAGGTGGTGGAAGGGGAACCGCTGGTAGGCGAGCTGGAGTGCCTCCGGTGGCCGATGCCAGTGGTGCTGCCGCTCTGGTTGCGCTCCCGGAAGACCGCTCTGGGCACGCTGTGGTGGGCTGGCGAGTACGCGGGGCGGCACGTAGCCTTCCACGCCTGGCGCGCCCCCGCCTACGGGCTGGCACTGTCGTGGTGGACCCTGCGCGGCGCCGCGCGGGCCATCACCGCCGGGGTGGGGTGGGTGAGCGTGCGGAGCGAGTACCGGCCGTTGATCACCGCCGCTCGCGAAGCCAAACGGTGGGATCTGGTCCGGGACCTCATCGGCGAGCGCCGGGAGCTGGCCCGGGTCCGGATCAAAACCACCGCCTGGCTCACCGTGTCCGGGAGCTCGGTCGGGGTCGCCGGGTTCGTCCTCGCGGGACCGGCGTTCGGATGGTGGATCACCACGGGAGCCGGGCTCGGCGCCCTGTGGCTCGGACGCCCACGCACCGCCCCGGTGTTGCCGAGGGGTCCGATGCTGCCGGTTCACTTGGAGCTGTCGGCGGACATGCTCACCGACGCCCTGCGCGCCGCCGGGCTAGTCAAAACCGACGCCACCCCGCAACTGGTCACCCCACCCTTGCGAGACGGCAACGGATGGGCCGTCACGCTGGACCTACCCCGAGGAGGCGGAAAGACCGCCGCTGACGTGATCGCCAAACGCGACACCGTGGCCGCCGAACTGGGGGTGGATGAGATCCAGGTCATCATGACCCGCATCCGCGCCGCCGCCGGCGGCCACGCCGGGCGCCTGTCGGTCTGGGTCGCCGATGACGACCCGTACCTCGGTGCCCCCAACCCCTCACCGTTGAGCAAGGCTGAGCAGTTCTCGGTGTGGGACCCAATCCCGTTTGGCCGCGACGCTAGGGGACGGCGGATCCTGCTGGTGCTGATGTGGCAGTCCATGTTCTTCGGTGGCCTGCCCCGCCGGGGCAAGACCTTCGCCCAACGGCTGCCCTCCGCCGCCGGGGTGCTGGATGCCTATGTGCGGCACTACGTCGCTGATGGCAAGGGCGGGGCGGACTGGCGCCCCATGCGCGGTGTCGCCCACCGCCTGGTCATCGGTGCTGAGGACGAGGCCATCGAGCGGTTCCTGGCGATGCTGGATGAGTTGATTACGGAGATGGGCCGGAGGTTCGCGGTGCTGGGGACGTTGCCGACGTCGGTGTGTCCGGAGGGCAAGCTCACTCCGGAGATCAGCCGCCGCTACGACATACCGGTCATCTTCATCACCATCGACGAGTTACAGGAGTACCTCTCCGCCATGCCCGGGCCACTGAAAGAGGAGACGGTGGAGAAACTGGCCCGGCTAGCGCGGCGGGCTCCGGCGGCGGGGTTCATCCTCAACGCCGCCTCCCAGCGCCCCGACGCCGACAGTGTGCCCGCGAAACTGCGAGAGATCATCACTTACCGGTACTGCACCCAGGTTGTGGACCGCACTTCCTCGGACATGGTGCTGGGCAAGGGCAAGGCCGCCCAGGGGGCCGACGCTTCGATCCTGTCTGAGGATCACAAGGGCGTGGGGGTGCTGGTCACCGGCCCGGGGTCGTTCGAGATTGTCCGCTGCGACTACATGGACCTCCCGACCTTCGCCCAGGTCTGCGCCCACGGTCGGGCCTTGCGGGTCGTGGCGGGCACGTTGAGCGGGGACGCGGCCAGCGACACCGTGGCCGCCGCCGAAGCCGCCGGCATCCAGATCCCCACCGTGCTGGCGGATGTGCTGTATGCGATGCACGGGGTGGAGCGGATGCACACCAGCACCCTGCTGTCCCGGCTGGTCAACATGGACGAGGACGGCTACGGCGACTACACCCCCGAGCGCCTGGCCGAGGAACTCGAACGCGCCGGAGTCCAACGCTCCGGCCGGCAGGTCAAAGTCGAGGGGATCAACCTCGCCGGCTACCGCCGCGCTGACCTGGAAGCCGCCGTGCCCGCTGGGGCCACCCTCCCCACCGCCCACCAACCAGTCACGGTCAGTGACAGGTAGAGGGGGAGGGGTCTACCACCGGCGCTACCTGACCCCCGCTACCCGCACTCGTCCGAACACCGGCGGGTAGCGGGGGGCCTCTACTCCGGTAGACCCCCCGGGTAGCGGCCCGCGACCTGCACGGTAGCGGGGGGTAAACCCCCCACGGACCCGCCCGCCCACACCCCGTTTCCCCACCCGAATCACCCGCCCTCCTGGGCGCCACCCCCGGCGCCCAGGACCGAGCCCGCACGCCCACATCCGACTACTAAGAGTAATCAGAGAGGCACTCAGAGATGACTACGCTCGATGACCCGTCCACGACACCGGCCGTGGACGCTATCTGGCACAGCCTGCGGGCGTGGGCGTTGCACTTCGCCGCCCGGGGCTGGCACGTTTTTCCCATCGCTCCCGGCGCGAAGAAACCGCCGGTCATCCAGCGGTGGGAGGCGCGGGCTAGCACCGACCCTGACCTGATCACCCGCTGGTGGCGGCACACCCCGTATTCGATCGGGATCGCCACCGGCCCGTCTGGGTTGGTGGTCATCGATCTCGACACCGCCAAACCTGGCGAGTCCGTGCCAGAGCGGGGGGCCGCACTCGGGATCAGCTCCGGTGCCGGAGTGCTGCGGGCCTTAGCCCGAGCGCACGGCACCACCGTGACCCCGACCTACGCGGCGTCTACTCCGTCGGAGGGCTGGCACCTGTACTACACCGCCCCACCCGGGACGCCGCTGCGCAACACCCACGACATGCTCGGGTGGAAGATCGATACCCGGGCGCACGGCGGGTACGTCGTCGCACCCGGCTCTCTGGTTCCCCCGAGTGGTTATGAGCTGATTGACGACCGGGACCCCGCCGAGCTGCCCGTCTGGTTACACCAGGCCCTCACGCCCAAGCCGCCTACGGAGATCTCAGCGCTCGCTCAGACGGTGACGACCAACCCCGGCGGATACGCCTGCGCCGCTGTACGGGGCGAGTGCCACCGGGTGCGCACGGCACCGCGAGGGCAGCACAACACGGTGCTCTGCCGTGCCGCCTACGCCCTCGGGCAGCTCGTCGGCGCCGGCCTGCTCGACCAAGCCACCGCGCGGGCTGAACTCACCACCGCCGCCAGTCCCCTGATCAACGCCGACTGCGACTGCACACCCCGCGAAATCGCTCGGGTCATCACCGCCGGACTTGCGGCCGGAGCGCGCAATCCCCGCCGCGCCACCATCCGTACCAGCCATCAGGGGGCGGCATGAGACCCAACATCGGGACCGCGCTGACCGCGATCGATGCCGTCATTGGTGGCCGCGAATGTCAGCACTGCGCGCAGCCTATTGGCGCGTCGCCCTCAGCGGATTTCTGCTCTGAGGACTGTCAGCGGACGTGGCATGAACAGCAGGCCACCACGCCCACGACCGCGCCCGCTGGGTCTCTCGCCGACACCGAGCCGGCCCGGCCGCTGAGTTGGCTCGGGCAGCCACCACCCGGGGCCGTCGTGCGGGCCGGGCATGAGGTGCTCAATGCGGTGGCCGCGTTCGTGGCGCGGTTTTCGGTGTTCCCTTCCGAGCACTGCGCGCCGACGCTGGCCCTGTGGTACGCCCACACCCACGCCAGTGAGCAATTCTACGTTACGCCCCGTTTGATCCTCGACTCCGCCGAACCAGGGTCCGGCAAAACCAGGGTCCTGGAAGTCGCTCAGTACCTCGTTCGGGCACCAGAGATGACAATCTCCGCGACCCCGGCGGCGTTATTCCGGCTGGTGTCGATGGGGCCGATCACGATCCTGTTCGATGAGGTAGACGCGATCTTCAACGCGAAAAATGGAGGGAACAACGAGGATCTCCGGGGGCTACTCAACGCTGGATATAAGCGGTCGGCCACCATCGCCCGATGCGTCGGGGACGCCAAAACCATGAAAGTGGAACGGTTCCCGGTCTACGCCCCCGCCGCGCTCGCCGGGATCGCTGGTGCGATGCCCGCGACCATCACCACGCGCGCCATCACCATCCACATGCGCCGCCGCCGCACCGACGAACCTGTCGAGCCATTCAGGGAAAGGCAAGTAGCCTGCCAAGCCCAACCTCTTCGAGAGGAACTCGCCGCGTGGATCGACTCCGCCAGCGCACGGCTTGGCGATGCCCGGCCCGCAATGCCCGAGGGAGTCACCGACCGTCCGGCCGAGATCTGGGAACCGCTCCTGGCCATCGCTGATACCGCAGGCGGCCACTGGCCTGATACCGCCCGCGACGCCTGCCGGCACTTCGTGCTCGATGCCGGACTGCAACTGACCTCACTCGGTGTGCGGCTGCTCGCCGACCTGCGTGAGCTGTTCGCCCGGGCTGGTACGGACAGGATGGCCACTTCTGGCATTCTCCCCGCCCTGTGCGGTCTCGAAGAATCACCCTGGGGGGACTTGAATGGGAAACCACTCGATGCCCGCCGTCTCGCCAAAGAACTCAGCCGCTACGGGGTCAGGCCGCACGATTTGCGGATAGCCAGCGGCGAGGTGGTCAAGGGTTACCGCACCACCGCGCCCGAAGGACTCGCCGACGCCTGGGATCGCTACCTGCTCCCACCCGCTACAGCCGCGACAGGCGCTACACCGCAGGTCAACGCCGTAGCGGCAAACGGACGTGTAGCGGATACATCCGCTACACCCCCTGCGACCGCTACCGGGCTGACCAGGGATGTAGCGGCTGTCGCGGATGTAGCGGCTCCTGATGGCCTGTCCCGTCCCAGCACCGAGCAGGAGGACTGACGCCATGGCAACGACACGCCACAACGCCCCCCGTACTCGGCTGACCATCACCGATGTCTGCACCGATCTGGGTATCTCCCGCTCCACGTTCTACGACTGGCGTGCCAAAGGACGCGCACCTCGCTGCATCAAACTTCCCAACGGAGATATCCGTATTAACCGCACCGAATACGAACGCTGGCTCACCACACTGGAAGAGGCCGCCTGATGGCTACCAGCTATGACGTCAAGTTCTGGAAAACAGATGTCTATCGAGGCGCACGGGTGGCAACTTATAAGGTTCGATGGTTCGTCGCGCGGAAACCGTTCAAGGAACCTTTCCGTACGGCGGCGCTCGCGGAGAGCTTCCGGGCGGAACTGATGTCCGCCGCGCGCCGGGGAGAGGCATTCGAGATAGCAACCGGTCGTCCGCTCTCGATGACGCGGATCAGTCACGACGTGGATTGGTACGGGTTTGCCTGTGACTACATGGATATGAAGTGGCCCACTGCGGCGGCTACCTACCGGCGCAGCATCTCCGAAGCGTTGACTGCTATCACTGTTGCGTTGATGGAGCAGGGAAACGGGGGTCCGGAGAGGCTGTTGGTGCGGTCCGCCCTGCATGGCTGGGCATTCAACACCAACCGGCGCGACGATCCAGACCGGCCACCCGAGGTTAACGATACGTTGCGCTGGGTCGAGTCACACACAAAACCGGTATCGCAGCTGTCGGAGCCTGCTGTCTTGCGGTCGGTGCTCGCGGCGATAGGTACGCGTATCGACGGATCGGCGGCTGCCCCGAGCGTGGCGAGTAAGCGCCGACGGGTGCTCTTCAACGCGCTTGAGTACGCTGTCGAGCGCCGCCTCATCCAGACGAATCCGCTCCCAGCGTTCAAGTGGAAGCAACCCAAATCCTCCGGTGCGATCGACAAGCGATCGGTGGTAAACCCCATCCAGGCGCGTACGCTGCTCCGCGCCGTCCGCGAAGCGCGGCTCAGCGGTCCGCGCCTGGTGGCGTTCTTCGGGCTGATGTACTTCTCCGCGCTCAGGCCGGAGGAAGCGGCGAACGTACGGAGTCACAATCTGACATTGCCCGCCGAGGGCTGGGGTGAACTGCACATCAATGAAGCGACGCCGTACGCCGGAACGGCATGGACCAACGACGGAAACCAGCGGGACCGGCGACAGCTCAAGAACAGGGCCAGGGGTGACTCTCGAACAGTCCCCTGCCCGCCGGAGCTTACAGCCATGCTCCATGACCACATCCGCGAATTCGGCACCGGTGCTGGGGGTCGGCTGTTCCCTGGCGAGCGGGTCGTCGAGCTGCCGAAACTTACCTACATGCGGGTGTGGCGGGCAGCGCGTCTAGCCACGTTCAGCAAGGCGGTCCACGAGTCACCACTCGCGCGGACCCCGTACGACCTACGGCACGCGTGCGTGTCCACCTGGCTCAACGGGGGAGTACCGGCTACGCAGGTTGCCGAGTGGGCGGGCCACTCCGTGGAGGTGCTGCTGAAGATCTACGCGAAGTGCCTTGACGGCCACGACGAGATGGCGCGACGCCGGGTGCAGGAGGCGCTGGGATACGGCCCAACCTGAGCCACGAACTTGGGCGCGTATTGGGCGCGGACACCCGCAAACCGCCGTTGAGCACCGTACACCGTCGGACACCGCAAGAATGGCCGCTGACCTGTTTCCGCAGGTCAGCGGCCATTCTTGCAGTTCAGTGAAGGGTGCCCCCGGCAGGATTCGAACCTGCGCTCCCGCCTCCGGAGGCCGGGTCACGTCATCCGCTGTGGCGTCTCTGGTGTCCTACCAGGGCTTTCGTGCGGACTTTAGAGTCCATGGTTGCCACCACGTCCTGTGGTTGAGTCCACGATTGATTCCACGTGCCACCGTGACGCGGCCATCGGCGTGTGTCAGCGTGTCAACAATTTACCTGTGGGCAGCGTCCGCTGACCGGAGGTCCCGCCAGCTTCCGCACGCCGCATCATCAAGCGGGTGAGGAGATGAAGGCATTGGCCTGCCCGGCCACTGGCTGTTAGGTATACGGCCACCTTGTCGTCTGCTATGGGCCCCCGAGGCAGGTCGCAGCGTTGCCCGAAGAGGCGCAGAAGCTGGGGTGGCGAGCTGGGCTCAGGTGTCTCGTTGGTCATCGATCAGGTGGTGTTTCAGCAGGATGAGTTGGATTTCCTCGGCTATGTGTGCGCGAAGCAGGCCGCTCTGCTCGTAGGTCCTAACCCTTTCCAGTGTGTCTCGGAGTGGGTCGCTACCGGCGTATTCACGGCCGGTCCGCCATCCCAGCCCAGCACGGGATCGGATGTCGTCTCTCGCCGCGACCAGCTTGTCGATGATTGAGTTGATCTCGGTTTGTGACCCTGAGTGAAGGTCGAGACAGTTCTTCGAGTTGAGCCCGACAGGAAGCGGTGGTATTACTCCATCCACCGAAATTTGGATCGGTACCACGGTGTGGAAACCCGCGCGGACCTCTCGAATAGCGAGCAGTATCTCCTCCATTTGAAAATGTGCAGCAGGTGTGTGTCGAGAAATGATGACCAACGTCACCCAGGTATCTTTTATCACCATAGGTAAGGAGGTCGGCCAATCCTCACCGGGCAGCAAGGACTGAGGTGCGAGGAAAATTCGGCCCACGGGCTGCAGGGTGTCCGACAGTGTCTGGGCGTATGCGATGTCGTGTCCTGCGTAAGAGATGAAGAAGTCGTACGACTTGAAGACGCGGATCACACTTCACGCCGAGGGGCCGAATTCTGATCTCCGCGCAAATTGTCGAGCAGAGCCTGACCGTGGCTTGGAAGTCGTTGATCAGCTTCAAGAGCCCCCAGAAGTTCTTGAGCCTGTCGGTTGCGCTCATCCCCGTCATCGTTGAAGCCAGCGGCCAGATGAAGCGCTATAGCCAGATCGACAACGGCGTCAACCTGGCCCGGCGAGCGTTGGTACACATCGAGAGCCAACTGCAGGTGCCGTTCCAGCGAGGCAGCCGCCTCCCCGCTGCGGTCAAGCTCGGCGAAGCACCTGCCAAGCCGCTGATGGGAGATGGACAGGTCGCGTTGGTAGTCGGCGCGGTCGGGTTCGGCGTGGGCGAGGCGTTCGGCGATGGTGAGGGATTGTTGGTAGAGGTTGAGGGCTTGTTCGCCTTGGCCGAGGGCCCGGGAGAGGTCGCCGAGTTTGTTGTAGGAGATGGACAGGTCGCGTTGGTAGTCGGCGCGGTCGGGTTCGGCGTGGGCGAGGCGTTCGCGGATGTGGAGGGATTGTTGGTAGAGGTTGAGGGCTTGTTCGCCTTGGCCGAGGGCCTGGGAGAGGTCGCCGAGTCGTTCATAGGAGATGGACAGGTCGCGTTGGTAGTCGGCGCGGTCGGGTTCGGCGTGGGCGAGGCGTTCGCGGATGTGGAGGGATTGTTGGTAGAGGTTGAGGGCTTGTTCGCCTTGGCCGAGGGCCCGGGAGAGGTCGCCGAGTCGTTCATAGGAGATGGACAGGTCGCGTTGGTAGTCGGCGCGGTCGGGTTCGGCCTGGACACGCTCAGTGAAAACCTTAACGAGATGGCGATAGCGTTTCACGGCCTCGCCAGTGAGTCCGAGCGCCGTCAGAGCACCAGCTTCGTGATCAACGAATAGGTGGTAGTTTCCGTGTTCGGGTGGCAGCCTTGCGAGAACCTGCGCTGCGAACGACAACCGGCGAAGGTTCGAGTCCCGGGCCAGGAAATCTGCTACACCAGTGGCTACCTCGGTGGCGCGGTCCCAGTCTTGGGCTTCAAGGAAATTCTGGGCAGCTTCGATGCCCTCCGACACATCGCGGCGAGAGCTGGCGATACGCCCTAGGCGTAGTTCACCGGCTCGGCGGCAGCGGGCGCGGTGGCCATCGGGCGGCTGGCTTTCTCGCAGGCCTTCGGCGGTCCAGCGGTGCACCCACAGGCCCTCGTCGGTGCACACGATCAATGAGAGATCGGCCAGTCGTTGTGCGGTGCGTTCGATGGCTTTGTCATCAAGTTCGGAGTTGTCCAATGCCGGCGTGAGGTCCGGCACCGTTACCGGCAGGCTGGACACTGCGGTCTGCAGGAGCACCTCTTTCTCGGCATCGTCGAGGGCGGCGAGCAGCACATTAAGACAGATGTCCCGGGCGCCGAGCTGGACGGCTGCTGCCACGTCCTCGTGCAGTTCTCGGGTCTGGGTGAGGTCTATGTGGTGCTTACGGGCCAGGTCGCGGAACTTGCGGCGTACGTGCTCGGTGCTCGCGCCGTGCCGCCGCAGGGCGTCGAGGAACTCCAGTACCTGGGGATGCCCGCCGATCAACCGGTGCACCAAGGCGGCATCCTCGCCGCTGAGTGTGCGTAGTCCCGGCAGGCGCAGGAACAGCCGGCGCGTCTCACTCTGTGACAGCGGCCCGATGTCTCGGTGCCACAGCAGGTCCTGCATGCCTGGCAGTGGGTAGCGGCTGGTCACCAGCAGCCTGCCCGCACCGCAGGACTCGGCGAGGTGCTCGATCACCGATGAGGTGCCCGGGTCGATGAAGGCGGCACCATCGCCGGTGAGGTTGTCCTCGAAATTGTCCAGCACCAGCACCAGGGGATGCTGGCGCAGCACCCGCTGGAGGAACCACAGCCAGGCGTGGTCGTCGGCGGGCAGGGCGGCCAGCTGCTCGTGCAGGTCTCGGGCCCATCGCTGTCTCGTTCTCGCGGCCAGTAACTCATCCCGCAATGCCGCGCAGACAGTGTCGAGACTCCACTTCCCGCTGGTCGCCGAGCATACCCAGCCCTGTTCGGCTAGCCGCGCCATCACGCGTCCGGCGACGCTGCTCTTGCCCACCCCGCCGATCCCGGTGAGCACGACGCTTCTGCCGTCGTCTCGCAGCGTGCGCAGCGTCTCGCGCAGCTCCACCCGGCGGCCGATCAGCTCTCCCACACCGAGCGCGGGCACTGGGCCGCTGGCCAGATGAACGGGTGCACGGCGCAGCGGCACCAACTCCAAGTCGCCGTCGATGAGTGGCCCGTCCTCGGTGGCCGTCAGCGTCGCGGTCGCCCACTGCGGGCCCCTGCGCTGGTCGGTCTGCTCCGAGGGCTGACTCGCCAGCTCGTGCCGGGCCCGGGCCAGCGCCACCCCAACTCGGGGAAAGGCGGGCACCGAGAGGTGGCGGTAGAACGCCGCGGCCAGCTCGGTGGCGTAGCGGTCCGTCACCGGTGCCTGCATGGCGATCACCCGGGGAATACCCAGCTGGTGCAGCGTCAGCGCCAGCCCCTCGTGGTTACTGGCGCTGTGACAGGAGGACAGGAACACCAGCGGGACGACTCGCCCGGTGGCCCGCAGCGCGTCCGCGAGATCGGCTGCCCGGGTGGGGACGGGTGCGCCGTCCTCGTCCTCCAGCTCGATTCCGGTCTCGTCGCCATGGCCGGAGAGATGCAGGACGTGATAGTCGTCCTCGTCGAGCGCGGCCATGATGGTGCGGGTGTTGGCCACCTCCAGGATGCGCACCTCGGCACGCCCATCGCGCACCGCGGGCGCTACCGCGTCCAGGATCGACCCCATCTCGGCCTCGATATCGAGCCGGGCCTGCGGGGTCTTGTTCTCATCCGGCGCCCCGACCGCCACCAGGATCTTCAGCGGCCCCGGAGCGGGCGGTACTGGATCCGGATGCTTGCCGATCACGCTGCGGCGCATCCGGATCTCGGGCCGCAACACTGGGGTGCTGCCGGCCGGGGTCAGCGCAGCCTCGAACGGCAACGACGCCAGCGCCAGTGACGTCTCGATGTGCAGGTCGACGACCGTGATGGAGTCGATTTCGCCCAATACCTGTTCCACTGTCTGACCGACCTCGCCGGGTAGCAGGAGCGAGCTCACCTGTTTGCGCAGCTCCGCGAATGCCGCGAGTCCCCCGCCGCTGCTCAGGCGCAGCCCGCTCGGCACCCGGACATCGGTTTCGCTGGCCCTGGCGTGCCCGTCGATGAGCAGCGAGACCCTCGCCCGGCCCTGCCCGATGTCCTCCAGCCGAATCGTCACCGAACGGGTGTGCGCTTCCAGCGCGTTCCCGAGTCCGGGCTTGCGGTCGATGCCCAGCAGGGTGTCCCGGATGGCCGCGTAGTCCTCCACCGACCGGCGAGCCAGCTTGCGCAGCCGAGTTGGAAGGCTGTCTGCGACGTCGTCGAGCAAGACCGGGACGAGGCGGATGTCGTCCTCCACCTTGCGAAACGCGAGCGAGGTGTACTCGTCCTGCACCCACGGCCCCTCGAACCAAGCGTGCGAGACGAAGAGCAGACCTGCCCCGCAGCGGTCGACGCCCTCGTCCATCTTTGCCACGATGTCGTCACCAGGCGCGATCTCCCAGCCGTCATACCAGGCGTCGATGCCATCCCGGCGCAGCTGCTCGGCGAACTCCTCAACGACCACGCGATCAGTCGACCGGTAACTCAGAAACACCTTGGAGGGTCGTGCGCTTCGCTCCACCGGGTGACTCTAACAACGCGACGTTATGTCTCCCGGTGGCCCACGCATACTCGCGTGACGTAGCACAAGGAGTCATAGGTCCATCCACAGACAGGGGGGCTGGTCGTGCAGCCCGATGCGCCGGTAGGCCTAGACCGCCGTAGGCGGTCTCGTAGCGGCGGTTCCGCATGGTGGTGGGGGTCTCTGCGCGGGTTCGGACAGCTCAGCGACTGAGCAAGGTCGTCTACCGGGCGGGGAGGTTGGATTCATCCAGGACCGTCGTGCCGGGCAACCTCGTCGACTTATCCTTCCATGCCGATGGGTGCTCCGATGCCCGCGAAGCGGTGTAGGACGACCCCCGGGACTTGGGGAGTGACAGAGCCCGCCGCTGAGGTCATGCTGGCCCTCCGTGTCAGCCGCCGCTGAGGATGACGATGTAGTGCCGGTTTGGCGCCGTTGAGCGTGCGGATCGAGTTTGGGTTGGGCGAGTCGTGATGGCCGTGTCCTCGCCACTGGCTTTTATGACGGAAAAGTGCGGTTGTGGGATGTCAATACTCGTCAGCAGATCGGCGATCTCCTGGCTGACCCCGCCGAGAATGGAACAGGGATTCTCTGGGATGTCGCCTCCCGCACGCAAATCGGTGCCCCGCTAACCAACTGCGCCGAGGTGATTAATTCGGCCTCCTTCGGGCTCGACGGCCATATTCTTGTCACCAGCACTGGTGCACGCGACACCGCAGTCCGATGGTGGGACGTACCGCCGATGGAACGGATTATCTCTATTCTATGCGCCCGGGTCGGGAGGTCGCTCACCTCGGACGAGTGGCAGCGTTACATACCCGAGTTACCTTATCGACAAATATGCCCGTAACATCGCCCATGAATACCCCGCCCTCACGAGGGTACATTCCCTCCACTGGATGCCCCGGCAGCCGTTCCCGACGCGCGGTGTGAAACCGCAGCAACACATCGACATCTACAGCGGTCAGCCCGATTCCCTCACTATTCTGCGGCTGGCCGAAGCCCATCAGGCGCCGGCGACCACTACAGGCACCTCGACTCACCAAATCAGCACAAAAACCTCAATAGTACATTTTTGGACCGCGATCAACGGTACTGGCGAAGTCGGGCACATGCCGGGGTGGTGGGTGCCTGCGGCCTACGCTGCTGGTGTGACTGACGAGCGCGGCACCGGTGGGTGGCAGAGATTCGGGGAGAAGACGGTCTATGACAATCGGTGGGTGCGGTTGGGGTTGGTGGATGTGGGGGCGCCGAACGGGGAGCGTTGGGACTACCACGTGGTGCATCTGGACCGGATCGCGGTCGCGCTGATTGTGGATGATCAGGATTGGGTGTTGATGTTGTGGCGGTACCGATTCGTCACGAAGCAGTGGGGGTTTGAGCTGTTGGGGGGCTTGGTGGATGCGGGTGAGGATGCGGCAGCTACGGCGGCTCGGGAGGCGGAGGAGGAGAGCGGGTGGCGACCACTCGGTGAGCCAGAGCACTTGGTGAGTTTTGAGCCGCTGCCGGGTCAGGTGACGGCGCCGGTCGATGTGTTCTTGTGGCGGGGGGCGAAACGAATCGGGGAGCCCACCGATACGGAAGAGGTTGGTCGGGTGGAGTGGGTGCCGTTGTCGCGGGTGCCGGAGTTGGTACAGCGGCAGGAGTTGCTCGGGGCGGGGACGTTGGTCGCGCTGCTGTATTACCTGGCGTCACGTGGAGGTGTTGCCGGGTAGGACGAGTCGGCTCAGCCGTCGTTGGTGGCGGTCGGATTTGATCTGGGTGGCGAGGCGTCGGGCTTGTTGGGCATAGGTGAGGGCGGCGTCGCGGTCACCGGCGGCGGCGTGGGCGTAGGCGAGGTCGATGAGCAGACCCGCGCGGGCCCGAACGAAGTCGGCTGGCAGGCGAGCGAGGGCTGCGGTGAGTTGGTCGATGGCCTCGGGTGCGCCGAGGCGGGCGAGGGCGTGGCCGCGCCAGCGGTCGAGGTGGGAATCGCCCAGGAACAGGAACGGGAGCGCGGGGTCAACAGGGTCCGCCGGGAGCAGCTCGGAGGCGGTGTCGAAGGTGCGTCGCGCGTCGTCGGGGTAGCCGGCGGCGGCGAGCGTCTCGCCGTGCGCGGCGGCGAGCCAGGCGCTCAGCAGGGGTGTGGCGGTGCCGTTGGCGATCCTGCGGGCATGGGCGAGCTGGTCAACGGCGGCAGTGGTCTCGTCGAGGTCGATGAGCACGAAGGCTTGTTCGGCGGTGGCGTGGGCGAGTAGGGCGGGGGAGTTGGCTTCGCGGGCGGCGGTTCTGGCGCGTTCGTAGTGGGTCCAGGCTTGGCCCACGGCGGCGCGGTCGAGGGCTTGCCAACCGGCGAGAGTGGATGCCTCGACCAGGACCCCAGCCAGTGTGGGCCGTTGCGGTCCGGCGCGGTAGGTGAGGAGTTGTTGTACTTGGTTGATCTGGGCGCGGAGTGGGTCGAGTTGGGTGAGGGCGCCGAAGCGCCGGTCAAGGTGGCGGGCATGGTCGACTTGGTGGCGGAAGACTTCGACGGTCTCGTTGTCGACGGTGCGGGCGACGGCGAGCCGGGCGCGTAGTTCGGCGGCTTCGGGGTCGTCCTCGGGTTCGTCGGGGAACCCGAGTTCGGTGTTGGTGCGGCCGTAGATCTCACGGAACAACCGCCGGTATATCTCGCTGGGTTGTTCTTTTCCGTTCTCCCATCGCGAGAGTTTGGTCTTGAGGCTCGCTGGGTTGGCGATCGGCAGGTTGAGGGCGGTGGCGCGGCGGGTGAGGAGGGTGATCACCTGCGCGCCGGTATAGCCCAGCTGTCGGCGCACGGTCTGCAGCGAGGTCACCATGGCCAGCCCACTGGTCGAATAAACCAGGCTTGAGCTGCGTGGTTAATGGTGGTTAATGGTCCGGTCGTTAACCGGTGACAATTATGAAGTGGCACTTGTGGGGTGTTTCCTCGTGCCATGCGAGAAATCACCGACACGACCCGCGGTCGACTCCCAGCTGCTCTAGTCATCGCGGGATGCCAGCTCATCCAAGCGCCGTTCAATAGCTGCGAGGCGTCGGTCGATCGAGGTCAGTTTGGCGAGGACGGGGTCCACCGGCGAGATGGCTGGCTGGTCACGATCTGGCGGGGTATCACCGCGCAGCAGGGCCTCAAGGTGTTCGGGGTGCCAACCCAGGGCCACCGAGAGCGCTTCCAGGGTGCGGGCATTGCGGCGGCGCTGGGTGGTGTTGCGGTGCAACTCGCGCACGATGGCCACCGAGACCTGAGCCCGCTGCGCCAACTCGCGTTGCCGCCAATTGAGCTTGGCCAGCCGTGTATCGATCGCTGTCGCGACCGCCGCCCAGTCTTGCTGCACGTATTCCTCCGCGCTCCGCCCTTGAGCGCCGAAGAATAGCCCTGGCCGCGGTTTCGGTATTCCGCACGCTCATTGAGCACTGATATAAGTGCAATAAACCGATAACATCACGCTTTCGATGAGGAGTTGGGTTATGGACAGCACCACCACGAGCGCTGGGGGTCCGGCGTTCTACACCGTCCCGGAGGCCGCCCGCGTCCTGCGGGTGACCCCGGCCACGCTCTACCGCGCCATCCGCGACGACGCCTTCCCTGCCGTACGCATCCGCACCCGCTACGTCATCCCAGCCAGCGCCGTAGACCGGCTCGCGGCCCAGGCAGCCGAGTCCGGCGGGTGCGTGGACGTGGCCGCGATGGCCGCGCAACGGCGCACCGCCCGTGAGATAGCTCGCATGGGCGGGGGTGCGTCGTGGTGAACCACAGCAAAATTCCGGACTTCGACGCCCTGGCCGCTCGGCTCGATCGGTGGCAGCCAGTGCCCACCGAGGTGCTGCGGGATGTCGTGATGCGCCGTGGGTTGTGCCTGTGGTGCCTCTACCCGGCGGAGGAGCCCGATTGGGATGGCTGCGCACCCAGCGACCGGCGCCTCGCCGCCCAGTTGTGCGCCGGGTGCCCGGTCATCGACCAGTGCCTCGAACTGGATCTCCGCATCGCTGGCGCGTGCACAACCGGGGTGTGGGGAGCGCTGGCCGAGGACGACCGGCGCGCCCTGCACCAAGTGTGGCAGCACCACCGCCGACAGGGGCACACCGACGATCAGGAAGGAGGGTTGACGCCGTGACTCTCAATCTGAGCCCGACGCAGGTCGTCGCCGTGATCGGCGTGCTGCTGGCCCTGCTGATGATGTGGCGCTCGGGCGCCCGGCGGGGACGACGGGCGGCGGAGGCTGCTTACGGGGCCTCTCGGGTCGCCTCACTGGCCGGGCATCTACTGGGCACAGCGGGAGTGATCCTGAGTGTGCAGTGGGTGACGATCACCTACGCCTCCGGCAGCACGCTGTTCTGGATCGTGCTCGCCATACCGGCGCTGATCACCGCGCATGCCCTGACCAGGACAGTGACCTCGCTAGACACTGGTCATTGGCGAGGTGACCGACGATGAGCACCTCGCATGACGCAGCAGTGGTCCCGGCGGATCCGGTGCTCGACGGCGAGCTAGTCGAGGATGACGACAAGGCGGGTGGTCAGTGGCAGCAGTCTCGGCGGCTGGTGTCGTGGTGGCAGCGTTGTCCCCGCGTCCCGACCGCGCTCAAGAGCCGCACCCAGGCGAGACAGGCGGCCAAAGACGCAGTCGTCACCGTGATCTGTGCGCCCTGGCGACTCGTGGGCGCGACGGGTCGGGGCACGGTGCTGGCCGTTCGGGCCTGGCGGCGGTGGGTGACGGTATGTGACTACCGCCAGGCGGCCGAGCAGTCGGAGAAGCTGGCGGATAAGTACCTCGAAATCCGCGAGCTAACCCTGTTCCGGTGGCGGGTCACCGGCGCCCTGGCCGGGACCAGCACGGCCGGGGTGGCGGTAGGCGACATGCTCTACGGCTCACCGGTGCTGTGGATCACAGCCGTGACCGGGGCAGCCGTATTGGCGGTCACCGGTCGGCGTCAGGAGGGCAGCCCTGGCCGGCGGGCGGTGCTCGCCGGGCCCCGGTCGCTGACCTGGACCATGGACCCCCAGGCCCTGGTCGACGCTTTCCGGGACGCCAAACTGATCGGCAAAGACGAGACACTGCGGCTTGTGGAGCGCGCCCACCGGGTGGGAGCGGGGTGGGCGATCACCGTCGACCTCCCGGCTACTCGCAAGGCCACCGACGTGGTCAAAAACCGGGAAGCCCTAGCGTCGGCGCTGGCGGTGGATGAGGTGCAGCTGCTCGTCGAGCGGGTCCGGGGCAACGGCGGGCACGCCGGACGGGTCGCCCTATGGGTCGCTGATGCCGATCCCTACGCCACCCCACCCCTGCGCACCCCTCTGCTCAACGTGGCATGCTGGGACGCCTGGCGCCCAGTACCCTTCGGGCGCGACGCCCGGGACCGCCGCATCAGTCTCCCGCTGGTGTGGACCTCCCTCCTGGTCGGCGCGATCCCCCGGCAAGGCAAGACCTTCGCCGCCCGCCTGGCCGCTGCTGGGTTGATCCTCGACCCGCACACCCGGCTCTATGTGGCTGATTTCAAAGCCGGCAAAGACTGGGACGCCGCCGCGCAGGTCGCGCACCGGTTCCTCTCCGGCGACGAACCCACCCACGTCTTGGAACTGACTGCGTGGCTGGTCGAGCTCATCACCGACGTGCAAGGCCGCTACCGACGCATGCGTGAACTGGACAACGACACCTGTCCGGAATCAAAAATAACCCCTGCCATGTCGCGCGACCCATCCCTGAACATGCCGATCACCGGAATTTTCATCGACGAAGTTCAGGTCCCTTTCGAAGAACGCACACCCATCAAGGTGCAAGACAAAATGATCCCCGCCGGGGAGTACATTGGTGAACTGCTGACGTGGCTGGCCAAAAAAGGGCCGGCCGCCGGAATCGTCCTCGTCCTGGCCACCCAACGCCCCGACACCAAAACTATCCCCTCTGCGCTGCGAGCCGTGCTCGGGTCTCGGTTCGCGTTGCGGGTGATGGACTGGCGCGACAGCAACATCATCCTCGGCGAGCAGATGAATACCCGGGGGTGGGATAGCAGCCGACTACTGCCCTCGCACAAAGGCGTCGGTATCCTTCGCCCCGACGGGGAGACTGCGGCCGGCGCGGATGTGCTCGCGATGATGGTCCGCACCGACTACATGCCCAACACCGACTGGACCATCCTCTGCGCACGTGGCCGGGCGCTGCGCGAAGCGGCCGGCACCCTCACCGGCCACGCCATCGGCGCCGGATCTCCCCCCGTGCTGGAGCCGGCCACCGTGGCTCATGTCATCAGTGGGACCCTCATCACCGAGGACACACCGCCCGCGCGGGAGTTGCCGGAGCCCCTCGCTTCGGTAGTGGAGTATCTCGGCGCTGATCTCGACGAAGGCGGGCGGGAGTTCGTGCCTACTGCGGAACTCATCGACGCCCTTGAGGTGGAACCGACCGCGTTCGGGCGGCAGATGGGCGAACGCGGCTGCCGCCCCCGCCCCGGCCGGATCATCGGCGAGGACGGCGTCAGTCGGCAGGTGCGTGGTTACCTCACCGCCGACATTCGCACTGCCGTCGAGCAGGCCCTGCGCAAGGCCCCAGAGCCGGATGAGGCCCCAGCCTGAACCCGTCACAGCACCAGGGGGCAACCCGTCACAACGGTGCGGAACCCGTCACGGGCGTGTGACGGGTTCCGCACCCCTGCCAGCAGCACAAACGTCAGGTGTGACGGGTTAGGTTGATCCCGGCCAACCCGTCACACCCGTCGCAGGACAGCCCGAAACAGCCAGACCGAGGACCCCACCCCAACAGGGAAGCGGGTCCGGCGAGATCGATCCGGGAACCTCACAGGGGACTATGGTGCCCGGCCGGTCACCGGGAGCATCAGGCGCAAGCGACGGGGGCACGCTCACGGCTCAACCAGCGACCGGCCGGGGTCGGCGAGTCACTCGCCGACCCCAGGCGCAGCGAACCAGTTATCGCCCTCTCGCTCGCTGCGCCTTGGTCAATAACTCACACAGCTGACTTACCTCGGAGTCGACCATGGACACTACGGTCGTCCACACACCGTTCACGATGAGCCACACCCGCACATCGTGACCAAAACCCCGACGCGGGACACTCACCGTGTATGGTGTGCCAGGCAGAGCTCGGACTCGCACGGTTCCGCAGACTATCTCCTCATCGGAATGCACGCGTACCCTCCTCGCGATGGATGCGACCCAAGACCCAATAAGTAGTGCCCGAAGGCGACCGGCTCCCGGCCACGGCGTAGAAACCCTTGCTCGTGCGTCCGGTGCGACGAGCTAAAATAATCCTCCCCACCGCGTGACATCAGTGGAATGACCGCTGCCCGCCATCACGACGCCCCACAGACGCCACGCCAAGGAAGTAAGCGGGGATTGACCCACCGACCGCCGCGGACGTTGCTCGAACACCGCGTCCAGCAACAACGCATGACATTAGAGAAATTCGCGCAACACGCTCATGCGTTCGCGCGCGACAATCACGAGCAAGAGACTCTGATCCTGCGCACCTTCAGCGACTCATCAGCAGTCAGCAACCGAGCGAATCATCACAGGTCCCTGTCAGCACTGGCGGACAGCGACACCCGTGCTCAAGTCATCTCCGATGAGATGGCCGGGGCAGGCCCAGTAATCTCTGCCAGGCGCTGGGCCGGGCATGGCGTCGTCGGCGCCGCCGATCAGGTTGTCTCAGCGCGAGGATCTCTACACAGCGCCAGCATCGGCGTCCTGGTGGTTCGACGAGGGCGGCCGGCAGGAGAGTCAGGCCGCACACCGCTACCGGCTGCACCTGGCTGGTGGCATGCGCGGATTCCATCTCCTCCGGCGTGACCGCGTGCTCCAACCCGTCTGTGACCGACGTGACCCAGGACAGCCGGGCTGCACCACGATCGCGTCCCCTCACCACAGTTGGCCCGCTGTGCGTTCCCCCACGTCGGCACCTCGTGTCCGCGGTCATGGGAGTCACGGCCGGGAGCCGGGAGTGATCGAGGTTTCACGGGGCTCCCGGCCGTGACGTGGTGCCCCGGCGGCATGGTCAGGCAGGCGCGGCACCGGGGCACCCTGCTCGGTCGCCCTGTACAACGAGCTGAAATAATCTTTTCCCTAGCGCGGTATCAGCGACAAGGACCCGGCACCGCCATCACAACGCCCCAGACCCGCCCAACCTAGGAGGCGAGCAGACGTGCTCGACCGACCACCACGGACCCTGCTTGAGCAGCGCATCCGGCAACGCTGCATGACCTACGAGGAGTTCGTGCAGCACGCCGAAACCTTCGCCCGAGACCACCACGAACCCGGCACCCTGAGCCTGCGACACCTCCAGCGACTCGTCACCGGCCGACCCCTCGGCACGCTCCGACCAGCCACCGCACGACTGCTCGAACACCTTTTCGGCGAGCCCATCACCGCCCTTCTGGCACCGCCGAAGACTGGTGCTGAGGAGGGCGAGAATCCCGCCGGCGAACTACGCCAGCTCCTCGACGCCGCCCGGCGCGTCGACCGCTCGGTCATCGTTCTTCTGCACCGGCAACTTGACGCTATCCGCCGACTCGATCGGCAACTTGGTGCGATCGTCGTCCGGGACGAACTCAACGCCAAAATCCGCCAAGTCCACCAACTCGCCGCGCACAGCCTCGCTCCGGGCACCCGGGAACCGCTTGCCGCGCTTCTCTCCGAAATGCACACGCTGGCCGGATGGCAAGCACTTGACCTCGGCGCCATCGCCGAAGCTTGGCAGCATTACGAACACTCCCGATCCGCAGCCGCCCAATCCAATTCCGTCCCGCACGAATCACACGCGATCGCGGAACAAGCATTCGTCCTCATCGACGCCGGAGCAACCCGCGACGCCGTAGACTTACTCGATAACGCCCGGCGACGCGCCGACACAACCGCACCGCGTGTCCTACGGGCCTGGCTCACCGCCGCGCAGGGTGAAGCCCTCGCCGCCCACGGCGACCGCACCGCCAGCCTGCACGCCTTCGACCACGCCGCCGACCTCCTGCCCAGCGACCCAACCGACGAACGTC
>Ga0213881_10000609_pt1 | contig 21417 bp, 26 predicted proteins | sample BarmaccoBMER_R08_FD_160104 | JGI IMG/M metagenome (GOLD analysis project Ga0213881, IMG submission 160104) | Barbacenia macrantha exposed rock microbial communities from rupestrian grasslands, the National Park of Serra do Cipo, Brazil - ER_R08 ... | reverse complement strand
CTTACCTGATCCCGTACCTCCGGACAGGCCAAGGGGTGCTGGACGTCGGCTGTGGTCCGGGCACCATCACCATCGACCTCGCCCACCGGGTGGCGCCCGGAAACGTGGTGGGCATCGACAACTCTCCGGCGCCACTGCGGGAGGCCCGCGACCAGGCGCAGCGCCAGGGTGTGCGCAACGTCTCCTTCGCGCTCGCCGACGTGGGCAACCTGGACTTCGCGGAGGGCACGTTCGACGTCGTCCATGCCCATCAGGTCCTGCAGCACGTGGCGGAGCCGGTCGCGGCGCTGCGCGAGATGCGCCGGGTGTGCAAACCGGGCGGGGTTGTGGCTGCCCGGGACGCCGACAACGCGGTGATGACCTGGTACCCGCCGCAGCCTGAACTGGACCGTTGGCTCGAGCTGTACCAGCGGGTAGCCCGCAGCAACGGGGGTGAGCCCGCGGCGGGGCGGCGTCTGCTGTCCTGGGCCCGAGCAGCCGCCTTCAGCACGATCACCAGCTCGGCAGCGGTCTGGTGCTATGCCACGCCGGAGGAACGCGCATGGTGGGGCGGCCTGTGGGCCGAGCGCACCACCAGTTCCGCGTTCGCGGAGCAGGCCGTGCGGGGGCGCTTTGCCACCCGCGCTGACCTCGAGGACATGGCGCTCGCCTGGCGAGAATGGGCCGAGCAGCAGGACGGCTGGTTCGCCGTCCTGCACGGCGAAGTGCTGTGCCACCCCTGATGCTCAGGGCGCATCACGAGGGGCCGTGCCTGAGCGCACCAGGGCTACCCGCACCGCCAGGGTAGCTGCGGAGATCCCGAAGAGCACCGCGGTCACGGCAAGCCAGCGGGGCAGGAACGGCTGAGCCGACAGGCCCGACGCCGCGTGGTAGGTGGCCTCGGGCAGGCGCAGGATCAGCGGAGACCACACCAGCAGCAACAGCCCGGAGACCACGGCGGGCAGGCGCAGGTAGTTCAGCCACCACACGCCGGCCACGGTGGCCCACGCGGGACGGCGGTGCAGCAGCATCACCAGGACGGCGTCGACTCCCGCGTAGAGCGGGAAGAGCACCAGGTCGTGACCGACGGCGCTGCCGATGAACCAGGCGCCGATCCCGACCGGGTTGCCGGCCAGCAACCGGAGCGCGGCGTAGCCAGCGACAACAAAGCTGGCCAGCAGCGCCAGCAGCAGGACGGAGTCACGGCGGCTCACGGCGCATCACCGGCGAGGAACGTCATGCGGGCGACCCACTTGGTGTTGTGCACTCCGGGCAGGGCCGGCACCACAATCCGAGCCGGGAAGCCGTGGTCAGCGGTCAGGTCGACACCGTTGACCCGCAACGCGAGCAGCGCATCGGGCGAGCGTACCTGCCCGGCGGACAGCGTCGCCGAGCCAAAGGGGCCACCGCGCTGCAGCGATTCGACGAACAGGCTGGCCTCAGGCGCCGCGCCCACCAACATGGCGAGATCAGCCAACCGGACCCCGGTCCAGGTCTGCACGCCGGTGGACCAGCCCTCCACGCACGCGATCGGCAGCTGGGAGGTGTGCTGCGGCAGGGCGAGCAGCTGGGCGCGGGACAGTGTCCTGGTCGTGGTAGTGCCGGCCAGCCGCAGCCGCCAGCTGTCATCCACTGGGCCGAGACCCGCTTCGGCGGCGGTCTTGTTGACCTGGAAGTCCGCCGGGCTCGAACCGAGCTGCTGGCCGCGCGGGGCCAGCAGCGCACTCGAGCGGGCCGCGCCGCCGATGGTCTGGCCCACGCTGAGCCCGAGCAGCGCCAGCGAGCCAGCCGCGACCATGCCCAACGCGCCGCGCCGCGAGATACTCGCCCGCGTGGGATCGGGGGACACCAGGTGATCGGGGTCGGGCGGCTCGGCGGTGGTCTCCGACAGTGGGGTGCGCAGCTCGGCCCGCAGGCTGCGGGCGCGCAGCGCGGTGAGCATCCGGCGCAGGCGGAACGCCACGTGCACCACGAACGCGGCCATGAACACCCACGCCCCGTAGTAGTGCGCCTGGTAGAAGCCGAACGGCCAGGCATAGAAGTACTGGATGTTCATCACACCGGTGATCAGCTCGAACATCGCGCCACCGACGAGCAGGAGCAGCGAGACCCGCTCCAGCAGGTGGGTCACCGAGCGAGCCGGCGGCCACTCGAACAGCTTGGGTAGCACCGACCACAACTTGGCCAACACGATCGGGATGAGCACCAGGCCGAGCGTCACGTGGGTGCCCTGGTTCACCCAGTACAGCCAGGACGGCCCCGCCGGCCAGCCCAGCAACCAGGAACCGAGCAGCCCCTTGCCCGGTGTGGTGTCGTTGCCGGGCGCCAGGTTGGGGTCGTAGGCGGCGTAGGAGGCCAGGCCGGTGAGGAACATCACCGCGATGCCGGGCAGCAGCGCCGCGCTGAGGATCGCGGTCAACCAGGGGCCGCGCAGCGGGCTACGCCAGAAGCCGGACCGGAACGGTCCCGGTGGGGGACGGACCCACCGGCGCAGCACGGTCATGGCGGCAACGACCGCTTTCCAACCCGCGCTACCGCAGCGGCGAACCGGCCATCGGGCACCTCGGCGACCACTGCGGCGGCGTCCTCCCAGGTGTCCACGTCGGGCAGTTCGGGCAGTTCGACCACCTGGCATCCAGAGGCCCGCAGCGCGGCCATCGTCCGCGCCCCGGTGTCCGGACGTGACGTCGGGATATCAGCGATCAGCTCGGCCAGCTCGGGCCGTCGTACCCCCAGAACCCACCATCCACCATCGGTGGCTGGGCCGAGCGCGGCGTCCACGCCCTCTCCGTCCAGCAAGTCGAGACACTTGCTGAGCAGTGTGGCATCGATCTGCGGGGTGTCCATCCCGATCTGCAACACCGGCCAGCGACCGACCACCGCGGCGGTGTCGGCGTAGGCGGCGGCGATCCGTTGGCCCAGCGTCCTACCGCGCTGGGCCAGCACCGTGACGGCGTGCAACCGCGTGCTCAGGGCGGTGGCATCGACCGCGCGGGCAAGATCACCGGTCAGCGCCACCACGGGTATCACGTCGGGCACCGCCAGCACCGCGTCCAGGGTGTCCAGAAAGGCCGCCGCGGCGATCCGGGCGGCCTGGGCGGAGGTGGCCGGGGGACACAGCCGGGTCTTCACCTCTCCCGGCACCGGTGCCTTGGCCAGGACCAGCAGCGCCGCGCGCGGGGCGCTCAGCACCACGACTTCCCCCTCCCACGCTCGCGTTCAGCGGGCCGCGCGGGGTTTTCGGTGCCGAACAACCACGCTTAGCTCGCTCAACGCCGATGGCCAGGGAAGGGTTCGCGCGATCTCGTCGGCGATCTGTTCTGTTGTCTTTTCTGGGGTCTTGCCTGGGGTGCCGGCGAGGTCAATGGTGAGGCCGGGCTCGTCGGCGGCCAGCGGTTCAAGCGTGGCGTACTGGGAGGCCAGCAGCTCTCGCGGCATGAAGTGACCACGGCGGGCGGCCAGCCGGCGCTCGATCAGCTCACGAGGACCCGCCAGGTGCACGATCCGGACGTCTGTGCCCCCGCTTCGCAGCACGTCCCGGTAGGCCCGAGTCAGCGCCGAGCAGCTGACCACGGCGCACTCGCTACGGCTGGCTCGCTCGGTGAGCCACCCCGCGATCGCCGCCAACCACGGCGCCCGCAGCGTGTCATCAAGCGGGCACCCGGCGACCATCCTGGCGATGTTTGACGCGGAGTGGAAGTCGTCGCCGTCGGCCAGCGCACACCCGGTCCGGCGGGCGATCAGCGCCGCCACGGTACTCTTGCCGGAACCGGACACGCCCATCACGACGAGCTGCATCAGCCTGATCCTCCCGGAACCGATCTTCGTGGGGCCCTTCACCCCGGGAATCCTCCCGCTGAGGGAGGTGGGCTTGGGGGTACCCCTTCTAGCCTGCTGGTATGGATCCAGCGGCCTCTGAATCAGGCACGGCGTCAGGCACAGCAGAGATACCCCCCACGGTCCGGCCTGCCCCGGACCGCAATCTGGCACTGGACCTCCTCCGAGTCACCGAAGCCGCCGCGATGGCGGCGGGCCGGTGGGTCGGCCGCCGGGACAAAGACGGCGCCGACGCCGCCGCCGTGCGGGCGATGCGGGCGATGATGGGAACCGTCGGGATGGATGGCGTCGTCGTCATCGGGGAAGGCGAAAAGGACGACGCCCCAATGCTCTACAACGGCGAACGGGTCGGCTCGGGAGTCGGGACGCCGTGCGACGTCGCCGTCGATCCGGTCGATGGCACCACGCTTACCGCCAAGGGCATGGGCAACGCGGTCTCGGTCCTTGCGGTTGCGTCGCGCGGGGCGATGTATGACCCCTCCGCCGTGTTCTACATGGACAAGCTCGTCGCCGGCCCGGACGCCGTCGGCGTGGTGGACATCCGGCACTCCCCCGAGGAGAACATTGCCGCTTTGGCCCGCGCTAAGGGGTGCACTCCGGATGACATCACGGTCTGCATGCTCGACCGCCCCCGGCATGACGCGCTGGCGCGCCAGGTGACCAGCACGGGCGCCAGGATCAAGTTCATCACCGACGGTGACGTCGTCGCGGCAGTGATGGCCGCCACTCCCGACTCGGGCATTGACCTGCTGCTCGGGATCGGCGGCACCCCGGAGGGTGTGATCACCGCCTGTGCAATCCAGTGCCTCGGCGGCGTGCTGCAGGGTAAGCTGCACCCCCGCAGTGATGAGGAGAAACGGCGAGCCGACGAAGCCCGCCTCGACCTTGACGCGGTGCTCACGGTGGAGGACCTGGTCAGCGGGGAGGACGCCTTCTTCGTCATGACCGGGATCACTGACGGCGAGTTGTTGCACGGAGTGCGCTACGGACGGGACCGCGCCATCACCGAGTCACTGGTGATGCGGGCCCGCAGTGGCACCGTCCGGCAGGTCCGCAGCACCCATCACCTGGCTCGCCTGGAGCGTTACAGCACCGTGGACTACCGCCGTGCGACCGGCGGCTACTCCGATGCCAGCCCCGTGCCGGGCAGCGCTTAGCGCCATCCGCGTCGGTGCGCCTGGCTGCCACCCTCGAGACCCGGGTACCACACGTGCCAACCGTGTTTGTCCGGGCACCGGAAGGACTCCAGCAGGTTATTGGACACGAACACCAGGCGGTTGGCCGCGGCCAAGGTCAGGATGGCCCGGTGATCACAGCGTGGGCACCGGGCTGCCGTGCTGTAACGCTGGTTGGTCATGACTCCACCCACCTCGGCAGCGTAGCGCAGCGCGCGGCGCTAGGATCGGCTTGCCGGCACCTCTCCGTTCGGGGGCGGCTCACTGGTGGCCAGTCGTGCAGGCCCAGTTGACGATGTGCGCGCCATTACCCGGCGTCCCCGCGATGGCCTGCGATTCGGCGAGGGATAGAGACGGACCCCAACCCCAACCCCAGGACAGGTCGGGTGCCTGCGCGACGGCGCCACACGCATTCGCAAAAGTTACAACTGCCTGACAATCGGCGGCACTGCATTTTTCGACCGCTGCGGCTTCCGCGGCGGCCGCCGAACTGTAGTCGATCGCGTAGGCAGTGTTGCCGGTTTGCTGCGAGATCGCCATCGCGCCCCAGTAGTCGTATGCATTCGCGTTCGCTGGGACAGCCCCAACGGCAAGGGCAGCTCCGGCGATTGTGGAGACGGCGGCGGCACGGGCGAATGCTGTACCGGGCAGTTTCATGGCCTTGTCCTTCTGTCTGTGGTTACGAACCGCGCTCGTGGCCTACTCCCACTCCGCCGTCGCCAGCAACTGCACCGCTGTGGTCACCGAAGGCCACATCACTGCTATTTTCGATCAATTTCACCCATATAGGTTACCACGAAAGAGTGATTGACTCTACTTTAAATCTTGGAGACCACTTCTGAGCGGGGCGTCACTTGCCGTCGAGGAGCGAGGACGGGTAGGGGTCGCCGCGTCACGGTCCGTCCCGTCCTGCACCAGCGTCCGAGCGAGGATGGCCGATCGGGTCGTTCTGTCGGTCCTTGCTGCTTGAGTACGCCCATGCCACTGAAGGTGGGTGAGATGATCAAGCTGCTAGAGGCCGACGGGTGGTACCTCGTCCGGGTTCGAGGCAGCCATCGGCACTATCGTCATGCGACCAAGCCGGGCACAGCCGCAGTGGCTGGCAAGCCGAGTGAGACGTTGCGGCCGATGACCGAGAAGAGCATCCTGAGGCAGGCTGGCATTGGGAGGACTCAGCAGTGAGTGGATACGTCGTTATCGTCGAGGGTGATGAAGCTGGTGGCTTTAGCGCATGGAGCCCCGACCTCCTGGGCTGTGTTGCTGCCGCCGCCACCTACGAGGAATGCGTCGCCCTGATGCGGAGTGCAATCGCCGGCCATGTAGAGGTCATGCGCGAGCACGGTGACCCCATCCCGGTACCTTCGGCGATCAACGCCTTTACCGTCGTGGCGGCCTGAACCGGGAGGTGTCAGCCGTCGTCGCCTCCGGGGGGTGATCGCCGGTGTAGGGCGGCCAGCATCCGGTTGTAGGCCTGCCGGGCCGCTTCGTCGTCATCGACGTCGGGGCTGGCGCTGAGGGTGTTCTGGGAGCTGCCGGAGACGGATCCGATGCCGGCCAGCGACTGGCGGCGGGCTGATTCCAACCAGTCACCGAGCCGGGCTCGGGATCCGGTGGCGCTCCACTGGGCGATGACGGCGAGCATCAGCAGCATCATCAGGCTGTCACCGCCGACCCACATAATCGCACCGGACAACTTCTGGTCTTCGAGCAGGGACGGTCCCCAGCCCGGCCGCATCAGCGCTGTACTGGGCGCCAGCGGGTGCCCGGTGAGCATCAGCGCCACGCCCACCAGCGTGTCCGCTCCCATCGCCACTCCGAGCAGCGCAAACCGGACGATATGCGGGATGGACCACGGGCTGGGCGCCGAGCTGACCAACGGCCAGAACAGCAGATAACCGCTGAGCAGGTACAGAAGCTGCTCGAGGTGCTGCGCCCAGGGCTGGGTGGCCATCAGCTCCGGGAAACCGGTGAGATGGGTGAGCACCAGCACCCCGGTGTACAAGCCCAGCGTCAGCACAGGGAAGGTCAGCCACCGCGCCAGGCGGCTGCCCAGTGCCCGGCGCCAGCCCAGGTGGGTCGGTTGACCCCAGATCAGCAGCACCGGCACAACCATGATCAGTAGCAGGTGCTGGATCATGTGCACCCACAGCAGTGCGTGCCCGTACACCTCGATGCTGCTGTGCACCGAGATCAACAGCACCACCACACCCGCCAGCCAGGATGCCGTGGCGAGCGGTGGCCAGCCAGGCCGCCGCTGCCGGGTCTGCCGCAGACGGCGGCGCCTAGCGATCAGATAACCGGCCACCGCGAGACCGGCCAGGACATCGACGATCGGGGCCGCCCTCCAGGTCGTCACGGCGGTGTACCAGCTCAGCGGTGGGATCTCGGGCCTCCCCTCGGCGCGGTTGTCGGCAAGGCGAGCGTAACGCGCGGCACCTAAAAGTAGGTTCCCCGCACGGGCTGCACCATTGCCTTAGCATCGCAGTTGCCATGAGAAGGCAACTAATATCTGGGGGTTGGCGTGCACAAGGTTCAGATCGAAGTTATCCTACTGTCGGTCTCCGACGACACCCAGCTGAGCTGGCGTGTGGCGCACGGCGATCTGCCGGCGGGGTGCCGGCCCGACACTCGGGCTCGCGAGCTCGCGGACCTGGGCGCCTCCGTGCCCCCCGCAACAGTCGTGCACTCGACATCCTGGCGACCTACCTCCGGTGGGCTGATCTTGACCTACGCGGTCGCGCCCGACCCGAACCCTGCCGCGGGCACCCTGCGTGCCGTCCCCGCGCAGGCTCACATCCTCTGCTCACCCGACGCGGCGATCCCTACCCCCGCGGCGGTCGACCTCGAGCACGTCCTGGCCCATGCGCTGCGGCACCTGTCGCTGGTGGCACGCACCACCCCGGCCGTGATGGCGGCTGCCGGGGCCTACCCGCGGCTGTGGCACGCTGTGGTAGCCCACACCCCCGATGTGGCAGGTCAGCTCGTTGGCTCCTGAAGGCTGAAACGTGAGCAAAAGGGTAAATTTTCCTTTTGTGACACCCCGTCCACGGCTGCTTGTCATCATAGGGTCCGGAGAGACCGCCCCGACGATGGCGAAGGTGCATCGTCTGCTTGTGGAGCGCCTGGGTGCTCCACCCGTTGATGCGGTACTGCTCGACAGCCCCTACGGTTTCCAGGAAAACGCTGAGGAGATCTCTCAGCGCACAGTCGGCTACTTCCGGAACCTCCACATCCCCCTCGCCGTCGCGTCATGGCGTACTGCGGAGGACGTGCTAGGCCGCGAACGGGCCTTAGCACGGATCGACGACGCCGATTACGTCTTTTCCGGCCCGGGCAGCCCGACCTACGCGCTCAGAGTCTGGGAGCACAGCCCACTGCAGGAGGTCCTGCTCGCCAAGCTCACCGGTGGCGGCTGCGTCACCTTCGCCAGCGCGGCGGCGGCGACCCTCGGCCTCGCCACCGTGCCGGTGTATGAGATCTACAAGGTGGGCGCGGCCCCGTACTGGGCTGACGGCGTGAACCTGCTCGCCCAGATCGGACTGCGCGCGGCGGTGATTCCCCATTACGACAACGCCGAAGGCGGCACCCATGACACCCGGTTCTGCTACCTCGGCGAGCGACGGCTGCGCATGCTGGAGTCGATGATGGCCCCCGACGCGGTCGTTCTCGGTGTGGATGAACACACCGCTGCCGTGTTCGACCTCGATGCGGACACGGTGACGGTTCTGGGTCGGGGGGTGCTCACCGTCCGCAGGCAGGCGGTGAGCACCGTGTTCGCCTCCGAGCGCACGGTGAGGATCGATGAGCTTCGGGCCATCGCGGCAGGTGGCGCGCCGAGGTCTGCCCCGCCGAGCGCGCCGCGCCGCACCGCCGGGACACCCCGCCCGCTGCCATCGCTGCGCACGGAGGCGCACCGGCTGAAGGACGTCTTCGACTCCGGGCTGCGGTCCCGTGACGTGAACGCGGCTGTCACCGCCGCCCTAGAGCTGGAGCAGGCGATCGTCGACTGGTCGGCCGACACCGAGGAGATGGACGGCATCGAGGAGCCCCGGGCCATGCTGCGCCGGATGGTGACACGGTTGGCCGAGCTCGCCGTGATCGGTGCGCGGGATCGCCGGGAGGCCATCGCGCCCTTCGTCGAGACCCTCCTCGACCTGCGGGAGCAAGCGCGGGAACAGGGTTCGTGGACGCTCGCCGACGCCCTGCGCGATCGGCTCACCGCGGCCGGCGTCGAGGTGCGTGACACCCCGCAGGGTACCCGCTGGCTACTCGCCGGCCGTCAGGGTTCGACACCCGGACCGAGGTAACGCAGGTGGACGGCGTGCAGGACCTCGGACCGGGATCGGCCGGTGACCTCGGCGAGCTCATCAAGCAGGATCCCGGACAGCGCGGACAGGCCGAACATGATTTCGGCCAACCACCCCAGCGGGTGCTGGGAGGTGGTGGCATCGCTGATGGTGCGGTCCATCGCATGGCGAAAGACCGAGGGGTCGGCTTCGGTCTCGGCGATGCTCCACGCGGCGAGCAGCTCCAGCGCCGGGGGCAACACCACCTGCACCAGCTCGTCAGGACCCTCGACGCTCATATCATCTTTCCATCCTCGGCGCCCGTGTCGTTTTTCCGCCTCCGGCGGATTAGGGCAGCGCCACCGAGCGGGCTTGGGCGAACCGGCGGGCGACGTCGGCCCAGTTCACCACGTTCCACCAGGCCTTCACGTAGTCCGGCTTGACGTTGCGATACTGCAGGTAGAAGGCGTGCTCCCACATGTCGAGCAGCAGCAACGGCATCGTGCCGGGAGTCAGGTTGCCCTGGTGGTCGTAGACCTGCTGCAGAACCAGACGTTGCCCGAGCGCTTCCCACGCCAGGATCGACCACCCGGATCCCTGCACGCCGAGCGAGTTGGCGGTGAAGTGCCTGCGAAAGGCGTCGAACGATCCGAAGTGCTCGTCGATCGCTGCGGCGAGCTCGCTATCCGGCTTGTCGCCGCCGTCAGGGGACATGTTGGGCCAGAACACCGAGTGGTTGACGTGCCCACCGAGGTTGAACGCCAGGTCTTTCTCCAGCATGTTCACCACGGTCAGCTCATCGTGCTCCCGCGCCTGCGCCAGCTGCTCCAGGGCGGTGTTGGCGCCCTTGACGTAGGTGGCGTGGTGCTTGGAGTGGTGCAACTCCATGATCTGCCCAGAGACGTGCGGCTCCAAGGCGCCGTAGTCGTAGGGCAGGTCGGGCAGGGTGTAGTCGGCCATCAGGAGACCTCCTCTATCGACTGTTCCATGCGGTAGCCACTACCTTGTTTGGCCGGATCGCGATGCCAGCCGCGTCGAGCTCGCGCTGTAGCCTCGTCCATCCCACTCCGGTCGCCTTAGCGATACTGCGCAGGCTCGCCCCGGTGGAGTAGGCGTGACGCAGGTAGCCGGCCATGTCGGCGAAGCCCAGCTCGCGCAGGCGTCGGGCCAGTACTCGATCACGCTGGGCGGCCCTGGTCATCCGGCCCGCCTCGAGCGCTGCGCGGCGCAGCCGGGTCAGCTCAGGTGGCGGGTTGGTGGTGTGCGCGGTGCCGGCCAACGCAGTCAGTTGGCCCGTCTTGGAGAGCTCCTGCCCGAGGGCGAGCCGGGCCCGTAGTGCGGGTGAGCGCCGGTAAGCCTCGCTCTGGCGGGCAGCAATCGACCGAGAGAGAGCCGCGGCGACCAGCGGACGACGCCGGCATAGCCCCATCGTTTCCCGGTAGGAGTCGGCCGTGTGTCCGTGTGTCCGGAGGTGGCCACCCAGCGAGACATACCACCGCCCGCATAGGTGGCAGCAGACCCGTCCGGTGCCGGATTCGGTCACCAACTGGCCGTACGGGGCGTGCAGGCCAGTGCCGTCGGGCAACGACCACAGGTGAGCATGAGAGTGTGCTTGCTGAAAGCGACCCACCTGCTGCTTCGCTGCAGTGCTCGTCATTGCCGTGCCCTTATTGCTATCGGGTTGCAACTGCAGTTTGGCGGCTTCCGCGTCAGAATGCAACAGCCCAGAAGGCCCAGGATGCTAAGCAGCCGGCCGCAGATCGGAGCCTGACTGGCGCTGTCCCACCAGCGGGACACCGGGCACGGTTCCTCCCGTGGACCTGGGTAGCCGGTCGAGCACGATCACCAGGATGGCGCCGAGCAGGACCAGCCCGTGCGCGAGCAACCTGGTGGCATCGACTCCTCCGGCCATCGCGTCCATCACCACCAGCCCGGCGAGGACCGTCACGAACGCCACCAGCGTGGGCACCATCCCCGAGCTCCGCGCTGAGCGCGTGGCGACCCAGAGGAAGCCGACTCCCAGTGCCAGGTTCCACGCGGCGCTCTCGTCGGCGAAATGTGTGATCGAGGCACCTTGCAGCATGATTTGCTGCAAGCCAGGTCCGCTGGCGTGGGCATCGATCATCTCGGCGACGGCCACCGCGAGTTGAGCCAAGCCGACCAGACCGAGCAACACGCGCAGAGCGCTGACCAGGTGCCGGCGGTGGAAGCGGGGGGCACGTGCCAGGACCGCGTCGAGGACGTCAGGTTCCTGGGTGGCCACGGCGGTGCGGGCGAGCCTGGTGACGTGGGCCGCCTCCTCGGCGAAGGCGCGGCATTCAGCGCAGCTCGCCAGGTGCACGTCAATCGCATCCCGTTCCGATGTGCTCTCCTCACTGTCCAGCCGAGCCGAGAGGGCTTCGCTACACTCCGTGCAATTCACGGGACATATGGTCGCATCGCGGATTCCTGGGGTTCCCGGCGACTGTGAGCTACCCTTCATCATGTGGGTGACACTCGATCCCGTGACGCGTGGATCACTGCACTTGCGCTCGCGGCGGGTGAAGGAGGCCACGCTGCTCTCGTAGCCTTCATTCGTGCTACTCAGCGTGACGTATACCGTTTTCTCAGCCACCTGAGTGAGCGTGACGAGACCGAAGATCTTACCCAGGAGACCTACCTGCGTGCGCTGCGGGCATTGCCCCACTTCGCCGGCCGCTCCTGTGCCCGTACCTGGCTGCTCTCCATCGCCCGGCGGGTCGCCGCCGACCGAGTCCGCCAGGCCGTGACGCGGCCGCGCACCACCGCGGTCACGGACTGGGAGACCGTCCTGGCCCGCAGCCCGACGCACCGGCGCTCCACCTTCGACGAAGGCGTTGTGCTTCGCGAGCTGGTGGCCGCGCTGGAACCCGGCCGCCGGGACGCCTTCGTGCTCACCCAGGTGCTGGGTCTGGACTACGCGGCCGCCGCCGAGGTATGCGGATGCCCGATCGGCACCATCCGCTCCCGGGTGGCCCGGGCGCGCAGGGACCTGGTGCGTGCGATGAACGCCCCCGGAGTGCCCGGCCACAGCGCCACCGCTCCCTGATCCGCGGTACCGCGCACCGGCTTGAGCGGCGACAGGAGGGGGAAGGCGGAGCCCGCGGGTCGGACCGCTCACAGGTCGAGGGTGAGCCGCTCACTGCGGGCGCGGGAGACGCAGATCAGCATCGCGCCCGCGGCGCGCTCAGCGCTGCTGAGGAGGTCGTCGCGGTGCTCCGGTTCGCCGGCGAGCACCGTGGCGCGGCAGGCACCGCAGATGCCCTGTTCGCATCCGGTTGGGATGCCAGGCGCAACGTCGCGGACGGCATGCAGGATGGTGCGATCAGCGGGCACGTCGATGATGAGCCCGCTGCGGTGCAGCTCCACGTGGAACGCGGTGCCGCCGGTGGCGGCGGTCCCGGAGAAACGTTCGCTGTACAAGCTGAGGTCTGGCCGGGCAGCGACCAGCGTCTGCACCGCGCGCAGCAGCCGGTCTGGACCACAGCAGTAGACAGCGGTGCCGGGCGCGACCGCTCCGATGATCGCCTCCAGGTCGGGTCGGCCGCGCTCGTCGGCGGGCATGAGCTCGACCTGGTCGGAGCCCAACGCGCGGACCTCATCGAAAAAGGCCATGCTGGCGCGGCGCCGCCCGGCGTACACCAGCTTCCACTCAGCGTCTGCGGACGCCACCCGGGTCGCCATCGGCATCATGGCGGTGATCCCGATCCCGCCGGCGATAAACAGGTAAGCCTCGCTGGGCAGCAACGGGAAATGGTTACGCGGCCCTTGCACGGTAATCAACTGGCCGGCTCGGGTGTCGGCGTGCACCTCCGCGGACCCGCCACGTCCAGCGGGATCCCGCAGCACCGCGATCCGGTAATACTGGGTGTCAGTCGGATCGCCGTACAGCGAGTACTGCCGGCACCGGCCCGAGGGCAACGCCAACTCAATATGCGCTCCTGGTTCCCAGATTGGCAATGATGTACCCGTAGGAGAATGTAGGCGCAACGACAAAACGTTGTCCGCCTCCCATGTTGTCTGACCGATCAGCAACTGCATCCCAGGCTCGGCCAAGACGGTCGTCGCCGCAGGGTCAACCAGCTGTACCTGCGGGCTAGCGGTCATGGTGGTGGTCGTGGCTGGTTGTGAGCTCACCTGCGCCGGTACCGCCGGGTGGGTCGCCCGTGGGGGGAGCAGCCGGATGCGGATCAGGACCAGGACCACGACCCCTACCACCAGGCCAGCCCATCGCACGGCCGGGCGGGCGGTGCCACCGCTCGCCAGCACGGTGTGCACACTGGCCAGCACCCACAACGGAAACGTCAGCACATGCACTCGACGCCACCACCGCCAGGGCAGCAGAGCCTGGGCCCATGACGTGAGCATCACCGCGATGAGGAAGTAGGCGGCCAAGACCCCGCAACCCTGGGCCACCGGGTTGCCCAGCCGGGTAAACGGGACGAGCAACTGACGTAACCCGATCCCCAGCTGGGGAGCAGCAGGCACCGCAGCCACGTGAACCACGGTGAACACCACCGCCAGCGCCCCGATGAACTCATGAAGCCCCTGCGTCCACTGGCGCGCGCTGCCCCGGGTCAGCCGCGCGCTCACCAGCAGCCCACCCAGCACTGAAGCGCTGAGTAGTGCCCAGGCCAGCAGACCGGACGCACTGGCCACAAACAACCACGCGCCGGGGTCGGGGGCAACCCGCGACACCGGCAGCGGAGTTAGAGCGATCAAACCATCCCCCACGATCGTTCGATGCTGCTCCACGGCCGCTCCGTCAATAAGCCCGATTTCGGCTAATTAGGGCAGCCTAACTTGACAACGAACTGCGGTCCAGTGCCGCCGTGAGCGAGACTCACGTAATGACCAAATGATCTAACCGGATGATTGATTATAGCTTGATCTGCGCTGGAATGAAGAAAAACAGTGAACAGGTCCGCGCACCCAAGCTCAACGAACAGAGTCGAGCATGTGGTACAGCAGCAACAGCTGGGTGATCGCCAGCGGCTCGCTGCGGACGCCCTCACCAATATGGCCTAGCGAGGATGGCAGCTCCGTCTCCGTGTCCAGCTTCGTCCAGATCGCCTTCTCCAGCAGCTGGCTCTCCTCGCGAGGCACGTACCCGTGAACGTGCAGCGCATCCACTGGTCTGCCGTCCTCGTCGCGGGCCAGCTTAAGGTGCATGGCACGCCGGTCGGACTCGCGGAACACCCCGGTGAGGTCGGGGTGGGGGATCGTCGGGCGCAGCGTCAGTTCCGCTGACAGCGGGGTGTCCGGCGGGTCATGGCGGACCTCGATGGGACCGAACCGGACCACGAGGTCGGCAGCGGCGCGTTGCGGGCGGATGTACTTCTCGGACTCGGGCTCCCGCTTGTCCAGCTCGGCTAGCACCTGCTCGGGGGTGTACCCGCGCTTGGCGACATCCCGCTTGACCTTCCAGTCGCGGCGGATGTGCTCGGGCGGGTCGAGGTACACGGTGATGTCGAAACAGGCCCTGGCCAGCCGGGTGTGCAGCGGCAGCAGGCCTTCCACGATCACGAACTGGGTGGGCTCGATGAGTTCGGGTCGCACGAGCTGGCCGCTGTGGTGGTCATAGACCGGCTTGAGCACCGGCTGACCGGTGGCCAGCAGCTGCAGGTGCTGCTCCATGACCTGCACGTAGTTGCAGTCCGGGTGCAGCGCGGTGAACGGCAGTCCCTTGCGTTCCTGCCGGTCGTAGCGATGGTAGTCATCCACGCACACGGAGGTGATTCGATCGGCACCCAGCGCGTCCACCAACCCCTTGGTCAGGGTGGTCTTTCCCGCGGCGCTGTCGCCAGCGATCGCGAGCATTACCGGCCGTGACGCCCTGGACGCGGCGCGTTCCATCCGCATCAACTTATCGGGCACCGACACACCCCCTATTTTTTCTGCGAGGTCAGGGTGCGCTGACAGTAAGCAAACCAGCCACCGCCCGGCGTCCCCTCCTGGAGGGAAAGGCAAGGGGAATCGCCCACCCTGGGTCTCCTCGCTCAGGCTGATCAGCTGATTACACTCAGCATATGGAAGGCCAGCCGTTACGCGTGGTCCTGGTTGATGACCACGAGATGGTGCGCACTGGCCTCAAAGCGATGCTCAGCCGGTTTGCCGGGCAGGTGCGGGTGGTCGGCGAAGCTGCGGATGCGGCGAGTGCGCGCCGGGTAATAGCTGGGCTTAACCCCGACATTGTCCTTGCCGACGTGCGGCTAGGTGGGGAGAGCGGGCTGGACCTGTGCCGGGAGCTCGTGCACGACTCGCCCGGACGTCGGGTCGTCCTGCTCACCGTCTACGACGACGAGCAATACCTGTTCCAGGCCATGCAGGCGGGAGCGGCGGGCTACCTTCTCAAGCAGATCGACGGCCCGGAGCTGGTCGACCAGTTGCAGCGGGTGCACGCCGGCGCGGTGGTCGTCGATGCCGGCCTGTCCGCCCGGGCCGGGGCGTCCGCTGCCCAGCTCCAAGCCGGTGAGTACTGGCCCGGCGCGCACCTGGGGCTCACCCCCCGGGAGAGCGAGGTGCTCTCGCTGATGATCGCTGGCTCGTCCAACCGTGCCATCGCCGCCGCACTGGTAGTTGGTGAGGAAACGGTCAAAAGTCACGTACGGAGCATTTACCGCAAACTAGACGTGAGCGACCGCACCGCGGCGGTGGCCCTGGCGCTCCGCGAGGGCTTCTTCCACTGAGCAGGGCCCGTTACGCCAGGGCGGCCGAGTTGGGCTCGACCCGGGAGGCTAGTGCCTGCTGGCCCGCGGCAACCAAGTCGGGCTCCCCGTGCCAGGCCGCCAACGCTGGGCCGACCAACGCCCGCCCGAAGGAGAAGGTCAGCGGCCACGGCGTCTCGTGCTTCTGCAGCGCGACCAGGTTCGCGGTAGCCTCCTCCGGCGACTGACCGCCGGAGAGGAAGGCGACCCCGGCCAACGAGTCGGGCAGCACCGCACGCAGCGTGGCCACGGTCTGTTCCGCGACTTCCTCGGGGCTGGCTTGCTGGCCCGACGTCGAGCCCGGCACGACCATGTTGGGCTTGAGCACGGTGCCCGCGAAATCCACCCCCGCCTCGTCCAGCTCCGCTACCAGGCACTCCAGCATCGCACGAGTCGCTTCGGCGCTCCTGTCGATGGTGTGGTCGCCATCCATCAACACCTCAGGCTCGACGATGGGCACCAGCACCGCCTCCTGGCATAGCGCGGCGTAACGCCCCAGCGCGTGCGCGTTGGCCCGCAGCGCGCGCCTGCTTGGCCGGCCCTCACCAATGGTGATCACGGCGCGCCACTTGGCGAAGCGGGCGCCGCGAGAGACGTAGTCCCGCAGTCGGTCGCGCAAGCCGTCGAGGCCCTCGGTCACCTTCTCGCCGGGCGAGAAGGCTAGGTCCTTCGCGCCGGTGTCGACCTTGATGCCGGGCAGGATGTTCAGGGCATGCACGGCGAGCGGAAAGCTTTGCCCGTCACTAAGCTTCTGATTGAAGGTCTCGTCGGAGAGGATCACTCCGCTGATGCCGCGGTTCAGTTCCGGGGTCGTGATCAGCATCTCGCGGTAGGCCCGCCGGTTCTCCACGCTCACCGGAACTCCGGCCTTCTCCAGCCGGGAGGACATGGTGCCGATGCTCTCGTCGGCCGCCAGGATGCCCTTCGGCCGGCTCACCATCGCTCGCGCCGTTTCGTGCAGCGCCTCGATCATGACTCTCCCTTCACCGCAGCGGGCCGTCGCCCGTTGACGTTATCGAGCCTAGGCCGGGATCGCCGCAGCATACGTCCCCCGGTGGGTGGATCCGGTGGGGGGGTCGGCGACGCCGGGACGTGGGGCCGCCAGCCGCAGGCATGCAAGTGCCGGACGAACAGCCGGGTGGAGGCGCCAGAGTAGGTGCCCACGACGGCATGCCAGGGCCGGTGCATCGGGGTGCCCGGGGTGGGTAGCACGACCAGCCGCCGGTCGCCGAGCTGCTCGGCGACGGCGTCCCGGGAGACCAGCGCGCAACCCAGCTCGGCCACCGCCCCGGCCACCACCGCCCCGTTGGACCCCAGCACCAGGCGGGGTGGTGCGACGTGCCGGGACTTCAGGTAGGCCTCGACCCTGGTGCGGGTGGCCGAGCCCTGCTCGCGCAGCAACCAGGGGGTGCTCGCCCAGTCGAACGCCTCGGCGACCGAGGGTGCCGCCACGACCACGAGCTCGTTGGGCTTGGTGGCGACCACCTGCGCCTCCACTCCCGAGGGCGGCGCCCCGGCGATGACCAGATCGACCTCGTGGGCGCTGACCAGGTCCCACACTTGCGCGCTGGGGGCCACTTCCAGGGCTAGCGCGACTCGCGGGTGCCGCTGGCGGAACTCGGCCAGCAAGGCGGGCAGCAGGTGCTCCCCGGCGGTGGTGACTGCGGCGAGCCGGAGCCGGCCGCGCTCGGGGTCGAGTTCCTGGAGCGCGGCCGCCGCGCCCTCGTTGAGCAATCCCAGTACCCGGCGGGCGTATCGGGCGTAGACAGCGCCCGACGCGGTCAGCCGCAGCCCTCGGCCCACCGGCTCCACGAGGGGCACGCCCAGCTCGCGGGCCAGTGCCCCGATCGAGGCCGACACAGCGGACTCGGTGACCGTCAGGCGGCTGGCGGCGCCGCGCACCGATCCGGTGGCGGCCAGCGCAACCAGCGTGCGCAAACGAGACTCAGTCATGGCACTCCCAGGTCATGGCACCCCCGCCCCAGCGCAACTCTTCAGCAATGAGTACAGAGTCCCGGCCAAAGACTCGATAGACAGACTAACTATGTACCGCCAAGCTCGGTAGTGACCAGAGGAGGCAGGCATGACCGACACCGAAGTCGACAAATCACAGAAGTCTCAGAAGCCGGAGAAATCGGAGAAGAAGCAGAAGAAGTCCGATCGCTGGTCGGCCGGAGTTATCCCTTATGCCGAGATGGGCTACTGGAACCCCGACTACCAGCCTTCAGACACCGACGTGCTGTGCGCGTTCCGGGTCACCCCCCAACCTGGGGTGCCGCCGGAGGAGGCCGCCGCCGCGGTCGCGGGCGAGTCCTCGACCGCGACCTGGACGGTGGTGTGGACCGACCGGCTCACCAACTACGACACCTACCAAGCCAAGTGCTACCGGGTGGAACCAGTGCCGGGCGCGGAGAACCAGTACATCGCCTACATCGCTTACCACATCGACCTGTTCGAGGAAGGGTCGATCGCCAACATGACGTCGTCGATTATCGGCAACGTCTTCGGGTTCAAGGCGCTCAAGGCGTTGCGCCTGGAGGACATACGCATCCCGCTGCACTACGTCAAGACCTTCCAGGGCCCGGCGCACGGGATCATCATGGAGCGGGAGTACCTGGACAAGTTCGGCCGGCCACTACTGGGCGCCACCACCAAGCCGAAGCTGGGCCTCTCCGCCCGCAACTACGGCCGGGTGGTCTACGAGGCACTGCGCGGCGGGCTGGACTTCACCAAGGACGACGAGAACATCAACTCCCAGCCGTTCATGCGCTGGCGGGACCGGTACCTGTACACCATGGAGGCGGTCAACCGCGCCTCGGCGGCGACCGGCGAGGTCAAGGGGCATTACCTCAACGTCACCGCGGCCACCATGGAGGACATGTACGAGCGGGCCACCTTTGCCAAGGAGGTCGGCACCGTCATCATCATGATCGACCTGACCATCGGCTTCACCGCGATCCAGTCGATGGCGAAGTGGGCCCGGGCCAACGGGTGCATCCTGCACCTGCACCGCGCCGGGTACGCCACCTACGCCCGGCAGAAGAACCACGGGGTGAACTTCCGGGTGCTCGCCAAGTGGATGCGCCTAGCTGGGGTGGACCACATTCACTCCGGCACGGTGGTCGGCAAGCTGGAGGGCGACCCCAATGCGATCCGCGGCTACTACGACACCTGCCGGCTCGGCAAGTTGACCGTCAACCCGGTCCGGGGCATTTACTTCGACCAGGACTGGGGGTCGATGCCCGGCGTGATGCCGGTGGCCTCCGGTGGCATCCACGCCGGTCAGATGCACGACTTGCTGTACTACCTGGGCGAGGACGTGGTGTTGCAGTTCGGTGGCGGCACGATCGGGCACCCGATGGGTATCGCCGCGGGCGCGACCGCCAACCGGGTCGCGGTGGAGGCGATGATCAAGGCGCGAAACGAGGGCCGGGACTACCACAAGGAGGGCGACGACATCCTCAGAGCGGCCGCCAAGAAGAGCCGTGAGCTGGACGTCGCACTGTCCACCTGGGGGGACATCACGTTCAACTACGAGTCGACCGACGTGCCCGACGTGGTCGAGACGCCGACCTCGGTCTGATGGGAGCAACGAGAATGCGCATCACTCAGGGAACTTTCTCGTTCCTGCCCGATCTCACCGATGAAGAGATTACCAAGCAGATCCAGTACGCGCTGGATAACGGCTGGCCCTGTTCGGTGGAGTTCACCGACGACCCACACCCCCGCAACACCTACTGGGAGATGTGGGGGCTGCCGATGTTTGACCTCACCGACGCCGCGGGCGTACTCGCCGAGGTGAACGCGTGCCGCAAGGCCAAACCGGAGCACTACATCAGGCTCAATGCCTACAACGCGAGCTACGGCAAGCAGACCGTCGGGCTGTCCTTTATCGTGCAGCGACCCACCGATGAGCCCGGCTTCCGTCTGGAACGCCAGGAATGGCATGACCGCACCATCCGCTACACGTCGCATCCCTACGCCGCCGACGCGCCGCACGGCCGCCGGTACAACGGGCAGGGATGACGGGTCATCCGATGTCGACGAATAACCGCCCACCCGGTCCCGAGGCACCCACTCGCATCGGGTTTGGGATGTCCCGACCCGGCCATGATTCGGCCGGGTCGGACACCCCCGACGACGCTGAGCCGGGCCCGCAGACGCTCCCGCCGGACGCCCGGGTCGATCTCGCCCGGGAACGCGCGGAGACAGGTATCGATGAGGTCTTTACCTCACTGGATGCTGATTTAGTCGGACTGGTCCCGGTCAAAACCAGGATCCGCGAGATCGCCGCACTGTTGCTGGTCGACCGGGCCCGGGCCCGGTTCGGCCTGTCCACCTCCCGACCCACCCTGCACATGTGCTTCACCGGCAGCCCAGGCACCGGCAAAACCACCGTGGCGATGCGGATGGCGAACATGCTGCACCGGCTGGGCTACCTGCGTCGCGGGCACCTGGTCTCGGTGACCCGCGACGATCTGGTCGGCCAGTATGTCGGGCACACCGCACCCAAGACGAGGGAGGTCCTCAAGCGGGCGATGGGCGGGCTGCTGTTTATCGACGAGGCCTATTACCTGTACCGCGAGGACAACGAACGGGACTACGGGCAGGAGTCCATCGAGATCTTGCTGCAGGTGATGGAAAACCAGCGGGAAGATCTCGTGGTGATCCTCGCCGGCTACAAAGACCGGATGGACTCCTTCTTCGTGTCCAACCCTGGGATGAGTTCCCGGATCGCGCACCACATCGATTTCCCCGACTACACGCTTGCGGAATTGGAGGACATCGGAAAACTCATGGTCGCGGCGGAGGGTTACTGCTTCACCCCAGAGGCCCAAAAGACCTTCCGGGAATACCTGGAGCGCCGCAAGGCCCAAGCGCGGTTCGCCAACGCCCGCAGCGTCCGCAATGCGATCGAGCGGGCTCGGCTGCGGCACGCGAGCCGCCTCATGGAAATGGATCGACCGGTCAGCAAAGAAGAGCTCACCACCTTGGCCCCCGAAGACCTCCGCGGCAGCCGGGTCTTCGCCGAAGGCTCCGCGGAAACTCCCTCCACCTGACCCGTCGACGGCTACCTGGCCCTTCGGCCCGCCGTCGGCTAGCCTGGCGCGCTGGAAGAGCGCGCCAGGCTAGCCGACGGGTCTGCCGCCGCTAGCGGCCTCCGATGACAGTACTGCGCAAATCTCTTTGCTCGCTGGTGCCGGCAACGATCGGGATCAGGTGCGGTGGCGGCTTGTGGTGCTTGCCGCTCATGACGCGCCGCCCGCAGCCGCGATCCGCGCGTCCGTCTCCGTGTTGCGGACGGTGGCCTGTCGCAGGCACGCCGGGCAGAAATACGGCTCGCAGTCGCAGTCGTCCGGGCAGATAGCGTGCGGCAGGTCCGCGTCGGCGACCATCTCCCCGCACACGGCCCAA
>Ga0213881_10000608_pt1 | contig 21439 bp, 12 predicted proteins | sample BarmaccoBMER_R08_FD_160104 | JGI IMG/M metagenome (GOLD analysis project Ga0213881, IMG submission 160104) | Barbacenia macrantha exposed rock microbial communities from rupestrian grasslands, the National Park of Serra do Cipo, Brazil - ER_R08 ... | reverse complement strand
GTGCCGGATGCCGGATGCCGGATGCCGGATGCCGGATGCCGGATGCCGGATGCCGGATGCCGGATGCCGGATGCCGGATGCCGGTGACCAGACCGCCTGAACGCGCCATCCACATGCACCGCGTCCTGGGAGAGTAATCGGGCGATGAGGGGTTCGCTCGCCGCTTCGTTCACACGTTCGACGTCATCCATTGCCCGTGACCCATCGCCGATCCGCGGTCCGAGAAGTAGAGATCTGGCACGCGTCGAACGACAGCAATCATGCTCTGTAGACCTTCATGACTTTCGCTGGCTCCTCGGCACCTTCAGTGGTCCGATCGGCGTGCAGTTCGTCCGTCAACCTTCACCAGACAGGTGTTCGCCGTTAAATTCAGGATCTATGGTTAATCGGTCGTGCTGACCGAGCATGCGTTTGGGAAGGCAAGCAAGCGGCCGTTTGGTGGATAATGGGATAGAGGTGGCGACGGAGGCTGGCGGTGCGATCCGGAGACACTTGATGCGGTTAATTTGCGAAAAGAGACATAGCGCTCGGACTGCGCGGCTATGGTGTTGTTTCGATGGCAACTCTGGAGCAGAAGCGCGCGAAGATGCGGCGGATCTTCCGTGGCCAAGAGGCCTATGGGGAGGGCGCCGCTGCAGAGCAAGCAAACCGTTACCGGCTTACGGAGATGTACGCCGATGCAGTCGCGGCGGCGAAAGCAAATTCCGCAGACGTGCATCGGCCCGAGGTGGATCTGCTGGTGAGCTTGTCCGGCTTTTCGCCCGAGACCACGCTGCTAGCATACGAACTGATCCAGCCGCCGCGGCTCCTGGTTATCTCGTCGGACAATACCAGGCAGCAGGTCGATGTGATTCATAAGAAAATCGGAGACCGACTGGAGTTCTCGCAGTTCATGCATGAGTATGTCGATCCTGTCAATCCGATCGACATCTATGAATTGGTCAAGAAGGCGGTGCGCCCAGTACGTCCCAGTGATCCGCCCCTCAAGGCGATCATCGATATCACTGGTGGCAAGAAGGTCATGAGCGCGAGTGCGGCACTGGCCGCATCGCAGCTTGATCTGAAATTGTGCTACATCGATAGCGAATTCGACCCGGAAATGCGGCAGGCTATCCCTGGCACCGAACGGCTGTGCATCTTGTCCAATCCCACTGTTTTGTTTGGTGATAAGGACATGGACGCTGCGGTCCAGATGTTCAAGTCGGGTGGCTACCCCGGGGCGCAGGAACGATTCGCTGAGCTGAGTGAGCGTATGTCCGAGCCCGCCCGGGCGCGCTATCTATGCGACCTGGCGGCCTTCTACCAGTCCTGGTGCGATCTTGACAGTGAGAACCTGCCAACCAAGATCGAGCAGGTAAAGATCCGGATCGCTGACCCGCGTTCGGGGGTGCGGCCGGAGACCGCCAGGCGGCTGGGCGAGCAACTCACCTTCGCGAGCGCGCTTGTCGCTAAGGACAGCTCGGCGCAACTCCTTAACTCCTATCTGCTGGGTGAGCATTATTTCCGGCTTGGCCGGAATGACTTCGCCGCGCTGCTGTATTACCGCACGATCGAGAAGAGCCTCGCTGAACGGTTGCGGCGAGGTTATCAGGGGTTCAACGCGAGCAAGCCCGAGTATCGTCTACTTGACCCTGACGTCAACGGTCTGACCAGCCGGTACGGGGAACAGGCCATGACCGTGTTCGGGAGTAGCCGTCCCATCGAGCAGCTACCCTGGCGGGTGCAGCTTATAGAAGCGGCAATTATTCTTTTCGTGCTTGACGACGAGATGCTGCCGCATGTCAGCATCAAATCGCGCAGTGGGATCAAGCACCTGCGGATGCTCGCTGATATCAGGAACCAGTCTGTGCTCGCGCATGGCGAGATCCCAGTAGGCGAGAAGGATTGCGACAAGCTGAGAAAACAGGCGCTGCTGTACCTCCGAGCGTTCTGGCGGCTGCATGAAGTCGACCGCGACGTGGAAGAGCGGATCGAGACGCTCCGGTTCGTCACCGAGGCCTAGCGGATGGCCGACACTTTGCTGGCCCCTCCAACGAGCTGGGCGGAGGAGGCCCGTGCGCTACCGGTCGAGTCGCTCGTACTGAGCCATTACCCCAACAAGTTGACCCTCCCAGCAGGGCGGATATTCGCCGACATCGAGCGGGATCTTAAGCGTGGCGCGTGGCTGGTGCGCGAACGCGGGGGACGGCACGAGGCTTTCCGGCTTGGCGGCGCTGAGTTTGAGTTTCGGGTAACGCGTAGGCCAGGCAAGGACGCTCTGGCACGCGGCGAGACAGTCTGGATGGCCGTCTTCGACAGGGTCGACGAGGCACGCTCTGTGCCACCCAAAGCGCACCGCCTGCGGCCAGCGACGGTGCGACTTGCGGAGATCTTCGAGGAGGCCTGGTGTGATCTCGCGGAGATCGAGGCGCGTGTCATCGAGCGCGAACAGCGCCTGCACGGCTCGCGTTCCCGTTTCGGAGCTGATGACCGGGGATCGCATGGCGAGTTGCACCGCGCGGTGCGGAAGCAGTATGGCGAGCTGGCGACGCTGATCGAACTCCTGGAAGAGCGTCCGGTCACCGCGGAGGTCGCGGCCAAGGGCGTCATCGTTGCACCGGAGCGGTCGTACCGCATACCGACGATCGTGGTGGACACGAGCCCGCAGTTCTCGGAATCGTTCCGCAGGCAGCGAGTCAAGCTCATGAGGGCGGCCGGGAAGTCTTTTCACACTCAGGTGACAGGAGCCCGGCGCACCCGCTTGGAGATAGCCGAGCCACGGAACTGGCACGCTCAGCCTGGCGCTGAGGTCGAGGTATCTGTCGTCCCCCCGTTCGGGATGCGGCAGAACGCTGAAGCGCTGAAGAACTTCTGGACTGGGAACGTCGAAGGGTCCTGGGATGACCTGGCCCGGTTGCTATGCCGGCCGAAAGCTCTCACGCTCCCGCCGGACGGCCTGACGGAACTGACGTTCTTCTACTCCGACCATGACCCTGACCCCAGGGTCCCGCGGCTCAACGACGAGCAGCGCAAAGCGGTCACCGGCGCGGTGGCGAGTCCGCACGCCTACCTCATCCAAGGACCGCCGGGAACCGGGAAGACCGAGGTGATCAGCGAGATCATCCGCCAGCTCACCGGCCGCGGCGAACGCGTGCTGCTGCTCGCACCGTCCCACGTCGCCGTAGACGAAGCGCTGCACCGGGTCGGCCGCAAACCAGGCGTGCGACCGCTGCGGATTACCTTCAGCGATGACAAGGTCCGTGAAGGGCTTCGGGTGTTCCTCCCGGAGAACGTCGGCATCGAGACGGCAAGCCGGGTGCTGCGTCCTGTCGATTCCGGCCAGGAGGCCCGCTGGGCGGACGAGCGGCGCAGCATCGAGCAGGCTCTTCGCGCTGCCGAGCATCTGGCCAGCGCGGACCAGCGCCGCGCGAACGCGGTCACGGAACTCCGCGCCGCCGCCTCCTCTGCGTCCGAAAGCACCGAACGGCTCCGCGTCAGGAGAGCTAGTGCCGAACAGGAGATCTCCGCTCTGGCGAGTGATGCAGCCAAGGCGGGAGAGCTCTTGGATGGGGCACAGGCCACGCTCACCCTTGCCGTCCAGGTGGAACAGAAGCTCCGCTCACAGCGAGAGGTGCGGCTATCTGCGGTCCGGGACACGGCGACGGAACTGGTCCGCCAAGGTGAAATCGCGATAGAGGCGGGCCGAGCAGAACGCCAGGCAGTCACGCGGCACGACCAGTCACTGGCTGCCCTCCAGGCCCGCCTGGCGGCTGCGGGGAGGGCCCGGAGCGGCGCCGAGTCCGCCGCCCGAGAAGCGCGTGATGTGACCAACCGAGCCTGGACCCAGTTTTCTGCGGCAAAGAACCAACTGGACGCGGCAGGTCCGCCAGACACGATGCTCGGCCGCTTCGCGGCCCGGCTGGGCGTAGGGACTCTTGCCGAACTACGGCGCTCTGTGACGGTGGCTGAAGAGCAGTTCATGCGGGCGCGCGACGTGCTCAGCGCACGGGAAGCCGACTGGCGGCAGGCCGTTGTCTCCCATGACCAGCTGACCTCCAGCGCCAGCGCGGAAAAGAGCCTTCTGCAAACCGAGGTGCGACGCCGCACCGAAATGCGCGAGATCGCGGAGCGCGACTTCGGTAGTGTCTGGCGAGCATTCACCGCTGCTGTCGCGGCCCTAGGGGCGGACTTGCCCTCGCCAGGTCCTGGGACCGCAGTCTGGCAATGGGTCGGGCTGGCCCGGACCGTCCACGTCCAGATCGCTGCGGTGCTGCCACCCAGGTCTGGCAATGCCGAGGTAACCCCGCCAGCCAGGTGGGACGTGCCGGGCACATGGGAGGAGGCGTGGGCCGAGACGATACTGCGCCAGGTAACCGAGCTAGCCGACGCCCTCGCTGCCCGGCAACGGAGCGCGGCTGCCCAGGACCGCGCTAGACGAGATCACGAAGATAAGACCCGGCAGCTGCATGAGGCGCAGATCTGGGCGGCCGCGGAGATCGAACGGCTAACCAACGAGTCACAGGCTGCTCAGGCCGCAGTCGGCCGGTGCCGGGCCGCTCTGGATGCCGCCATCGCTGACCGGGATAGGCTCGCCGCGACGCTGCCAGCCATAGCGAATGAGGATCCGGCCAGCCTGGAACGGCGCGAACGCGTGCTCGGGCAACTGCCCGTCCTAGCCGCCAGATGGCGTCAGCTGACCGCCGAGCGTACGGACGCTCAGCTGGCTGATGACATTCAGCAGTCCCTAGTCCGCGCCACAAACCTGGTCTGCGCAACGACCAAGGGCATCGTCGGGCGGGGCAGCCAGGTGGTGCGTCACGCCGACTATGACACGCTCATCGTGGATGAGGCCAGCCGCGTCACCGAAAGCGAGTTCCTCATCGGCGCGATAAGGGCGCGGCGGTGGGTCCTAGTGGGAGACCAGCATCAGCTTCCGCCGCACGTAGACACCGAGGACGAACACTTCCTCCACGCACTCACTGCCTTGCACCGAGTCGCGTCGGGCCGGTCGCCTTCGCTGGAACAGGCCGTCAAAGAACTCAGCGAACTGTGGAAAGAAGACGAAGAGCTGCGGAAGTTCCGCGATGCACCAGTGCAGGAGCTCGCTGAACAGCTCGAATCGTCGGGTGCCTGGCAGCGCACGTTCCAGGAGCGGTTCGCCGACGCGCACAAGCGCTTCTCCGCCGGCAAAGACGGGGACACCGACCGAGCCCTGCTGGGCGCGATGGTCCGATACCTCGTGCAGAGCCTCTTCCAGCAGGCGGTGGCGGCGGCGCCGGATTCATTGCGACAGCCACTCGTCTGGCAGCGGAGGATGATCGCTCCGCTGGCGCAAGTGGTGAACGTACCCATCTACGGCGGATTGTACAAGTCGCCCAGCGCCGGGGAACTGGCCGCAGCAGGCGTTACACCGCTGGTCACCTCGCACACCTTCACCGTTCCCGGCGTCTTCGTTGACACCAGCCACTACCGGGACGCCGAGGAGACCCAAGACAACCACGGGTTCTACAACAAGCGGGAGATCGAGCTGGTCATCAGGATCTGCGAGATATACAACGCGGAACTCGCCGAACGGCGCGGCGCGTCGCCAGTGACTACCAGCGTGCTCACCTTCTACAGCGCCCAAGCGCGCAGGCTGGAGCGAAAACTGCTGCCTCGCGACGACCTGCGGATGCTTGACTGGCAGGTCATCGACGTCATCGACCGCATCCAAGGCCAGCAGAGCGACCTGGTGATCATCAGCTTTACCCGGGCCAAGGAGCGGTTCGGCCGGCAGTACGGCCAGTGGCTTATGGACACACGACGGCTGAATGTCGCGTGCACCCGGGCTAGGCGCGCCCTCGTGCTGGTCGGACACGGCGACACGCTACGGCGGCTCGGCGGCGGCTCCGACGACCGGCAGGCGAAACGCGCCAGGCAGTTCTATGAGAACCTCTTCGGCCTGGTCGAGGCTGACGAGCATTTCATCCGCAAGGTCAAGCTGTGACCGTCGGTTTTGAGTGGCGCGGGCAACCGCATATCGCCCGGACGGCCAGCGTGCAGATCCGGGAAGCGCTGCTGCCCATGTTGATGTGGACGTCGGTGCCGGTGACTCGGCGGGTCGACCAGGACCTGACGATCGTCGATCGGTTCATCCTCGAGGCGGCCCTGGCGCTCGCCCCGATGCGCGCCGAGGACGTGGAAGAGGTCACGGCGATTCCTCGGGACGCAGTGCTGCGGATCGTCGGCCGTCTGGCCGGCCTGGGCCTGCTGCGTGCCGACGGCACGGGATTCGTGGCCGTCGAAGAACAGGTCAGTGCCGCTCTTCAGCAGCGGGCGGTACCGCGGTACATCCCGGCTTACCTCACGTTTCTGTACCTCCCGGATGGCGACGACCTCATCGCTTACGCTTCGGGGCAAGGGCAGGCCGCTCCGCCGATACTGCACCGGGCTGAGCCCGTGTCCGACCGAGCCTTTCCGTCCGGATTCGGGGACCGGCCACTAGCAGATTTCGTCCGTGACCGGATCCGTGAGCGCCGGATCGCCAGGCTGGCTGACGACATCGTTGACGCGTCACCCGAAAGCGCAGTCAGGATTCCCCCCGCCTGCCCGGTTTATCGTTGCGCAGGACACGTCAGGCGCGCAGGCGATGATGTCACGCTGGTCCTGGAGCTGAAGAGCACGACCGGAAAGAAGGACAGATGCGCCCTTCCCGGTGCCGTCGGCCAAGCGGCCCTCTGGGAAGCCGCAGCGTCGCGCGCACCCGAGGTGGCTCAGACCTGGGAAGGCGTCGTTGTCCCGGCCCAGGAGTCTGCCACCCGGTGGCGGTTCACGCTCGACCGGCTGAGTGCTGGAGCCGCGGTCCGCGCGGGCGTGGCCGTGAGCCGGCCAGCCGGGCTCTCGATCACCGTTCCGCCTGCCTGCGTCGCCGAGGTTGAGGTGGCCTTCTCTCCCGCCGACACGGACGCCGCCCAGGTCTTCGCACTCGACCATGCGATACGTGAGGTGACCGATACCGAACACACGCGACTCCGCGGTGACGCCGCCACACTAGCCGCCGCCCGAGCTCGGCAGGAATACGGACTTGCGGACGATGCCGTGACCACCGCAGATGTCGAGCATCGCCTGTGGGACGACGCCTGCTTCCGGCACGTATATGCGCTTCGCGAGCCGCTGGATTTCGCCTATGACTGATTTTCTAGCTGACCCTGCCGCACCGCGGCGTTCCGGCAATGAACCCAGCATCCAGCGCATCGATCTGGGCCATCGCACGGTGGCAGGCGGCTTCTTCGCCTTGCGACGTGATGCTCCGGCCCGGACCCCGTTCGTCCCAGAGGTGTTTGCCCGGCACGACGAACCGTACCGGCACTGCTTTACATATGTGGGCGGCGGCTCGACCATCCGCCGTGAGCTAATCGACATGATCGACCACGCGCGGACGAAGATCTTTATTGCCGCGCTGACGCTTGGCGACAAGGAGCTGCGCGAGTCCCTGATCCGCGCGGCAGGTCGGCTGCACGGCGGTGTATACGTCGTATCCGCGCTGGATGACAAGGGACTGGAAGAAGCGATCAATGAGTACGACGACTATCCCGATGTAGATCGTCAGCTTGAGCACCGCAACTTCCGTGAGCTGACTCGATATGGAATCTATGTGCGTGGTTACCGTGGCTTGCACGCGAAGTTCGTGGTCGTCGACGACCAGATCGCATTGGTCTCCAGCGCTAACCTCGTCACGGCATCCTTCACCACCACCGGCGAGAACGGCGTCGTCGTCACCAACCCAGCCGACGTCGATGTCCTTGCCCGAGTATTCGCTCGGCTATGGCAGCTCAGCCAATGGGACATGCCCCCAGACGCCCGCAACCCCGGCTCCATCGACAAGCGCACCGGATCCACTCGCGTAGCCGCTCCCCAACCAGCCGTATCCGGTACCGGCCCGATCTGGACGTGGGAAGACCGCGAAACCGATCATCACATCGCCACTACCATCGTGGCCATCGCTGACCGAGCCCAGCGCGATCTCACTCTGGCGACCTTCAGTATCGCCAACATTAGCTATCCCTTGCCAAGGGCCAAGACGAGACCGGACCTACTGCTCGAGCCGGTCCAACGCGCCGTGCAACGCGGAGTCCAGGTACGCCTGCTGATGCGCGGCCGCAACTTCCTGCCAGCAGCACGGGCGGAGGCCACCGCTTTCGCCAAAGCCGGGGCGCAGATCATCCCTGACCGGAGCAACCACGCGAAGGGCGTAATCGCCGACCGCACGCTGGGCGCGCTGTTCTCCGCTAACTTCACCATCCCGCGGGGGCTGACCGGTGGCATCGAGGTAGGGATGCGCCTGGACGGCACTTCGGCCCTAGCCGAGGCATGCCGGTACTTCGACCATGTGATGGCCGAGGCCAACATGGAGTTCGTTCAGGATCCGCCGCTCGGAGATCTCGCGGACACGCTCTACGCGGAAGCCCTGACCCGTTGGCCGCTGCCCCGCACGCTTCCAATGATCGCCGAGGATAGAGACTGGCGGCAACTCGCAGCCGAGCAGGGAGTAGTGCCATATGAGCGAGTCGGCGATGCAGTGACACTCTACAGCGGCAATTCCGAGTGGAAGCTGCGGAAAGAGGATAGCACCTGGCGGCTGATTCAAGAACGCAACGGGCAGCGGAAAGACAACACGAGCAAGGACGCTGCAAGCATCTTTGAATCGTGGCTCAGCGGCAAGGTCCCGGCGGGAACCCAGCGCGGGCTGTGCCCTGCCGCACTGGTACACACAGACATTGACCTAAAGAGCGATGTGTGACAACCTTGCTATTAGTTGGGCGGATTGACGCCTGCACGCGTCACATAAGCGTTATTTAGAATCGATGGAGAATGCCGAATCGGAGTGGCTTTACCCATGCTATGGTAGTTCTCTTGTGATCGGTGTCATAGAAGGTTGGCTGTGGTCATCCTTTACGTCCTCCCACAAAGGAGATGACTGAGAAGACGAATACAACGGTTGCAGCGAAAACGCCCAAGCAGTATTCGATTGTATGTGGCATGGAGCTGTGGTCCGCTCGCTGGAGGATGCCTGCGACTAGTGCAGCGATGACGCCGATTAGAAAGGCTATCGCTGCGAGCAATATGCGAATGATTGCTGACCGGGATGGCGGTGGAGTGGTCAAGGCAAATCCCAGGGGCCAGGTGCGACCAGTAGGCCGCTGGTGAGGCCGTCGGTAAGCATGGACCACCACTTCTCTGCGGTTTCGGCTAGATTGCGGTGGGCGGCGATCTGCATGTCGACCCTGGTCAGAAGATCGCTTACGCGCCTCTGCTCGCCTGGCGGCGGCAGGGTCACCGGTAGCTTGCCTAGTGACTTGGCGCTGATAGATGGGATAGCTGTCGCAGATTCGGTTCGGGCCTGTATCCATCTCTGAGCAGGATCTGAGGACAGGAATGCCAGAAGGTAGCCGGGGGCTACGCCATCGTTGCAGCGAAGCCGCATCAGATTGGTGCCAAATAGCCAGCGTTCCTCAGATTCAGTCATGAGGGCGACAGGCCCAACTGAGCCGGTCCTCACGAAGAGAATGTCATTTTCTTTGACCTGGAACCGTTCCAGATCACGTGCGGCATCCACAGTGATTCGTTCTGCATTGCCAGCCAGGATCCGGCGATCACGGAGATTGCTTGGGACGATGAGCGGAACACCATATTCAGCACGGCTTGCCTTCTTTACTATGCTGTGAGAAGGTCCCGCCTGAATTTGGCATATTTCGTCGAGTTTTACCTTATTCCAGTCGGAATGGAGGCCTGCTCCATCCTTTTTAAGGTTCTCGACAACTATACTTGACGACTTCTCGTCGGCTATCCGAGCCTCTTGAATCCTGAGCTTCACAGCGTCGGCTAGTTCCGTAATAGACGCAATGGGGAAGTCGGCGAGACCGGATAGCTGGCTGGAAAGGTAATCAGAGGGGTCTAGCGAGTAATCTTGTTCCTCGATTTCTCTTATTGAGGCCGCCGTCGCCTTCCCGATGTCCTGCATAACACCGGAAAAATCCTCTGCTCCGGCCCGCCAAGAGCGCAGACATTCACTTATTGCTTCGATCTCTGTTGGAGTCAGAATCCGTTGTCTGCCCCGCTTGGATCCAGCTCTGCGGATGTCCATAAACAGGATAGAATCGGGATGTGCCGACGGGGAGCGGAGACCCCAAATCATCGTCGGGATGGCTGTCGTCGTGAAGAGCTGACGAGGGAGGGCAACCATGAATTCAACAGCTCCCCTCTGGATCATTCTCCTCCGAATGAGCTGCTCACGGGAATCGATGGATACCGCAGCCTGGTTAGGCATCAGTACGGTGGCCCGCCCTGGTCGTCTTAGCGAAGCGATGATGTGCTGGAGCCATGCATAGTTTTCGTTGTGCGCTGGAGGAGGCCCGAAGATCCAGTCTTCTTTCCAAGATTTGGCCGTAGCAGATCCCTTGCTGTTGAAAGGAGGATTTGCCAGGATCCAATCCACTCCCGGAGTTACCGGATGGTTCCAGGGAGTAGTCGTTCCGCTACTGAGATCTACTTCGCCACCGTTCAGCAATAGGTTCATACCTGCGATTCTGAGCATTTCGTCAGACGGGCTTGATCCAGAGAGCTCGACCCTTGCTCCTGTCTCAAGCGTGCCAGCGAGAAGTTCACCGCCACGCACATAGGGGTCGTGGATTCGGATAGTTCCTTCGAGCTGCTCCTTCATCGTCTGGACGATGAGTTTAACCACCGACCGGGGAGTAAAGAATGTTCCATCATTTGCGCCGACCCAGGCGCCGAAATGATCGAGCAGCGCTGGGTAGTCCTCCGGCTTGAGGTACTCGCACAGGCCCACCACATGCGCAAGGTCGTCGATGGCGTTCCCGCGGAGCTCATCAAGTGCGGCTGAGGTCCCCAGAGGTAGTCCGTGCTCCCGGAGGACGACATCGGTCCAGCGGCCGATCATCCGCAACAGGTCTTGAGGGGCGCTCTGCGCATCGACCGCTTTGCGGACCTCCTCACGCACTACGGCCCACGATGATCGTGCGCGATGGCGCAGGAAGACAGAGGAAACCAGAAGGTTAATGTAGGCGGTCTGCAATCCTCCACCACAGATCCTGTGGGCGAGCGGCCCGAACAGCTCGGTGAGGATGGCCTCTGACTTGGCTGTCTCGCTTTCGCCCCTGGGACTGAGCTGATCTTCCATCTAGCCTCCTTACTAAAAGCGCCGAGCGGAACGACACCTTCAGTCTCGGCTGTCTCGTGGCGGAAGGCAAGTGCGCATCATGATGCGCACTTGATGCCCGCTCGACGGTGCAGCGGGCGAGGAGCGAGGCGCCCCGAGACTGATGACCTTGGCCACGGCCTGAAGTCGCTGTATAACGAGCGCATGAACCAAGGCCGACGTGTGCTGGGATGCTGAACTAGGCTGGAGTAAGCGCTTGTCTGTACGCGTCCGAACGTGGTTATCCGATGCGGCTGGTCACCTCTGACCAGTCGGGGTCTTGCGTCGCGTCCCGGGCCACGACGACGAATATTCGGCCTGTCGCGGCAACCTGGATCGGGTCAGCGTCTCGTTGCGTGGCGGCGTTGCGCCTGCGGCGTGGTGCTCCGGCCTGCTCCGGGGTGAGTGGCTGGTCGAGCACACCGAGGAAGAACCGCAGACTGGACGGGGCGATCAGGTCGGCGGTAGCCCAGCTGCCCCGTACGTTCCGTCCGTAGACCAACCGCGCTGGGCCTGGTGCGCTTTGCGGGGCCGTTGCGTACAGCTGGTCGGTGATTTCACCGGCACGCTCAAGGGCGCGAGGTCTTATGGACGCCAGCCGCTCAAAGTGCCGTCCAGTCTGTATTTTCACGAGGTCCTCTTCCTCGGCGATGACCATCTCGGGGGCTGTCTCCAGGTAACCGGGGACAGTGATGTCGAAGAGGTCGACCTGAGCGTTCGCTGCTCCGGTGTAGGCATAGGTCATGGTTACGGGGTGGAGGTCGTTCACGCCGGACCAAGCCACGATGTCAGCGAGGCGGTCCCGTTGATCCTTGCTCGCGAAGTGCACCGGCCTGGCGGATGACCGCCCGCGTGCCTCGCCCGCGAGTCGCTTCTCTTGCCCCTGGTCGGTGAAGTCAAAGAGCAGGTCTGGCCGGATTCCGGAACCTGGGTACTGCGTGGCTACCTTCGCGGGCAGCACGTCGAAGTTGTGGAGATCGGTGTCGTCTAGCTTCCATCGGTGGTGGCGCTCGGCGGCTGCGGTGAGCATCCCGAGGCCGAACGATTCGGATATGAACCGCTTGACGTGCCCCGAACTTGCTCGGAATTCGTCGTGCCGGAGGGTGAGCGGGCTTCCGGGCTCGTCCATGAGAAAGCTCAGCAGCAACCGCAGTTCGTGCTGCATCACGCGGTAGGTGAGCTTACGGTCCGCCGGGACCGCGAGTGCGTTTACCTTGACGACCTCGGCGAGATCGATGTCCCATGTGCTTTCATCGGCAGGCCAGATGTCCGCGACCTCAAGGTCGCCGCTATCCCCGAAGTACGTCGCGACGTTGAAGCGCCTGACATCAATCACGCCCATGCCGCGGACATTAGCTGCCGCCCGGATGCGCCACAACCTACGATCCGACCGGCACGGAGCACCTGCGGCCGTCGCGCCCGATCGCGTCGAGGGATGAACACCGCGTAGACAGTGCCCGTCGAGTCCCATCGAGTCGTCTATATCGAAGCCAGACGGGCCAGTGCGTCGTCGCGAATCTGCAGAAGGGTGTCGGCTCGCCGCAACTGACCGGATTGCCGGTGCGCGCGATGACGTTGCTCCTTGGTCCACGCCCGTTGTGGCTATGGCCCTGCCAGGTTCTCAGATCGGTCACCGTTACTTAGCGCTCTGCTCTACAACCGGCAGCCGACAACCGCGCCATCGGGCGCGCAATCTCCGGTCAGTCCCTCAAAGGCGCATTTCCGCGTGCTGAGTGACAGAGGTTAGGCACGGCGAAGATTGCGAATATTGCGATTGTTTCAGATATTTCGTTTAGCGGGTATGATGGCCTTCAGGAGGTAAGCGATGTCAGGCAGGACGGGCGGTGTGATCAGACCGGGGGATGCGGATGCGGAGCTGGCTAGCCGCGCCGCGCGGCGGATCAGGGACTACCTGGCGGCTCATCCCGGGACTGATCCGGTCACGATCCGGGGCGAGCTAGCCGGGGATGACTCCCTGGTCGTTCCGCGCGAGGCGACGGTCATGTTCGCGCAGATCCTCGCGCTGCTGGCTGCCGGGCAAGGCGTACAGCTCATTCCGGATGCCGCTGAGCTGACCACACAGCAGGCCGCCGACTTCCTGAATGTGTCCCGGCCGTACCTGATCGGGCTGCTGGAGGCAGGGGAGATCCCGTTCCGCCTGGTAGGCACGCACCGCCGGGTCAGATTCGTGGATCTGCGTGAATACCGGCGAAGGGATGACCTCAGCCGCCGTAACGCGGCGGACGAACTGACCCAGTTGAGCGAAGAACTGGGACTGTACTGATCGACGGTCTACGACGCCAACGTTCTTATCCGAACACGTTCCGACCGTGGAACGCGGAGGACAAGTCACGGGAGGACTTCGTCCTGGAATACGTCGGCACTGGCAGGGAGACCGCCGTCGCGAGCATCCAGCACATCGGTTGGGTGGGGCTGACTATGGGGAGCCCGCCCCGTGTCAGCCGATCCAGTTCACGTGGATGAATGACTACGCGCTCCCCGCGGATATCAGTCAGGTAGACGAGCATCAGCGGGCCTCGCTGGACGTTCGTCGGCACGGGCAAACGCGGCCTCTTGGCGTCCGGCTCCAATTCTGGTAATCGCTTTCGACGATCCGCGACCGGATGCCGCGTGGCTCCGTCCGTTGTACCGCCGGACTTGCTGGCGCGCAGGAAAGGTCGATGGTGGGACCAGGATTAGCTGTCGTCCAAAGCAGGCTGATTTCGCGGGAACAGCAAGGTTTGGCGTGAACGGCGGTACCGGGCACCGGTGCTGCGGGGACTGCTGCCGACGAGTTCCACGGTTCCCTCCTGGCGCATGACCTTCAACCAGCGCCGGACAGTCTGATCGCTGAGACCCGTTCGTGCCGCGAGTTCTGCTCGTGACAGCGTCTCGTCGCCGAGTGCCGTGAGCAGGGCCGGGCGGCGGTCTGCCTTGGATGGCGATCCGGTGTGTGAGTTGAGTCGCGGGGACAGCCGGTACTGTGCCCAGCGGCGGGTCCCGGTCTGGGTGATGAGTTCGCGGGCGACGAGGTCTTGGAGTTCGGCGGTCGCCACCCGGGAGTCCACACCGGTTGCCGTCCGGTAGGCGCGGTTGTCCAGGACCTCTTCATCGCGGAGCATGGCTAGGGCGACGCACTGGCTGTCAGTGAGCCCGTGTTCGCCTAGGCCGGTGATCCACCTGACTGTTTCCTCGGACAGGAGCGTGTGGTTGGGGAAGGTCACCGTGAAAGATGAGATCCGGTCTTCGAACTGGGGCGGGCTCATGCCTGCGGTTCGCAGCGCGTCGAGCATCGAGCGGATACCGGAGCCGCGGTTCTCGCAGACCGTCCGTGTCTCGCCGGGTAGCGGGACATCCTCAAGCAATTTGATGAGAGTGGCGTTCCGCGCGGACGAGATGCCCTCTTCGCCGAGGTTGTCGATGGTGACTGGGCCGAACAAGCCGCCCGGGTTCTTGATCACCAGCCGGTCTGGATACATCTCTATCTGGATCTGTGTGCCGCGTGCGCTGCTGGATAGATCCCGGTGGACCAGCGCGTTGACGACCGCCTCGCGCAAAGCTGTCTCGGGGTACTCCCATATGTCCTGTCGGCCGGCGTCAGCTATCAGTGCCCGGCGTGACATGTTCCGCCGGATCGCGGCCAGTGCGTCGCGGGTCATCACAGGGATGGGCCCTTCCAAGGTCACGTTGTCGAGGAAGCGCTCTCCCGCTACGGACTGAGTACCCGTGACGGTTGGGTAGTGGACGAAGGTGACCATCAGCTGAGGAAACTTCTCTTGGGGATAGGTGCCGAGAGCCAGAAGCCCGGCCAGGGAGACGGCGTCCTGTCCTGTCTGGTCGGTTACGAGGACTTTGGCCCGACGCAGCACAGCGAGCCGATCGAGATCCTTGAACGCGTATGGTCTGCTGGTCCGCAGGCGCGCCATCAAGGTCTCCAGGCTGGCCTGGTCAAGGTCTTCAAGCCCGATGCCGGACACAGCCTGTTCATCGTCTCGCGGCTGCCCCCGCGAGGACAGCATGATCTGAACCTCGTAGGACGAGAGCCGTCTGTCACCGTCGCTCACCCGCACGAAGCTGCCTTTGGTCATTCCCGCACCTTTGTAGAAACACGGTTTCTGGGCGGGATCAAGCTCAGGGATCTCCGCGACTACAAGCTGCTGGCCTTCGAACTGATGGATGCGTATCAGTGGCCGCACCGCGGGTTCCATCTCCGATGAACACATCGAAGCGAGATCGGCCGCAAGCTTTGCCGGGTTCCGTAGGCCCGCGGTCGCGAATCCCTGGCCTTCATCGAGTCCCAGGATAACGACCCCGCCGAGAGCGTTCGAAAAAGCTGACAGTGTCTCGCGGAGTGACTTGGGCAAGCCGCCGCTGCCGTTCTTCACCTCGATGTCGGCGATATCAGCGCCAAGCAGGCGCAAGTTGCTGATGATCTCAGCCAGTTCGCTGTCAAGCACTGCGCTCTCCGACCCTCACGGCCACATGCTAACTGACATGCTAATTAGCATGTAGTGAGCATGTGGTGTTCGCGTGCTGGTTTGCGCCTGGCGGCACAGTCGACGGGCTCAGCCGGTTGCCTCCCTCCAACAACTGTGACCAGGCAGCCGGTCAGCGATCCTGTCGTGGTCGGGTTCGCCAATGCGGGTGTTAGCCCGCACTGGTTTCCTGCCGAGGGCGACTGCGGGCTGACGATCAGTCATCCGAGGACGGCTGACTCGGCCCATGAAAGGTCTATCAAAGGTCAATCTGGCGTGCACGCCAGCATGGGCACGCGAGGCACCTTGCGCGTTGCGCTCCAGGGAAGCGACCGCGTCCGTCCGGCAGCAGAGCCCAGGGCACCCGGGATCCGATCCTGCTCCGGGTACGCCGGTCGCTCTGTCGTCGGCCACTGCCGGTCGACTTTGCGCGGCTAGCCTCCGGGCTCACGGCCTGCGTGCTGCTAGCCCAGGATTTCGCGATCTGCGTTCCGTGGGTACGGCATGCGCGTACGACTGAACACGGCAGATGAGCGCATGCGTGCAGGGTCCAGCTGCCTGCCCTCATTCGCCTCGATTGCGGGCTGATCCACGAACGCGAACGGTACGCCGAGGGCTGTCTGGTGCCAGCACTGCGCCGGTCAGGGCAACCGCCGATCTGGATGCACGTCCGGAACGACAGCATCCCGGTAACCTGCTGAGGGTGACAGCCAAGAAGCCAGACGGCCTGTCCACCACGGCCGCCGGTCACGTTTCCGGCCCAGCACCGACTGCGGCCGTCCCGCAGGTGGCGTCAGGTTCTCATCAGATTGGCGTCAGGTCACCTGCCAGGAATGCCAGCAGCATAATCCGGATCTGCCCGGCAACCTTCGGGCGCCGAAATAGCAGGCAGGAAGACCGCTTCGACTTCACCCGGCTCCACGCGGTAGCCGCGGATCTTGACCTGGTCGTACACCCTGTGGGGCTCGCAAACTCGGCTCTGTACTCTGAGCTGGGATTTCACTGGCAATGCGATGAAGATCCGGCACTGTTCCCGAACGCGTTCAAGTTACTGAGCCAACCCCGTAAACAAGCCGAGCCTTGTTCTCCGCACCGGTTCCGAACGGTGCAGGTCAGGGGCACGGATGGTATTTTCGGCACCCACAGGGCCAGCGCGGCTAGGATCGCCCGGTCGGCCCAGGATGGTCTTGGGCTCTTGACCTGGCGCTGGAGAACAGCGACCTGATGGCGCAAGGTTATGATCTCGGTGTCCTTGGCGCGGTCGGAGCGGGCGAGCAAGGCAAGCCAGCCGAACACGCGCAGCACTGCTAGGCAGGCGATTCGTAGTGGCACGGGTACTGACAGTGCCTGAGCAAGTGGCCTCCGCGCAGCCAGTCGGTCAACCTGGCTGGTCTTCAGCCAGCTCAAGACACCAGGTCAGCGACTATGACACGATTGTCGGCACCCACAGGCTCTTTCTTACGAACGGACGGTGGTATCACCTGCCCGCTATGCGTACCGGCAGTTCGGCTAGGCTGCGCATGATGATGTTGGGCACCCGGGGAGGGGTGCCTGTCGCCAGCTCGATGTCCAGTGCGGCCAGTTCAGCCACTGCGGCCTGCGCCGTCAGCCGGGCCAGCGGAGCACCCAGGCAGAAGTGAATACCCAGGCCGAATCCGAGGTTGCGCGGGTTCTCTCGGGACAGCAGCAGCTCATCGGGATCCTCGAACACCGCTGGGTCACGGTTGGCCGCCCCGATAAGCAGCATCACCTGCTCACCCGGCTGGATCACGTGATCGTCTAGCGTTACCTCGGTGAGGGCCATCCGGGCGATCATCTGCACCGGCGCGTCGAAGCGCAGCATCTCTTCCACCGCGTCCTCCACCCGGTCCGGGTTGGCGCGGAGCCAGTCCCGCTGGGCGGGCCGCTGCAGCAGGGCGAGCATCCCGTTGGCGATGAGACCGTGAGTGGTCGCGTACCCCGCAGCAAGCAGCAGTGTGCAGGTTACCTGCAGCTCGTGCATGGTCAGCCGGTGCCCTTCGTCCTCAACCGCGAGGAGCTGACTGATCAGGTCATCGCCTGGGTCGCTGCGCCGCCGCTCGGCCAGTGCGGTGAAAACCTCGCCCAGCTCGGCGCGGGCACTGTCCCGCTTGGCTATCTCGTCTGGCGTGAGGAACAGGCTAGGGTCCAGACCACGGGCGATATCGGCGGTCAGCACACGGAAGCGGGCCTCATGCTCGTCGGGCACGCCCAGCAATTCCCTCAGCAACTGGCCGGGCAGCGGATGCGCCACCGCGGACATCAAATCCACTGGCGCATCGTCGGCCTGCTCCCGCGCCGCCGCGATGAGGCCAGCCGCCAGCCGTTGGGCCGTCGGCCGCAACTGGTCTATCCGCCGAGCCGCGAACGCCTTGCTGACCAGCCTCCGGATCGCTGTGTGCTCGGGCGGATCCGAAAAAATGAAGGGACGCACGAGGGAACCGTCGGGCGCGGTGCTGAAGTGGTCGGCGACCGCTGCCCCGTCACCCCACCCGAATCGGGAGTCGCGCAGCACCGCGGCGCAAAGCTCGTAGCCGGAGACCACCCAGAGCCCAGCGGGTGTCCGGACTAGCCGGCCCTGCTCACGTACCCTGCGGTACGCCGGGTACGGGGAAACGATAAAAGCAGGATCAAATGGATTGAACGGCAGCAGTTGTGCAAGAAACTCAGAGTCCAGCATGGGGGCTTGAGTCACGGTCTTCCGCCTTCGTCCTAGGCTAATTCTTAATTATCCAGCCGGTACAAGTTGCACCGGCATGTGCAGCGTCACGGTGTGCTTGTTACTCGGGGCCCACGTCACGTCCCCGTCCACCCTGATCTCCGCGACCCGGTCCAGCATCTCCTCCAGCAGCAGCCGGATCTCAAGCCGACCGAGCTGGTCGCCGAGGCAGAAGTGCGTTCCATCGCCGAAAGCGAGATGCGGGTTGGGTGACCGCCGGATATCAAAGATGCCGGGATTGCTGAAGACCGACTCATCGCGGTTCGCCGACGCCCACCACAGCGTCACCTTTTGCCCAGCCTTTATCTGAGCACCAGCGAAGTCGACGTCTCTCGTCGTGGTGCGCCTGTTATACGGGGTGGGGGAGGACCAGCGCAGCATTTCCTCGATAGCAGTGGGGATCAGGGAGCGGTCCTGGCACAGTGCCTGCCATTGCTCCGGATGCCGGGCCAGCGCGAGCATACCCGCGGCCATCGCATTGCGCGGGGCCTCGCTGCCCGCCAGCAGGAGGAAGCAGAAGAAGGCATGCCGCTCATATTCAGAAAGCGGGCTCTCGCCGTGACCAGAAGGGATGTCCTGGCGGGACATCACCGACATGAGATCGGCGGCCGGCTCCGCGGCCTGCTTCGCGGCTACCAGCTTCTGGCTGTATTCATAGATCGCGTACGCGGTGGCCGCCGCCTGGTCGTTGACCTTGCCTGATTCCCGGTCGTCGAAGCCTGCTACGGCCTGCGCCCAGGTCAGCAGGTCCGGCCAGTCCTCCCGCGGTGCTCCCAGGATGAGCGCGATCGTGCTGATCGCATACGGGGCCGAGACATCCGGCTGAAAGTCGCAGGTGCCGCTGGCCAGCGCCCTGGTGACCAGATCACGTGCCAGCTCGCGGATCTCAGGGATGCGCTGCTCCACGGTCGGCCGGGTCACCGGCGGTTGTGCCAGGTGCTTGATCAGCTCATGCCTTGGGTCGTCGAGCATGTTGAGCAAAACGCCCGCGTGGACCCCCGTTTGCAGGTCGTCGATGTGAGTTCCGCCGCCGGCGCGGCCGCCGCCGCCCTGCGACGAGAACGTGGGATCGGCCGCAGCCGTGCGGATGTCGGAGTACCTGCTGAATACCCAGAAGCCTTCCTGGTCAGCGGTCTGACCTGGTGGGTGCCACAGGACGGGGGCCTCCCGCCGCAGCCGGGCGAACACGTCGTGCGGGAATCCGGTGGCGAACCTGGCGTGATCGGTGAGATCGAAGCCGTCCAGTACCGGTGGGTGCTCTCCGGAGACGGCAGGACTGGCAATTGCCATCGGCTCCTCGCCTGTTCATTGTCAGCTCAATGGCTGGGCACTGCCATTGAAGGGGTCGGCAAAGCGCGCCCGTCGCGCCAATGCGCGCGGCCCGCACCAAACTCGGTCCACAACTACCCCACGCTTCGGCGTGTCGTCATGCCCCCTGAATGGGGGACATGACCGCCTGCCGCGGTTCTGCTTAGGATCGGCGAAGCCTCTGCGCGGGGTGCCAGGGGCGGTTCCCGGATGGGTGTGGGAGGGGCTTGCGGTTGCCGGGTTGTGATCGTAATGAAGCGGGACCTTTTCTTGATCGTCATATCGCCATTGTCGGCATGGCGTGCCGGTTCCCCGGCGCGCCGGACTGTGCTGCCTTCTGGCGGCTGCTGCGCGAAGGGACGGACGCGATCACCGCGGCGCCCGCGGATCGCCCGGCGCTGCGCTCGTGGCCAGGCGGCTATCTAGACGGCACTGGTGAGTTCGACGCCGCCTTCTTCGGCGTCGCCCCCCGCGAGGCCGTGGCCATGGATCCGCAGCAGCGCCTCACGCTGGAGCTGTGCTGGGAGGCGCTGGAAGACGCTGGAATCCCGGCGGGGAGACTGAGCGGCGGCGGGGCCGGGATCTTCCTCGGCGCCACCGCTGATGACTATGCACGGCTTCAGCGAGCCGCTGGCCTGGTCACCGAGTACTCTACGACTGGGCTGAGCCGGAGCCTGATCGCCAACCGCGTGTCCTACACCCTCGGACTGGGCGGGCCAAGCCTGGTGGTGGACTGCGGACAGTCCTCGGCGCTGGTCGCCGTACACCTCGCGGTCCAGAGCCTGGTGAGCGGTGAGACGAGCATGGCCCTGGCCGGGGGCGTCCAGCTCAACCTCGCCGCGGAAACCTTCGAGGCCAGAAGACTGTTCGGGGCACTGTCGCCGGATAGCCGCTGCTTCACCTTCGACGAGCGGGCGAACGGCTACGTGCGCGGCGAAGGCGGCGGAATCGTCGTCCTGCGACTGCTCCGCGACGCCATCGCCAGCGGCGACACGGTCCACGCTGTGATCCTCGGCAGTGCCGCCAACAACGACGGTGGCGGGGATACCCTCACGATGCCGCGTGAGCAGGGCCAGAGGGCGGTCATCCAGGCTGCTTGCGCCCGGGCCGGCGTGTCGCCGGCTGAAGTCCAATATGTTGAGCTGCACGGTACCGGCACCAAGGCGGGCGATCCAATCGAGGCCGCCGCGCTCGGCGCCGCCCTCGGCGTCCACCATTCCCCGGGGGATCCGGTCGCGGTCGGCTCGGTCAAGACGAACATCGGCCACCTGGAGGGCGCCGCCGGTATCGCCGGCCTGATCAAGACCGTCCTGTGCGTGCAGAAGCGTCAACTGGCCGCCAGCCTCAACTTCCGGCGGCCGCACCCTGCCCTTCCACTGGCCGCACTGAACCTCCGGGTTCAGGCAAGCACCGGCCCCTGGCCCCGGCCGGATGAGCCGCTGGTGGCGGGGGTCAGCTCATTCGGCATGGGCGGGACGAACTGCCACATGATCATCTCGGAGAGCCAGCCGGCCCCCGCCGCGGCCGAAGGCCCAGGCAGATCAGACACCGCGGCCGAAGGCCCAGGCAGATCAGACACCGCGGCCGAAGGCCCAGCCCAATACAGCGCCGCAGCGTCGCCGGGGCGGACCAGGCCTGCCGCGCTGCCGTGGCTGATCTCCGGGCGCAGCGACGCCGCGCTGCGTGCTCAGGCAGCCCGGCTGCTGTCCCTGGTCGGCACGGAGCCAGGACTTGACCCGCCAG
>Ga0213881_10000606_pt1 | contig 21543 bp, 12 predicted proteins | sample BarmaccoBMER_R08_FD_160104 | JGI IMG/M metagenome (GOLD analysis project Ga0213881, IMG submission 160104) | Barbacenia macrantha exposed rock microbial communities from rupestrian grasslands, the National Park of Serra do Cipo, Brazil - ER_R08 ... | reverse complement strand
CTGCCCGGCATGAGCAGCGCTCCGCCGACGCCCTGCAACGCACGGGCCGCGATGAGGAACGGCGCGTTCGGGGCCAGCCCGCAGCACAACGACGCGGCGGCGAACCAGACGATGCCGGCCATGAACATCTTCCGCCGCCCGTAACTGTCGCCGAGCGTGCCGCCGAGCAGCAGCAAACCGGCCAGGGCCAGCGTGTACGCGTCCACCACCCACTGGAGGCTGCTGATGCTCGCGTGAAAATCCCGCCCGACCGCTGGCAACGCGATGCCCACCACGGTGGCGTCGAGCGACGTCATACCGGACCCGAGAACGGTCGCGGCCACGACCCAGCGCCCGGTGCTGGTGCCCAGCCGAAGCTCAGGCATTTAACCGTTCCTACTGAGGTCGTCCACCACCGGGGTCGCCGTGGCCATGTCTTTGCCTGCTTCCAGTGGGTCGGAGCTGGGCCGGGTCGCGAGCACGGATCCCCCGAGTATGAGGACGAACGCCACGCCGATCGCCGGGGTCAGCCGCTCGCCGAGGACGAGCACGCCGAGAGCGACCGCCACGGCCGGGTTGATGTAGGTGATGACGGTGGCCCGGGCCGGACCCACCTCGGCGATCAGCCGGAAGAAGATGAGGAACGCGGCGGCCGTGCAGATCGCGCCCAGCCCGGCCAGCGCGAGCAGCACCCTCGCGGACGGCACGTGCTGAGGCCAGGTCAGCGCCGCGAACGGGAGGTATATCACGGCCGCGAGGCCGAGGCAGAAACTGTTGACCGCGACGGTCGGCAGTTCGGCGAGCTTGCGGTTGGCGATCACCGGCCCGATGGAGTAGCCGAGCGCGGTGCCCAGCACCTCAAGGACCGGCAGCGCGCTGCCCCGGCCCGCGCCCGGCCCGGCCAGCACGGCGACCCCGATCAGGCCGATCGCGAGGCCGGCCCAGCGGACCAGGCTGAGCCGGTCGGAGCTGCCGATGAGCAAGGCGATGATCGCGCCGAAGATCGGCACCGCGGCGACCAGCAGCCCGCTGGTCGAGCTCGGCAGGCGCTTCTCCGCGTTGGACAACAGGGCGAACGGTCCGACGATCTCCACCAGCGTGAACGCGACCAGCCAGCGGAAGTGACCCTTGAGCTGGCTGAGCCGCCGGTTCCGGAGGGCCATCGGGAGCAGCAGCGCGGACCCCAGCGCCACGCGGACGAAGACCAGGACGGGGACCGACACGCCTTCGTCGGCGACCTTGATAAGCAGGTAAGGCATGCCCCAGATCACGCCCATCGCGGCGAACAGCACCCAGCCGCGCCTGCTCACCGATGCCCCTCCCGACCCTTTTACCAGCCAGCCACTGCTGGCCACACTACAGAGTCAGGCAGAATCCGAATGAGCTGACGCCCACACAGACCTCGGTGTTCGAGCCTGATGGCCTGGCCGGGGAGGCCGCTGGCCCGGGAACGCTGGCCGGGACGGCCGAGCCAGGCATGGGCGGGCCGACGGGATTGGGCGGATTCGGCGGATCGGACGGATTGGTCGGATCGGGCGGCCTGGGCGGCGGCGCGGCGGCCGGGCTTGACAGGGCGCTACCTCCGCCGGTCGTGGCCGGCGTGGGGACGCCCGGGCCGCCGCCGGTCGTGGCACCCGGGCGGCCGCCTGGTGCTGGCGTCGCGGGCGTTCCGGGTGTTCCGGGTGTTCCAGGCGCGGCGCCCGGCTGATCCGGCTGCCCCGGCTGATCGGACTGCCCCGGTTGCGCGCCGCCAGCCGGTCTCGGCTGGCCGCCGATAGCCTGCGGCTGGTGGATGATCCGGACGGACACCGCCGACAGGAGCAGGAACCCGGCCACCGCCGCGGATATCACCATCACCGGGAACGTGCTGCCGGCCGGGTGGGTGCGGACGATGGCGCCCGCCCGGCCGAACGCGGTCCTGAACCGGTCCGCGATCAGCGCGATCAGCAGTTCGCCGGCCGGCAGGCGCGGCCCGACGCCCATCCGGCCATGCTGGCGCATCCGGCGCAGCGCGGCCGCGCGCTCGGCCGGAGTGAGCCCGGGTACCAGGTAGACCACGGTGATATGGCCGTGGCGCTCGGCATGACCGTTTAATCCGGGCTGGAGGTCGGGAGAATAACGGATCCTGATCACGGCTCAGCCTTCTCGTATCCTGGCAGTTGTCTTGGCAGTGTCTGGCAAGGAAGTGCACACGCCCCCCCACTGAGGCGTTCGCGTCTCCTACGTTACGCGCTGTAGCCGGTTGATTTGCCGACCGCAACGGCTTGCCGATTGTGACGCCTCGCTCACTCTAGCGTCACGGCGGGGCGTCTTCACCCCGAACGCCGTAACTTGCCCCGATCTGCGGCCATTCCCTAACCCAATGCCGGCCGCGGCCAACCGCGTACCGCTTATATCCAGAGTTGCCGGAAATGGACCAGAAGGTTGTGCGGTCCGTGGCGTACATGGTGGCGAGAACGTACATGGTGGCGGCGGCGTGCAGGATCTGGCGGAGCGACTGCCGCACGACGCGGAAGAAAAGAGCTTCGCGGAGGATAGGGCGCCGGTTTCCGGCGCCTTTTCTTCCAGAGGGCTCTATTCTTCCGGGAGGCGGTCGCCCATGTGCCCGCTATGTGGCGATACGCGTAGTCACCCTGGCGGCCAGCGCACTCCGCAAAGACGACATGTACGGCATGCCGTAAACGCACGTTATTCCGGAATACTCACGTCGCATGGGAAAAAGCCATCACAAAACGGTAATCACCGCGCAAATCGCTACCGGGCGGCAAGTCGGAGGGTCCTGGTCAGTGACACCACAGCCGTTCGGGTAAATGGGTGTATTACCGGCGACCGCCTGAAGCTATGACGCTGGCCTCAGCGCTCTGCCAGGCTGGCACTGCGGCTAGGCTGCGGGAGTGATATCCGCCCAGGCAGCTACGGATCCGGCGCCGTCGCGCGCCGAGGCGGGAGGCGCGCGCCCGGCGGGGCGGACGCGGTGGGCGGCGCTCATGTCACTGGCCGGCGGAGCCGCTCTCGCACTGGCGTTCCCGCCGTTCGGCGCCTGGCCGCTGGCGGTGGCCGGGCCCGCGGTGCTCGCGGTGGCACTCACCGGGCGCAGCCTGCGCGGATCGTTCGTCTGCGCGCTGGCGTTCGGCGTGGCGTTCTTCTTCCCGCTACTGTCCTGGCTGGTCAACGTCGCCTGGTACGCCATGGTGGCGCTCGCGATCGCGGAAACGGTGGTCTTCGCGGTGCTCGCGGTCGGCCAGCGCATGCTGCTGCGGCTGCGCTTCTGGCCCGTGGCGGTGGCCGGGTGGTGGGTGGCCGCGGAAGGGGTACGGGACCGGTGGCCATATGCCTTCCCCTGGGGACGGCTCGCGATGAGCCAGGCCGGAGCGCCGGCTGCCCGCTGGATGGCGGTCGGCGGCGCGCCCTGGCTGACGTTCCTGCTCGCGCTGACCGGCGCGGTCATCGCCTGGGCGGTACTGGCCCGGGGCCGGCTCCCGGCGATCGTCGCGGTGGTGACGGCAGGACTGGTGCTCGCCATCGGCCTGATACCGCTCGACCCGTTCGGCGGCGCGCCCACGGCCGAGGTAGCCGCGATCCAGGGCAACGTCCCGCGAGCGCGCAACCTGCCGCAGCAGCTCAACGACATCGAGGTCACCGCGAACCACGCGAGCGCCACCCAGAAGCTGGCCGCTTCGGTCCGGGCCGGGCGGACGCCAGCCCCCGACGTCGTGCTGTGGCCGGAGAACTCCACGGACATCGACCCGCTGACGGACATTGACACGCAGGACGAGATCATGTCGGCGGTACGGGCGATCGGGCGGCCGATCCTGGTCGGCGAGGTACTGGATGGCCCGCGCCGTAACGCCGGCCAGCTCTGGACGCCGGGCGGCGGACCACAGGTGCCGTTCTACGTCAAGCGCCAGCTCGTCCCGTTCGGCGAGTACATCCCGTTCCGTTCGTTCCTGTCGACGTTCACCTCGCTGCCATCGCTGCAGCCGATCAACTTCACCCCCGGTCGTTCGCCGGTGACTTTCAAGGTCGGGCCGATCAGGCTGGGCGACGTGATCTGCTACGAAGTGGGCTTCGACGACCTCGTGCGTTCCGAGGTGGCCGCCGGGGCGAACCTGCTGACCGTGCAGTCCAACGACGCCGACTTCGAGATAGACGGGCAGTCCGGCGAAAGCGCGCAGCAGGTGGCTATGGCGCGGCTGCGGGCCATCGAGAGCGACCGTGCCGTGGCGTACGTGTCCACCACTGGCGAGAGCGCGATCATCGCGCCGGACGGCCGGGTGATCACGAGCAGCGGACTGTGGCGGCAGGCGATCCTCCAGGCCCGGGTTCCGCTGGTCAGCTACCGTACGCTCGCCGACCGGGTCGGCTCGTGGCCCGAATATGTCATCATCGCGCTCACCGTGGCATCACTTGTTCTCGTTGTTCTCGGTGGTCCCGGTGGTCTCGCCATCGGCGTAGGTCTGCGCACGGCGGGTAACATGCGGTGGGTCCGGCTGTTGACAAGGGAGAGTCACCGTGCAAGCCCTGACCAGTAAGGTCATCCGGCGTCCAGTACTGATCGTCGCGGCGGCCGCGGCCATCGCCATGGGCGCGACCGCGTGTAGCGGTTCCTCCACTCCGACCGCCGCCCAGGTCAAGGCCTCGGCCAAGGCGCAGGCCACGCGCCTGGCCGGCGAGCTCCGGATCTCCCCAGGCGACGGCGGCAAGGACATCAATCCGGGCAGCGGGATCACGGTCAAAGCCGTCGACGGAAAAGTGACCAACGTCACAGTCAAGTCCTCAGGCGGCGACCCGGTCACCGGCACGCTCGCCCCGGACGGCAAGACGTGGCACAGCATGTGGACGCTCGGCGTATCGCAGACCTACACGGTCACCGCCACGGGCACCGGAACCGGCGGCCAGCAGATCACCAAGACCAGCACGTTCCGCACGCTGACCCCGGCGCAGACGTTCCAGACCCAGATCTTCGAGGGCTACCAGCAGTCCTACGGCGTCGGCATCCCGATCCTGCTGACGTTCAGCGCGCCGATCACCGACAAGGCCGCGGTCGAACGGTCGCTGGAGATCACCACGTCCAAGCCGGTGGTGGGCGCCTGGTACTGGGACGGCGACGAGAAGCTGTACTTCCGGCCGCGGGACTACTGGCCCGCGAACACCACCGTCAGCTTCACCGGACACCTCGACGGGGTCGAGGCCGCACCTGGTCTGTACGGCGCGCACCTTCTCACCCAGACGTTCAGCATCGGCCGGTCGCTGATCGCGGTGGCGAGCACCACCAGCCACCGCGCCCAGATCTACCTGAACGGCAAGCTGACCTACACCTGGCCGATCAGCACCGGCCGGCCCAGCCTGCCTACGCCCGACGGCACCTACGTGAGCGTGGAGAAGGGCAATCCGGTCCGGATGGTCGGCGGTGGCGCGCCAGGCAGCGCGGGTTACTACAACGAGCTGGTCAACTACGCGGTCCGGTTCACCTACAGCGGCGACTACTTCCATTCCGCGCCGTGGTCGGTCGTCGACCAGGGCACGACCAACGTGAGCCACGGCTGCGTGAACCTGCCACCCGCCGCGGCCCAGACCTACTACAACATGTCCATCCCGGGCGATCCGATGACGGTCACCAACAGCACCGCGGCAGGCAAATGGGATGACGGGTGGACGATGTGGTTCCTGACCTGGTCGCAGTACCTGCGCGGCAGCGCGCTGCACCAGGCGGTGGTCGCCGGGCCGCAGGGCAGCAAGTTCGTCGACCCGACCACGCTGCCCTCGTCGGCCGCCACAGCTCCGCTTGGCACCTCCGCCGCCGGCAACTACTACGCCGGCGCGGCGTAAGGCCAGCGGGCCGGGGATGCCGCTGCTACGGGACCTGCTGCCACCAGGGGGTTGATCCGTCGTCCGGCGTCTGACCCTGACCGGAGCCGCTGGAACTTGTCGGTGTGGCCGAGGGCGTGGGCGTGGGCGTGGGCGTCGGCGACGGGGATGCCGAGACCGGCACGGTGCCAGGGGTCTGCTTGGTGAGGTTGAACGTGGCGTTGGTGGCCACTCCGTTCGCGTCCATCGTCAGGTTCACCGTGTTCTGGAGGCCGAAGTTCGTGCAGCCCAGGTTCGTGAACGACGCACTCAGCCGGGCGGCCATGAAGGTGAACAGGTTGTTCCCGGTCGCGGGCACCGGCGAGGCGACATTCGCGAACAGGGCCGCGTTCGTGGCGATGAACGGGGTCTGCAGGTTGAGCATGCTCGCGCAGTAGTACGCTGGGGTGCCGACCTGCTGGCCGCCCCCGCCAAACCGGGACTGCGTGAACGGGAACCCCGAGCCGCGTCCCAGCAGCGGCTGCCCGACACCTATCCGGTACAGGTTGGTCTTCTGCACGCTGACCGCATTGCCGACCATGGCCATCGGGTCGTTCTCAGGCACCAGCGCCACAGGCGCCCGCTGGTAACGCGCGGCGGACAGCTCGTCAAGCGTCTGCGAGGTAGCCTGGGCGCCCCCGGCGGACAGATCCGGGGCGGTGAACGGCTTGCACTGCAGGGCGGGCAGGATGAAGTTGTCGAGCAGCGCGTTGTCGCTGCCGTTGTTGATGACCGTCGCACCGGCCAGCGCCGCCTTGTTCGCCGTGTTGTTCTGCGCCGTCCGGCCGTCCGCGGTGAGCAGGTACTGAGTCGTCACGTTGTCGCTCTGGTCCTGATCTATCAGGTCGAAGCTGCGCGTGGTCGGGCACGGCTGGCCGGTAACCGGGGATGTCCCGTTGGCTGGTATGCGCAGCATGCCGAACGCCTGGTCAATCCTGGCCGCCGCGTAGAACGCCGCACTGTTGCAGTAAGAAACCTGGCCGAACAGCGAGTCACCCAGGCCGTTCACGCACTTCGCCTGCGCGAGCGTTCCCGGCTGGGCGCCAACAAGCTGGAGGATGTTTCCGTTGAAGCCGACCATGATGTTGACGACAGCGCCCCTGGGCAGGCTGGGGACCACCGGCGCGACCGCCGGAGTCGTGCCCTGCGTGATCACAAGTGGCTCATAGACGGACAACTGCCCAGTTCGCGGGTTCAGGATCGTCGCCTGGACGAACGCGGACAGGTTCGGATTGCTTTGCTGACAGCCCGAGTCCGCCGCGTTCTGCCCGTTCGGCCCGGTCAGCTGCCACGGCGTGGCCAGGCCGACCGCGCTCAGCGCGTGCTGCGGCACGATGAGCGAGCAGTCCGTGTTGGCGTTCTGCGCCGCGGCAGCGGCGGCGGCCGATGCCGATGCGCCGGGATCAGTGCTCGCTCCCAGTGCCGTGGGATTGATCGTGGTGTGAGATGGACCGCCGGACAAGGCCAGCACCATCCCGAGCACCAGGCCCAGGGCCATCGGGATTGCCAGCGGCACTATGACTCGCGGGTTCATCCGTCGCGGATTCCCCCGGCCGCGCCGCCGTCGGCGTGCCTTGATCATGCTCCGGCGCCTTCCGGTCCCGCTCCCGGAGATCACGTAGGTCCACCTCCGTCGTACCTCTTACGATCCTGGAGGGTGACGTTAGACCTGCTACGGGACGATGAACGGCAAAACCGGAAAAATTCTTTTGTCCTATTTCGGTACGATAACGGAGGATTATATGCTGATCCGAGATCTTTCCAAGTCCTAACGTCACAGGTGAGACGGCGTGACCTAGGTCACAACTTCATGTAACAAATTTCTCATCTTTCGGCCCAGGCAGCTCATACACCCCTCGCAGCCCGTGGGCTTCGCTTTCCCGCGGTGCGCTAGGCCGCTTCCCAGAGGGAAGCGATGCCCTGGCCAACGCCGATGCACATGGTGGCCGCGCCGCGCCGCGCGCCGCGCCTGCGCATCTCGTGCAGCAACGTGGTGATGATGCGCGCGCCCGAGCAGCCCAGCGGGTGCCCGATCGCGATCGCGCCGCCGTTGACGTTGACACGTTCGGCGTCGAGCTTGAGTTCGTCGACCACCGCCACCGACTGCGCCGCGAACGCCTCGTTGAGCTCGACCAGGTCGAGGTCGCCGATCTGCCAGCCGGTCCGGCCGAGTACCTTGTTCATGGCCGGAACCGGACCGATGCCCATGTAGTCAGGGTGCACGCCGGCAGCCGAAGCACCGGCATAGCGAGCCAGCGGAGTGACGCCGTAGCGCTGCATCGCCGCTTCGGACATGAGCAGCAGCGCAGCAGCCCCGTCGTTGAGCGGCGAGGAGTTCCCGCCCGTCACCGTCCCGCCCTTGCGGAACGCGGGGGTTTTGGTGGCCAGTTCTGCCACCGTCACTTCGGCCTTGATCCCCTCATCCTGACCGACCGCACCGCGCTTAGTGGTAACCGGGACGATCTCCGCGTCGAACCGCCCCGCATCGCGGGCCGCCGCGGCGAGGTGGTGGCTGCGGACCGCCCACTCGTCCTGCCGCTCACGGGTGATGCCGTACCTGCCGGCCACGTTCTCCGCGGTCTCGCCGAGCGTGATAGGCGGATACATCTCCTGCATCCGCTGGCTCACCAGCCGCCAGCCCAGCCTGGTGTCGGCCAGGTCCAGTGACCGGGGAAACGGATCCGAGGTGCGGCCGACCACGAACGGCGCGCGAGTCATGGACTCCGACCCGCCCGCCAGGCAGATGTCCGCCTCTCCGGCGGCGATCAGCCGCGCCGCGCCGGCGACCGCTTCCATGCCGGAACCACACAGCCGGTTGACCGTCGCCCCGGGCACTTCGACCGGGAGGCCAGCCAGCAGCACGGCCATTCGTGCGGCGTTCCTGTTATCCTCGCCCGCCTGGTTGGCCGCGCCCCAGTACACATCGTCGATCGCGGCAACGTCCAGGCCCGGGTTGCGCTCGATCAGCGCCTTGATCACGTCCGCGGCCAGGTGATCGGGCCGCACCTCGGCCAGCGCTCCCTTGATCTTTCCGATGGGCGTCCGGCAGGCATCAACGACGAATACTGAACTCACACGAACCTCCTCCGGCGTACTTTCACGATATCCGCGCGCGGTAGACCGAAATAGCGATGCGACCCCGGAAAGTTCCGGGGTCGCATCGCCATGGAGTGGTGGCGGTCGCCGCGGGAGCGACAGCGTCGGAATTACATCCCAGCCGGGTTCTGGTGGTGGCGGTGTCCGCCGCCGCTCATGCCCGGACCGCCCGTGTTCTGGGCCGGGTTGACCAAGGGCTTCCCGTTGACCGTCGCGGCCTGCGGAGTCACGGTGTAGGTGGCCGCGGTGGCCACCTGGTTCCCGTTCAGCGTGACAGCTACCGGCTCCTTCAGGCCGAAGTTGTTGCAGCCCAGTCCGGTGAAGGACATGAACAGCCGGTTGGCCAGGAACGTCGCCAGGTTGCTGCCCACCGCCGCCACCGGGGTGCCGACGTTGAGCTCCTTGGCCATGTCCAGCTGGTTACGAGCCGGCTGGATGTTGACCAGATTCTGGCAGAAGGCTGCCGCGACCTGAGCGGGATCGGTGTTCTGCGCCAGCAACGGCTCGTCGACCAGCGACCGGTAGACGTTGGTCTTGGCCACGCTCATCTGGCCGCCCACCAAGGTCATCTCGTCGTTGGTCGGGACGAGCGCTATGGCGCCGCTGACATTAGTGACGTGGGACTGAAGTTCTTGCAGTGCCTGCGAGCCCTCGGTGCCGTTGGCGGCGGTGGTGTCCGGAGCCGTGACCGGAGTGCAGCCGTTGGCCGGGTCGAGGAACGCGTTGAGCAGCTTTTCGTCACTACCGTTCACGATCGGCGTGGAACCCGCCATCGCGGCGGCGTTGGCCGCGGTGTCCTGCGCGGTCTGACCGTTCGCGTTGAGCAGGTAGGTAGTGATGACGTTGTCGCTCGGGTCCATGTCAACCGTGGCGAAGTTGTGCGTGGTCAGGCAGGGCTGCCCGTCGGTGGCGGTGCCGGCGGCGGGGATCTTCAGGATGCCGCGCGCGAGCTCGAAGTTGGCCAACCGGTAGAAGTTGACCGCGTTGCAGGCCGACACCTGACCGATCAGCGACTGACCAAGCGCGTCGACGCAGCGACCCTGCTGCGCTCCTGATCCGGTGAGGACCAGGTTCGTCCCGTTGAAGCCGAGATCGATGATCACCTGCGAACCGCGGGCGATCGTCGGCGCTACCGGCGCGGCGGCCGGAGTGGTGCCTGCCGTGATGACCAGCGGGCTGTACACCTGCACCTGGCCGTTCGGCGACAGGATCGTGGCCTCGACGAACGCGCCCTCGGTGCCGAAGTTGGCTACCGAGCAGCCGTCACCCAGCTGCCACGGGGTCGCCAGGCCCTTCGCGCTGAGCGGGTTGGGCGGCACCTGGATGGTGCAGTTCATCGACGCCGCGGCCTGCGCTGCCGTCTGGTTCAGGTTGATGGCGTTGCCCGCACCGTCTACCGGAGCGGTGGCCACGTCACCAAGCTGCCGGAAGGCGACCTGGCCATTGGCGAAGGAGTTCGCCGGGGTCACCGCCGCGGCGCTGGCCGTAGCGCTCGGGCTCGCCGCGGCAGTCGCGGTCGCCGCCGCCGACGCTGACGGGGTCGCCGATGCGCCCGCCGCTGTCTGGCTAATGCTCGTAGTGTGATTCCCCGTGACCGCGAGCACGGTCCCCAGGGTCAGTCCCAACGCCATAGGTATGGCGAGGGGGACCGCAATACGCGCCGCGCGACTTTTCCTACCGCGACGGCGCCATGCGGACCGATGCCCGGTGAGCATTCAATCCACCTCCATGTCCGCTGTGACGCTCCCGGGGGATCACGTTAGACCAGGTAGAGGGCCAGAACGAGAGGAATTAAGAAGATTTGTGTTTTGTCCGGTTCATGCCCATATTGTTAATAGAAACTGTGAAATATATTGCGGACTTCTTACGTCGCAGATGACGGCATACGTTTGCATCGAGATTGCCCCGTGATACTCCGGCGGACGCGCCGTCCGGACCAGAAAATGTGGGCCATGCTGCACGGATAGTAATCCTTACGATCGTCCGGCCTGGGTCGGTTGTTTCGAAGTGGTTACGCGGCGACTGTTCCGATGCCCCTCGCGGTGAGGCTCGAAGATGGCCGCGGCTTCCATAGCGGCGCGGCCCGGAGTGCGGCGGGCTCAGGTGTTCGATTACATGGAAGATTGGGCCCCTGCGGAAGAAAAGGTGCTGGAAACCGGCACCCAACCTTCCACGAGGCCCCTTTCTTCCGCAGGTCGCCTGGGACGAATCCGGAAATATCCCCCGCACGAGACCCGGTCGGCGCTCCTTGGGCGGGAAACAGTCAGCGGCGTCCCCGGAAGGATCCCGGGGACGCCGCGGTGTGGAATGGTGGCCCGCTAACCGGACCGCTTGCCCTTCCTTATCTTCTGTGAGTCACTCACTGACCCGGGTTCTGGCCGTGACGAGCGGGAGCACCGTGCTGGCCGGTCTTGCCGTTGGCGGGCTGGTTGGCCGTCGTGCTGCCAGCCGCCCCGTTGTTCCCGTTGCCGTTCGGGTTGGCCGGCGTCTGGGTCATCACGTTGATGGACGCGTTGATCGCGACGCCGTTACCGTCCAGCGTCAGGTTCACCGGGTTCTTCAGGCCGAAGTTCTGGCAGCCGAGGTTGGTGAACGACATGCTCAGCCGGGCGGCGAGGAAGGTGAACAAGTTGTTCCCCGTCGCCGGTACCGGAGAGGGCCCGTTGAGCAAGTTGGCCCGCTGGTCGTTGATGAACTTGGACTGCAGGTTGAGCATGTTGGCGCAATAGCTCGCCGGGCTGTCTGACGCCTGGTTGGCGCCGAGCGGCTGCTGGTCGACCTGCTGCCGGTACAGGTTGGTCTTGTTGGCGTCCTGGTTGTTGTTGTTGAGCGTCATCGGGTCGTTCAGCGGGACCTCCGCGATCGGGGCCTGCTGGTCCTTGGCCGCCACCAGCTCGTCCAGCGCCTGCGACGTGCCTGGCTGGTTGTTGTTCGACAGGTCCGGCACCGTGAACGGCTTGCAGCCCACCGCCGGATCCACGAAGCCGTTGAGCAGCGCGTTGTCACTTCCGTTGCTGGCCAACGTCGCGCCCTGTAGCTGCTGTGTGTTGGCCGCGCTGGTGGCGCCGGCCACCGTGCCATCCTGCGCTGTCTGCCCGTTGGCGGTGATCAGGTACCGGGTGGTGACGTTGTCACTCTGGTCCTGGTCGATCAGGACGAACGACCGCGTGGTCGGGCACGCCTGACCCATGTTGGTCATGCCGAGCGCCGGAACAGCGGGATTAAGGTTGGCGTTGTTGGCCGCGTTGAAGAAGTTCGCCGCGTTGCAGAACGACACCTGGCCGAAGATCGAGCCGGGCAGCCCGTTGACGCAGTTGGCCTGGGCCACCGAGTTGGTGCCCTGCGAATTGATCAGGGTCAGGTTGGTGCCGTTGAAGCCGATGTCGTAAGTGATCACGGCACCGGCCGGCAGATTCGGCGCCTGTGGCGCGATGGCCGGCTGCGTGCCCTGGGTGACCACGAGCGGCTCGTACGTGTTGAGCTGGCCGGTGGCCGGGTCGATGATCGTCGCCTGGACGAACGCCCCGAGGTTTGCGAAGTTGGCCATCGTGCAGCCGGTGCCCTGGGGGTTGTTGCCGTTCGGGCCGGTGAGCTGCCACGGGGTCGCCAGGCCCTGCGCGGTAAGTGCGTTAGGCGGCACGATCAGCTCGCAGCTGACGTTCGGGGCGGCCGCGGCCGGCGCGGCGGTCGTGGCACTGGCCGTCGGACTCGCCGCCGCTGCCGCGCCCGAGCCGGTCGCCATAGCAGAAGCCGACGGTGTGGCCGAAGCGCCCAGTGCGGACGGGTTGATAGGCGTGGTGTGCCCCCCTGAGACCGCGAGCACGATCCCGAGGGTCAGGCCCAACGCCACCGGAATGGCGAGGGGGACCGCAACGCGCATCGCGCGGCTGGAACGCCTGCGGCGATGCCATGCGGACCGATGCCCGGTGAGCATTCAATCCACCTCCATGTCGGTCATGCCGGTCCGCCGGGCTACGACGGCGACATGCACTGGTGTGCCGCTCCCGAGGCATCACGCTAGGACGGATGATCACCGAGTTTGCTCAATTGAGATATTCGTAAAGCTATTTTGAGATACGCGATTGGTGGCCACTTTATCTGGGTGTTATCTTTCGTAGATATAACGTCCCAGTTCAACGCGGTCAGGATATTCAGAATCAGCGCAGAGGCAATGCTCGCCTTCCGGGCCCGCGCAAGCCCTTGACGCAGTTGGACGGGCGAACAGGCACGCGGCGAGGAGGCCCGAGATGCTGCTTGAGACCTCGCTCCTGACGGCACCGATGGTGCCATCGGCACGCTCGAATCGGACAAATTGCCCTGGAGGGCAGCACCGATGGCCCCATCGGTGCGCTCGCGGCGGCTGCTTCATCTGACCGAGCGAGGCTTCCAAACAGGTTCTGAGGCAGCCGACGGTCAGGTATCCGGCGGCGTTGAGGTCCCAGCGACATCAAGGGCGCCATCCATCGCGGCGGGGATCCGCGGCACGCAGCGGAGGGTCAGGGGGCGCCCTGCCAGCGGGATCGCTGACACCATCCAACGGAGCACCGACAAGGCCCACACGGCCCAGGCCTCTGCCGTTTCATCTTATGTAACAAAATGAATTCGTTCGACTGCGGATAGCCATTCGCGACGTGGGCAGGTCTAACCGTGACCGATCTGGGGGCAACTTTTGGGAGGCCGGCGACGTCTGAAAGTTGTGGGAGTTGTGATCGAACCAGGTGCGGTTCCACTGCCCGGATCTGAAAGAATTTTGTGTCTAACAACTTGTCGAGGGGACGGCCCGTGTCGGGATTGGGATGGTTTCGTGGGGAGCGTTCAGTGCACACGGGCTGGCGACGGCGCAGCCGCTTGCTGACCGCCGCCGGCGCTGGTCTGGTATTGGCCGCAGGCATCAGTATCGCGACCTTCGCGGCACCTGGTAGCCACGCCTCCTCCATGTCGGCCGCGGATCAGACCGTGGCCAAGACTGGGGCCAAGACGGGCGCCAAGACCGGGGCCAAGGCCAGGAAGATGACCCAGCTGACCGGGCCGCTCGAGGTTGTGTCCGTCACACCGTCCAACGGCGCCCGTTACGCCAACGGTGGATTGCCGATAAAGATTGTCTTTTCCGCCCCGCTGGCCGCCAACTCGCCGATGCCGGTGCTGTCGCCGCACATCGCCGGATCATGGCGGGTAGCGGGCGACGCCGCGGTGTTCACGCCGACGGCGGGTTACCTACAGCGCACCAAGGTCACGATCAGCATCCCGGGCGGGTCAACCGGCGTAGCGGCCGACGGCGCGACGCAGCAGAGCACCACTCCCGGCTATGGTTACCTGGCCAGCTCGGTAAAGGAGACCTTCACCACCGGCTGGTTCTCCACGCTGCGCCTGCAGCAGCTACTGGCCCAGCTCGGCTACCTGCCGCTCACCTGGACCTCCGGCGCCGGCGGCAGCGTCAGCCCCGGCAACGCGAGCGGTCAGCTCGCCGCCGCGTACCAGCCCTCACAGGGTTCTTTCAGCTGGCAGTCCGGGTATCCGAGCATGCTGCACAGCTTCTGGAAGCAGGGCTCGAACAACATGATCGACGTCGGAGCGATCCGGGCCTTCGAGAACGACCATGGGCTCACCATGGACGGCTACGCGGGCTCGTCTGTCTGGCAGCACCTGCTGTACGCGGTCGCCAAGAGCCAGAACAACAGGAACGGCTACACCTACGCACTGGCCAGCAAGGCCAGCCCCGAGACGCTGACCATCTGGCACAACGGGCACGTGGTGCTGCACACCCTGGCCAACACCGGCATCCCGGTCGCGCCGACCGCCGACGGCACCTTCCCCGTTTACCTGCGCTACTACTTCCAGGTCATGAAGGGCACCAACCCGGACGGCAGCAAGTACTCCGACCCGGTGTACTACGTGGCCTACTTCAACGGCGGCGACGCGGTCCATTACTTCCCGCGCTACTCGTTCGGCTACCCGCAGAGCCTCGGCTGCGTCGAGCTGCCCTGGGACTCGGCCAAGAAGGCGTGGCCGTATCTGACCTACGGCAGCCTGGTGACGGTGGCGGGCTGACCCCGCCTCCGGTCGATTCCATGATCATGGGTCAAAGCCGGTAACTATTCCCGCAAACGACCCATGATCATGGAGAGAGGCCTTAGGCCGGGACGGGCGGTCGCAGCGCGGCCATGCATCTGGCGAAGCCGGAATCCGGGATCGCGGCGGCGATGCGCTCCGCCTCCGCGGCGGTATCCACGTCGGCCAGTTCCGGCATGACCCGGACCCGGAACCCGGCCATCTTGAGCCGGAGAAGCTGGCGCGCCCCGGTGTCATCCCTGGACATCGGCACGCCAAGAACCGCCGCCGGGGTGGCCTCCCGCATGCCGAGCAGCCAGAAGCCACCGTCCTCGGCGAAACCGAACGTGGCGTCCGCGCTGCCGTCCAGTAGCGGTGCGGCCGCCGAGGCCAGCAGGTCGGGCGTGACCTGAGGGGTATCCATGCCGATCAGCACCACCGGCAGCGGTGCTGAATTGGCCTGGGCCTTCGGCCGCGGCGCGGCCGCACTGGCGTCGACGAAGGCGTGCGCGATCCGCTCGTCGAGGCCGTCTCCGCGCTGCTCGATAACGTCGAAGCCGGGTGGCAGCCACGGCCCGGGCGCTCCGTCGAGCGCGACCACGCGGCGGGCGACGTCCGCCCGCGAAACGGCCGCCAGCGTGTCGCCGAGCGCCGCCTCGGCCAGCGCCGCCGCTTCCACCGGCGTATAAGGCGGCGTGAGCCGGGTCTTCACCCGGCCGGGAACCGGCGCCTTCGCGATCACCACTATCTGGGCGGCAAGCGGCGGCGCGCCAGTACCACTCATGAGACCGCGACAGACGCGAGCACCCGGCGCATGTCCCGGACGGTCTTGAACGTCCCGCGCACAGTCCCGGTGACCTTGGACTTGCCGGTCCGCGGGTGGTAGGGCACATCGGCTTCGGCGATCCGCCAGCCGGCCTCGGCCGCGCGGACGACCATCTCCAGCGGATAGCCGAACCGCCGGTCGGACATCGGCAGCGCCAGCAACGCCTCCCGCCGGGCGGCGCGCATCGGTCCCAGGTCGCGCACTGGCACGCCTATCCGGCGGCGCAGTTCGGCGGCGAGCACCATGTTGCCCAGCCGGGCGTGCGCCGGCCAGGCGCCCCGGCCGGTCACCGACCGGCGGCCCAGCATCAGGTCGACGTCGCCCGCCCGCACCGGCTCCGCGACCACCGGCAGGTCACGCGGATCGAACGAGGCGTCCGCGTCCATGATGGCGACGATGTCGCTCTTGGCGGCCAGCAGCCCGGCGTGGCACGCGGCGCCGAACCCGCGCTGCGGCACGCTCACCACGCAAGCGCCGTGGTTGGCCGCGATGACCGCGGAACCGTCGGTCGAGCCGTTGTCCGCGACGATGGCCCGGAACCCGTCCGGCATCCGGGACAGCACCCAGGGCAGCGCGCCAGCCTCGTTGAGGCAGGGGAGGACAACGTCGATTTCCGAAGCACTCATGGCGCCAGAGATTACTGGTGAGCAGCGCGATTTCCGCCGGTAAATCGGCTGAACCAGCCTTACGAAGCTGTGACGGATGCCGCGGAGTGATCAACCACGCACGCGCGCGTGGTTGGCTCACAAGTATGCGGGTACTAGTCACCGGCGCCGCCGGATTCATCGGCTCCCATGTCACGGAGACCCTGCTGGCAGCGGGTCACGAGGTGCGTGGCTTCGACTCCCTCTCCCCGGCCGTACACGCCACCCGGCCGGACTACGTGACCTGGGAACTGGTGGTCGGTGACGTGCGCGATCCGGCGGCGGTGGACGACGCGCTGGACGGCGTCGACGCGGTGTGTCACCAGGCGGCCATGGTGGGCCTCGGCGTGGACATCTCCGACCTGCCCTCCTACATGGACGTGAACGTCACCGGCACCGCCGTGCTGCTCGAGGCCATGGGCCGCCACCACATCGACCGCCTGGTGCTGGCCTCCTCCATGGTGGTCTATGGCGAGGGCGCCTACGACTGCGCGCGACACGGCCGCGTCAGGCCAGCGCCCCGCGATCCGGACGACCTGGCCGCCGGCCGTTTCGAGCCGCGCTGCCCGCGGTGCGGGAGCGCGCTGACGACGGCCACGGTGACCGAGGACGCGCCGCTCGATCCACGCAACGCCTATGCCACCAGCAAGGTGGGCCAGGAACACCTGGCGGCGAACTGGGCGCGCCTGGTCAACGGTGCGGCGGTCGGCCTGCGCTACCACAACGTCTACGGTCCGCGGATGCCGCGCGACACCCCCTACTCCGGCGTGGCGGCGATCTTCCGTTCCTGCCTGGAGAACGGCACGCCGCCGAAGGTGTTCGAGGACGGCGGCCAGCGCCGCGATTTCGTGCACGTCACCGACGTGGCCCTGGCCAACCTCCGGGCGCTGGAAGCGACCGGCGAGCCATCAGGAACCCCCGGTCTGCGCTGCTACAACGTGGCCAGCGGCGAACCGCATACGGTTGGCGAGATGGCCGGTGCGCTGGCCGACGCGTTCGGTCTCGGCATCGACCCCGTCGTCACCGGCGACTACCGGCTCGGTGACGTCCGGCACATCGTCGCCGCCCCGGAGGCAGCAGCCCGCGAACTCGGCTTCGAGGCGCGGATCCCGTTCACCGACGGCATGGCCGACTTCGCCAAGGCACCGCTCCGCGAGCCCGCCCAGCTGCGCATGTAACGAACCAAAGACCCGATCGCAGACCCGCGCGGCGGCTTTGCCGTCGTCCAGCGAGCAGAACCTGGACACGAAGCGTTCGTACTGTGCGCGGTACGAGGCGGTCACCGATTCGACGCCGGCCAGCGCCGCGCACACCTCCTCGGACGTCGCCAGCAGCGGACCCGGGACCTCGGCTTCGAAGTCGAGGTAGAAGCCCCGCAAGTTGTCCCGGTAGTCCGCGAGGTCATAGGTGAAGAACAGCATCGGCCGCCCGGTGACCGCGTAGTCGAACATCGCGGAGGAGTAGTCGGTGACCAAAACGTCCGAAACCAGGTACAACTCCGAAATATCCGGATATGCGGTCACATTGACGGCGAACCCCGGGCGCATCCCGGACGGCACATCGTCCGCCATCTGGTGATGCCCGCGGATCAGGAACACGTAGTCCTCGCCGAGCGTCCGCCACGCCTGCTCGAGGTCCAGGCGCATGTCGAACCGGTACCGCTTCCCGTTGGCGTACACCTGGTTGTCCCGCCACGTCGGCGCGTACAGCACGACGCGCTTACCCGGCGGCAACCCGAGTCGGTCCCGCACCGACGATGCCACCGCCTCGGTGTCCGGCCGCCGCAGCAGGTCGTTGCGCGGGTATCCGAACTCGCCGATCTCGCCCTCGTACCGGAACGCGCGCCGCATCAGCGGCGTGCTGAACGGGTTCGGTGACAACAGGAGATCCCACTGAGCGACGTCGGCGGCCAGGTGATCGAAATACGCGGTGCCGCTGATGAACTGCGGGTTCTCGATGTCGAAACCGATCCGCTTCAGCAGCGTGCCATGCCAGGTCTGCAGGTAGAACTGCCCGTCCCGCTTCCGGAACGGCAGTTGCATGTCGTCGTTGGACACGATCCACCGCGACCGGGCCAGGGCATCGAAGTACTCGCGCGTCCCGCGCAGCACCCCGGTTCCGCCGGCCGGCACCGGGACCGCCCAGTCGTTCACCACCCACAGATGCTCGCGGTCGTCGCCCCGCCGGCGCAGTTCCGTCGCGATGCCGAGCGGGTTGTCCCCGCATTGCTTGCCCTTCCACGACAGGAACAGCACGCTGTCGCGCACCGGCGCGCGCAGGGCCAGCGGATAATAACCGCGCCGCAGCGCCCGCTGCGCGTAGTTGCCCTGCTCGGTGCGCCGCAGCCTCGGTTCGGCCACCAGCAGCGGATCATCGTGCCCGGTGACGATGAACCGGTACCGTTTCTTACCGGCCGAAACCCACTGACCGCTCACCGCGCCGAGCCCGTCGTGGTCATACTTCAGCTCGGCCAGCGCGACGCCCCCGACGGGGCGCACGAACAAGTTCCACTCCCCGTCCCGCAGCGGCACCTCAACGCCGAAGAAGGGCATCCGCTCGACGTCCATCTCGACGCTGAACCGCTCACCGTCCAGCTCAAAGCCGATAACGTGCGCATCCCCCGACCCGATCCGCTTCAGGACTGTCTCGTACGGCCCCTCCGCGCCCAGAAAGCTGCCGCGCAGGACAAGCTGGCCTTCCTTGCGCCACTGGAAAGTGTCGATCACCGGACGGGGGGTGCGCTCTGCCATCACCAGATCACCGTAGCGGCTCCGCCCCAATACGATCTCCCGGCCGCCCACCAGCCGTCGGCTTTCGGCGAGACCCTCGGGCCACGCCACCCGCACCCGGGGCCTGTTGCCCGGCTTGAGGTAAACGTCCCACTCCCCGGCCTCCGCCGAGGGGGAAACCTCGGCGCGGAAGCGGCCCTCGGCGACCCGCTCGGCCGGCACCGTGCGGGTCGTCGCGCCGCGACCGCGGATCAGCACCAGTTCCCCGGTCCGCGCTGGAATGCCGGGCGCGTCGATCTCGATGGCCAGCGAGTCCTCACCCCACGTGTACGAAACGACCGTCGCCGCTGTCCGCCAGGTGACAAAGTTGAGGCCCAGGCCCGCCCATTTCGCGCCGAACCGCACCCCGGGCGCCACATCGCGGGGCACCGGGCGCTCGGCCGCCCCCGGCACCGGCGTGTGCACCCGGGCCGGCCGCCACACCGAACGGCCGCGGACCAGCATGTAAGCCTGCCACGTGCCCGGCTTGCGGAACCGCCGCGGATCGACCGAGAAACGGAACCCGGACCAGTCGTAGTTGTACCGCTCCTGCTCCGACAGCGCGGTCGCCTCCGGGTGCAGGAATGACCGGGCCCGCAGCACCCTCGGCAGCCGGCGCCCGGGCGGCCGCAGCACGACGATCTTGGAGGTGTTCCGCCGCTTCGCCACGTCGATGGACGGCACGTTGGCCCGCCCCGTCACGACCAGCCTGTCCCCGTCCCAGGCCACATCATCGACCTGCATGTAGGGATCCAGGTCCCGCCAGTGCGGATGGTATACGCGTCGCGGCAGGCTGAGGTCTTTCCTTTCCACGAACGGCAGGTCTGCTTCGAGCCGGAACCTGCGCCGGGTGAGGGGGACCTGCTTCACCGGCTGCTGCATCAGCCAGGCGGCGAAGGTGGCCAGCTCCGGCATCGCCCCTTCCCGGACCAGGGCATAGGCCAGCTTGTGCGTGGCCGGCAGGCCGCGCAGCACACGCCGGCTCACCTTGTCCAGGTACTCGGTCACGCCGACGCAGAACTCGGCACGATACGCCTGGCTGACTTTGTGCATGTCACAGACGTAGAGCCACAGATCGTTCCTTAGCGCCTTAAGTTGATGAGCGCGGAGGAGGTGCGGCGGCCCGTACGAAGCTAGAAAGCTGTCTATAGCGGCAAGGGCGGCAAGCCGGTCCCGCAGGTTGCGGATGTCGGTCCGCCGCTGGGTTATGGAGCCCGCACCCTGCACGCGCTCACGCCAGAAGTAAACGGTGTCGGGTATGACGTCAACCTTGGTGGCCAGCACATGGGCCATGGTCATCAGCTGGATGTCTTCCCAGACCATGCCTTCGGGGTAGCGAAGCCGGTGAAGATCCCAGAACGAACGCCGGAACAGCTTGTTCCACACCGACACGTCGTAGAGCAGGCGGCGCGTCCTGGAGATGTGCGTACCCTGCTGCCGCCCCTTGATCGCCATCGCGTGCAGCGCGGACGGGTTGATGCCCTTCGGCCCGATACGGAACACCTGGCCGCTCGCGAAGTCAGACCCCGACTCCTCCAGCGAGTGCAGCAGCAACTCGTAAGCGTTGGCCGGCAGCACGTCGTCGCCGTCCACGAAGGCCAGGAACTCACCGGTGGCTGCCTCCAGGCCGCGGTTTCTGGCGAAGCCGGGACTGCCCCCGTCGTGTAGCTGGATCAGCCGGAACCTCGGGTCGGCCTCGGCCTTGGCCTTGGCGATCGCTGGGCTGCCGTCGGCGGAGCCGTCGTCAACCATCACGACTTCGAGGTCGGTGACGGTCTGGGCGCCGATGGAGTCAAGGCAATCGGCGAGATCGTCCTCGTTGTCGTGAAACGGGACGACAACGCTGATCTTCGGTGGTGCGGTTTCTGTCACTGATAGGTCCAGCCGAGGGCGACGGGGTCATAGGCACGTTCGACGTAGATCTGGTGCCACAGTGAGAATACGACCAGCAGCCACACATGCCGCCAGGTAATACCCGGATCGCCCGCACGGAACCGGCGCAGCACGTCGAGCGCCGCCCGCTGATCCAGCCACTGGCCGGTCTGCGCGGTCCGGATGATCTGCTCCGCGTAGCCGTACATCCCGTCGGCCAGCCAGTGCCCCAGCGGCACGGGGAAACCCAGCTTGGCCCGCTCATCCACCGCCTGCGGCAACAGCGAACTGACCGCCTCGCGCAGCGCGAACTTCGTCGTGCCGGCCGCGGTCTTCTCCACCCGGGCCAGCCGGGCCGCGACCGCCATCACCTCCCGGTCCAGGTACGGGGTGCGCAGCTCCAGGCCATGCGCCATGCTCACCCGGTCGGCCTTGGCCAGGATGTCGCCGGGCAGCAGGTGTT
>Ga0213881_10000605_pt1 | contig 21550 bp, 18 predicted proteins | sample BarmaccoBMER_R08_FD_160104 | JGI IMG/M metagenome (GOLD analysis project Ga0213881, IMG submission 160104) | Barbacenia macrantha exposed rock microbial communities from rupestrian grasslands, the National Park of Serra do Cipo, Brazil - ER_R08 ... | reverse complement strand
AGTAACACCGGATCGTGGCGCACACCCCCTAGGGGTATACGCCACGATCACGGATCCACCTCAAACTGCCGAAACGGGCACCACACCCCCGCACCCCGCACCCGCGTAACAGCCTCTCTAGGGGGGACGATGGCACATTCACCACCTCCGGCCAGGGTTAGCGGACAGCGGGTTCCGGGGCGGGCGGGGCTGGTGTTTCCTCGGGGGGCTCGATGGCCAGGTGCGGGAGGCCGCGGTCGAGCCAGCGGGGCAGCCACCAGTTGGCGTCGCCGAACAAGTGCATGATCGCTGGCACCAGCACGGTGCGGAGAATGAAGGCGTCCAGCGCCACCGCCGCCGCGAGGCCGATGCCGAACTCGGCGATGTCCCGCTGGCCCCCGAACGAGAAGGCCAGGAACACGCAGATCATGATGGTGGCCGCGGCGGTTATCACGCGGGCCGTCTCGGTCTGACCGGTCCGGATCGCTCGCCGGCTGTCGCGGCTATGTACCCATTCCTCGTTCATCCGGCTGACCAGGAACACCTGATAGTCCATGGACAGGCCGAACAGGATGGCCAGCGTCACCACCGGCAGGAACGCCTCGACCGGTCCGGCCTTGCCCAGGCCGAGCGGGTCGCTGCCCCAGCCCCACTGGAAGAATGCAGTAAGAACGCCGAACGCCGAGGCCGCCGCTAGCAGGTTCATCACCGCCGCGGTCGCCGGGATCAGCAGACTGCGGAACGCCACGACGAGCAGCAGGAAGCTCAGCCCGACGATGGTGAGTATGAACCACGGCAGCTTGCCCGTGACCACGGTGGCGAAGTCGGCGAATGTGGCGGTGATGCCGCCGATGTACACGTGGAGAGTGGTGCCGCGTTCAGCCGCCGGGATCGCGTTGCCGCGCAAGTTGCTGATGAGATCGGAGGTCGCCTTGTCCTCCGGCGATGTGCCGGGGGTCACCTGGATGACGCTGGTACCGTTCACTGAGGCCACTGGTGTAACTCGGGTCACATTGGTAACTCTGGGCAGCTCGGCCTCGAGCGTCTTGAGCGCCGCCACGTCGGCCGGCGAGCTGGTCTGGGCGACCAGCAGCAACGGCCCGTTAAAGCCACTTCCGAATCCTTGCGCTAGTAGGTCGTACGCCTGCCGCGTGGTGCTCGACGATGGGTTATTGCCCTGGTCGGAGGAGCCGAGCCGGAGGCTGAGCACCGGGATCGCGAGCACCACCATGACGGCCGCGGCCAGCGCGGCGAGGACAGCCGGCCGCCGTTCGACTGTCCCCGCCCAGCGAGCCCACACGCCCGCGGCCGCCGGTGTGTCCGTGGCCAGCCGGCGCCTTTGCCGCCGGTTCAGCACCCGCATCCCGAACACGCCGAGCAGCGCGGGCAGCAGGGTGGTGGCGGCCAGCACGGTGAACACGACGGTCAGTACGCACGCGACAGCCAGGCCGTTCAGGAAGCCCATGCCCAGGACCAGGATGCCGAGCAGGGCGATGCACACCGTGCCGCCCGCGAACAGCACGGCCCGGCCGGAGGTGTTGATGGCCGTGACCGCCGCGTCCTCCGGGGTCAGCCCGGACTGGAGGCCGCGACGGTGCCTGGTGACGATGAACAGCGCGTAGTCGGTGCCGACGCCCAGGCCGATCAGCGCGCCGAGGATGGGCGCGAAGTTGACGACGCTCATCGCGTGGGTCAGCGGCGCGATCGCCATCAGGCCGCCGACCACTCCGGCGATGGCGGTGACGATCGGCAGCAGCATCGCCAGCAGGGAGCCGAACGCGATGAACAGCACCACCGCGGCCGCCAGCACGCCGACCGTGGAGCTGAAACCCAGCGAGGACTGCTCGGTGCTCCCGATCGCGTCGCCGCCGAGCTGGACGTTCAGCCCGGGCGCGCGAGCCGCCTCGGCAGCGTTGATGACCCGCGTGATATCGGCTTTGGCCAGGCTGTCGGACTGCTTGGTGAAGTTGACCGTGGCGAAGGCGATGCGGCCGTCCTTGCTGATCCGGCTGGCGCCATGGGGGCCGTACGGGCTGGCTACGGCGGCCACCTCGGGCATGGTGGAGATCTGCTTCAGGACGCCGGTCATCCGGGCAGTGACCGCGGGATCGCGCACCGTGCCGTGGCTGACCTGCCAGACGATCGTGTCGGAGTCGCCCGCCTGGGCGGGGACGGCCTTGGCCAGCAGCTGCTGGGCCGTAGTGGAGTCCGTGCCGGGCAGCGAGAAGGAGTTGTCGTAGTTGCTCTTGACGGCCTGGGCGAGCCCGGCCAGGCCGACCAGCACGACCACCCAGGCCGCGATGACCACGAACCGATGGCGATAGCACCACCTTGCGATGGCAGACATGAATCTCCCCGTGTTCGACGGATTTGATGCTTTCCATCGTTGGTGATTCTGTGCGGGCCTGTCGTCGGCCTAGCGGCGTGACTTTCGGCTGCCGCGGTCGCGGTAGAGCCGACGGCACGCTACCGCCGTCGCGGGTGACCGGCGGCCGCGCCTACTGCGCTGGTGGTAGGTTGCCCGCCAGCTGTTTGCCGTCCGGGCCACGGCTGCTTACAGTCCCTGTGTGGGCCCCATCAGCGACCTCGCCCAGGACAGGTTCCGGCGAGAAGTGGTCGCGCACCGCGCGCTGGTCTGCCTCGGCGTGCCCGCCGCACTGTTCGGCACCGCGCTGATGGTCGCCGGCATGCACCAGCGGGACGCCATGACGTCGGCCGGGATATCGATCGCCACGGTCACGTATGTGAGTTTCGCGGTGATCACGCTCATGCGCTGGCCTTCGTGCCTGCTGATCGCCGTCACCACGACCGGCGCGGTCAGCTCGATGATCGCCGGAACACCCGATTTCCTGACCTTTCCCGGGCTGGTCATCGCGATGTTCGTGTTCTCGGTACGCAGCGAGAGGACACCGGCGATGGCCGGCACCGCCGCCGCCGTGGGCACCTTGATCATCGGCCACCTGCTGTTCGGCATGGACGCGAAGACGGGCTGGTCCGAAGTGGAAGTGGTGCCGTGGATCGTGGTGGCGGCCGCCGTCGGGCAGGCGGTGCGGGCGAAGCGGGCACACGAGGCCATGCTGGAGGAACGAGCCCGGCGCGCCGAGGAAGGCCGCGAGTACGAGGCACGCCGGCGAGTACAGGAGGAGCGCCTGCGGATCGCGCGCGAACTGCACGACGCCGTGGGTCATCATGTCGCGCTGATCAGCGTCCAGGCGGGCGCGATGGGTTACCTGCTGGACAACGACCTGGGCAAGGCGCGGGAGTCGCTCGCGCACATCCGCCACGCCAGCGAGGCCGCGCTGGAGGAGCTCAGGCTGACGGTCGGGCTGCTGCGGCAGCCGGGCGAGCGCGAGCCGGTCGAACCGGCCGGCGGCCTGGACCGGCTTGACGAGCTGATCGGCTCCTTCACCGCCACCGGCCTCCAGGTGAGCTGCGACGTGACCGGTGAGATCCGGCCGCTCCCGGAGGCGGTGGACCTCACCGCGTACCGGGTGATCCAGGAATCGCTCACCAACACCGCGAAACACGCGGCCGGGGCGTCCGCGTCGGTCCGGCTCGCGTTCCGGCCCGAGATGCTCACGCTGGTGGTGGAAGACGACGGGCCGTACACCGGGCAGCTTCCGGATTCCGGCGAGGGTCACGGGATCATCGGCATGCGGGAGCGCGCCGTCGCGGTCGGTGGCTGGCTGTCCACGGGACCGCGCGGGGGCGGCGGATTCCGCGTCCTGGCCGAACTGCCCGCCCCCGGTCAGGTGGCGTCGTGACTATCGCGATCCGGGTCCTGCTCGCGGATGACCAGGAACTGGTCCGCGCCGGGCTGCGGATGATGGTCGACAGCGCACCCGACCTGGCCGTGGTGGCCGAGGCGGCGACGGGCAGGCAGGCCATCCGGCTGGCTCGCGAAGCACGTGCCGACGTGGTGCTGATGGATATCCGGATGCCCGAGCTCGACGGCCTCGCGGCGACCCGGCAGATCACGGCGGATGAGGACCTGGCCGGCGTCAAGGTCCTGATCTTGACCACGTTCGAGGTGGACGAGTACGTCTTCGAGGCGCTGCGTTCGGGCGCCAGCGGGTTCCTCGGCAAGGGCTCGCGCCCGGACGTGCTGATCGACGCGATAAGGACCGTGGCCCGCGGGGACGCCCTGCTCTCCCCCGCCGCCACCCGCACGCTCATCGCCCGGTTCCTCACCCATCAGGACCCGGGCCCGGCGGCGCCGCCGGGTCTGCTCGACGCGCTGACCGATCGTGAGCGTGAGATCGTGGCTCTGGTGGCGACCGGCATGTCCAATGCCGAGATAGCCGAGCGCCTCACGCTCAGCCCGCTGACCGTCAAGACACACGCGAACCACGCGATGACCAAGCTCGGCGCCCGCGACCGCGCGCAGCTTGTCGTCCTCGCCTACCAGGCCGGCCTGGTGGCTAAGCTCGGCGTGTGACACGGAACGTGACACGGCGGCGGCCCAGGGCGCGGGTCCATCCGGACACCGTCCGGCGGATCGAGCGTGCCACCGGCTCGCTGGGCACGGCTGTCATGGCCGCCCTCGAGGAGCGGCTGCCGTGGTTCCGCCGGATGTCGGCGGAGAACCGTTCCTGGCTGGGGCTGATCGCTCAGGCCGGGATCGCCGCGTTCGCCGACTGGATCCGGCACCCCGAGCGCAGCCGGCCCGCGGTGACCGAGGTGTTCGGCACCGCCCCGCGTGAGCTGGCTCGCGCGGTCAGCCTCCAGCACGCGGTCGAGATGGTACGGCTCATCATCGACGTGGTGGAGTCCCAGGTCGACGACCTCGCGGCACCTGGGGACGAGGCCCAGCTACGAGAGGCTGTGCTGACCTACGCGCGGGAGATCGCGTTCAGCGCCGCCCAGGTCTACGCGCGCACCGCCGAGGCACGCGGCGCGTGGGACGCCCGGCTGGAGGCCCTGGTCGTCGACTCCCTTGTGCGGGGCGACGCCGACGAGTCGCTGCCTTCGTGGGCGTCGGCGCTGAACTGGTCGTCATCCCCGGTCACCGTGGTCGTCGGCACGATCGACGACCAGGACGCGGAGCCGCTCATCGACGAGCTGCGCGCCCAGGCCAAGCGCGCCCGGCTGGATCTGCTGGCCAGCGTCCAGGGCGGCAAGCTGATCCTGGTGCTCGGCGGCTCCGACGACCCCATCGCCGCCGCCGAGCGGTTCGCCGGGCGCTTCGGGCCCGGTCCGGTCATCGTGGGCCCGCTGGTGCGCGATCTACGTGCCGCCTCGATATCGGCCCGCGCCGCCCTGGCCGCGCTGCGCGTGGCCCCGGCGTGGCCGGATGCGCCACGCCCGGCCGGCGCCGACGAGCTCCTTCCGGAACGTGCTCTGGACGGCGATCCGGATGCCAGGGCCGCGCTCATCGCCGATGTCTACGAGCCACTCGCCGGGGCAGGTCCCGCGCTCATCGACACGCTGATGACCTACCTGGAGCACGGTTCGTCGCTCGAAGCCACGCACCGGATCCTGTTTGTCCACCCCAACACCGTCCGCTACCGGCTGCGCCGTGTCGCCGAGCTCACCGACTACACGCCGTCCGTCGGCCGCGAGGGATTCACCCTCTGGGTCGCCATAATCCTGGGCCGCCTGGCCGCCAAGCACAGCGGCCAACTGTAGATACCATACAAAAATTAGACCCGCATTTTCGTAGCGGCCAGCATCCATGTGGCACACTTCTACAGTGCAATGTAGGGGGATGCTGATCATCACGGCGCCTGGGCAAGGCGCGCAGAGCCCGGGTTTCCTCAACCCGTGGCTCGAGCTGCCGGGAGTCACCGAGCTACTCGGGACCTGGTCCGAGCTGGCTGGATGCGACCTGATCAAGGCCGGCACCACGGCGGATGCCGACGAGGTCAGAGACACCGCCGTCGCCCAGCCGCTGCTGGTCGCAGCCGGGCTGATCGCTGCCGCCGCGCTTGATGATGGCGATCCGAGCAGGCTTCCCGCCGATGCCGTGGCCGGTCACAGCGTCGGCGAGCTGACCGTCGGCGTGGTGGCCGGCGTGCTGACCGCGGACGACGCGATGCGCCTGGTCGGCGTGCGTGGCGCGGCGATGGCGGCCGCCACCCGGAACGAGCCGACCGGGATGACCGCGGTACTCGGCGGCGACCCGGACGTGGTGCTGGAAACCATGGAACGGCATGGGCTGACGCCCGCCAACGTCAACGCGGCGGGACAGGTCGTCGCGGCCGGCACGCTGGCCCAGCTGACCGGGTTCGCCGCCGATCCGCCGCCCCGCGCGCGCCTGCGGCCGCTCAAGGTAGCCGGCGCGTTCCACACCCAGCACATGGCGCCCGCGGTCGCGGCGCTCCGCGACGCGGCGGCCGCGATCAGGCCTCAGGACCCGGTCACCACGCTGCTATCCAACGCCGACGGCGCCGCGGTCACCACCGGCAAGGAATGGGTGCGCCGTATCGTCGCCCAGGTCGCGGCGCCGGTGCGCTGGGACGAGTGCATGCGCACCATGGCCACGCTCGGCGTGACCGCGATCATCGAACTGCCCCCGGCGGGCACGCTCATCAGCTTGGCCAAGCGCGCGCTGCCCGGCGTGGAACTGCTGGCGGTAAAGACGCCCAATGACATCAACGCCGCGCGTGACCTGATTGCGGGGCACCTGGCGGACCCGACCGCGGCCAGCCACGGGCACCTTCCCGAGTGGCGCCTGGTGGTGGCGCCGGTCTCCGGTACCTTCCGTGCCCCGGCCGGCGGAGCATCAGCAGCATCAGAGGCCGGCGGCGATCTGGGCACGATCATCGCCCGGGGCGACGATCGCCCGGTCACCGCGCCATGGCCGACCGACATCCTCGAGTGGCTGGCGGAAGACGGCGATCCGGTCAGCGAAGGCCAGCCCTTGGTCCGTGTCCTGCCCAGGGAGGCTTCATGACGCCGGGCGCACGGATCCTCGCGCTTGGCGGCTACCAGCCGGAACGGGTTGTCACCAACGACGAGCTGGCGGCCACCGTGGACACCAGCGACGAGTGGATCCAGTCCCGGGTCGGTATCCAGAGCCGGCGCATCGCCGGGCCGGACGAGTCGGTTACCGACATGGCCGTAGCGGCCGGCGGCAAGGCGCTGGCCGGCAGCGGGCTCTCGCCTTCGGATGTCGACCTGGTCATCGTGGCCACCTGCAGCATGGAGGCACCGATACCGAACGCCGCGGCGTCGGCGGCGCACCGGCTCGGCATAGTCGCGCCCGGCGCGTACGACCTGAACGCGGCGTGTGCGGGCTTCTGCTACGCCATGGCCAACGCCGCCGACGCGGTGAAGGCGGGGTCGGCCCGGAACGTGCTGGTCATCGGCTCGGAGAAGATGTCTGCCTGGATTGACTGGACCGACCGTTCGACGTGCATCATCTTCGCGGACGGCGCTGGCGCGGCGGTGGTCGGCGCGAGCGGGAACGCCATGGACATCGGCCCGGTGGTATGGGGCAGCGCCGGTGATCTCGCCGATCGGATCACCATCGGCGGCCGGGACGGGTACCTGTGGCAGGAAGGCCAGGCGGTGTTCCGCTGGGCCACCACCAAGGTGCATCCGGTGGCGGCCGAAGCCTGCGAACGAGCCGGGGTGAAGATCAGTGACCTGGCCGCGTTCGTTCCCCACCAGGCGAACCTGCGCATCATGGAGGCAATCTCCCGTAAGCTCGGCATTCCGCGGGATCGCCTCGCCGATGACATCGTGCACGCCGGAAATACGTCGTCGGCCTCAATTCCGCTGGCGCTGGCTCGGATAGCCGAACGCGGAGAGCTGGAATCGGGCTCTCCGGTGCTGTTGCTCGGATTTGGCGCGGGGCTGTGCTACGCGGCGCAGGTGGTCACGGTACCCTAGCCGCGCCTGTGACCAAACCCTTTCACGAAGGAGCATGATCATGACTGAGCAGGAGATTCTCGCTGGACTCGGCGAGATCGTCGAGGAGATCGCGGGTGTGCCCGCCGACGAAGTGACCCCGGCCAAAAGCTTTGTCGATGACCTCGACATCGACTCACTGGCCATGGTCGAGATCGCGGTCGCCGCGCAGGACAGGTTTGGCGTCGAGATCCCCGACGACCAGCTCAAGGACCTCACCACCGTGCAGGACGTGGTGAACTTCGTCGCCAAGAACACAGAGGGATAAATGAGCGACCGGAACCGAGCGAGCGTAGCGAGCGCCGCGGCGGTCGACGTCCCAGCGGGGCGTCGGTTCCCGCCGTGGCCCCGCGCCGACCGAGCGCAGCGAGGAGTTTGGCGCGGAAGGCAAACCCAGCGCAGCGAGGCCTTGGCGCGGAGGGAAAAATGACCCAACCAGAATCTGTCGTTGTAACTGGGCTCGGCGCGACCACCCCGCTCGGCGGGGATGTCGCGTCGACCTGGGCCGGGATGCTGGCCGGGCGCAGCGGCGTGCGGCGGATCGAGGAACCGTGGGTCGAATCGCTCCCGGTGAAGATCGCCGCCACCGCCGCCGCCGACCCGGTTGAGGTGGTGGGCCGGGTGCAGGCCCGGCGCATGGATCGCTGCGAACAGCTCGCCCTGGTCGCCGCGCGCGAGGCTTGGGCCGACGCCGGTTCTCCAGCCCTTGATCCCGAACGGCTGGGCGTCGCGGTTACCAGCGGCATCGGCGGTATCGGGTCCACCCTGGCCGCGTATGACACGCTCAGGGATAAGGGCTGGGCCCGGATCTCGCCGTTCACCGTGCCGATGCTGATGCCGAATGGGTCAGCCGGCTGGATCAGCATGGAGATCGGCGCCCGCGCGGGTGCGCACTCGCTGGTCAGCGCGTGCGCGTCCGGCGCGGAGGCCATTGGCTACGGCATCGACATGATCAGGTCCGGCCGGGCCGACGTGGTGCTGGCCGGTGGCACCGAGGCGGCGATCATGCCGCTGAACATCGGCGCGTTCGCGGTGATGCGGGCCATGTCCACCCGCAACGATGAGCCGGAGCGGGCGTCGCGCCCGTTCGACAAGGCCCGGGACGGCTTCGTGCTCGGTGAGGGCGCTGGCATGCTGGTCCTCGAGTCGCTGTCGCACGCGCGCCGGCGCGAGGCGCGGATCTACGCCGTGGCGGCGGGCGCCGGATACTCTTCTGACGCGTACCACATCGCGCACCCCGCACCGGACGGCGCGGGCGTGATGGCGGCCATCAGCCGGGCGCTGGCCGACGCCAGGGTTTCACCGGACGACGTCGTGTACGTGAACGCGCACGCCACCTCGACCCCGGAGGGCGACACGCTGGAGGCGCAGGCCCTGGCCAAGTCGATGGGCGCGGCGGTTGACGGAGTGGTGGTCTCGTCGACGAAGTCGATGACCGGCCACCTGCTCGGCGGCGCCGGCGCGATCGAGTCGGTCGCCACGATCATGGCGCTCAAGGACCGGGTCGCTCCGCCCACCATCAACCTGGACGACCTGGACGACGGCGTGCCGGTGGACGTCGCCACCGAATCGCGGCCGTTCCGTCCGCGCGGCAGCGCGCCGATGGCCGCGCTGAACAACGCGTTCGGTTTCGGCGGTCACAACGTGTCCCTGGTCTTCACGGCCATCTGAGCCTTTACGGCCATCTGAGCCTTTACGGCCATCTGAGCCATCACGGCCATCTGAGGAGGCCCTCGCATGACTGCCCAGCCGTCAATCGCCCCACCGCCTTCGCTGTCGCGTGACCCGCGGGAGCGGCTGGCGGCGCTGTTCGACCCCGGCACGCTGCAGTTGCTCCCGATGTCGGCCGACGATGGCCCGCGGAGCGGGGCGCTGGCCGGCACGGGCCTCATCCAGGGCAGCGGCGCGGTGGCGTTCGCCTCCGATCCGCGGGTGCAGGGTGGCGCGATGAGCGCCGCCGGCTGCGAGGCGATCACCGGTGCGTACCGTGAGGCGCTGGCCCGGGGCGTCCCGATCATCGGGCTGTGGCATTCCGGCGGTGCCCGGCTGGCGGAGGGTGTAGCAAGCCTGCACGCGGTGGGCACGGTCTTCGCGGCGATGACCGCCGCATCCGGGCGGGTGCCGCAGATCTCCGTGGTGCTGGGCGCGGCCGCCGGTGGTGCGGCGTACGGTCCGGCGCTGACCGATATCGTCATCCTTTCCCGCCACGGGCGTATCTTCGTTACCGGCCCGGACGTGGTCCGCTCGGTCACCGGCGAGGACGTTGACATGGAACGGCTGGGCGGACCGGAGCCGCACAGCCGCCGGTCCGGCGTGGTGCACCTGGTGACCGACAGCGACGCTGAGGCCATCGACCGGGCTCGCGAGCTGACCACCCTGCTCTGCGAGCAGGGCAAGATCACCGAAGATATTGCGGACGGGGATCTGTCCGGGATCCTGCCGGACTCGGCGCGCCGGGCGTATGACGTCCACGCGCTGACCGGCAGGCTCCTGGACAAACCAGGGATCGAACTGCATCCGAGGTGGGCGCCCAACGTGGTCACGATGCTCGGCCGCCTGGCCGGTCGTACCGTCGGCGTTGTGGCGAACAACCCGATGCGCCTCGGCGGCTGCCTGGACGCCGCGTCGGCAGAGAAGGCCGCCCGCTTCGTACGGTTCTGCGACGCGTTTGGCGTCCCCCTTGTGGTGATCGTGGACGTGCCCGGTTACCTGCCCGGTGTGGGGCAGGAGTGGGACGGCGTGGTTCGCCGGGGGGCCAAGCTGCTCCACGCCTTCGCCGAGGCGTCCGTGCCACGGGTCACGCTGGTGACCCGCAAGGCCATCGGCGGCGCCTACATCGCGATGAACTCCCGTTCGCTCGGCGCCACCCGGGTGCTGGCCTGGCCGAGCGCCGAGGTAGCCGTGATGGGCGCGGTGGCCGCGATCCGCATCCTGCACCGTCGTACGCTCGCGTCAGTGCCCGCGGACGAGTTGCGCGAGAAGGAAGCTGAACTGGCCGCGGAGCACGAGGCAACCGCCGGAGGCCTGCAGCGCGCCATCGAGATCGGCGTCATCGACGAGATCGTCTCCCCCGCCGATACCCGCCGCGCCATAGCCAAAGCGATCGCCGAGGCCCCCCAGCTAAAAGGCTCCCACGCCAACATCCCGCTGTAATTTCCGTTGGGGCCGCCCCCCACCCCACCCAGCCCCGCCATCTCACCAGCCCCGCCCACCCCACCTGCCCCACGCATCCAAGGTCCGCCCCGCCCGGCCCCGCCCCGCGCGGCCCCGCACCGCTACCGCTAGCGCCCGACATTTCACCATTCGGCCCGAATTGAGGCTCTCGCGATGTGGATCGCCGTGGAAACTAAGAGCCTCGTGGAAGCTTGGGCGCCGGTTTCCGGCGCCTCTTCCTCCACGAGGCTCCAATGTTCCACGCAGCCGGTACCACGCGCGGTCTGTAACACAACCACAGGTGCTGGTGTGACACGTGGGCTCCGCGGCGAGCGCCAGCGAGCTTCGCGTCGCCTGGCCGCGGGGGGCCTGAAAGGCCCTCCCGGCCAGGCGAAACTAACGGCGAGAAGCGGAGGAAGGCGGGGGGTCTGGGGGGTTGGTGTTTACCCCCCAGAGAAAATTTGCTGTCTACCCCCAGAAAATCACGGACCGACGGGCGGAAGGCTCTCGCCACCCGCGTTGCCGTCTTCACCGCCTGTAGAGTCACCCGTTGAGCCGCCCTCGGCGCTCGCGCCGTCGGCGGTGGATGCGTCAGCGCGGGTCTCGGCGAGCAGCTCCTCGAGCCGGCCGGCCCGGATGCGGCGGAACTTACGGTGGTCACGGGCGCGATCGAGGATGGCGACCTCAAGCTGACTGGCGGTCAGCTCGGCACGGTCACCATTGCCCTGCCCAGAGCCGGAGGCGGAAGCGGAAGATGACCCGGACGAACTCGGCGCGGGGGCGTTGAGCGCCGACAATGCGGCCAGCGCCGCGCCGAACGCCCGAGCGAGGGACATGCCATCGGAGTACCGGTCCTTGAGCACCGCCGAGACCTTGGCCGCGTCGCCGCCGAAGGCGACGTACCCGTGCTCGTCGGTGACCGAGCCGTCGAAGGTGATCCGGTAAATCTGATCGGTTTCCGCCTGGTCGCCCACCTCGGCTACCACCAGCTCGACTTCGAACGGCTTGGGCATCTCGACGAAGATCTGGCCGAGCTGCTGGGCGTAGAAGTTGGCGATGCCGCGCGCGGTGACGTCGTTGCGGTCGAACTGGTAGCCCATGATGTCGGCGTAGGTGACACCCGCCTTGCGCAGGTTCTCGTACTCGTTGTACCGCCCGACCGCCGCGAACGCGATCCTGTCGTAAAGCTCGCTGATCTTGTGCAGCGCGCTCGACGGGTTGGGCGCCACCATCAGGATCCCATCCGCGTACTGCAGCGCTACGCAACTCCGGCCACGGGATACGCCCTGCTGAGCGTAGTTGGCCTTGTCGCGCATCTGCTGTTCTGGCGACACATAGAACGGCATGGACACCGCGGTAGCTTCCTTCTCGTTGGTCGGAGGTGAGTGTAGAGGCGGCGGGATTTGCGTCAGTTGGATCGCAGCGGCGCGGTCGGGCCGTCTGGCGCGAGGGACCTGCTATCCACGACCTGCCGTGCGTACTCTTCGGCCTCCGTATCGGAAAGGCGCCGGAAACCGTCGGCGGTCACGGTGACGATAACTGGGTAGATGCGCCTGGGCAGGTCAGGGCCACCGGTCGCGGAGTCGTCGTCGGCGGCGTCGTACAGAGCCTGCACGCTTGCCAGGATGGCGTCGCGGATCGGCATGTTGTCGACATAGAGCTTCTTCAGCGCGCCCCTGGCGAATACGGACCCGGAGCCGATGGAGTAGAACCTATGCTCCTCGTAAGGTCCGCCTGCCACGTCGTAACTGAAGATCCGGCCCTGCCCGGTGTCCTCGTCATATCCCGCGAACAGCGGCACCACGGCCAGACCCTGCATCGCCCCCATCAGGTTTCCCCGGATCATGGTGGCGAGCCGGTTCGCCTTGCCCTCCAGGGATAGCGGCCGGCCCTCCATCTTCTCGTAGTGTTCGAGCTCGACCTGGAACAGCCGGACGAACTCGAGCCCCACGCTCGCCACGCCCGCGATCCCCACGGCCGAGTACTCGTCGCTGCGGAATACCTTTTCCACGTCGCGCTTGTGGATCATGCTGCCCGCGGTGGAGCGCCGGTCACCGGCCATGACCACGCCGTCGTCGGACACCGTGCCGACCAACGTAGTGGCATGCGGCAGGCTTTCCACGATGTCGCCGCCTCCGCCGCTCAGGCCGGGCACGCCGGGCAGCAATCCCGGGGAGTACTGCGCAAGGAAATCGGCGAACGATGGAGTCGTCCGCCCCATAAAGCCCGGTACACCCTGTGAGCCCACGCGCCCCTCCCATCGTCGGTCGATACTGAAAACCCTATAGCTACGTCGAAGCGGGACAGCACGTCAGGCTGTCCGCTCACGGCGAACCTCCAGCGCCCGGCCAGCCCTCGGTGGGCAGTCAGGCTACTGGCCGCCCTTCTGTACGTACGAGCGGACGAATTCCTCGGCGTTCTCCTCGAGCACCTCGTCGATCTCGTCGAGGATGGCGTCCACGTCGTCAGAGAGCTTCTCGTGCCGCTCCTTGGTTTCTTCGCTGGTGGCGGCCTGAGTGTCCTCAGTCTCCTCAGCGCGCCGCGTGGTCTGCCGCTGACCGCCGGTGTCCTTCGTTGCCATATCACTACCTCCGTATTTCCCAACGCTATCGTCACCCGGGACAGTCCCGCGCAATCCTGCCTGCCGAAATCGGTACGAACTCGCGACAACGCGCCGGTTGATGCCGAAGCGTACCGAAACGCATCCCCCGAGTGAACAGAGTGACGTAAGCGTATCGCCGCGCCTCCCGGGACAACATCTGCCGCGCTCACCGCTCGACCACCCTTCTACCCGCGCCCGAGCTTCCCACCTGCCGGTATCCGGATGATCGCAGACCGTTACTCTCGACCGCCCGGATAAGAGTCGTCGCGAATGTCCGGTTCGACGACAAGTACCGCCGCGCCCTCGGCTGGCCTTGCCGGACAGATGGTCGCTTTCACGTCTGGTTTGCCTGATATGGGCGACCAACTCGCCGGAAGGCGGTTCTAGTCGCCGCAAGCAACGGCGCAAATGGCGAAATATCCGGCGCGGGCCGACGCGGCCGGCGCGGGCCGACACGGGAGGCGCGGGCGGACGCGGCTACGTTCGGGGTGAAAGTTACTCCTGGCCGGTCAGCGCCGCTACGAGTTCGGCGGCGCTGCGGCAGCGGTCCAGAAGCTCGCCCACGTGCGCACGGGTGCCGCGAAGCGGTTCCAGGGTCGGAACCCGCTGCAACGACTCCCGGCCAGGGATGTCGAAGATTACCGAGTCCCACGAAGCCGCGGCGACCGAGTCCGGGTACTGCCGCAGGCAGCGGCCGCGGAAGAATGCCCTGGTGTCCTCGGGCGGGTTCTCAACGGCCGCCAGGACGGTCGCGTCGTCGGTGAGCCGCATCATCCGGCCCCGGGCCACCAGCCGGTTGTACAGGCCGCGCTCCAGCCGCACGTCGGAATACTGGAGGTCGAACAGCTGCAGCTTCGGATGATCCCAGGACAGCCCGTCGCGGGTCCGGTACCCCTCCAGCAGCTCGAGCTTGGCCACCCAGTCCAGCTCGCGCGAAAGCTGCATGGCGTCGTCAGCCAGCCTGGCGAGCACCGATTCCCAGCGGTCGAGCACGTCGGCGGTGATCGGGTCCACATCGGTCCCGTACCGGTCCTCCACGTACTTGCGAGCCAGTTCGAGGTACTCGCACTGGAGCTGGACAGCGGTCATCTTCCGGCCATCGCGCAGCGTCAGTATGCGCCGCAGCGACGGGTCGTGCGACACCGCCCGCAGCTCGGCCACCGGGGCCTCCACCGACAGATCGACCCCGAAGAACTTGTCCTCGATCATCGCGAGTACCAGCGCGGTCGTGCCCAGCTTGAGGTAGGTGCTGATCTCGCTCATATTCGCGTCGCCGATGATCACATGCAGCCGCCGGTACTTCTCCGGATCGGCGTGCGGCTCGTCGCGCGTGTTGATGATCGGCCGCTTGAGCGTCGTCTCTAGCCCGACCTCGACCTCGAAGAAGTCGGCCCGCTGGCTGATCTGGAAGCCGGCTCCGCGCCCGTCGGCGCCGATGCCGACACGGCCCGCACCGCACACCACCTGCCGCGACACGAAGAACGGGGTCAGGTATCGGACGATGTCGGCGAACGGGGTCGCCCGGCGCATCAGGTAATTCTCGTGGCAGCCGTACGAGGCGCCCTTGTTATCGGTGTTGTTCTTGTAGAGCTGGATCGGGGCGGTGCCCGGCACGGTGGCGGCCTTGGCAGCGGCCTCAGCCATGATCCGCTCGCCGGCTTTGTCCCAGATGACCACCGACAACGGGTTGGTGCACTCCGGCGCGGAGTACTCCGGGTGGGCGTGGTCGACGTATAGCCGGCCGCCGTTGGTGAGGATCACGTTGGCCAGGCCGAGATCCTCGTCGGTCAACTGGGAGGCGTCAGCCGCTTCGCGAGCCAGGTCGAAACCGCGCGCGTCGCGGAGCGGGTTCTCCTCCTCGAAATCCCAGCGGGCGCGCCGGGCCCGTGCCGCCGTCGCGGCCTGGTAGGCGTTGACGATCTGGGACGACGTCACCATCGCGTTGGCACCTGGCTGGCCGGGAACGGAAATGCCGTACTCGGTCTCGGTACCCATCACGCGAAGAACACTCATGTGAAGCAAGCCTAATCGGGCGGAGGACGGAAGGGGACAGGGAGACACGCCAAACACGTCAAACATGTCAGACACCCGAGCAAGCTCCGCCGCCGGATCGGACTGCGCGACGGCGGAGGGTTCCAGCGCGGACAGCATCAGAAAACCGGAAGCATCAGGAAACCGAAGGCATCACAGATACTGCCCGGTGTTGGCCACCGTGTCGATGGACCGGCCGGCTTCGGTTCCGCTCTTGCCGGAGATCAGCGTGCGGATGTAGACGATGCGCTCGCCCTTCTTACCGGAGATGCGCGCCCAGTCGTCCGGGTTGGTGGTGTTCGGCAGGTCTTCGTTCTCGCTGAACTCGTCGACGCACGCGGCCAGCAGATGAGCGACCCGCAGACCCTTCTGCTGGGTCTCCAGGAATTCCTTGATCGCCATCTTCTTGGCTCGTGCCACGATGTTCTCGATCATCGCGCCGGAGTTGAAGTCCTTGAAGTACAGCACCTCTTTGTCACCGTTGGCGTAGGTGACCTCGAGGAACTTGTTCTCCTCGGTCTCGGTGTACATCCGCTCGACGGTTCGCTGGATCATCGCGTTCACGGTGGTGTCCGCCGACCCGCCGTGCTCGGCCATGTCGTCGGGGTGCAGCGGAAGTTCCTTCACCACGTACTTGGAGAAGATGTCCCTGGCCGCCTCGGCGTCCGGCCGCTCGATCTTGATCTTGACGTCCAGCCGCCCGGGCCGCAGGATCGCCGGGTCGATCATGTCCTCGCGGTTGGAGGCGCCGATCACGATGACGTTCTCCAGCCCCTCGACGCCGTCGATCTCGGACAGGAGCTGCGGCACGATCGTGTTCTCCACGTCGGAGGAGACACCGGAGCCACGGGTACGGAAGATGGAATCCATCTCGTCGAAGAACACGATCACCGGCATGCCCTCGGACGCCTTTTCCCGAGCGCGCTGGAAGACCAGCCGGATGTGCCGCTCGGTTTCGCCGACGTACTTGTTCAGCAGTTCGGGGCCCTTGATGTTGAGGAAGAAGCTCTTCCCGACCGGGGCGTCACCGTCGCTCGCGGTCATTTTCGCCACCTGCTTGGCCAGCGAGTTGGCCACCGCCTTGGCGATGAGCGTCTTGCCGCAGCCGGGCGGCCCGTACAGCAGCACACCCTTCGGCGGCTTCAGCTGGTGCTCCTTGAACAGGCCGGCGTGCAGGTACGGCAGCTCGATGGCATCCCTGATCTGCTCGATCTGCGCGGCCAGTCCCCCGATGTCGGAGTAGGAGATGTCTGGCACTTCTTCGAGGATGAGCTCCTCGACCTCGGCCTTGGGGATCCGCTCGTACGCATAACCCGAACGCGGCTCGAGCAGCAGCGAGTCGCCCGCGCGCAGGGTCTCGTGCAGCAGCGGCTCGGCCAGCCGCACCACGCGCTCCTCGTCGGCGTGGGAGATCACCAGCGCGCGCTCGTTGTCGGCGAGCAGTTCCTTCAGCATCACGATCTCGCCAGCGATCTCGTATCCCTGCGCGAGCACGACGTTCAGCGCCTCGTTGAGGAGCACTTCCTGGCCAGGCTTCAGCTCCTCGAGCTCGACGTTCGGCGAAACGTTCACCCGCATCTTGCGGCCGCCGGTGAACACGTCCGCCGTGCCGTCCTCGTTGGACGACAGGAAAACGCCGAACCCGGATGGCGGCTGCGCCAGCCGGTCCACTTCTTCCTTCAGGGCGACGATCTGATCGCGTGCCTCGCGCAGCGTCGCGGCCAGCCGCTCGTTCTGCGCGGTGATCCCAGCCAGGCTGGCTTCGGTCTCGTGCAGCCGGTCCTCGAGCATCCGCACCTGCCGCGGCGAGTCTGACAGCCGGCGACGCAGTACAGCGATCTCCTCGTCAAGGAAGGAGATCTGCGCGGTAAGGCCCCTGACCTCATCCTCGTGCCGTGAGGAGCGTCCGCTCTCTTCCTTGTTGGCCACGGCCCTCACCTCCGTCCTCGGTCCGCTAACTAGACATTACCTATACAACGGCCTTCCCTAACCTGCCGAGGCCGTTTCCCTTCAAGATGCGCCACAGACCGTTATGAGTAACCGGGCTGGCCCGCGACACGGCTTCCCGGCGCCCGCGGCTCACTGTTCCTCGCTCTTCGCCGGGCGCCTGCGGCGGGGCGGCGGTACGACGCCCGGCGCCAGGCGGCGCGCGGTCACCAGAAAGCCGGTATGGCCCACCATGCGGTGCTCAGGACGTACCGCGAGGCCTTCGACATGCCAGCCGCGCACCAGCGATTCCCAGGCCGCGGGCTCGTCGAACGAGCCATGCGCGCGGAACGCCTCGACGGTGCGGGACAGCTGAGTGGTGGTCGCGACGTAACAGCAGGCCAGCCCGCCCGGCACCAGCGCCGTAGCGGCCGTATCGGCGTGGTCCCAGGGGGCGAGCATGTCCAGGATCACGCGATCGAACTCCGCGGCGCCCGGGTCCAGATCGCCCACCACCAGCTTCCACACGCCCGGTTCAGCGCCGAAGAACTCCATTACATTCCGCCGCGCCACCTCAGCGAAATCCGGGCGTCGCTCGTACGACACCACCGAGCCCTCCGGCCCCACGGCGCGCAGCAGCCAGCAACTCAGCGCGCCGGAACCCGCTCCCGCTTCGAGCACGCGCGCGCCGGGGAACACGTCGGCCATGGCGACGATCTGCGCCGCGTCCTTCGGATAGACGACGGCGGCGCCCCGTTTCATTGACAGTGTGTAGTCGGAAAGTAGCGGACGGAACACAACATACGGCGTGCCGCCGGCTGATCGCACCACGTTTCCGTCCGGGCCGCCGATGATGTCGTCGTGGTTCAGCGAGCCGCGGTGCGTGTGGAACATCCCGCCCGCGCGCAGCGTGATCAGATGCCGCCTGCCCTTGGGGTCGGTCAGCTGCACGAGATCGCCGGCCCCGAGCAGCCTCGCCGTACCCATCGCTTCGCTCACGGCTCAGACCCTAGCGAACGCCGTGTCCACGTCGCGGGCCGCCAGCACGCCGTAGACCTGCCCGGACGGCTCGACCAGCAGGTACTCGGTGGCGGGCGCGCGGGCGATCGCGTTCAGCAGCGCCATGCCGGACAGGTCGGCGGGCAGCACCAGGTTCGGCTCGAGCGTCCGCGCCAGCGAGCCGGAGTCGATCCACGGCCGCCGCTGCGGCGGGGTCGCCATCACCGCGGTCTCGTTGACGATCGCGATCGGCTTGTCCTCGTGATCGACGACCACGACCGCGCGGGCCTGGCTCTCCTCGGCCCGCCGGATCGCCTCGGCCAGCGGGGTGCCGGCCGAGACCGAGATGGCCTTGCGGGCCAGCCGCCGGGCCTGAAGCGATGGCAGGCGCTCACGGAACCGGGTGGCCCGGATCGCCTGGGTGGCGCCGGTCCACATGAACGCCGCGATCAGCACCAGCCACAGCGAGCTCACCATGTTCCCGCCGGTGTGGTTGGCGAACCCGGCCGCGAGCGGCACCACGATCAGCGCGACCGCGATGACCCGGCCGGTCCAGGCGGCGGCCACCGTCGAGGTCGCCTGCTTGCCGGTGACCTTCCAGATCACCGCGCGCATCATCACGCCGCCGTCCAGCGGCAGCCCTGGCAGCAGGTTGAACAGGCCTACGATCAGGTTCGCCCACCAGAGCTGGCTGACCACCGTGCCCGCCACGGTACTGGGGTCGACCAGCTTCGTCAGCCCGTAGCCGAGGCCCGCCAGGGCCAGCGACATTCCCGGACCCGCGGCGGACACCACGAACTCGCGTCCCGGCGTCTGCCGCTCGCCGATCTCGGAGATCCCGGCCAGCGGGTAGAGGACGATGCGGCGGACCGGGAGACCGTAGCCCCGCGCGACCACCGAGTGGCTCAGCTCATGCACCAGGACGGATACGTACAGCAGCACGACGAAGGCGGCCGCCACCAGGTACCGGGTGCTCCCGTGCAGGGTCGAGGCCAGGTCGCGCGCGTAGACGAAGATGAACACGCCTGCGATGACGAACCAGTACGGCGAGATGATGACCGGGATGCCGAAGGGCCGCCCGATCACCAGCCCAGGCTCGGACCGCCGGGGCGGCGGCCCGGTTTGCGTGTCCGGCCGCGGCTCTGGCTGCGTCTGGAGCCCGTCAGGCTCGCCCGGCGGCGTGCTTGCCACATACCGATGCTACGTGCCGCTGGACAGGTTCTGGCCAATGGCACGCTCCAGGGTTCCCTGCAAATGTCGGTGGCGTGCTCTACGGTGCTGATGTGGAGGAAACCCTAGCGATCGTCGAGCCGGCCGAGATTGAGGTTCGAGTCCCGTCCCTGTCACCCTCCCGTGCCGCTGACTTCATGACATGTCCCCTCCTGTACCGGTTCCGGGTAATCGACAAGCTGCCCGAGCCGCCTACCGAGGCGACCGCGCGCGGCACCCTGGTGCACGCCGCCCTGGAGCGGCTGTTCGACCTGCCCGCGGCTCAACGGACCCCGTTGGCCGCCAGGGAGCTGGTCGCTCCGGAGTGGGAGCGGCTGGCTGCTGCTGAGCCTGCCCTGGCCGAGCTTTTTAAAGACGACGACGAACGGGCGGACTGGCTTCGAACCGCGAACGCCGTTCTCGACAGTTACTTCACGTTGGAAGATCCGCGTCGTCTGGAACCCGCGGAACGCGAGTGCCTGGTGGAGGTCTCGCTGCCTTCGGGGCTCCGGCTCCGCGGTTATATCGACCGGCTGGACGTCGCGCCGGGCGGCGAGATCAGGATCGTGGACTACAAGACCGGCAAGGCGCCGCGTGAGGCCTATGAGGCCAGCGCGCTGTTCCAGATGAAGTTCTACGCGCTGGTGATCTGGAAGCTGCGCGGCGTGGTGCCCCGGATGCTACAGCTCATGTACCTGGCCGAGGGTCAGGTGCTGCGCTACTCCCCCGATGAGACGGACCTGCTCGCCACCGAGCGCAAGCTCGACGCGCTGTGGCTGGCCATATCGCGCGCCCGCGAGGCCGGCGACTGGCGTGCCCGGCCGTCGCGCCTGTGCGACTGGTGCAACCACAAGGCCTACTGCCCCGAGTTCGGCGGCACCCTGCCCCCCTTGCCGGCTCCCCCGCCCCCCGACCCGCCCCAATGATCACAGACCCAAGCCACCGTAGCCCCGCCCCCAAGCCACCGTAGCCCCGCCCCTCAAAGAACCCGTCCTCGCCCGCAAGCATCCGCGATACCCCATCCGCAACACCCCGCCCCGTTCCGGTCCGCGATGCTTCTTGCTGTTATCAGAGGGTGGAGACGGTCGTGCCGTCTTTGCTACTCTGCGATGCAGCCTGTCGAGCTACGCGTATCACTGCATAGCGGACACATGGGCCAGCCCTCCACGGAGGTTAAGAGCCCTCCGGAAGAAAGGGCGCCGGAAACCGGCACCCAACCTTCCACGAGGGCCCTTTCTTCCACGACGTCCAGCGCACTGCCATGCACATAACGGTCATAACCCGGCAAAACGATGACCGCACGACGCCGAAAACTCGGCTCACCTTGGAACGCTCACAACCGTGAGGCAACCGTCCCGCCGCGATGACCGGAAACACCGAGTTGAGCGCCGAACATACCGCATATGTCGGATATGTTCCGCCGAGGGGACGGTACGCGAGGTAGTTCGGGGGGCCGGGTCTCGCGCGGAGACACGATGCCGCGCGGAGACACCAAGCGGCGCGGGGACGCGAAGCGGCGCGGGGACCTGATGCTGCGCGGGGACGCGAAGCGGCGCGGGGACCTGATGCTGCGCGGGGACGCGAAGCGGCACGGGACCTGATGCGGCGCGGGGACGCGAAGCGGCACGGGGACGCGAAGCGGCACGGGACCTGATGCGGCACGGGGACGCGAAGCGGCACGGGGACGCGAAGCGGCACGGGACCTGATGCGGCACGGGGACGCGAAGCGGCGCGGGGACCGGGTCCGTGCCGGGACCTGATGTGGTGCTGGTGCGCGTGTGGTGCGATGCGGTGCGG
>Ga0213881_10000604_pt1 | contig 21557 bp, 25 predicted proteins | sample BarmaccoBMER_R08_FD_160104 | JGI IMG/M metagenome (GOLD analysis project Ga0213881, IMG submission 160104) | Barbacenia macrantha exposed rock microbial communities from rupestrian grasslands, the National Park of Serra do Cipo, Brazil - ER_R08 ... | reverse complement strand
TTCCTGCATAGAAGTTGCTGAAGGCTTTCTGAAGGTGTCGCAATCCTTGTTGTAGGGGAACACAACTGACTTCATTCAGGAATTGCAAGTCCTCTTGTTTCTTCCATTCAGTCAGAAGTGCCGAAGTATCGTTGTAACCGACTCGTTGACGCTCTACATACCAGGCTTCGGTTCTAATTGCCAAAGCGCGGTTGTAGACCAAGCGAGTGCAGCCCATCGTCCTTCTGAGCAAGTTTTCTTGCTCAGCAGTTGGGTAAATACGATACTTAAAGGCTTTTTGTGTCATGTCTCACATTGTAGCATCTATTTTGTGAGACACTACAATTCTAGTAAAGCCGTGCTAAGGCACGGGGTTTCAGACCCAAATTTTCGATGACTGACAAACTAGTTCGTTCGCTTTGGGATAGCGATCACATCTGTTGAGAAGAGCTGCTGTAGTTGACTAAAGACTACAGCAGAGCAGCTCGTGAAGTTTATTGAATCAGCCCTGAATGACCAGGAATATCACCCAAGGGTTCGCACCGTCCACCAAGGTATTTCGCTAGGAACTCCTCAGCGATCGCAAAAAAGTGCAACCGATTTTCGGGGCGGGCAAAGCCGTGTCCTTCGTCGGGATAGAGGGCGTACTTTACTGGCTTATTTGCTGCTTGCATCGCCGCTACAATCTGTTCGCTCTCTGCCTGCTTAACTCTTGGATCATTAGCTCCCTGCCCGATCAGCAGTGGTGATTGAATCTTATCAGCAAAGAACAGGGGTGATCGCGCTTTCAGAAAATCCTCTTCCTTCTCCAAATCACCCAAACGATGGGCAAACATGGCTTTCATTGGTGCCCAGTAAGGAGGGATACTTTGCATTAGGGTAATTAAATTGCTGGGACCAACAATATCCACACCAGCAGCAAAGACATCAGGTGTGAAAGTTAATCCTACCAAAGTGGCGTAACCACCGTAGGAGCCACCCATGATGGCAATCTTTTTCTGATCGGCTATCCCCTGTTGCACTAACCAGTTAACTGCATCAATTAGGTCATCATGCATCTTCGCTGCCCATTCCCGGTTGCCAGCATTGAGGAACGCTTTACCGTAGCCAGTGGAGCCTCGGAAGTTAACTTGCAAGACTGCGTAGCCCCGGTTTGCCAACCACTGCACAAGTGGGCTGTAGCCCCAGGAGTCCCGCGCCCAAGGACCACCGTGAACTAGGAGTACTGTTGGTAAATTTTTGGCGGTGATACCTACTGGCGTTGTGAGATAGCCATGAATCGTCAGTCCGTCCCGCGCCTGGTAGGAAACTGGTTGCATGGATGCCAGCGATAACCCTTCCAGCTTAGGTTGATTGCTGAACATCAAAGTGCTGGTCTTAAATTCTCTGTCATAAGCGTAGTAGTAAGCTGGTCCATCATCAGTCATGTACACGACAAGCCAATTCTGATCAGCGAGGTCGCGACTGGCAATGCTAAACTCTCCAGGGCGCACCTGAGCAATTGCCTCAAAATCTGCGGCAGTGCTCTGATCGAGTATCTGCCACTCCTGTTTATCCCTATAAAAGGAAATTGCCTGAATAACTCGTTTTGTGGGGTGGATGACAATCCCACCGACATCATACTGTTCGTCGGAAGCAATAACTGTTTCCTGGCGAGTAGCGATGTCCAGAGCGATCAGACGCTGAGCGTTGGCATCGTGAGATCCAGTGATATAAAGAGTTTTGCCATCTTCAGAGAAACTAACAGCACCGCCTTGATCGTCTGGTCCCCAATGGCGAAATAACTCCCAAGGCTGACCGTAGCTCATGCGAATTAAGAGCTCGGAACCACCATCGGGTGTAGCAGCGATCGCTGCCCGCACTTGGAACTGAGCATCAGCTGTCCAATCAACAACATTGCCAGGGTTTTCTGTGTCAAATTCAACCGCGCCATTTTTCAGATTGATCCGGTAGACATCAAACTTCTGCCGATCATTCAAATTCATTCCTACCAGTACCCAATCCGGGAAGTTGTGATCAAGTGCCACTGGCTGAGCTTTGACACCTTGGAATGGCGTCAGATCCCGAACAATATCAGAGTGGATATCAACTGAGTACAAGTGAAAGTTCTCATCACCGTCTGAGTCTTGTAGGTAAATGAGCTGCTCCGGGTTATATGTCCAGAAGAAGATGCGGATGCCCCGCTTTTTATCAGCTGTTAGTTGTCGGTCATCTTCTTGCCCCACTGTCCGCAGCCATACCTGTAAGACATTATTCTGGTCAGGAGCCAAGTACGCTAGGTACTTGCCATCAGGTGAAAGTCTTGGGCTGGTTCGCTCTGGGTTGCCAAAGAGAATATAGCGCGGAATCAGCGGTGGCAGCGTGGGTGTATGTTGCTCGACAGTAGTTGCAGACTGCATCTTTGTTTCCTATGCTTGACTTGCCTATTCCTACTGTGCGCATAGAAATAGTGAATTACCCAGTCTGGTTAACCGATCAGACCAAGACTACATGAGGTGTGTATCAAATTAGGTTGCGGTTAACGGCGGCATAACAATTCTTTTCTTTTGAAGAGGCTTTGTAAAATTCTGAAAAATTGTCGAACCTTTTCTAGCTCGTTATCCTTCAGACAGAGATGATTAATAATGAGGTAAACTCAAATGGCAACCAACACTTTTTTAGAAGAACGACTTGCAGCAGTAGAAGCAGCGATCGCCGAGTTGCAGAAGCAAATTGTGATTCCTCAGTCAACGAATTGGCTACAACAGATTACAGGATCTTTTAAAAATGAGCCTGCTTTTGAGGAGATCCTCGCTTACGGACGAGCAATTCGGCAAGGGGATGAGTCCCTCCTCGAAGCGCAAGACGAGCGATGAGATATTTGTTGGACACAGATCATTTGAGCATTCTACAGCGGCAAGCAGGGCAAGATTACACCAACCTTTCGACGCGCATGGCTGGCTACCCACTATCAGATTTTGCTGTATCGACTGTGACGTTTCATGAACAGATGCTTGGCAATCATGCTTAATATTAATCGCGCTCGTAACCTGGATGATGTAGTAAAAGGATATGAAATAATGGTGCGACTCATCAGCGATTTTAAAGTGTTGCCTCTCGTTTCATTCGATGCGGGTGCAGCAACGACCTTTGACCAATTACAGTCACAGCGGACACAACTGGCAAAGATGGATGCGCGGATCGCAGCGATTGCGCTGTTCCGTGAATTAATTTTGTTAACCCGTAATCATCGAGATTTTAGTAAAGTGTCAGGGTTACTGATTGAAGATTGGACAGTTTGAAGCATCAATAGGACTTCCCCCAGGTTACTAAGGAGATAGGATTTGATTTAAGGAAGAGCATGCCCGATCTAGATGAGACACTCCAAAGTGTTGCTCAACACTATAACCAGAATATTTTTGCATATGAGTCAGTTCGACAACAGTACAGCCCGGTTGAGTTTGCAATTACAGCTCGATGGTTAAACCGAGTCGTTCCAGAGCAGGCAACGGTTGTCGATATTGGTGTTGGTGGTGGTTACTATGCAAAGTTACTAGCTCAACGGGGTTGTTGGCTTTATCTAATTGATATTTCGCAGAAGTTGATAGAAGCTACCTACACCAAGCTCAAAGCTGCGAATCTTGATAAACAAGTACTCGAAGTGCAACAAGCATCAGCAACTCGGTTAGCGGGTTTGAAAACAGCCATTGTAGATGTGGTGTTGCTTTTAGGACCGCTCTACCATCTTTGTTCTTTGGAGGCAAGACAGAGCGCAGTGCGTGAAGCCTCACGTATCCTCAAACCTAACGGTATAGTATTTGCCGCTGGAATTAATCGACTTGCCTATTTTCGAGAGTTGTTTCGGTCTCAACCAGAGCTAGTTCTAACTCGTCAAGACTTTCATCAGCAGCTTTTGCATGATGGAAATGTCGATCCAGAGCATGTACCACCCCTCGGTTATGCTCATTTCACTACACAGCTTGAGTTTCGTCAGTTGCTAGAAACTGAGTTCGAGCAAATAGCTTTGATTGGTACGGAATCTTTCTCGGCTCCCTTTCCCACATTTATGGACGCGCTTCAGCCAGAACAGGTGGAAGCTTGGATTGATTTAGTAGAAGAAACGGGACAAACACCAGAGGGACTAGGAATGACAGATCACTTCCTTTTTATTGGTAAGAAAAGAGTTGAACGGCTTGCTCATCCACCTCAAAACTGAACGGTAGGTAATTAGGGCAGTGAGCCGTGTTATTTTAACCACCATTGGTTCTCTCGGTAATTTACAGAAATGCTAGGCTTCTAGGATGACGACCAGGAGAATCTTGTATGCCACCCACTGCTCAAGAGGTTTACAACGAAATCATTCAAGCTTTATCACCCACTGATACTAAGTCGTGCTATCTACTCGATACACATCCATTTGAGTTTTATAAAATACAGTCTCTCTTTCATATTTCATTCCTAACTTTTCAAGAACTCTGATTGATGCTGTATTCGCTCGTTCAACAACATTAAGCATGTAGGGGAGCCGAAATTGTATGAATCCGTACTGTAAAGCTGCAGCGGCAGCTTCAGTTGCCAATCCTTTACCCCAGACGCGTGGAGCTAAACGGTATCCAATCTCTTTCTCTTCTCGATTGTCAATTGTTTCCACCGCTATCCCACAGTAGCCAATCAACTCATCACTTTCCTTAAAAATCACAGCCCACTTACCAAATCCATACTTTGCATATGAACTAATAAAACTCTCGATTTTTTCCTGAGTTTGTGAAACTGACAACACACCCGTCGGAGAAAATTTCATGACTTGTGGATCAGCAAGTATCGGCGCAAGTTGTCGAAACTCTTCTCGTTGAAACTCTCTAAGAATGAGTCGTTGTGTCTCTAACTGCATACTGAGTTAAATACGTCAGAAGATCTCTACTCGGATGATTTAGACAATAGCTGGATATTAGTGAAGTTTATCTTTGTAGTCGTCTGTTTACCCGATTCAAAGTCATGAATTATCTGCCGAGTCAGCAGATAGTAACCTCCTATTTTCTTATAAGTATCTTCAGACTCCTCCTCTCCCAAAACTTGAGCTGTTTGAGGCTGGCGGAAAACCGTTCGATAGCGAGTTGCCAGATATCCTTCTGGAGTTACTAGAGAGTCTAGGAGGTTAACAGTAACAGCAGTCTGTCCCAAAGTGCGATTTACCTGAGTCAGCTGTTGGTGCAATACCTTGTAGTGAGAGTCTGTTGTATCTCCCTTCTCAAAAATCTCTACAGCACCAGTTTTATCAGTTGCTCCAAGTTGGTAAGTTTGACCCTTATGGGCAACTTCAAAGGGAACTCGCTGACGGTGGATGATTATCATACGCAGTTGAGAATCAACTGTCTGACGTGCATCTTCTTTGTTAATACCAGTGACTTCTACACTTAAGTCTGGATTAACGCGGATGTAGCCTTTATAGTCTTCCTTGCCTTGCTGGAGTTCTACCGCAGCTGTATAGCCCGGAAACTGTTTATTCCAGGTATAGCGATTTTCGTAGGCAGCGCGAAAGAGATCGCGTGCAGAATCGGTTAAAGTCTCAGTCGAGATAGCGTTGTTGATAGACTGAGCAACATTAGCTTGAGCTTGCGCTCTTGAGTCGCTAGAGGAAGCTCCAACGAAGCCCTGAGTATTCGCATGAGCTACATCTGAGAACGTTAATGAGCTGCTAGCGATAGCCAGAATTAGACCTATGCTCCAAGATAGAATTCGGTACTTTAGTTGTTCGTAAAGGTCAATCATGTCATTGAGATGTCTGTGAAATTATGATTACATCTTTAAATAACATCAAATGACTTCACTTCAAGGACAGGTCCAACCATAGCCAGCGTCATCACATCTTCTCGCACCTGTCCTTGAACTTTAACTTTTAGTCCCGGTTTGAGCAATTCTTTAGCAGTGCCTTGCTGGAGTTCGTAAGTTTCACCTGAGTCTGTTACTAATGTCCAAGTGCCAGAACCCATATCACTGCGTTGAATCGTACCTATAGCTGTGATGCTCATGCCGCCTCTCCTTGTACCGCCAACCGAGCTAAACCATAACATAGAAGGGCATTGGTAATGAGGAAGAGCCGAGCGATCGCACCCTGCCCCAGCAACCAAACATCAGGTGCTACAACTGAACTCACTAGTAAACAACTCGCTACACCCAGCGTCGAGCCGATAGCAAACCACTTCCAACTGGTATGTCCTAGCAGTAACGCGATTAACCCCAGGGGAATTAGTACGCTAGCAAACAGCGGATTCAGCACGCTACTGCCACCGATGGCATTACCGAGTTCTGGAATTGAACTACCCAAGACTCGAAAAGGCCATTGGGGCGAGTCAAATAGATAAAAGCCTCGCAGAAAAAACAACCCTGAACTGCCAGCAATTAGCCCACTAGACAAAGACCAACTCCAGCGGAATGGGAAGTAAACTCGCAGGAACCAGGCTAGGAGATAAGAACCTAGGACCATGGCAATCTTAGGTAACAGCATCACTGCACCCCCATCAATCCAGAAGCGGGGATTGAGATAGCCATTATCCCTTAACCACCGGAAGAAATCGCGGAAGGTGATTTGACCTTGCACCGCAAGTTTAACCGCTCCCGCTGCATCTAGATGTCCGGCTCCAAAGTGGTTTAGGGCATCATCTTGGATGACACGAGCTGACTGTTTTAGGACATTGAGAACTTCGTCTGGTTCTTTCACCCCCGCAGCTTGTACTAAAGCAGCAACGCCAGCAACATGGGGAGCTGCCATGCTAGTGCCAGAGAAAGCCGCAAACACCCCTTCACCTGTTTCGGGCTTAATGGTTTCTTGCAGAATCCCGCCTGCTGCACTACCACCAGGAGCCGAGATGTCTACCCCTGCACCGAAATTGGAGTAGGGGGCTTTTTCTCCAGCCGCATCTAGAGCAGAGACACCGATAACGTGAGGATAACGGGCTGGGTAAGAGGCAGAATTTTGGTTAGCATTCCCAGCAGCGGCAACAATGACCACTCCTTTCGCGTGGGCATAATCGATTGCTTCTTTAAGGATCTGGCTCTCACCGAAGCCACCTAGGCTCATATTAATTACGCTGGCACCACGATCGGCAGCAAACCGAACAGCTTCCGCAATATCAGCAACGGTGCCACCGCCAGCTGCACTTAGCACTTTCAAAGGCATGAGGCTGGCTTCGTAGGCAATACCAGCAACACCATAACCATTATTAGTTGACTGAGCAATCGTCCCGGCAACGTGAGTTCCGTGACCATTATCATCATCAGCCTCGACTCGGTTGTTGACAAAGTCATAGCCTTGAACAAATTTGGTGTCTTTTAAATCTGGGATGTGACTGATTCCAGTGTCAATCACCGCCACCGTCACACCACTGCCCTTGGTCTCATCCCACGCTGTTTCCACACCAAGTTTGTGCAGGTTCCACTGTCTACCGTAGTAGGGATCGTTAGGTCCTTTGAGGGTAGGACTTGCCTCAGCTGGGGGGAATGCTGTCGGGATAGTGTCGCCTGATGGCACTCGGTAGAGATAATTGGGCTCAATAAATTCTGTATCTTTAGCTAGTTGAGAGTGTTTCAGCTGGTTCAGTAACTGGCGATCACCCTTTAGGACATATACATGGTCAGAGGCTGAAAATTCGCTATTGTATTGAGGTTGGACGTTGTATTGTTGTGCAATCTTGCTGACTTCAGCCTGAATCTGGGCAGCTGGGACCTCTTCTCGAAAGTCCAGGACGATTGATTGAAACTCGCCCTGCTTTGCCAATCCAGAAAAGCTAAATAGAGCAATACCTAAGCCAATGACCAACAAGCACAACAACAACTTTTTCATATCCAACTACCATCGATCTTTGCTGGTTCGATCACCAAAATAACTCATTTGCCTACCAGTTGAGCTAAACCCATCGTTTTCGCTCTAAATATCTGGTGACTAAATGTTACTAACTTAGTGCCACTTGTTACAGAACTTTTGTCAAGGATACCTGTATTCTCTCTAGGCCAGAGTCCACAAACAATATATACTCTAGCCATTCAGCCGTCTGTCAGACTTACAATCATGCCTGGTGGTCCAATTATTCCTCAAGGCTCCCCTCCATCTCTAGCAACCTATTCTCCTGGAATGAAAGTAGGAGAAGTCCTATATGTTTCTATAACCCTGGCTTTAGATAAAGAGGGAAATCTTGTAGGGAAAGATGACGCAATAGCACAAACTCGGAAATTCTTTGGCTGGGTTTCCACAACTCAAGAATTTTTGGCAGCACTCACAGTTCTACCACTAGCTGACGTGCCGCAACCAGAGGTTGTTTAATAGATCAACACCGTCCAATAGCTATTTTTAGGTGCAAGAAATGTCAGGAAAGTTTAGTCGGCGTCAATTTCTTTCGTACAGCTCAGCAACTTTCTCTACCAGTCTACTGCTGCATGCTTGTGCGAGTAGTGGTAGTACGACAAACGCTGATTCAACCGCTTCCTCTGGCAGTGCAGCTTCCGATACCAATAAGGACTTCAAGGTAGCAATGGTTTTGCCAGGGATTATCACTGATAAAGCTTGGAACCAAGAGGGATACAGTGGGTTAGGAGTCATTAAAGAAAAACAAGGTTTGAAGACCGCCTATGTTGAGAAAGTCGGACAGGCAGATCAGGTGGAAGAACTATCGAACTTTGCTCGACGCGGCTACAACCTGATTTTTGCTCATGGAGGACAGTTTGATACCTCAATTCAACAGGTAGCTGCTCAGTTTCCCAAAACTTTTTTTGTTGGTGTTAATGGTGCCATCAAAGGTGAGAACATTGCCTCTTTGCTGATCAATAGCCAGCAAGCAGGTTACGTCAGCGGCGTGATTGCTGCCTCAATGACGAAATCTAACCAGGTTGCTTATCTTTGTGCCCAGCAGTTCCAAGCAACAGATGAAGAGAAGCAAGGCTTTGAGTCAGGTGCCAAGTCAGTTAAGCCTAATATTAAGGTGACTGCCAGCTATACCGGAGATTGGAACGATGCTGCTAAGGCAAAAGAAGCAGCGTTGGCATTGATTTCATCTGGCTCAGATGTCATATACCATTGGCTTGATAATGCCGGACCAGTTGTTTTACAAACTGCCAGTGATAAAGGTATCTATGCTATTGGCAACACAACCGACCAGCAAGCTATTGCACCAAAAGCAGTATTGACTAGTATGGTAAAACGGATCGATCTCGCGATCGCTTACCTAGCTGAACTAGCAACGAAGCAGCAACTCACAGGCAAAATCTACACCTTTGGTTGGGAGAAGCCTAATATTCTCTATTTAGGCAAATTTGGTGCTATGGTACCAAAAGCTGTCAAAGATAAAGCGATCGAGACTAAGGATGCGATCGCAAGTCACAAACTGACCATTGCATAAAAGAGGTGAGACTCCACCTCACCCAATTAAATGGCTTATTTACGTCTAGAAAACATTACTAAGCGCTTTGGTAACTTTGTTGCCAACAATGAAATCAATCTCCAAGTTGATGCTGGTAGCATTCATGCCTTGTTGGGAGAAAATGGAGCTGGTAAAACCACATTAATGAATATTTTATGTGGTTTTTACCGCCCCGACAGCGGTCAAATTTATTTGCAAGAACAACCAGTAGAAATTACCTCGCCTAGTGTAGCTATTAGTCATAAAATTGGGATGATTCATCAGCATTTTATGCTGATACCCAAGCTGACAGTTACAGAGAATATTATTTTAGGAACAACGTTGGAATGGCGGCTGAATTTAGCTAAGAAAGCAGCAGAAATCGCTAATATGTCTCAGGCATACAATCTAGAGATTGACCCTCTAGCTAGAGTAGAAAATTTGCCTATAGGTGCTCAGCAACGTGTGGAGATTCTCAAAGCTCTTTATCGTCAAGCTAGAGTATTGATTCTAGATGAACCTACAGCCGTATTAACACCTAAAGAAATTGAAGCTTTATTTAAAGTTCTCCGTCAACTTGCTGCATCAAGCTACACCATCATTTTTATCAGTCACAAGTTAGAGGAAGTCATGCAACTATGCAGTACAGTCACTGTATTGCGACGTGGTAAAGTTGTTGCTACAACAACAACTCAAGCATCTAGCCGCCAGGACTTAGCAAAACTTATGGTGGGGCGAGATGTGCTGTTTAAATTGGACAAACCAGCTCCTATCGTTGGTGAAGCTGTACTGGAGGTTCGAGCCATTCAGGTACTAGATGAACGTCAGTTGCCAGCTGTACAAGATGTCTCATTTGTGTTGCATTCAGGTGAAATTTTAGGCGTAGCTGGTGTTGATGGCAACGGACAGCGAGAATTGGCAGACGCAGTAACTGGCTTACGCCAAGTTAGTCGAGGACAAATTAAACTAGCCAGGGAAGATATTACCAGTTGGAAGGTACACAAGCGAGTCAAACGCTTTAGAGTCGGTTACATCCCAGAAGATCGCCAAAAAATGGGCTTGGTGATGAGTTTTAGTATTGCGAGAAATCTGATTCTCAAATTCTTTAAATACTTGCCCTTTTGCCGCAACTGGTTCTTGCAAAACTCTGCAATCTACAGCAACGCGGATGTCGCCATGCAAAAATTTGATATTCGGGCAGAGAAAAGTAGTATTCCAGTCAGTCAGCTGTCAGGTGGCAATCAGCAAAAAGTCGTATTGGCGCGAGAACTTTCTGGAGAACCGCTGCTGATTGTGGCGATGCAGCCTACCCGTGGCTTAGATGTTGGCGCGACACAATATGTGCAACAGTCTTTATTAGCAGAAAGGGAACGAGGTGCAGCTATCCTCTATATCTCCACTGAGCTAGAAGAAGTGATGGCGATGAGTGATCGCATTGCCGTTATGTATGAAGGTGAATTTGTAGATATCCTTGATGCTGCTACTGCCACTGTCGAACAGGTTGGTTATCTCATGACTGGCGGTAAAAGCTCAACTAACGTTCTCACTTGATGAAAACACTATTGCAACTACAAGCCAATGACCTAGAACATAACCAAAAATTCCACCTCGAAAGTAGGAGGTGTATGGGCTGATTTTACAGGTACCTTACTACAGGGTATCTAGCCGCAAAATTTGAGCACCAGCAAATAGCAAGCTCATAGACTTTAATAGCTACGTATGAAACGTCGTCTGATTTGGATAATGGCTGTAACTAGCGGCGCGGCGGCTGCTAACTTGTATTACAACCAACCGCTACTAGTGATCATTGCCCAGAACTTCCAGGTAAGTGCTCGGGAGGTGGGATTGATTCCCATGCTGACCCAAATTGGTTACGCGGTTGGAATGTTACTATTGGTTCCTCTAGGTGATTTATTAGAGCGGCGTCGATTAATTTTGACCATGTCAGGGGTGACAACCATCGCGCTCTTGGCGACGGCTATATCACCGAACCTCATCTGGCTATCAATTGCAAGTTTAATGACGGGAATTGCCACAATCTCAGCTCAGCTAATCATTCCTTTTGCAGCTCAACTGGTTAAGCCGCAAGAGCGAGGAAAAGTTGTTGGCATAATTATGGGTGGGCTGCTGATTGGGATTCTGTTAGCTCGAACGGTGAGTGGTTTTATGGGAGCAAGATTCGGCTGGCGGGCTGTGTACTGGTTAGCTAGTGGGATAACAATCGTTCTAGCCGTTGCCCTATCCCGAACGTTACCGAAAAGCAAACCTTCCTTAAGAGCTTCTTATACAGGTTTAATGGTGTCATTATTCACATTGCTAAGAGAGCAACCAGTGTTGCGAGAGGCATCGGCTTTGGGGGCGATGTGCTTTGGAGCCTTCAGTGCCTTCTGGAGTACTTTAGCTTTCTTACTAGCACAGCCTCCCTACCACTATGGCAGCGAAGTCACAGGTTTGTTTGGTTTAGTGGGTGTGGTCGGAGCCACAGCCGCTCCGGTTGTGGGTAGAATAGCAGACCGGAGAAGCCCAAGGCTAGCAGTAGGTCTAGCAATTGCTATCACGGCTGCTTCGTTTGTTGTATTCTGGTTGTTCGGGTACCAAATCTGGGGCTTAATTATTGGAGTCATCCTTTTAGATCTGGGTGTGCAAGCCAATCAAGTGTCTAACCAGGTGCGGATTTATCGCTTACCACCAGAAGCCCATAGTCGTCTGAACGCGCTCTATATTACGTTCTACTTTATTGGTGGTGCTTTAGGCTCTGTTCTTGGCACTTTAGGCTGGAGTCACTGGCACTGGAATGGCGTCTGTGGGACAGCAGGAGTCATGCTCTTGACAGCTTGTGTGGTTTATTTGAGAGGAGTCAAGTCTAAGGCTGAGACGTAAGCCAAGTTCTTCATTACGTCCCGCTTTGTGTCAGAAGTCAATTGAACTACGTCATTTTCTAGTATCAATCTATACCCATTGGGTTTCAAACGCATCTTCACCGTTGCCATAAATTAAGTCGCCATATTTCTGCCAGCGGGCAATTTCTGCTGGCGAAAGAGGGGATGCTTGCAAGAGCCAAAGGTTTTCCTGCAACTGCTGGAAATTCTGTGGAGCGGTGAGTGCTGTGCTTACTGCCGGATGGCTCAGAACGTAGCGATAACAGTCTGCCGCTGTTGGTGGGGCTTTTTGCCAATGAGGATGCCCCTTCAGCAGCGTCCCCCAGCGCGTGCAGGTAAATGCAACTACAGGAATGCCTGCTGTTTGAGCGCTAGGTAAAACGTTTTCCTCTGCTTTACGATGGGCCATGTTGTAGCGGTGCATCAATAACTCGCACTTGCCACGTTCAATCAAGTCTAAAGCAATCGGTCGATTATGAGTGGTGACTCCGACGTAGCGTAAAAGTCCTTTTTCTTGCCAAAGTTGCAATTGTTTTAGTGCTGCCTCGACTTGCTTCAGATCCTCAGTCGGATAGACGTATTCGACAAAGAAGATATCAATGACATCAATATTTAGACGCTGACGCACTTGCTCGAAGTCCTGGCGTAGAGAGTTGAGTTCTCGCTCTTGACTACCTGTTGTGACTAAAACTCGCTCGCGCTTTGTTACCAACAGGGATTTTAAACCAGCTAAAAAATTCTCATTCGCGAAATCGTAAAAGAAAAAGTAATTGATTCCTGCCTCAAATGTGGCAGCGATGCAAGTCGCATCCATACCTGCAGAAGCTGCCAAACCGAGAATGCTGGCTGTCTGTCCCTGTTGCGTGACTAGCTCCACGATTTCGCTCCCATGTCAGAGATTCATGCTGCGATCTCTACCCATACCACCCGTTCTATCACAGGCATACAGCTTACTAGAAATTCTAGCTGAAGCTTATTGAGGTAGAAAGTCGCGAGCCCACCCCTAAATTGACGAAGCATCATAGCGTTGCTCAAGGGAGGAAGCCTCCCTTGAGAACGTTGACTCGATTGCAAACTTGAAAAGTTAACGGCAAGAGCGAAAACTACATTAGATATTATGGAGGAGTTCAAAGAGGTAACGTAGCGATCTGGAGTCAGTGTATGCAAGCAATTCTGTTAAGCCGCGAAGAGGTCGCCCAACGCGCAAAGCAATTGTACACAAACAGCATTCGTCAAAAAGTGGAGACAGAAGAGAACATCGGCAAGATGGTTATCATCGACATCGAAACAGGTGATTATGAAGTTGATAAAACCGGGTTGAAAGCATCTCGTAGCCTTAAAAAGAAGCATCCAAATGGCCGACTCTTTGGTATTCGCATTGGTTATAACGTTGCTATTTCATTTGGTGGTGTCATAAAGCGTGTATACAAGTGATTTCTGGAATCGTGACTGATAGACATGCAACTGTCGCGCTGACATTCCTACTACCGAATGGTTCAAGCCTACCCATTGAGTTTGTCATAGATACAGGTTTTACAGGATCTCTTTGTCTGCCTCCAGAAGCAGTTTCATTGATGGGCTTGCCCTTCATGTACGAGCTTCCCGCAAATTTGGCAGACAGTAGTGAGGTATTGCTACCAGTTCACGAGGCAATCGTCCTTTGGGATGGTAATGAGGATGAGTGGGACGATTTTGAGAGCCGACATGCACGAAAGCACTACCTTGCTGCCTCTACACAACTCAGACAAAGAGGCTTTTGAGCGAACCTGTAGTTGGTAAGGAGGTTATTTAAAGTGGGGACGTGAAACATATGAGAACTAACCGAATTCAACCTACCCTCCTGTCATTTCTATCTCCCGGACTTGCGATCACTGCTGCTTTGATTGTTGGTGCTGGCTTAATCGTCTTAGCAGGAAAAAACCCTGTTGCCGCTTATAGTGCTTTGTTCCAGGAATCGCTTGGCGACTATTACGGCTTTAGCGACACTCTAACCAAAACGACTCCGTTACTGCTGACAAGTTTAGGTGTGTTGGTTGCTCTGAAGGCGGGGCAGTTTAATATCGGAGGCGAAGGTCAAATCTATATGGGAGGCTTGGGTAGCGCCTTAGTTGGACTGTACGTCAAAGGCTTACCCTTACTCATTCATCTACCACTAGGGCTACTAGCAGGATTTCTTTTCGGAGCTGTTTGGGGGTTGATCCCTGGCTACCTCAAAGCAGTGCGGGGCATCAATGAAGTGATCTCCACTTTACTGCTGAACTACGTAGCTCAGAATTTTATCAGTTACCTAGTTAATGGACCAATGATGGAACCAGGTGCGCCGAGTCCATTTTCACCCATGCTGGCTAAGACCGCCCAGTTGCCAACAATCTTGCCGCAGACTCAAACTCATGCGGGACTGCTGATCGCTTTAGCAGCAGCTGGGATCTTGTGGGTACTGTTTTGGCGATCGCCCCTGGGTTATCAGATTGAAATCGTGGGGCAGAATCCGATTGCTGCACGTTATGCTGGTCTTTCCGTAGAACGTACTATCATGCTCGTGATGTCACTGGCTGGAGGATTAGCAGGGTTAGCTGGTGCTTCAGAAGTGATGGGGTTGAAATATCGGTTGTTTGAGAATTTCTCTGGCGGTTATGGGTTTGATGCGATCGCCATTGCCTTCCTCAGTCGCGGTAGTGTTCCTGGTGTTGTCTTCACCTCTCTCTTTTTCGGTGCCTTGCGGAGTGGTGCCAATACTATGCAGCGCAATGCAGATGTCCCCTTAACTATTGTCTATGCCATTCAAGGACTCACTGTACTATTTATTGCAATTAGTCTCGCCTTTGAATACAAGGCTAAGAAAGCAACGGACCTATCTACTTCCTCTTCATGACAATTAACAACCTCAGCTTTTTCTCAGATTACCTTGTTTCCAGTCTTAGTCTGTCTGTCCCCCTAGCCTTTGCCGCTATAGGTGGACTTTGGTCAGAACGTTCTGGCGTCCTAAATATTGCGCTAGAAGGCATGATTTTAACTGGGGCATTTGTTAGTGCGGCTGGAGTTTTTTTGAGTGGTAACGTTTTACTGGGAATTGCGGCTGCCTTAATTGCTGGAGGATTAGTTGGGCTACTCCATGCATTTCTCTGTGTAACTTTGCGGGTCGATCAGTTGGTGTCAGGCTTAGCAATCAACCTCACAGCCGCAGGGTTAACTGCTTTCTGGGCAAGGGTTGTGTTTGCGACTGAAAACGCGCAGCTTCCTGGATTTACCAACGTCGGTATTCCAATGTTGAAAAACATACCTCTTCTTGGTCCCCTACTCTTTAATCAAGACCCAATGGTCTATTTCCTATTTCTCTTAATCCCCTTGAGTACTTATCTAATATTTCACAGCAGCCTTGGTTTATCACTGCGGGCGGTAGGTGAATATCCCAGAGCAGCCGATACAGCTGGAGTATCAGTGATCTTATTCCGTTACGCCAGCGTTATCCTCAGTGGCTGTCTTGCAGCACTTGGTGGAACTTACCTAACTTTAGTACACATTAGATTCTTCACTGAAGGTATGAGCGCTGGTAAAGGCTTCATCGCCCTAGCTGCTCTCATCTTCGGCAAATGGCATCCTGTATGGACATTCTTAGCTTGCTTGCTATTTGGTGCTACAGAAGCTCTACAGCTAAGGATTCAAGCGTTTAATCTCCACATTCCCTATCAGTTACTGACAATGCTGCCTTATCTAGTTGCCCTATTTGCCATGGTAGGAATAGCAGGTAAGTCTACACCGCCAGCCGCTCTTGGTATTCCCTATGTCAAAGAAAGCCGCGCTCAATGAGTTTATATATTTTGCAAAAGCAGTGTATATGTAAAGCAAGGTAAGATTTATCAGGATTAATAGTTATCATCCAATCTTGTAGATTTCTCTAGGCGGGTAGTCATCTGCTCACGAGCTATTCGAACCGCACTATGCAGTTTAGCTTCCAGAACTGGTTGAGGAGGCAATTCAATCAAGTACTCTGCAACACGAATCTCCCCTTGCTCCATTTGTAACAGTTCAACCTGTTCTTGATCATTCTCGCTACATAGGATAAGACCAATCGGTGATTCTTCCCAAGTCTTTCTCTCGTACTTGTCCAACCATCTTAGGTAAAGCTCCATCTGTCCTTTGTGAAGCATTGAGTGAACTTGGGGGAAATCGTGCATGATTTTTCAGAAATGGTACAACAGCAAAACCAGAAATTCCTTACACGGTTAATCTGATGAATAACAACCCCGACTTTCCTGCTGTTCAGTTTAGAGTAGCTCGACCGACTGACCAACTAGCAAAAGTAATTGAGTTTTACGAGCAGGGTTTGGGCTTGCCAAGATTATACTCGTTCAAAAATCATGATGGATACGATGGCGTGATGCTGGGGCTACCCAATAGTCAATATCATCTTGAATTCACGAGCCATCGCAATGGCAGTCCATGTCGCGCTCCCACGAAAGACAACCTACTCGTGCTGTACATCCCAGATCCGGAGAAGATTATCGAAATTCAAAATCGCTTGGCAGAACTGGGATACCTCGAAGTCGAGCCAGAAAACCGATATTGGAAAGGGAAAAGCATCACGATTGCAGATCCAGATGGCTGGCGAATTGTGCTTTTCAATGGACAGTTAACACTTTAAGTTAATTTCCTCAACAGGTTAGGCTAGAATCTCGCGTTCTGTGTTTAGAGATAGATTTTTAGTACTAGAGCGCCCGTCCGCTCCAACAATTCTCCCTGGTACAATTCATACTTTTCGCACACCAGCCAAAATCAACGCGATTGCTTCTTGAGAGTGTTGTTCTAACATAGCTTTACTTAGAAGCCGTTTGCCTTGAGGATAATGCTTAATATTTCCCATGCCAATGAAGTAAAACAAGCAAGTTCCCATGATGTTAATGGCTGATTGGAAGGGATCGAGTTGGCGAAATGCACCTGTAGCTGTCCCTCGTTCTAATATTTCAACCAAGGTCCGATCAATACTCAGAGAACTACTGCGTTTGTAATATTGCCCTTGGTTTTGCACTGCTTCGTGAAACATAATCATTGGTAACTTAGGATTGTGAGATACACAATTGAGCAAGGCTGTGAGAAATTTCTCCAAGGCGGCTTCAGGAGAAAGATGAGCCAGATCTAATTGAAGAGTAGTTTGCAAAAGGTTTGAGTGAGAGCGCTCCAACACTGCCTGATACAAGCCTTCCTTGTCCTTGAAGTAGTAATAAATCATCGACTTTGCCACACCCGTCTTAGCGGCAATTGCTTCTGTTCTAGCAGCGGTTAGACCATGCTGAGCAAACTCCTCTTGGGCTGCTGCCAAAATCAAGGCTTGAGTCGCCTCAGCATCTCTAACCTGCTTGACATTCAATGACTTTTCAGCTTTTGCTCGACGTGCCACGGTTTTTCTCGTTTGTCAACAGACTCGTCAGTCAGTATAGCTTGCTTAACCTAAGTTGTTTTCCATCATCAGCATTCTGCAATATTCTCACTCCCGCTTATCGACCGTCAAGTCAGTTGACAATCAAGCCAATTATCTGTTTTGATAAATAGCAATCAACTGACAAGTCTGTCGATTACTGCCGAGGAGACGACGTCAAGATGCAAACAGTTAAGAAGATCATTATTGTTGGTGGCGGAATTGGTGGTGCGGCAAGCGCACTTGCTCTCCATCAGGCTGGTTTTGAGCCAGTTGTCTATGAGCGAGCTCCACACTTACGGGAGGTAGGGGCTGGTATTGCACTTTGGGCAAATGCCACACACATCCTGAAGAATTTAGGTGTGTTGTCGGACGCGCTCGAAGTTGGCTGTCTCACGACAAACTACCAATTCAATTCGCAAAGCGGTAGGGAGTTGGTTAATATACCCGTTGATGGCTTTGAGTTGCCTGTGATTGGCATCCATCGGGCTGAATTACATCAGCTATTGTGGCGTAATGTCGAGCGGGAAAAATTTGTTTTAGGGCAAACCTTTAAGCGATTTGAGCAGGAAGGAAAGACGGTTTGGGCTCACTTCACTTCTGGGTTAACTATCAAGGGGGATGCTTTGATTGGGGCTGATGGTCTGCGCTCACGGGTACGAACTGTCCTCAAGGGTGATCAACCGCCCGTTTATCGCAACTTTAAGACTTGGCGTGGTTTAACGGATTACGTTCCCAGCCGATATCGCCCCGGTTACATTCAGGAGTTTTTAGGGCGTGGCAAAGGCTTCGGCTTCATGAAGCTGGGCAAGGGGCAGATGTATTGGTACGCAGCAGCAACTGCACCAGAAGCACATCCAGATGCCCCGGTTGGTCGCAAAAAAGAGCTTGAAACTATGTTTCAAGACTGGTTTACGTCGGTTCTGGAGTTGATTACAGCAACGGATGAAACCAATATTCTGACAACAGATTTATATGATCGTGTCCCAAGTAGACCTTGGAGTCAGCAGAATATCACGCTGCTGGGTGATGCGGCACATCCAATGCTGCCAACTCTGGGACAAGGTGCATGTACAGCATTAGAGGATGCCTTTGTTGTCGCTCAGTGTCTCAAAGAGCAAGCAGACCCAAAAGCCGCTTTCCAACAGTACGAGTCTCTACGCTTTTCTCGCACAAAATTAATTGTTGAGCAGTCCTTGCAGTCAGGAAAAATGGGTGACTTGCATCATCCTTTTAGCGTGGCACTAAGAAACACATTGCTCAAGCTTATGGGCTCAACCATCAGCAACAGCTTCAAGTCACTTCAGGCTTACAGAGCCTAACTACAAACAGATGGTCATAAGAGTGTTTTCCCCTGCTGACAACTGGTAATGGCAGAACTACGTCTTGGTTTTGACGTTCAATTTTTCAGGTGCAAAATATAAGCTTATCTAGTTGCCCTATTCGCCATGGTAGGAATAGCAGGTAAGTCTACACCAAGCTGCTCTTGGCATTCCATACGTTAAAGAAAGCCGCGCTCAATGAGTATGGGTCTATACTTTAACAACTTTGTTAAGTCTGTTTACCCAGCAAAAAAGGATTTATCCCTTCCTCTGCCAATACCATCCAAGCAGTAGCGCCAACATGATGCGACGATAATAGGTCCATGGATTGGTTGTGTTGCAAAAAACAGGAGAGGTGATAAGCGAAAGAATTCGTGTCGCTGTCTGATCTAGTCAGGCATTTCCTCAAGGCTGCGCGGTTCAACCTTCGGCTGCTGATTCATCTCATGACGGTAACGGCTGGAGGCTTCGTACACCTGCATCCGCACTCGCTGAATTGACCCAAGCGGTCGATGCTCTGCAATACAGTGCCAAGCGTTGAACGATAGCACTTCATCCACATAAACGCGACGTGCTGGACTATATGCCTCCTGCACTGGAATCGTTATCTTTGCGATCGCCTGATATGGACTGTCCTGCTCTGACCACTGAATGGATGCATCCTCAATCGGCATCGTCTCCAAATTCCTGCAAAGTTGGGCACGCAGTTCATATTCGGCAGCCTGCTGACGGAAGAACTCGACAATCAGATTGCGCAGAACAGAAGGATCGTGGGTTTCAATCGTTTGACCAATCAGCGGTTGAAGACTAGCTGATATGGGAACCGCGTTGAGTTTGGCAATGTAGTCTCCATAGCGCAGGGCAGCAGTTGTGTAGTAAGTTTCTCCCAAAATGTGTGTTTCTGGTAAAGTGATACCCAACGCGGTCGGGTAAAGGTCTATCCCCATCTTCTCAGTAACCGCATTCACGGTGCGTAGAGCAGTCGTCAGAAATTGTTGCGCCTCTTCGGGGGCGCTAACAACAACCTTTTCTTGGAGCAACTGCTCGTTGAGGTAACGAGCGACATTTCCTGCGGGAAAAACCGGACTATTGATCATCAAAAAATCTTGTGTCAGTGCGTCTGGTTGGGCGCTAAACAGCTTAGGACCTTCTACTCCAATGACCTTAATTGCCATGCCACGAAATGAGGACATGCCATCAGGCATGATGTCACCGGGAGTGGACGAGAAGCGAATCATCACAGGATAAGTTTTGGGTTCACGGAATAGCCCTTGCGCAAGCGGTGTAGGCAGGTTGTCGTAAATTTTCAGTTCCCCCTTAAGTCCACCATGTCCTTTGGCATGGGCACCGCGCATAGCATGACGATGCTTGTCAAACACCTTTTGCCCCATCCGAGCAACCGAATTAAGGGTTTCGTAGATGAGCCTATCCTCATCAGGTTGCTTTACTTCTACATTGTCCGAGTAGCGAACGTACTGTTCGAGCTGGTTTGACATTCAGGCTCCTGGTCAGACTATGGGTTCACTCTGACATTCTCCCCCACCAACCCTTCGGGTATGGATGAGGGATTCTTCAAAAAGACATCACTATCTTTTTTCTTTTGCGAGAGTATTATCTCAAAGCAAACACAAGCATAGCCAACAATCCACCAATTGCGTAAAATACACCAACTACCTGAATTTCTGACCAGCCAGAGAGTAGGAGTTTTCTGTTCTCAACAGTTTTTGCCACACAACCCAAATTAGCTCAATCGACCGGGTTGACAATCAGCAAAGCTGAGCGCGTCTGGATCAAGAGAGGCAGCAATCGCGCTCTCTAGCACTGCCTCAACCGGATAATTAATTTCAGCAGCACGAGCATAAAATGCCTCTTTAATGTGGGCTGGGAGCTTTTCCAGAAACGCTCTCGCTGTATCAGGGTCTAAGTGTCTCACTTGTGTAGTTACTTCCATCATCATTCTCCCATTGGGATTTTGACGTTAAAAGGTGGCTCGGTTGCCTGGATGAGCAGACGCTCTAGCTCAAATGATAACGTTGCCCATTGATGATAATCCAGTGGATAAGCTGTAATCCTTACATCCTCAGGGTCGTAGCGTTGCAGCCAACACCAAACCAGAGCTTTGTGTCCCCCTGCAAACCGTTGTCTGGGATTCTGTGACTTACCAATGTACAAAAGCCCGTCTGTCCGATGTCTCACCGCATAAATGCTATGTTTTGTTGTAAGTGTAGAAAAATCTCTGCTGACTGGAATGCACTCAGCAAAAGTCTGAGAGACGAGCAATTCCAGAATGCTTAACGCCTCTCGTTCTGTCTCATCGATCACTGTTGTCGATTTCCTTTCGAGTCAAGGTTTATTCCACTTTATATGTCACAGTAATGAGGATGAGTGGGACGATTTTGAGAGCCGATACGCACGAAAGCACTACCTTGCTGCCTCTACACAACTCAGACAAAGAGGCTTTTGAGCGAACCTGTAGTTGGCAAGGAGGTTATTTAAAGTGGGGACGTGAAACATATGAGAACTAACCGAATTCAACCTACCCTCCTGTCATTTCTATCTCCCGGACTTGCGATCACTGCTGCTTTGATTGTTGGTG
>Ga0213881_10000603_pt1 | contig 21592 bp, 19 predicted proteins | sample BarmaccoBMER_R08_FD_160104 | JGI IMG/M metagenome (GOLD analysis project Ga0213881, IMG submission 160104) | Barbacenia macrantha exposed rock microbial communities from rupestrian grasslands, the National Park of Serra do Cipo, Brazil - ER_R08 ... | reverse complement strand
CGGGATGCGACGGGATGCGGGATGCGACGGGATACGGGGGGTGGATGGGGGATGGGGGTGGAGGGGGATGCGGGTGACGTGGACGGGAGGCGGGTGATGCGCGGGCCCGGCTTGACGATGGCGCCATCCATCGCGGTGGGCTGGGATTTGTCCGGTTCCAGCGCCATCGATGGCGCCATCGATGGCGCTGGAGCGCAGGTCCCGTTCAGACACTTAGAGGTGGGCGTTAACGGAGGGTGACGGGGAGGGGTACGCGGGGCGGCGACGGGGCGTAACTGAGGGTGGCGCGAGCAAAATGTGACCGATCTGACATCGATTTTCGTATCCCCTGCGCTGTGGCCCCTTGCGGATGTTCTCCGAGGTTGAGAGGCTTAACGTGATGCCCGGCGAGGGGGGCCTCGCGAGTCATCGCCCAGATGACGGGTACGTCGCCTTCGGGGGCGCGCTCCGGCTGCTTGGGTGGTTAGGGCGTGTGGCAGCTAGGCATCACAGCAGTCCTTGGCGACTTGGACCAAATGAATAAATATGGCATAGCTCGTGAATTGATTCACAAGCTCTGGATTGACGAATGCTGACCGGGCGTCCGGACGGCAAGAGGGAGTTGACATCATGGACTGGCGCCACGAAGCCGCCTGCCGTGAGGTGGACCCGGAACTGTTCTTCCCCATTGGGAACAGCGGTCCTGCCCTGCTCCAGATTGAAGAAGCCAAACAGGTATGCCGGCGTTGCTCAGTCATGGCGGACTGCCTACGCTGGGCGATCGACTCGGGCCAGGACGCCGGTGTCTGGGGCGGAATGAGCGAAGACGAGCGCCGCGCCTACAAGCGCCGCACCGTCCGCCTTCGCGCTCGCGCGCACGCCTGAGCCTTTGAGCGCGCTCGCGCGCACGCCTGAGCCTTTGAGCGGGGGGAGCCATCCCCCCGCACCCCACGGCTTGCGCGGGGGAGCCGCCGCACCCCCGCGGGCCCGCGGCGCAGCGTTACGGGGACGGCTCGCTGGCCACGGGGAGGTCGACCATCGCTTCGGTGCCGCCGCCGGGGCGCGGGACTATTTTCAGGCGGCCGCCGAGTTCGCCGACTACCAGCGTGCGCACAATCTGAAGGCCCAGGCTCGTGGTTGCCTCTGGGTCGAACCCCTCCGGAAGGCCGACACCATTATCGGCTACTGTCACCGACAGCCGTTCGTCGTTACGGGTTGCGGTCACCTCAAGGAGCGCCGGACCGGCACTGATGCGCTGACCTGGGCCGCGCCGACCTGGGTTGCGCTCCCCCAGGCCGTGCTGGAGCGCGTTCTGGAGGAGCTCGGTGAGCACCATGGCCAGCGGCGTGGCCACTGACGCGGACAGCCGGCCGAACGACCCGGTGATCTTCGGCACCACGCGTATCTCGGCCGCTGACACCTCGCCGGCCATCATCGCGACCCGGTCGGCGATGTCGTCGAAATCCACGATCTCCTCGGGCGCGTGGGACAGGGTCTCGTGGACGACCGCGATGGAGCCGACCCGGCGGACCGCTTCCTCCAGCGCCTCGCGCGCCTCCGACGCGCGCAGCCGACGGGCCTGCAGCCTGAGCAGCGCGGCGACCGTCTGCAGGTTGTTCTTGACCCGGTGATGGATTTCCCTGATCGTGGCGTCCTTGGTCAGCAGCTCGCGCTCCCGGCGACGCAACTCGGTCACGTCGCGGACCAGGACCAGCGCGCCGGTCCGCTCCCCGCCGACGATGAGCGGGATCGCGCGGAGCTGGACCACCGATCCGTTCCCGTCCACTTCCGCCTCGCGCGGAGCGCGACCGGTCGCGACCACCATCAGCGACTCATCGAGCGGCTCATCGGTCGCGCACAGCCCGGCGGTCACGACGCCGAGATCGGCGCCGATAAGGTCGGCGGCCAGACCGAGACGCCGGTATGCGGACTGCGCGTTCGGGCTCGCGTAGGTGACCTTCCCGTACCTGCCGAGGCGGAGCAGGCCATCCCCCACCCGCGGTGAGCGGACCAGCATCGCGTCCGCGCCGATGAACGGGAACGTGCCCTCCGCGACCATCCGGGCCAGGTCGTCGGCCCCTTGCACGTAGGTCAGCTCCAGGCGGCTCGGCGTGCGGGCGGAGTTCAGGTTGGTGCACCGCTCGATCACGGCGATGACGTTGTCCTGGCGGGTCACCGGGATGGCTTCGGTACGGACCGGGACGCCGGTCGTCCAGTCCGGGTCGCTCTCCCGCCAGATCCGCCGCTCCCGGCTTGTCACGTCCAGGAGCCGCTGATCCTCGGCGCTCGCGAACGTGCCCACGACGTCGTCCTGGAACGAGGTCGGGCCGGTGGTGGGCCGCAGCTGGGCGATGGCCAGCCACCTGCCGTCGCGGGTCGCCGCCCACAAGATCAGGTCGGCGAACGACAGATCGGCAAGCAGTTGCCAGTCCGATACCAGCGAGTGCAGCCACTCCAGGTCGGCGTCGTCCAGCTTGGTGTGGCTCCTGGCCAGGTCGTTCAGCGTGGGCATGCCTTATTTTCCCACCCATTCCCTCCCTGCTCCCACCCATTCCCTCCCTGCTCCCATTGCGAACGGACCATTCCTCCAGCGCGGGCTGGCATCATGTGGGGCGTGAGGTCAGGTACAGCACTGAAGCGGCTCCGGGCGGCGGCGGACGGACGGGCGGCGGCCGGGCTCAGGCGCTCGCTCATCGCGCGTAGCCCAGACTTCGACGGGATGATCGACCTGGCGTCGAACGACTACCTCGGGCTGCGCGGCCACCCGAGGCTGGCGGCGGCCGCGATCGAGGCGGCGCGGGAGTGGGGCACCGGGTCGACCGGATCGCGGCTGGTCACCGGGACGACAACGCTGCACGAGCGGCTGGAGACGTCGCTGGCCGACGCCACCGGCGCGGCGGAGACGCTGGTGTTCTCGTCCGGGTACCTGGCCAACCTGGCCGTCATCACATCTTTGACGGCCGCGCTTGGCCAGCACGGCGACGGGGTGCTGATCGTGTCGGACGAGCGCAACCACGCCTCGCTGATCGACGCGTGCCGGCTCGCCCGGGGCAGCGGCGTGCGGCTGGTGGTAGCACCGTACCGGGATGCCATGGCGGTGCGGCGGCTGCTGGCGTCGCGGGCCGAGGAATCGGCGCTGGTGGTGAGCGACGCGGTGTTCTCGGTCGATGGAGCGCTCGCGCCGGCCGGTGAGCTGCATGCCGCGGCCCGCGCGCATGACGCGCTGCTGGTGCTCGACGAGGCGCACGCATTCGGCGTCATCGGCCCCGCCGGGCGAGGCGTGGCGGCGGCGGCCGGCATCGGCGGCGAGCCCGACGTGGTACGCACCGTCACCCTGTCCAAGTCGCTGGCCGGCCAGGGCGGGGCGGTGCTCGGCGCGCCGGAGGTCATCGACACCGTCGTGGACACCGGCCGCGGGTTCATCTTCGACACCGGGCTCGCGCCGCCGTCGGCCGGCGCCGCGCTGGCCGCGCTCGACGTGCTGCGCGGCGAACCGGGACGGGGCGAGCTGGCCCTGACGAACGCCAGGCGGCTGGCGGCGATCGCCGCTGACCTGGGGTTGGCCGTCGAGCCGCCGTCGGCCGCGGTGCTGGCCGTCATGCTCGGCGATCCGCGGCACGCGGTGGAGGCGCGGGAGATCTGCGCCAGCACCGGAGTGCGGGTCGGCTGCTTCCGGCCGCCGTCCGTGCCAATGGGGCAGGCCTGCCTTCGGCTGACTACCCGGGCCACGATGACCCAGCGTGATTTCGTCCTTGCTACACGAGCACTCACCAAGGTGCGCGACCACGTCGGAGTTGACGTTAACCCCACATTCAAGCAATGATGCGCGATGAGCGTTTCTCCGCTGCCCGCCGACGAGGGCCTCGACGGCGGCCCAGATAGTGGCCGCGATGTCACTCCCGCGCCGGTCGCAGGGCTGCGGCTGCCAAAGTATTATCAGGTAAAACGCCAGCTACTTGATCTCACCGCCGCCATGGACGCCGGTAGTCCCGTGCCGCCCGAGCGTGAGCTGGCCCGTCATTACGGGACGTCTCGTACCACGGTCAGGCAGGCCCTCGCCGAACTGGTAGTGGAGGGCCGGCTGCTACGCATGCAAGGCAAGGGCACCTTCGTGGCCAAGCCCAAGGTCGCCCAGGCGCTCGAACTGGCCAGCTATACCGAGGGCATGCGCGCGCACGGCCTGCATCCGCAGACCAAGATCCTCGACATCGGATACGTCACCGCGGATGATCAGCTCGCGGCGCTGCTCGCCGTCCGGCCGGGCGGCCGGGCACTACGTATCCACCGGCTGCGCCTGGCCGACGGTGAGCCGATGTCCATCGACACCTCACACCTGCCCGCCCGGCGCTTCCCGGGCTTGCGCAAGGAACTGGAACGGCACCGCTCGCTGTACGAGACGCTGCGGACGGCGTACGGCATCCAGCTAGCCGAGGCGGAGGAGACGATCGAGACCGTGCTGGCCGACCCGCAGGAGGCGCGGCTGCTCGGCGTCGACCCAGGCCTGCCGCTGCTGCTGCTGTCCAGGCACGCGTTCGACATCGACGGCGAGCCGGTCGAGTGGGCCCAGTCCTGGTACCGCGGCGACCGGTACAAGTTCGTCACCAAACTGCGCCGCTCGTGATGCTCAAGCCATGAGGGTCACGGTCGTCAGCGGTACCGGGACCGGCGTCGGCAAGACGATCGTCACAGCCGCGCTGGCCGCGCTGGCCGCGGAACATGGTGAGCGGGTGGCCGTGGTCAAGCCCGCCCAGACCGGGATCGCCACCGGGGAACCCACGGATCTGGAAACCGTGCGACGGCTCTCCGGCGTCACCGACCTGCACGAGCTGAGCCGCTTCCCTGATCCGCTGTCCCCGGAGGCCGCCGCCCGCACGGCGGGCCTGCCGCCGCTCGACATGACCGCCGCGGCCCGCTACATCACCGAACTGGGCGCGAGCAGGGATCACATCCTGGTGGAGGGCGCCGGCGGCCTGCTGGTCAGGTACGACCCCGCGGGCGCCACGATCGCGGACCTGGCCGGGATGCTCGGTGCGCCGGTGCTGGTCGTCACGGAAGCGGGCCTGGGCACGCTCAATCACACGGCGCTGACGCTGGAAGCGCTGGCCACCCGCGGCCTGGAATCCGCGGGCGTGGTCATCGGCAGCTGGCCGGCCCGGCCGGGCCTGGCCGAGCGATCGAATCTCCGCGACCTGAGCGGCGTGCTCACCGGAAGCATGCCCGAAGGAGCCGGCCTGCTCGGCACCGACGACTTCCGCAGCGCCGCCAGGGCCGCCGTTACCAAGCCGACATGATAGGGATGCGTGATTGGCTGCGCCGGCCAGGTATAGCGTTAGCTCTGGTCAGAGATATCGCGACCGAAGTTACCACGCTACCTGAGTAGGTAACAATTCCTCTGTCACGGTTATCAAGGCATTGCCGATTTACTTTCGCGAGCGCACCATAGATGTCACCTACGTGACGTCCGTCACACCCGGAGCGATCGCGCCGAGAGGGAAGCTATGACACAGCCGGCCATCAAGCCCAAACATCCGATAGCCGCCCACCCCTGGACATCGGCGGTGATCACCATCTTGGTGGTAGCCGACATCTGGTTCGCGCTGTACGTGCCGCTCTACGCCCGCGCCACGCCGAAGGTCGGCGACTTCCCGTTCTTCTACTTCTATCTGATGATCTACATGCCGGTCACCGGGATCGTGATGTGGATCGTGTACCTGCTGCAGAAGCGACTGCGGCCGACGGGCGATCATCAGGGCCCCGCCGCCGTAAGCGAGGTGACCTCGTGAGCCACGTCAATTACGTCGTCTTCACGATCGTTCTCATCCTCTTCCTTGTCGTGACGCTGACCGGCTTCACGGCGGCCCGCTGGCGCCGGGCCGAGGACAGGCTGCACCTGAATGAGTGGGGACTGGGAGGACGCGGCTTCGGCACGTTCATCGGCTGGTTCCTGATCGGCGGCGACCTGTACACCGCGTACACGTTTGTCGCGGTCCCGTCGGCGGTATTCCTGGCCGGCGCCGTGGCCGGATTCTTCGCGGTTTCCTACACGATCATCGTGTTCCCGATCGCGCTGATCTTCATGCCCCGGCTGTGGTCAATCTCCCGGGTGCACAACTACGTCACTCCGGCCGACTTCGTCCGCGGCCGGTACGGCTCCCGCGGCCTCTCGCTCGCCACGGCCCTCACCGGCATCCTGGCCCTGATGCCCTACATCGCGCTTCAGCTCGTCGGCATACAGGCCGTGCTCACGGTGATGGGAGTCGGCACGACGTCGAACAACACGTTCGTCAAGGACCTCCCGCTGATCATCGCGTTCCTCGTGCTCGCGATCTTCACGGCCGTCTCCGGGCTGCGCGCGCCGACGCTTATCGCCTTCATCAAGGACACCCTGATCTACGTCATGATCATCGTGGCGATCTTCTACATCCCGACCAGGCTCGGCGGCTGGGGCAACATCTTCGCGGCCGGCAAGACGCACATGACGGCGATCAGCCCGACGACCCACAAGCCGAATGGCGTCTTCATCCCAACCGCCGGGAACAGCCAGCTCGCCTTCGCCACGCTGGCCCTCGGCTCGGCATGTGCCCTGTTCTGCTACCCGCACGCGATCACCGCCACCCTTGCCACCAAACGACGCGACGTCATAAAGCGCAACATGTCGCTGCTGCCGATCTACTCGATCATGCTCGGCTTCATCGCACTGCTCGGTTACATGGCGCTGGCCGACAAGACCACAGCGGCCAACGTCAAGGGTCCCGGCAAGGGCAACGCGCAGCTAGCCGTGCCTTATCTGTTCCAGCACATGTTCCCGAGCTGGTTCACCGGAATCGCCTTCGCGGCCATCGTCATCGGCGCCCTCGTGCCCGCCGCGATCATGTCAATCGCCGCCGCCAACCTGTTCACCCGCAACATCTTCAAGGAGTTCTTCAAGCCGGACGCCAGCCCGAGGCTGCAGACCAGGATGTCCCAGTGGGTCTCGCTGGTCATCAAGCTGGGCGCGCTGCTGTTCGCGGTCGAGCTGCCGAAGACATTCTCGATCAACTTCCAGCTGCTCGGCGGCATCTGGATCCTGCAGACCTTCCCGGCACTGGTCTTCGGCCTGTTCACCCGGTGGTTCCATCGGTGGGCGCTGCTGGCAGGCTGGGCGGGCGGCATGATCTTCGGCACGATCGCCGCCTATAAGACGTCGACTCCGACCACCTCGCACTGGGCAAGCTCAACTGACTTCGAGTTCGGGCACACGGTGTACATCGGAGTGTCCGCGATCATCCTCAACATCGCGATCTCAGTCGTGCTCACCTTGATCTTCAAGGCGGTACACGTACCCGCGGGCGCCGACGAGACCTTGCCGCATCAGTACACCGCCGACCCCGAAGAAACCCCCGCTCCGGTGCCGGCTGGGGTCAGTTCCTTATAACGAACGGACGGTGGTTTCACTCCACACACACCGCAGCACGGCGCCTTGGGCGCGCCCGCGCACCGGACGTGCCCGCACACCGGCATGCGCGCACACCGGGCGTGCTCGCACACCGGGACGCGCCCGCACGCCAAGGTGCGCCCCGGCAAGCGGAATTGCGGCCGCGCACCGAGACGCGCCCGCACACCAGGCATGGGCCGCGCACCGAGACGCGCCCGCACACCAGGCATGGGCCGCGCACCGGGCGTGCTCGCACGCCAAGGTGTCCCCCTGCAAACGGAATTGCGGCCGCGCACCAAGGCACGGCACGGCACCCCAAGGCCTGCACGCACCTTCAACCCCCGCCCCAAACCCGACATTTCATGATTTGTCCAGCATCTCTGCCGTGCCGGGCGTGGCGATTCGAAACAAATGCGTGTGCACTTATCCCACCATTTAGGAGCGTTCTGGAATAACGTGCGTTTGCGATATGTCGGCTATGCCGCCTTCCCAAAGCGCCGGGCCAGCCCGGGAACTTACGCGTATCGCCGCATAGCGGGCACTTGGCCAGCCATTTTGCGGAAGTTAGGAGCCTCCTGGAGGAAAAGGCGCCGGAAACCGGCACCCTTTCTTCCACGGGGCGCTTTTGTTCCGCATCGTCCAGCGCAGGCACCGTTCACGTAACGGTCAAATTGGGGCGAAACCGGCGGCCGTTCACGGCACCGCGAACTCGATTTAAGAGCCTGCGCGGATAGGTGAGTGATCACGGTCGCCTGGCCGGGCGGCCGTCCCATCGGTACAGGGTCCACGCCTGCCGGATGAGGCTACGGACAGTGATGATGACATCGGCGAGGTCGAAGAACGCATCGATGACCTCCTCGTTGCGTTCGTAGCAGCGCTGCAGGCGGTTGAATGCGTTGTGCCAGGCGTTGGTCATGCTCGACGTGCCACCGCTGACCGGCCTGGATCGGCGCTCTATCGCCTTTGTGAGCGATTTCCCCGGTCATGCCGCGGCCGGTGAGCTCGTCGCGGGTCTTCTGCGAGTCATAGCCCGCGTCCAGGTGCACGGTGATGTCGTCCGGCAGCGGGCCGAGGTCGTCAAGTTTGTCCAGCGTGGGGGCCAGCAGCGGGGAGTCGTGCCGGTTCGCGGGGGCGAGCACCCGGTCTAGCGGGATGCCGTAGCCTTCCACCAGCAGGGATCGTTTCATGCCCAGCTTGCGGCGGTCTACCGGGCTGGGCCCGGCGCAGTCGCCGCCTCCGGGGGCCTTGGTGATGCACCCGTCGACGGCTAGATCCTGCAGGAGCAGGCCGACGATGCGGTCATAGGCGTCCAGCGCGATCTGCTTGAGCCGGGCGAAGATGCCGGCCCTGATCCATTCGCTGCGGCGCTCGCGGATCGTGGTGGCTGAGCAGGTGCAGTCGGCGATCGATTCATAGGAGCAGCCGAACCGCAGGACCTGGATCAGTTTTTCGAAGATGATCCGGTCCGGGATCCGCGGCTTGTGGCAGCCCAGCGGGTGAGCAGGGTCATAGACCGGGCGGTCGGGCAGCAGCGCGGCGAACTGGTCCCACAGCGGTTCCAGCAGCCATGATGGGATGGCAGGCACAGGGACTCCCGTGATCACGAAGCGTAGAGAACTCCGATGATCACGGGACCTGTGCCTGTTTCACTTCACGACACGCCGAAGCCCCGCAGATCACACCAATCCGCGCGGCCTCTAACTTGGAACACTCCCGACCGGCCGGGTAAGTGTCCGCGGTCTTGGTGAGCCACTGGCGAATGTCTCCGATGTCAGGTTTGTCCGTGCGGCATCGCCAGTCCGCCATCACGATCCGCCGTCGCTGATGCGCCGATCTGCCGTCGGGCATCGGACATCGCCGCTCTGCCATCGCTGCCCCGCTATGGCTGATGGCGCCGTCGGGCATCGTTGCTGTTCGCGCTGGTTACTCGGTGGTAACGTCACTGTGTGGTGAAACTGTCTGGGCACGGTGGCTCGCACGTGGTGGCCGTTGCGCGAGAGTACGGCGTTTCGGCGATTTTTACCCTTTCCGGGGGGCATGTGTTCCCGGTATACGATGCGGTGGTCCGCGGGGCGGGGCCCACGTTGCGGTTGATCGATGTACGGCATGAGCAGACCGCGGTATTCGCCGCGGAGGCTACCGCCAGGCTGACCCGCGCTCCTGGGTTCGCGGTCGTGACCGCCGGGCCCGGTGTGACTAATTCTGTCAGTGCGGTCACCACCGCATGGTTCAACGGGGCCCCGGTGGTCGTGCTTGGCGGGAGGGCACCGGACTACCGGTGGGGGGCGGGGTCGTTGCAGGAGATCGACCATCCGCCGTTGCTGGCGTCCGTCACCAAGCGAGCGTGGACAGAACACGAAGCGGGGAAGGTCGGGGCGGCCATGGACGAGGCGTTCCGGCTGGCGCTGGCACCGCACCGGGGACCGGTGTTCCTGGACGTGTCGCTGGAGGCACTGTACGGACAAGCGGAAGCGGACGTTCCGGGGCCCGACGCCGCCCCCTCCCCCACCGCCGCCCCTCGGACCGAAATATCCGACATATCCGATATTTCGCGAATTGTGGAACTGCTTCGAGGTGCACGACATCCGGTCCTGGTGCTGGGATCGGACGTGTGGCTGGGCGGCGCCGAGGTCGCGGCGCGGCGGGCCGCGGAGGAACTGCGGCTGCCGGTAATCGCGAACGGGCAGGCCCGCGGCATACTTCCGGCCGGGCACGAGCTGCTTGTCACCCGGGCGCGAAGGCTCGCGTTCGGCCAGGCCGACCTGGTCATCGTCGTGGGCACGCCGCTGGACTTCCGGCTCGGTTACGGTTCGTTCGGCGCGCCCGAGGCGCCCGCTCAGGTGGTACATGTCGCCGACTCCCCCGGCGGGATCGCGACGCACTGCCAGCTCGCCGCGTCGGCGGCGGGCGATCTCACCGCGTTCTTCGATGGCCTCGCCGCGGCCGCTGGCGCCGTGGCCGGAGGCCCAGGCCGATTCAACACCGTGGCCGGAGGCCCAGGCCGATTCAACACCGTGGGCACGGACCCGGCCTGGCTCGCCCAGCTCGCCGACGCGACCCGGGCGGCGCTGGCCGCCGACGCCCCGCTGCTGGCCAGCGACGCCGACCCGGTGCATCCGGCGAGGATCTACGGCGAACTGCTCAAGGTGCTGGACGACGACACCGTGGTCATCGGGGATGGCGGGGACTTCGTGTCGTTCGCCGGTAAGTATGTCGAGCCCTCGCGGCCCGGCGGATGGCTGGACCCGGGGCCCTTCGGCTGCCTGGGCACGGGGCTGGGGTACGCGATAGCGGCCCGCATGGCCCGGCCGTCGGCGCAGGTGGTGCTGCTGCTCGGTGACGGTGCCGCGGGCTTCTCGCTGATGGACGCGGACACGCTGGTGCGGCACCGCCTCCCGGTCGTGATGATCTGCGGCAACAACGGAGCCTGGGGCCTGGAGAAGCACCCGATGCGAGCGCTGTACGGCCATGACGTCGCCGCCGACCTCCAACCGGGGTGCCGGTACGACGAAGTCGTCCGCGCTCTGGGCGGAGCCGGCGAGCTGGTCACGTCACCAGGCGAGATCGGGCCAGCGCTACGGCGCGCGTTCGAGTCGGGTGTCCCGTATCTGGTGAACGTGGTCACCGACCCAGAGATCGCCTATCCCCGGTCGACCACGGGCGTGTGAAGCCGGTCTTACCCGATGACGGCGATCAGGTCGCCTTCCTGGACGACGTCACCTTCGGCTACGTGCATCTTGGTGAGCGTGCCGGAGTCCTCGGCCAGCACCGGGATCTCCATCTTCATCGACTCCAGGATCACCAGGGTGTCGCCCTCTTCGACCTGATCGCCTTCGGACGCGACGACCTTCCACACGTTCGCCACCATCTCCGCGCGGACCTCTGCCACGGACTCTCCCCTCGACGGCCGGGCCATGCGCCCAGCGCGAACCTAACGAACGCAGCTTGCTTATCAGGGACGTATCGTAGTCCCCGCTGACGAATTCCGTGCTGGCCAGTAGCTCCGCATGGAACGGCAGGTTGGTTTTAGGTCCCGCCACGGTGAACCCGGCGACCGCGTCCCTGGCGCGGGCCAGCGCCTCTTCCCGGGTGGCGCCGTACGCGCAGAGCTTGGCCAGCAGCGGGTCGTAGTACGGTGTCACGGTATTGCCCGTCGTGTATCCCGCGTCCACGCGGATGCCCGTACCGGACGGCTCTGACCACTCGGTTATCGTTCCCGGTCTGGGCAGGAACCGGACGGGATCCTCAGCGTAGACCCTGAGCTCGATCGCGTGCCCGGACGGGTCGACGGCCGCGGGATCGAACGAGACCTGCTCTCCCGCGGCGATGCGGAACTGCTGCTCCACCAGGTCGATGCCGGTGACCAGTTCGGTGACCGGATGCTCCACCTGGAGCCGGGTGTTCATCTCCAGGAACATGAACGTGCCCGCGTCGGCGTCCACCAGGCATTCCACGGTTCCGGCCCCGCGATACGCCACCGCCTCACCGGCTCGCACCGCGGCGGCCAGCATGCGCTCGCGAAGCGCCGGGGACACTCCGGGGGACGGGGTTTCCTCCGCGACCTTCTGATGCCGCCGCTGCACCGAGCAGTCCCGCTCGCCCAGCGCCACCACGCTGCCATCCGACAGGCCGAGGATCTGCACCTCGACATGCCGGGCCCGCTCGACGAACCGCTCGATCAAGATCTCCGGCGAGCCGAAGAAACGCTCGGCACGCGACCGGGCGGTCTCGAACGCGCCCCGCAGCGCCCCTTCGTACGCGGCGGCACCCATGCCGATGCCGCCACCCCCGGCCGCTGCCTTGACCATGACGGGGTAGCCGATCCGTTCCGCCTCGGCAATCGCCGCGGAAACGTCGCGGACCGGCTCCCGGCTACCCGGCGAAACGGGCACTCCGGCCCGCTCCATGAGGTTGCGCGCGCGGATCTTGTCGCCCATCTGCTCAATCGCGGCGGGATCGGGTCCCACCCAGGTCAGTCCGGCGGCGATCACCTGGCCGGCGAAGTCCGCGCTCTCGGCCAGGAACCCGTATCCGGGGTGCACCGACGCCGCGGCGGTCTTGGCCGCGGCGTCGAGGATGGCCGGGACGTTGAGGTAACTGGCGGCGGGCTGCGCCGGGCCGATCTGTACAGCCTCGTCGGCTTCGCGGACAAACGGCAGGTCGGCGTCGGCTTCGGAGTAGACCGCGATCGACCTGATCCCCATCCGGCGAGCGGTACCTATGACCCGTCTCGCGATCTCTCCGCGGTTCGCGACGAGCACCGACTCAAGCATCCCAACACTCTATCGGGGGGTGCAGGGGGGTCGTCCCCCCGCGGGCAGCAGAGCCGGGGGGGCGAACTCAGAGCTGGATGAGGGAGCGGCGGTGGACCACCCGGCTGAGCGCCTCCACCACCCGCGGGTCGAATTCCGACGCCGTGTCCAGCTGAAGCCGGTGCACGGCCTCGGTCGCGCGGGCCGGGTCGAACGAACCACCCACCAGGTCGTCGAAGGCATTGGCGGCCCTGATGATCCGGCTGCTCAGCGGCGGCCCGGGAGACCCAGCCTCGCCGACCTGCTCGTTCGGGACGAAGTCGATGTCGCGGTAGGGCTCGTTCTGCCTGCGGACGATCTCGGCGACCGAGCCGAGGACCTTGGCCTGCTGGATCACCTCGGCGCCCAGCTCGGCGATACGATCCTGGTCCTCCCGGGACACCAGTACCGTCGCGCCGCCTGGTATCGGGTCGCTCAGCGACAGCTGACCGATGTCGTGCATGAGCGCCGCGTACTCCAGCTCGAGCAGCTCAGGCTCGTGGATGCCCAGTTCCCGGCCGATCGCGACGGCGAGCCTGCTCACTCGTTCCGAGTGACCGGTCTCCACGTACCCGCCGATCTCGGTGACCTTGGCGAGCGCGCGGACCGTCTGGAGGTACGTGGCCCTGATACCGGAATACCGGCGGAACGCGACCTGGGTCACCAGCAGCGGAGCGGTGAACACCGCCAGCGCCCAGAGGCCCATGACCTCGGACGCGAACGAGATGAGCAGCGCCGACGCGCCAACGGCCGCGCCCAGCGGCAGCTGGACGCGCATCTCGTCGACGAGCGTGACCCAGAACCTGGCCCGCTGCTCGTCGGCGCGCATCAGAGCCGACAGCACCGCCTCGACGAGCAGGGCGAGGATGACCAGCGACGCCATCACGGCCAGGGCGACGCCCCAGTAGTGGTCGATGACCTTGGTTCCGGCGAGCGGCCGGAAGATGAAGGCGACGGCGGCCACCGCCAGCAACCGAGCCGCCATGCCACCGACCCTGGCCGGACGGCCTACCGCCAGATGGGGCACGGCGCCGATGATCATGCCGATCGCCGCCACGGTCACCACCTGCTGCGCGCTATGCATCGCGCTCTGGGGCAGTCGCGCGGAACCGACCCTGATCAGCAACGCGTAGCCAAGGGCACCGGCGGTCGCGATCGGCGCCGACTCCCGGTCATCGGGCAGGCTCAGCCGCAGCAGCTCACCGAATCCGATGAGCACGCCGAAGGCGACCGCGACACGGGCGTCCCGGTGGTCATCATCGACCGTCTGCGTCACCGACGCCACGAGCAGCACACCGGCCGCGGCTACCAGCAGCCATTGGCCCGAATCCTGCACCTGCCACGGAAACCTGCGCAGCTCATGTTTCGTGCGTTCGTTCATCAAACCGACTTAGCCAGCGTTATCGTTTGCCCGGTTACCGGGAGCGCGGCAATCAGAAGCCATCCGTCACTCGCAGCGGCGCGGTGGGATCGTCATGGTCCTGCGCGTCCATGGAGACCAGTTCCTCGGCCGGGACCGCGGGCGCCTCGGGCTGCTGCCAGCCCTCCCGCTTGATGGCGGCGACAAAGGCGTCCACGAAAGCCGGATCGAACTGGGTACCCGACCATTTCCGCAGCTCGGCGATGGCCTCGTGAATCGGGCGCGCGCCGCGATAGGAGCGCGTGGAGGTCATCGAGTCGAACGCGTCGGCCACCGACAGCACTCGCGCGAATTCCGGGATCTCGTCGCCCGCGAGGCCCATCGGATAGCCCCGGCCGTCGATCCGCTCATGGTGATGCATGATCCCGGCCAGCGCCTCGTCCAGGAAGCCGATCTCCCGCACGATGTCGAGCCCGCGCATCGGGTGGAGCTGGATGGCCGCGTACTCCTCCTCGGTAAGCTTGCCGGTCTTCTGCAGCACCTTGGTCGGCACGCCGAGCTTGCCGACGTCATGCAGCATCCCGGCGTACCTGATCGCCTCGACACGCTCGCCGCGCATGCCTATCTCTCTGGCGATCATGACCGAGCCGCGGGATACCCGCTCGCTGTGACCGCGGGTGTAGAAGTCCTTGGTCTCGACCGCCTGGCACAGCGCGCTCACCGTCGCCTCATAGGCCCGCTGCTGCTCGGCGAACTGCGCGATCGCCCACCTGGCCACCAGCAGCGGAACGAAGACGAGTACGGGGCTGAAGGCCTTGAGCTCACCCCACAGCGCGGCGATAAGCAAGCCGAATGCCGCATAGCCGAGGTCGGAAAGGATCAGCCGGAGGCTCACGCCCATCCGGGCATGCGAATCCGGCGCCTGAGGGTTCCTGGTCAGCCTCAGGACCCCGCTCAGCACGCCGTAGTTCGCAATGATGTGCGTCAACGCGGCTGCCGTGAAGGCACCGATGACAAGCGGATACGAGCCGGAGTCCGGTGGGCCGGTGTGCTCGCCAAGCGCGAGGAACACCTGACCGGCCAGGTAGGCGCTCAGCGTGAACATGGCGGTGTTGAATATCCGCTGCGCCAGGGACGGCCCGCGGCGCAAGCCGAACAGCGTGCACGCTCCGACGAGCGCCGCACCGACCGGCCCAAGCAGGATCGCGGCCGCCAGCATGGCAGCGGAGTTCGGGGACCAGGCCAGCTCCTTCGGGCGCAACACCGTGGCGGTCGACTCGAAGATGACGACGATGACGCCGAGGACCACGACGTCTGGCCAAGCGATCCCGGTGAACGGTCCCTGAACAATGAGAGCAGCCGTAACGGCTGCCACCACGCCAATGTAGAGCCGCGCTGCCCAAGATAGCTTGGCCAAGAATCACTCCCCTCGCGGCCAGGTAGTTTCAGGGATCGCGCCGAAACCTAGCCCCAGGTGGCGCCGTAAGATGCGACTGGATGAGTACTACCCGTAACGGCGGCGTACGCCGCGCCTCTGGCGCGGTCTGAGACCTGCATGAGGCGGACCTCCCTCAGGCGAATTCCATTCGCCGCCCCTCACTACCAAACTCCAAGCTAAGGATAGCGGGACCAGGCTGTTTCTCGCAGGCCCAATCTCATCCCGAACCTATCGCGAGCCTCACAGTCACAGTGGGCAATCAAATATGCGGACATACGCCACATACTGCTTACGTTAGTCCCAGCCTTAACCACGAAAGTGGCGGACCGTTGCCCCGTCCTAACTCCGCGATCTCCAGGGTGGCCTGGATTTCCCGGATCCGGACCATCACCTTGCCGCGCAGCCCGGACGGTACCGGGTCGCAGCCACAGTGCTTGGCCACCAGGCGCTTGACCGACTCCTCCAGCCCGTACTCGCGCAGGCACGGCCCGCACTCGTCGAGATGCTGGCGGATCTTCGCGCAGTCAAGCTCGTCTATCTCGCCGTCGAGGTAGCCGTATACCCGGTCCAGTACCTCGGAACACGGGGTTTCGTGCGGGTTCCCGCAGCTCATTGTGCATCCTCCCCGGATCCGGCCACACTGCCGTTCCCGGAACCGCCAGGAACCTCGGCTCGCGCCAGCCCACGCTCGGCTGCATAATCCTGTAGCAGGTCGCGCAGCTGACGGCGGCCGCGATGCAGGCGTGACATCACGGTACCAATCGGAGTGTCCATGATGTCGGCGATCTCCTTATACGCGAAGCCCTCGACGTCAGCCAGGTAGACCGCGATCCTGAACTCTTCCGGCAGTTCCTGCAGTGCCTGCTTGATATCGGAATCCGGAAGCCGTTCGAGCGCTTCCGACTCCGCCGACTTCAGGCCGCTGGAGGTGTGCGAAGCGGCCCGGGCCAGCTGCCAGTCCTCGACCTCCTCCGCACCGGACCGCTGCGGCTCACGCTGCCGCTTGCGGTAGGTGTTGATGAAAGTGTTCGTGAGGATACGGAACAACCATGCCTTCAGGTTCGTACCCTGCTGGAACTGATGGAAAGAGGCGTAGGCCTTGGCAAACGTCTCCTGCACCAGGTCTTCCGCGTCGGCGGGATTGCGGGTCATCCGGAGCGCGGCGGAGTACAGCTGATCCAGATATGGCAGCACCTCCTGCTCGAAGCGCTGACCGCGCTCTTCGAGAGTCTCCGGAACGGGACCCACCCCCTCTAGGGAAGCCATCTTCGGTCTACTGGCTCGCAGACCGTATGTGCGGGAGGATACCGTGCCTGGGCCCAGAGCCAAGGTTTGCATGCCACGAGGCGGCGAGGCGACTGCCATGCCGCGTTCAACAAAGTCAGCTACCTCGTCATTCCGCCGGTCAAACCAGGTGACAGATGACACCGGGCTGGGCATGTATGAAACACGGGCGTACCCTCGCCCGGCTAAGCAGCCAGGGGTCCTATGGTCGTGAGCGATACGGCCAGCGCGACGATCGCGCCCGAGATTGGCTCGGCCTACCGGCGGTTCCACGACGCTGTCACGCGAGCACAGCTTGTGGCGTGGCTGCCGTCGCGGCGGCGGCTGCTCGTGGACATATCAGGTCCGCATGCCGACAGCGCCGAACTCGCCGCCCACGCCGGGCACACCGTGCTGCGGGTCGTTGACGACGTGCGGAGCGTGCCCGCCCGGGCCGGGGACGGGCGACCGGGTCAAGGACTGCTGCGGACGCTGGTGGGCGACACCTCCACCCTCGCCTTCCTGCCCGACGGATGCGTCGACGGCGTGATCGCGGGCGACCGTGCGCTGTCCACTCACCTGGGCGCCGAGCCGATGGTCGCCGCCATCGCGCGCGTGCTGCGCCCGGCGGGCCGGGTGCTGGCCTGCGTTGACTCGCTGGTGCTCGGCATGGCGGTGCTCGCCGGCCAGCACCACTGGCCGCACCTGGCCGACCTGCCGCGCGCCGAGGTCGTGCTGATCCCCTGGCCCGACGGCACGATCACCCGCTGCTACGGGCCTGACCAGCTAAGGGAGCTGTTTACCGGCGCCGGGCTGGCGGTCAGCTGGATGCGGCCGCTCACCGTGTTCTCCGAGTCGCTGGTCACCCGCGTGCTCAGCCAGGACCCGGACAGCATGCCCCGGCTGGTGCGCGCCGAACTCGGCGCCCAGACCGACGAGGCCTTCGGCGCCCAGCTAGTAATCTCCGCCCGCAAGCTCTAACGGCGGCGGGAGCGTCTGGCCTGGCAGGGCACGCACCGCTCCGCGTCCGGGCGCGCTTCCAGCCGCCCTTCGGGGATCTCGTGCCCGCAGTCGACGCACCGTCCGTAACGGCTCGCCTCGATCCGGGCCAAGGCCGCAAGCACCCCATCTCGCTGAGTCCGGGCCGACAGCAGGATCGCTTCGCTCCGGTCGTTCTCCGACAGGCTCGCACCAGCATCGGCCGAATCCTTCTCCATATCAACCGCGCCCGACGACTCCGGGCCCTGAAGATAAGTAATCGACCGCTCCAGTTCGTCGCGCATTTCCTCCAGGCGCTTACGGGCGGTGATAACGTCCACTCAACCCTCCAAGAATTAGCCTCCCGTGGGCAGCGGCCTGATCAGCTCGGGACCGTTGTTCCGCACGTAATTGACATCCGTTGACACTGAATACGACGTGATCTCGCCGGACATCGCCGGTGACATGGCCGCTTGAAGCTGACTGACTTCGGTGTTCTCCGGATCGAGCCAGTCTGCCCAGAGCTCAGGAACGATGATCATCGGCATGCGATCATGAATCTCACCGACCTCATCGGCCGCCTGGGTGGTAATCACCGCTGCCGTCCACAGCCACGCTTGATCGTGGTCCTCCGGCACAGTGTTGTCTCGCCATAGCTCGTAGATACCTGCCAGGGCCAGATCACCACCGTCCGTTCGGTGGATATAGAATGGTTTTTTGTCTTTCCATTCGTAATATCCGTCAGCGGGCAGCAAGCAGCGGCGTTTCGCGAACGCCCGCCGGAACGCCGGCTTGACGGCCACCGTCTCGGCGCGGGCGTTGATCAGGCGCCCACCGCCGGAGGAATCCTTGGCCCAGAACGGCACCAGGCCCCACTTCACCGTGCGTAGTTCGCGCTCCCGCTCCTTATTGGTCAGCACGGCGTAGATCTGCTTGGTAGGCGCCACGTTGTAGTCCGGCGCGGGTTCGTCCGTCACGCGATCCCGCGTAACGCCGAACTCCTCCAGGAGCTCCAGGCGCTTACGCGCTGACACGAAACGACCGCACATGAACCCTGCCTTCGCGAGATGGATGCGTTAGTACACGACCCGTTAAGCGTAGATTCGCCATTCATTGCCAGAATCCGGGTCCGCCAAACCCCCCGCTGCCTGGCGACGATACCCTCAACGATATGAGCACCTGGCACGCGCCACCCGCAGCCGGGCCGGTCAGCGCCCGTGTCCGGCCACCCGGGTCGAAGTCCATCACCAACCGTGCCCTCGTGCTCGCGGCGGTGAGTTCCGGCCCTTCGGTAATCGAAAACCCGCTACACGCAAGGGATACACAACTTGCTGTAGCAGCGCTGACTACCCTTGGCGCCGCTATCCCCAATTTTGAACGAACGACGTGGCGCGTCACGCCCGGATCGCTCACTCCGGGTTCGGCGGTGGACGTTGAGGTGGGCAATTCGGGCACGTGCATGCGGTTCCTGCCCGCGGTGGCGGCCTTGTCGTCCGCCTCGGTCCGGTTCGACGGAGACGCGCGGGCCCGGGAACGGCCGGTCGGTGCGCTGCTCGGCGCCCTGCGCTCGCTCGGGGTGTCCGTGGACGGCGACGCGGTGCCGTTCACCGTGCACGGGCAAGGGTCGGTGCGAGGCGGCTCGGTGACTCTGGACGCCTCGGGATCATCCCAGCTCGTGTCCGGTCTGCTGCTCGCCGCGCCGCGGTTCTCGGCCGGGATCGAGGTGCGTCACTCCGGGCCGCCGGTGCCGTCGGCGCCGCACATCGCGATGACCGTCCGGATGCTCCGCGCGGCCGGCGCCACGGTAGACGTGCCGGATAGGCCGCCGCGGCCGCAGGCCCAGGCCAATTCAGCGCCGCAGCCGGAGGCCCAGGCCGATTCAGCGCGGCCGGATCGATGGCGAGTGGAGCCGGGGCCGGTGGATCTCGGGACGGTAGATGTGGAGCCGGACCTGTCGAACGCCGGGCCGTTCCTCGCCGCCGCCCTCGTTACCGGCGGGACGGTCGTGATTCCCGGGTGGCGGCCGGACAGCCTGCAAGCGTCAGCGCAGATCCTGGATGTGTTCACCGAGATGGGCGCGTCCTGCTCGGTGGGCTCGGACGGGCTGACAATTTCCGGGACCGGTGAGGTGCGCGGGATCAGCGCGGACCTGCGGGACGTGGGGGAACTGGCGCAGGTGCTGACGGCGGTCGCGGCCGTGGCCTCGTCGCCTTCGGTGTTCACCGGGATCGGTCACATCCGGACCCACGAGACCGACCGGCTCGCCGCCCTGGCCAAGGAGATCAACGCCCTCGGCGGCGCGGTAACCGAACAGCCGGACGGGTTGTCCATCCGGCCGCGGCCGCTGCGGGCGGAGCACGCGTTCGGCACCTATGACGATCACCGGATGGTGATGGCCGCCGCGGTGCTGGGGCTGGTGGTGCCCGGGCTGTCAGTGGAGAACGCGCAGACGGTGGGGAAGACGTTCCCGGGGTTCATGGAGGCGTGGGCCGCGATGCTGCGCTCGTGAGCCGACGATCCGGATTCTCGCAACTCGACGAGGACGACGTCCGGGTCCGTCCTGGCCGGGGATCGCGGCCGCGGACCAGGACACGCCCAGCGCATTCGTCGGCCGCGCTGGGGTTCGTGACAGCGGTGGACCGCGGGCGGTACGGGTGCGTGACCGCCCGGCAGACCGTCGTCGCGATGAAGGCCCGCGAGCTGGGCCGCGGATCAGTCGTGGTCGGCGACCGGGTCGCACTGGCGGGCGACGTGTCCGGGTCTCCCGGCTCGCTGGCGCGGATCGTCCGGGTCGAACCGCGGACGTCCGCGCTGCGCCGGTCGGCCGACGACACCGACCCGGTGGAGCGGATCATCGTCGCTAACGCCGATCAGCTGGTGATCGTCTGCTCGCTCGCCTCGCCGGCGCCGCGGCTGCGGTTCGTCGACCGGTGCCTGGTCGCGGCGTATGACGCCGGCCTCGAGCCGCTGCTGGTCCTGACCAAGGCCGACCTGGCTTCGTCCCGGTCGGTGCGGGCGGTGTACGCGCCGCTGGGGTTGCGGATGCTGACCACCCGCCGGCCGCTGCCATCCCAGACGCTGGCCCGGCTGCGCGGGTTGCTCGCCGGGCGGTTGAGCGTGCTGATCGGGCAGTCCGGCGTGGGTAAGTCGACGCTGGTGAACCTGCTGGTCCCGGACGCGGTGCGGGCGGTGGGTTCGGTCAATCCGGTGACCGGGCGGGGTCGGCATACATCGTCTTCGGCGGTTGCCTTCCCGCTGCCGCCCGTGCCACGGCGGCATCGTCGCCGCGTGGTCGACATCTCCGGCGTATCCGACTCCGACGTTCCCGACATTCCCGATATTCCGGACATATCGGGAATGTCGGGAACGCGTGGCTCGGCTGCGGGCTGGCTCATCGACACGCCGGGGCTGCGCGGCTTCGGGCTGGGACATGTCTCGACGGAGCGGGTAATAGAGGCGTTCGGCGATCTAGCCGAAGGCGTGGCCGACTGCCCGCCCGGATGTCCGCACGTCGCGATCGGGCCGGACGGCTCGGCCGGCGCCCCGGAAGGCTGCTCCCTGGACGAATGGGCGCGGGAACACCACGCCGAGGCTCGCCTGGACTCGCTCCGCCGCCTCCTAGCCAGCCGCGAAGGCACCCCCGACTAACCCCACCACACCCGCCCCCCCGGCCAGCCCGCTGCAACACCTGGGATATCAAGGGGCACGTTGCGCCAACCATCCCCACCCTAGGGGCACGTTGGTAAGTACTCGGAAGTCCTGTGAAAGGGCACGCCGGCACTCGGCGTGGCGATCGCTGGCGGCTACGTCGGTGGCGGCGTTACTGATCCGGGGTTTTGCCGTTCGGTGGTGGCTGGGCCCAGGTGCGA
>Ga0213881_10000602_pt1 | contig 21595 bp, 16 predicted proteins | sample BarmaccoBMER_R08_FD_160104 | JGI IMG/M metagenome (GOLD analysis project Ga0213881, IMG submission 160104) | Barbacenia macrantha exposed rock microbial communities from rupestrian grasslands, the National Park of Serra do Cipo, Brazil - ER_R08 ... | reverse complement strand
CGGACAGCTGGGGATGCTGGGCCGAACGGCCGTTCAGCCGGATGCCTGTTGTGCCTGCCTGGACCGCCACGCCTTACGGAGCGCATCCGCGATCGGGCCGGTGTAGACCGCGAGCTCGTCCAGGTACTGCCGGTGCTCACGCCGTTCGCTGCGGGAGATGACGGTCGCGATCTCACCGCGGGCGGCGAGCGCGAGCACCGCGGCCGTACGCGGCTCGGTGCGGGGGGCGGGCCGGCGCAGTTCCGCGCGCAGCTCGTCGGCGTACCGCTGCACGGCGCTCCGGTCCAGCAGCTCCACACTGTCCGGCAGGATCATCCGGTGCTCGACCCGGATACACCGGCCGTCTTCGAGCTGTGTGCGTACGGTACGGATCGCGGGCTTGCCGTGGGCGATCCAGCCTTGCCACGAGCGCGGCCGGTGCCCAGCGAGCTGCTGGAGCATCTCGTCCAGCAGCGGGTCGCCGGTGGGCCACCGATCGCCGCTCGGGCGCACCTTTCCGTTCTCGTCAGTCACGCGCCCCGCGAGATACAGATCCGCGAGCGCGGCGGCCCGCAGCACCAGGCCGAGCCGGGACTGCGCGGTGACGCGGTTCTTCTCGGTGTCGTAGGCCAGGAGGTACAGCCGGGCGGGGAGGGACTCGGGCAGCGTCATGATTTCTCCTCCAGCCTGCGCCCATCAATATAGCAAATGGATATCACTTTTCTGGCAATGCGCAAGTCCCGGCACGACGGTCGGGGTTCGGGTGCGGCCGCCGTTGATGTAGTGCGTGCCGGGTTAATTCGCCGACTCTCGGGAAGCCGACGCGCGCAGACTTGGCCAGCCGACCGCCCAGAGCTGCAGCCTTCGTCACATTAACCTCACAGCTCACATTCACCTGAGATATCTAGGGGTACGTTGCGCCAACCACCCCCACCCAAAGGGCACGTTGCGCCAACCATCCCCCAGAGTGCCGGTCAAGTAATCCGGGTATCACAGCGGCCGGATGTCCGCGCGGCGGGTCGCTACTGCGGTAATTCGGGGTTCTGTGGTGAATTTGGTGCACTATGGTGCACAAAAGTCACCGCGAGGCCCGGATCAACCACGAAAACCTGCCCAGCGAATCCGGCGAAAGAGACGAAAGCTGCACGGCCAGCGGGGTCCAGCCCCACTACTTGACCGGCGCTCCCGGTCCGGGTGATCGAAATAATTTCGGCAACGTTTCGGGGTTGTCGGCGTTTCTCGGAAGAGTTACGGTGCCGGTATTTCCAACAATTTTCGAAATATTTCGACAGAAACGCGCTGCCCGCCCGAGTCCCAACGGAGCTCCCCATGGCCGAAACACCTTCTACCAGCCCTGACGGCGGATCTGGGCAAGATATCCTCAGGAGGACGTTCCTCAAGCTCATGGCCGCGGCAGGGGCGGGAACCGCCATAGCGCCGGTCTTCACGGGAACAGCCTTCGCCGACGAGGCCACCCATGGCGGGGCGTACCTGGCAACCGAGCCCGGCCCGGGACGGTTCGCACTGGTCGCGGGCGGGAAGGCCGCGCCGCTCGTGGTCAGCGGCAGCGATTACCCGGGCGTTGTCCGGGTCGTTAACGACCTGCAAAGCGACATCGCGGCGGTGACCGGGGTCAAGCCCGCCCTCTCGGTCGGCCAGCTGCCCGCGGGGGACGAGATCGTGCTTATCGGCACCATCGGCAAGAGCCCGCTCATCGACCAGCTGGTTTCCGCCGGGTCACTGGACGTCACGGGGATAGCCGGACAGTGGGAGACCTCCCTTGAGCAGGTCGTGGACAACCCGTTGCCCGGTGTCCGGCGCGCGTTCGTGATCGCCGGCAGCGACCAGCGCGGGACCATTTTCGGCGCCTACGACGTCTCCAAGGGGATCGGGGTGTCCCCATGGTATTGGTGGGATGACGTCCCGCCGGCCCATTCCGACGAGCTGTTCGTGCTGCCCGGGCGGCACACCCAGGGCACGCCGGTCGTCAAATTCCGCGGCTTCTTCATCAACGACGAGAACCCCAACATCGGCACCTGGGGACCGGAATTCTTTGGTCCCGGCCTGTTCCCCGGATTGCCTGGCGGGTTCAACAGCAAGTTGTACGCGAAGGTCTTCGAGCTGATGCTCCGGCTCAAGGCGAACTACCTGTGGCCGGCGGTCTGGGGCAGGGCGTTCGCCCTGGACGACCCGCAGAACCACGCGACGGCCACCGCCTACGGCGTCGTGATGGGAACCTCGCACGAGGCGCCGATGCTGCGCGGTATCGAGGAGTGGAACCGGTTCGCCGTCCCGGCCGTCCGGGACGCCAACGGAAACATCATCACGCCAGGGCACGACCCGTACGGCGGCACCGGCGAGTGGAGCTTCCGGTTCAACTCCGACGCCCTCAAAAAGTACTGGACTTTCGGCATCCGGCGGATGGTGGACCAGAACATCGAGGGCGTCGTGACCCTCGGCATGCGCGGCAACGGCGACACCGCCCTGCCGGACGGCAACGGCATCGACCTGATGAAGTCCATCATCTCGGCCGAGCGGCAGATCCTGTCCGACATCACAGGCAAGGACCTGACCACCATCCCCCAGGTCTGGACGATGTACAAGGAGGTCCAGCGCTACTGGGACGAGGGCCTGCGCCCGCCGGACGACGTTATCGTCGTGTTCACCGATGATAACTGGGGCAACATCCGCAGGGTGCCCGACCCGAACCTGGCGACGCATCCCGGCGGGTACGGCTTGTACTACCACTTCGACTACGTGGGCGGCGGCCGGGACTACAAGTGGGTGGACACCGCCAACATCGCCAGCACGTGGCAGCAACTGCACATGGCCGTCAGCTACGGCGACCAGAAGCTCTGGGTGGCCAACGTCGGCGACCTGAAGGGCAACGAGCTGCCGCTGCAGTTCTTCCTGGACTTCGCGTGGAACCCGGCCCGCTATACCGCTGACAACCTCGCCGAATGGGAGGAGGCCTACGTCGCGCAGAGCTTCGGGCCGCAAATCGCGAAGCGCATGGCGGCGCTGCTGCACACCTACGGCAGGCTCCAGGCGCGCCGCAAGCCGGAGCTGCTGAACCGGCACATCACCCTCGACCCCGCAAAGAACCTTTCCACCGACTCGAGCGCGGTCATCTACAACGACCAGGACACCCCGTTCAGCCTCACCGACTATCAGGAGCTGGACCGGGTCACCGCCGAATGGCAGGAACTCGCGGTGGAGGCCGGGCAAATCGGCCGCGCGCTTCCCGCGGCCGCACAGGACGCGTACTACGAGCTCGTGGCGTACGAGGTGAAGGCGACCGCCAACCTGTACGCGTTCCGCCAGGCGGAGTTCACCAACATCTTGTACGCGGCACAGGGCCGCGCCGCGGCCAACGACCTCGCCGCGACGGCCGAGGCCACGTTCGCCGAGGACCAGGCGCTGATGACCAAGTTCAACACGAGCATCGCGGGCGGAAAGTGGAAGGACTTCCAGCTCCAGCCGCACATCGACTACGGCGATGTGGCGAGGTACGGCCCCAACGCCCCCTGGCAGGAGCCCGAGCTCAACGGCGTTGCCATCCCGGACGTCATCTTCCCCGCCGTGCGGCGGATCTCGCCGCAGGCTGGCGCGGTGCTCGGCGTCGCCATCGACGGCTCGGACAAGGCGTGGCCGGGCGAGCCGGAACAACCGGTCCTGCCGGCTCTGAGCCCGTTCCAGAGCCAGCCCGCGCCGTTCATCGACGTCTTCAACCGGGGCCAGACTCCGTTCGGCTACCAGGTCCAGTCGAGTGCCGCCTGGCTGCGGGCCGAGCCGAGCCGCGGCCGGGTGACAACGCAGGTGCGCGTCACGCTGAGCGTCGACTGGTCCAGAGCGCCCTCCGGTACCACCCAGGTGCCGATCACCATCAACGGGCCAGGCGGGACCAGCGTGCAGGTGCAGGCTCCCGTCGAGAACCCGGTGGTGCCGAAGGGCATCCTGGCCGGCTTCATCGAGGCGAACGGGTACGTCTCGATGGAGGCGAGCCATTTCAGCGACGCCATCGGCTCCAGGGCCGTGTCCTGGCAGGTGATACCCGACCTCGGCCGGACCGGTGACGGGGTGGCGCCGTCCCCGGTAACCGCGCCCAGTCAGACGCCGGGCGGGGCCGGCCCCCGGCTGGAATACACCATGACACTGTTCACTACCGGTCAGGTGACGGTGTGGGCGTACGTGTCTCCCAGGGCCAACGTCTTCCCGACAGCTGGGCTACGGTATGCCGTCTCCATCGACGACGGCCCGCCGCAGACTGTCAACATCACGATGGCGAGCGGGGCCAGCGACGCGACGATGAACCGGCAATGGGAACGGATCACCTCGGATAACATCAACCTCACGTCCACTACCCATACCATCAGCGCTCCGGGGCCTCACACCCTCAAGTTGTGGATGGTCGACACGACCGTCATCCTCCAGAAGCTCGTGATTGACACCGGCGGGCTCAAGCCCAGTTATCTCGGGCCGCCGGAAAGCATGTCCGTCGGCCACGGACGCGACGGATAGAGAGCAGGACCCTAAAACCGCGGGTCACGCTAGCGGACGTCCAGCCCGGTGACCGCCCGGCCGATGATCATGCGCTGAATTTCGGACGTTCCCTCGAAAATGGTGAAGATCTTCGCGTCGCGATGCCAGCGCTCGACCGGATAGTCCCGGGTGTAGCCGTTTCCGCCGAGGATCTGGATGGCCTGCTCGGTGACCCGGACCGCCGTCTCCGCCGCGACCAGCTTGGACATCGACCCCTCGGCGTGCGTGAACGGCTTGCCCTGCCGCGCCATCCATGCCGCTCGCCAGGTCAGCAGCCGGGCCGCGTCCACCGCGGCGTTCATGTCCGCCAGCATGAACGCCACCGCCTGGTTCTGCCCGATCGGCCGGCCGAACTGCACCCGCGTCCGTGCGTACTCGCCCGCGTACTCGGCCGCGGCGCGCGCCACGCCGACCGCCATCGAGGCCACGCCCGGGCGCGACGCTTCGAACGTCTTCATGGCCGCCTGCTCGCCGCCGCGGCCGCCCTCGCGCACCCGCGCCAGCCGTTCGTCCAGCTTTTCCCGGCCGCCGACCAGGCACCGCTCCGGTATCCGGACGTCGGAGAGCACCACCTCGGCGGTGTGCGAGGCTCGTATCCCGTGCTTACGGAACTTCTGTCCCATGGACAGTCCCGGCGTGCCGGGCGGGACGATGAAACTGGCCTGCCCGCGCGATCCCAGCGACGGGTCGACCGACGCGACGATCACGTGCACATTGGCGATGCCGCCGTTGGTGGCCCAGGTCTTCACCCCGTTGAGCACCCACTCCTGGCGGCCCTCGTCGTAGGTCGCGCGCGTCCTGATCGCGCCCACGTCGCTGCCGGCGTCGGGCTCTGACGAGCAGAATGCGCCGAGCTTTACCTCGCCGGGTCCGCCGAACATCTGCGGGCACCACTCACCGACCTGCTCAGGCGTCCCGTTGGCCACGACAGCCACGGCGGCCAGCGAGGTGCCCACCAGCGACAGCCCGATCCCGGCGTCCCCCCAGAACAGTTCCTCGAAGGCCACCGGGATGCCCAGACCGGATTCGTCCAGGTACTGCTGGGCGTAGAAGTCCAGGGAGTAGAGCCCGATCTTCGCAGCTTCCTCCAGGACCGGCCACGGCGTCTCCTCGCGCTCGTCCCACTCCCCGGCGGCCGGCCGGATCACCGAGGCGGCGAACTCGTGCACCCAGTTCCGCATCTCGGCCAGGTCTTCCCCCAGCTCCAGGGAGAACTCGCTCATGTTTCCCTCCGCGGCGCTCGCTTCCGCTCGCTCATCGGCTCACCTTCCAGGAAGCAGCAAGATTACTCAAGGGTGTTACTCAAGAGTAACATCGCGGCCAGCTCAGTACCTCCTAGATTTCCCAGGAACGGCGCCGGTGCCACCTCTGGGATCCCGCGTCCCCGGCGGAGGTCTCCTCCCGCGGCCGATCCTGACGCCGGATCGCCTGTCCCGTCGGACCCCTGGCTCATGAGACTGGTTTGTGACAACCGAAATGTTGCATACTGCTTCGAGTACCGCCAGAATTATCAGATTAGAGCACGCCAGTGTGCAGAACGGCGCACGCAACCGTGCGTTCGGGGGTGACCTTCCTGGAGTTGAGGAGGACCAATGAAGTCACGGCTGATGGCTGCGGCAGCCATCGGAGCCGCAGCGCTCATCGGCGCTGCTGCGTGCAGTTCGAGCAGCAGCAGCACCAGCGGATCCGGAGCAGGCAGCAGCAGTAGCCCGGTGACGCTGACGTTCTTCGGCGCCGACTACGGTACCGGCGCGTCGAATACCACGACCACCTACTGGAAGAACATCGCCGCGGCGTTCCACCAGCAGAACCCGAACATCACGGTGAACGTTCAGACGGTCAACTGGACGGACTTCCCCACCAAGTCCGCGGCGCTGATCCAGAACAAGCAGTTCCCGGACATCATGGAGGGCAACCCGGCGCCGCCGTACGCCCAGTCCGGCCTCATCTATCCGGTCTCCGATGTCCTGTCGCAGAGCACCATCAGCAACCTGATTCCCAAGTTCCTCAAGGACGGGCAGTACCAGGGCACCGACTACGGCATCCCGTTCACCACCAGCACCCGCGCGATGTACTACAACAAGAAGATCTTCGCGGCCGCGGGCATTTCCGCTCCGCCCACCACCTGGGCGCAGCTGCAAACCGACGCGGCGAAGATCAAGGCCAAGGGCTACATCGGGTACGGCATGCCGCTGGGCAGCGAGGAGGCGCAGGCCGAGCTGCTGCTGTGGTTCCTGGGCGACGGCGGCGGCTATGTGGACAGCTCCGGGAAGTACATGATCGACAGCTCGCAGAACGTCGCGGCGCTGACGTTCATGAAGCAGCTCGCGGCTTCGGGCGATACCCAGCCCAACCCGGGCGGCACCGACCGTAAGGAAGTCTGGGCCCAGTTCGCCGCGGGCAAGATCGGCATGGTGCTCGGCTCTCCCGCGGTGATCCCGATCATCCAGGCGGGCGGCGTGCTGAAGGCATCCGACTACGCGACGGCGAACGTCCCGGGCAAGACCGGCCCCCTGTCTCAGACACTGGGCGTGCACGACGACATCGTGGCGTTCAAGGAGGGCGGATCGAGTCACCAGGCCGCCATCAAGCAGTTCCTGGACTTCGTCTACCAGGACAAGTGGCAGCTCCAGTTCGACAACGAATACGACCTGCTGCCGGCCACGCAGAGCGCCGCCACCAGCATGGGTAACAGCAACCCGATGTTCGCCGCGTTCCTCGGCAACATCGCGAATTCCGTCAACTACCCGACGAACGCCAACTGGACCTCGGTCGAGAACCAGATCAAGACCCAGGTCGGCCAGGCCATCACCGGAAGCCCGTCCCAGGTTCTGGGCGCGATCCAGCAGACGGCCAGCAGCACCAGCGGCTGACGTGGCTGCCGCGGATACGAAAACAGCCGGGATGGGCGCGGCAAAGCGCCCATCCCGGTCCGGCGGCGCCTGGGTGCGTAAGCTCGAGCCGCTGGCCTGGATCGGTCCGGCCATCGCGCTGATCGCGGTCGTGGTGATCTGGCCGATCGTCAGCATGATCCAGACCTCGTTCCAGAACATCACGCCGCTGGGCATCACGCTGGGGTCGGCGGGGTTCAGCAACTTCAGCCAGGTCATCAACAACCCGAACCTGCCTGGCATCCTGGTGCGGACGCTGATCTGGGTGGTCGTGGTCGTCGCGGTGACGATGCTGATCTCGCTCGGCATGGCGGCGCTGTTCAACCAGCGCTTTCCGGGCCGGCGCGTCGCCCGGTGGGCGATCATCGCGCCGTGGGCGGCGTCGGTGATGATGACCGCGTTGATCTTCCGGTGGATGCTCCAGCCGTCCAACGGCGTGGTGTACGTTTTCCTGCATCAACTCGGCGTCGTCAGCCATTTCAACAACAACACGCCGGACTGGCTCGGCCAGCCGGATGTCGCGATGGCTGCCATGATGGCGGTTGCGGTGTTCGTCTCGCTGCCGTTCACCACCTACGTGCTGCTGGCCGGCCTGCAGGCGATCCCCGGTGAGCTGTACGAAGCGGCCAAGGTGGACGGTTCGTCCCGGTGGTACACCTACCGCAGGGTGACGCTGCCGCTGCTCCGTCCCGCCTTCCTGGTGGCCGCGGTGATCAACTTGATGAACGTGTTCAACTCGTTCCCGATCATCTGGGAGATGACCCGCGGCGGCCCCGGCTACCAGACAGCCACCAGCACGGTGTTCATGTACGACCTGAAGGGGACGTTCGTGGGCCAGGCCGCGGCCATGTCCATCATCAACTTCGCGCTCGTGGTGGTGATCGTCCTGGTCTTCCTGCGGGTCAACCGATGGAACCGTCAGGAGGCTCGCTGACATGGCCGTGCAGACCCCCGCCTCGGCGGCCCGCCCGGTGACGGCCGCTCGCGCCGCGACCACGACCGCGGCGCCGCGTAAGCTGCCGTCGCTGAAGACGGCCATCGTCGCGTTCGCCGCCTACGTCATCGCCGTGATCTTCCTGCTCCCCTACCTGGAGATGCTGATCACGGCAGTGCGGCCGGCCAGCGAGCTTTACCGGCCCGACTACCTGCCGCGGCACTTCGCCTGGTCGAACCTGACGAACATGTGGGGATCCGCCTACGGGATCTTGTCCTCGGTGCGGGTCAGTATCGAGATCGCGGGCGGCGCCACGATCCTGGTGCTGCTGGTCGCGCTGCCGGCCGCCTACTACACATCCCGGCGCCGGTTCCGCGGCCGCGGCGCGTTCCTGCTGCTCGTCCTGGCCACCCAGATGCTCCAGCCGACCGCGCTGATCGTCGGCATCTACAAGGAGTTCCTCAGCTTCGGGCTGCTGAACATCAACCCCGTGTGGTCGCTGATCCTGGTCAACGCCGGCTTCAACCTGGCCTTCGCGATATGGATCCTCAACGCCTACATCGGGTCGATCCCGGTCGAGCTGGAAGAGGCGGCCATGGTCGACGGCAGCAACCGGCTCGGCGCGCTGCGCCGGGTCACGCTGCCGCTGGCCATGCCGGGGGTGGTGACAGCGCTGATCTTCACGTTCATCGCGGCCTGGAACGAGTTCATCACCGCGCTCACCCTCACGACCAACGGCAGCGACTACCCGCTCACCGTGCGGCTCGACTCCTTCATCGGCCAGTACACGGTCGACTGGCAGCACCTGTTCGGCGCCTCGGTGGTGGCTACCATCCCGGTGTTCATCCTGTTCGCCCTCATCGAGGGCCGGGTCGTCGGCGGCCTCACCGCCGGCTCCATCAAGTAACGCATTTGCGGGGCCCGGAATGTCCCGCAGCTCCTCTCGGAGTGCCGCCAGGCCTCGGGCGAGGAAACCACGCACCGCTCCCGCAGAGTAACCAACCGTATCAGCGATGCTCTGGTGATCCCACCCATGCCAGAACCTCAGTACGACAATCGCTCGCTGCCTGGGGGGGAGGATTGTCAGCGCGCGCTGGAGGGTGACCCGGTCCACGACCTGGTCCGCGCCACCCGGCAGCGGCGGTGGTTCCGGGAGTATGTCGTGCGGCAGTTCGCGTTCCCGCTGAACAGAGCGGTGGTCGTGCAGGAATTCCCGCAGCAGGATGGTCCGGGTGTATGCGCCGAGCCGCTCGCGGTCGCTGAGGGTGTCCCAGCGCCGGTACAGGATGATCAGGGTGCGCTGCACCAGGTCGTCCGACTCGAGCCAGTCGCCGCATAGGACGTATGCTTGCCGCCGCAACCCGCCCCTGGTCTTCCGTACGTAGTCTGAGAACTCATCGTCGGCGAGTTTCAGCATGTCAGAGCCCCGATCATAATTTCTGCTACAGGGTGCAGCGTTACAGCCCCCGAGCCGCCTGTATAGAAGTGAGATCAGCGCTCATCGACAATGCTTTCAAAACGGGCAAAGGGGAGTCAATGACAAATCCGACGAAAACTCTCGCGGCCGAGGATGTCACCGTTGTGCAGCATCTGCCGTTGAACGCCAACTTCGCGTTCATCGACGAGGACGGCGACGACTACGAGATCGTCAAGGTCGATGATCTCGAGGACGACTCGTATATCTGAGACGCCTGATGACCGAGGAAACCGAGCGGGAGGCCGCAAGCCGGTCTCCCCTCACCCTTGACTGGCTGCTCAGCCCATTCGATCTTGATGAATTTACTGGTGAGGTATGGGAACGGCAGCACCTGCTCGTACGCAGAATGGATCCCCGCTACTACAGGGACCTGCTCTCGCTGAGCGACCTCGACGAGATTCTCTCCACCATGAGTGTCAAGTCGGCAAACCTCCGCATCGTCGATCACGGTCGTGAGATCCCGGCCTCGGCCACGATCTCCGCCGAACCCGGCGGTCCGCAGAACGCCCTTGAGAAACTGTACGAGCTCTACCGGACCGGCTCGACAATTGTCTTCAATTCGCTGCACGAACGCTGGCCGCCGCTCACCAGGCTGTGCCGGTCAGTGGCCCGGGAGATCAGCGGTTCCGCCCAAGTCAACGTGTATCTGACGCCGGCTGGCGGGCAGGGCTTCAAAGCGCACTATGATTCGCATGATGTCTTCGTGGCGCAAGCCCACGGGTCGAAGAGATGGCGAGTCTACCCCCCGCCGATCGAATTGCCATCACACGACCAGCCGTACCGGCTCTCAGGGCTGACGGCACCCGCCGAACCGATCGAGGAATTCGATCTGCGAGCGGGGGACCTCTTGTATCTGCCGCGTGGATACATGCACGAGGCTGAGGCGAACGACGAGGCGTCCGTTCACCTGACCATCGGAGTCATGCCGGTGCTGTGGTCATCGGTCCTGATCAACGCGGTCAGGACCATTGTCAAGGCCGACGCGCGGTTCCGCCGGGCGTTGCCTCTGCGATTCGACAGCGACCCTCGCCGACGGCAGCAGGCCGAAGCGGCCGGCGCGCTGTTGCTCCAGGTTCTCTCCGAGTCGCTGTCGCCGGAGCAGATGATCGCGGACGGCGCAATGTGGGCGCGGCGCAGCGGGACCGCGTCGCTGAACGGCCACCTCCGTGATCTGGAGGCGGTCAGATCGCTGGGGCCCGCCAGCCGGACCGGCCGTCGTCCCGGTCTGCGGTGGCAGACCATCGAGCAGGACGACGCGATCAGCCTGGAGTTCCACGGAAAGGCCGTACGATTTCCGCGGCACGTGGCGAACGAGGTGCGATTCGTCGCCAGGACGGACAGCTTCACCCTCGACGATATCCCCGGTGAACTCGACGACGCCGGCCGGCGTGCCCTAGTCGGCACCCTGGTCCGGGAAGGCTTTCTGACGATGTCCTGAGGATTTCATGCCGCCACCTCTGATCCCGCGCTCCATCCTGTTCGGCGGGAGCAGCCGACTCCAGCCCAGCCTGTCCCCAGACGGCAGGAACGTAGCCTATCTGGCCGCCGATGACGCGGGGGTGCTCAACGTCTGGTGCGGAGACTGGCTCACACGTGACTTCCGCCTGGTCTCCGCCGGGCAGCGCGACATCCGGGACTACCGGTGGAGCTCCGATGGCAAGCGGATCTTGTATACGCAGGATCGTAACGGAGACGAGAACACCCATGTGCATGCCATCGATCTGGCTGGAGGCGAGGGCGCCAGGAACCTGACACCGTTCGACGGCGTGCAAGCCCGGCTCATCGCGCTGGATGCCGAGATACCCGGGCAGGCGCTCGTCGCCATGAACCTCAGGACACCCGAACTCCACGACGTGTACCGGCTCGACCTTGACACCGGCGAACTGGCCGAGGAAGTCCGCAATCCAGGCCTGCACCGGTGGGTCGCCGACCGCGGCCTCGTGGTACGCGGCGCGGTCGCGGAGCGGCAGGACGGACTGGCCATCATGGTCCGGGACGGCGCGAGCGGAGCCTGGCGGGTGCTGCACACCGCTGGTGCGGATGACATCCGGATGACCCGCCCCATCGGTTTCGCCGCGGACGGACGTGAGCTCATCATCCTGTCGTCGGCGGATTCCGACACGGCGCGCCTGCTGCGCGTCGACGTGGCGAGCGGGGCGGTGTCCGTGCTCTACGAGGATCCCCGCCACGACGTGATCGGCGCCGGGCTCAACCCCGTCACCGGGCACCCCGATCACGTCGTCGTCCAGCGTGAGCGCACGGAGGTGGAACCACTCGACCCGGCACTGGAGGCTGATCTGCGCAAGCTGTCCGGCCGCCGGGACGGGGTGGTCTCGGTTCTCAGCCGGGACCGGGCCGATCGGACCTGGCTGATCCGGGATGGTGCGGATGACACGTCTCCCGCGTATCACCTGTACGACCGCGATACCGGCGCGGTTACCTTCCTGTTCGCTCAGCTACCGCAGCTGCGGCCGTATCCGCTGGCTCCGGTTGAGCCGTTCTCCTTTACCGCCCGTGATGGCCTCACCATTCACGGCTACCTGACCTTTCCCCCGCAGGCATCGCGTACCTGCCTGCCAACCGTGCTGTCGGTGCATGGCGGGCCGTGGCTGCGTAGCATCTGGGGATTCCGGGCAGAACGTCAGTGGCTGGCGAACCGCGGCTACCTGTGCGCAGAGGTGAACTTCCGCGGCTCAGTCGGTTACGGGAAACGATTCATGAACGCGGGCAACCGCGAGTGGGGCGGCCGCATGCAGGACGACCTGACTGACACAGTCGCTCACCTGATCACCCGGGGCCACGCCAACCCGGACCGCATCGCGATCATGGGAAGCTCGTACGGCGGGTACGCGGCCCTGGCGGGCGCAGCCTTCACCCCGGACCTCTATCGTTGCGCGATCGCCATGGCGGCGCCGTCCAATCTGGCGACGTTCGTGCAGTCCGTTCCGGCCTACTGGCGTCCGCGCGCGTCCCAGCTGGACCGGCGGATCGGCGATCCCGCGACCGAGCCGCAATTTTTGTGGTCAAGATCCCCGCTCTCGCGGGCCGACCGGATCACCATCCCGATCCTCATCGGACACGGTGCCAATGACCGGCGCGTGCCGCGCCGGGAGGCGGAGCAGATCGTCGCCGAACTGCGGGCCCGGGGGATTCCGCACGAGTACGTTCTGTTCCCGGACGAAGGGCACGGCCTGGCGAAGCCGGGAAACCGGCTCGCCTTCCACGCCAGGGCCGAACGCTTTCTCGCTCGTTATATAGGTGGCCGCTGCGAAGACCCGGCACAGTCCTCAGCGGACTCCGCCGTCGGGGAGTGAGCAATGCGTGTAGTGTTCCGCGATGAACCTTCGGCGGCCGCGGCTAGCGGGCTGTCCGGCTCGGCTGACATCCCGGAACCGCCCGTTCCGCATGCCGACGGGGGCCGCATCAAGCGGCTGCAACGTGCGCTGGCTGGCACGATCACCGCGCTGCCACGAGTGCTGCGCCTGGGCTGGCAGGCGTCACCGGCGCTGACCCTGGGCCTGGCCGCGTCCACCGTGGTATCCGGTTTGATCCCGGCCGCGATGGCGTATCTGTCACGGCTGCTGCTGAACGCCGTGCTCCATGGCTATCTGATTCATTCCAGGCATCTCGCGGATCAGTCCCGGGTCCGCCTTCCCTTCCTGGACGACCTCCGGCTGACCAGCGTGCAAGCGGTGGTCGTGCTCGCCCTCGCGCAGCTGGCACTGCTGGCGGTGAGCATGCTCGCGTCTACGATGCGTAGCTTGACCCAGCAGCTGCTTCAGGAGAGAGCAGCGCTGGTCGTACAGGCCCAGATCATGGATCACGCGCGCACGCTCGACTTGGAGTTCTTCGAGGACTCCAAGTCGTATGACCTCCTTCGTCACGCGCAACGGGAAGCGTCCACCCGCCCGGTAACGATGATCGCCAGCTCGTTCGGCTTGCTGCAAAGTGCGGTCACTTTCCTCAGCGTGATCGGGCTGCTTGCCGGTCTCAACCCGTGGCTGGCCGTGCTGGCCCTGCTGGCGCCCGTGCCGGCGTTCATAGCTGACTCCCGGCACGGCCATCGCGCGTTCATCCTCGCGCGCTGGGCATCGCCTATCCATCGGCGGATGGAATACCTAGCCAGCCTGGTGACCACGGATACGTTCGCCAAAGAGGTCAGGGTCCTGGGATTGGGACGGTACTTCACCGACCGCTACCGCCAGCTGGGGGCGGTCTACTACGACCGGCAGCGGACCGCCGTGCGCCGTCGCCAGCTGGCCACGGCGGGCTGGTCGTCAGCTGCCACCGCCGCGCAGACCCTGTCGTACCTCTACGTCGCGGTCCAGGCGATCCGGGGTGTTCTCACCGTTGGTGACCTGGTCATGTTCACCGCCGCGTCCACCGCTCTGCAAGGCGCGGTGCAGGGTGTCTTCCAGGCCTGCACCGGGATGTACGAGAACAACCTCTACCTGCTTGAGTACTTCGCCCTGCTCGCCGTGCCGTCAGCGATCGAGCGCTCCGCCGTGACCCGGACGCTGCCAGCCCATGTCGTGCCCCATGTCGTCTTCGACCACGTGTCGTTCAGCTATCCAGGAGCGACGCGCAAGGCCCTCGACGACGTCAGCTTCGACATCCGGCCGGGACAGACCGTCGCCGTCGTCGGCCGGAACGGAGCCGGCAAGTCGACCCTGCTCAAGCTGCTGTGCCGGCTGTACGACCCGACCGAGGGCCGGATCCTGCTCGACGGCATAGACCTGCGCGAGGTCTCCCCCGCCGAACTGCGGAGCCGTATCGCCATCCTGTTCCAGGACTACGTCACCTATCAGGCCAGTGCCGCGGAGAACATCGGACTCGGCGATCTGCCACACCTCGATGACCGGCCCCGGATAGCCGATGCCGCCGACCGCGCCGGAGTCAGCGAGGTCATCACCCGGTTGCCGCGGTCGTACGACACGCCGCTGGGCAAGTGGTTCGGCAAGGGAGTCGAGCTTTCCGGCGGAGAATGGCAGAAGGTTGCCCTGGCGCGGACACTGATGCGCGACACGCCGCTCCTCGCCCTCGACGAGCCCACCTCGGCGCTAGACGCTCAGGCCGAGCACGACCTGTTCGCCCGGCTCGGTTACCACGCTGAGCAGCGCACCACGCTCTACATCTCGCACCGGTTTTCCACCGTCCGTCGCGCAGACCGGATCATCCTGCTCGCCGATGGCCGTATCGCCGAAGCCGGCACCCACACCGAACTGATGGAGCTGGATGGTGTGTACGCCACCCTCTTCAAGCTCCAGGCGTCCGCGTACACCGACGCGTAGGCGGACGGTGGGTGCTCGTCCCCCAACCGGGTGCTTGACCCGCGCCCTCATCGATGGCCGGGTCGGCGGCGGCCTGACCGCGGGCTCGATCAAGTAGGCGTTAACTCCCGCTCTGAGCCGACCCGCTCCCGGGATCCCGACGGCAGCAGCACGGCTCCTACCCCGGGGATGGCGCGGGCCCGGGCCTCGGCGAGCAGAGCCTCGGCGGCCTGCTGGCCGTTCTCACCGGTATGGGACATCCGGGCCGCGATCAGGCCGGTCACGACAGGGGTGGAGAAGGACGTGCCGCTCCACCTGGCCATACCGTAGAACTTCCGCTCCTCCCCCACGTAGGGCGGGACGTGGCAACTGTAAGTGCCGGTGGCGTAGGCATTGATGAGCCCCCTGCCGGGCGCATACACGTCGACCCAGCCGCCGTAGTTGGTGAAGTCCGCCCGGCTGTGCCCGTCGGCCGCGAGCGCGCCGACCGAGACCGTTCCCGGGGACGCGGCAGGCCAGTGCGGTATACGGGAGCTGCTGTTGCCCGCAGCGACAACCACGACCACTCCCTTGTACTGCTGACGGACCAGCGTCAGCCAGGCTTCGAGCGCTTGGAGTGGCACCCCGTTCCTGGTGGGCGCCGTTATCGACAGGTTGAAGATGTCCACGCCGAGGTCGAGTGCCGCGTCCAGTTTGCGCACGAAGTCGGTCTCCAGCGCACTGCCGGCGACGGAGAAGATATTCGCCACGAAGACATCCGCCTGGGGCGCCATGCACCGGGCCACACCGGCCACGAATGTGCCGTGCCCGGCGTACGGCGGGATGGGCTGCGTGCCGTCCGGCAGCGGCTTGGGCAGCGGATCCAGGTCACCCTGGACGCCATTCAGCCACGGGGCGGTGGCCGCCGCGCCGGCCAGCAGGCCGGTGTCGGCCACGTAGATGAGCACCCCCGCCCCGCCGTTGTCCACGTCGACCGACGGGCTCGGTTCTATCCCGTCGTACACCTGCTCCGGCTCGGTCGCCGGGCAGGGACCGATCTCTCCCGGAGCCACGGTCAGCACCTGGTTGGGAGTGGCGATTCCCTCGCCGAGCTCGGTGTCGATTCGCATCAGCAGGTCGGGGACGGTGAGCTGCTCGCCGGATGCGTCCTCGGGGATGCGAACCAGCATGATGCCCTGGGCAACACGTTCGGCCGTGCACGGCTGTGGCAGCATCTGCTGTACCTGTCCGAGATGGTCCTCCCGGACGACAAGATGGCCTTCGGCGTACAGATAGCTGACCCCGCCATCGGTGGTAACGACGCCGATGGCGGTTCCCCGCTCGCCGAAGGCCGAGACGATGTAGTCGACCTGATCAGCGACCACAGGATCCAGCCCCTGATCCCAGCCGTTCTCTGCTGGCACCACGCCTCCGCAAGTTTGATCATCGCCAGAATTTAGGTCACGAGTCCGTGGGCCACCCCGCGGGCCTACGGACTCGGACGCTACTACGGTGTGGCCCGCAGGTCCGTTTGATACAAAATATGAATTTGGATGGGATAACACGCCTACAATCGCGTGCGTGGCTGGGGGTGCCCAGACGATCGCGCCAGTCCCGCGCGATGTCGACGGCCTGCTTCCGATGGCCTTGTCCCGCCCTAGGGAGGCGCTGGCCAGGGCCCGTGCTGTGCTGGCCGGGCGGCCGGACCATCATGAGTCGTCGGTGGCTCATCAGGCCGCGGGGATCGTGCTGCGCGAGTTCGGCGATGTCGAAGCCGGAGTCATTGAAGTGCGCGAAGCGCTGCGCCTGGCGCGCCGGGCCGGCCTGGCCGACCGCGAAGCGGATGTGCTGGCTACTCTCGGGGTGGCGCTGGTTTATGCCGGCCGGACCACGGCCGGGCTGGCCGCGCTCGACGGGGCGGTGCAGCGGTCCAGCGGCGTCCTGGCCGCACGGGTGCTGGTGCGACGCGGGATGATGTTGCTGACCCTGGGCCGCTATCCGGCGGCACTGGACGATTTCCGGCACGCCATGACCGTGTTGCGCCGGGCCGACGACCTGTTGTGGACGGCTCGGGCGCTCAACGCTCGCACGCTGGCCTATCTGGCGCTTGGTATGACCGCTCGGGCGGACGCCGATTTCGCGGCCGCCGGGCACTTGTTCAAGGAGACCGGGCAGGAGCTCGAAGCGATCTACACGGTGCACAATCGCGGGGTGGCGGCCTTCTTCTCGGGAGATCTCCCGACGGCCATTTCTCACCTGGACGCGGCCGCCTCGGCGTACCAGCCGCTGAGGGTGCCGACTCCGGCGCTCAGCATCGACCGGTGCGCCGTCCTGCTGGCGGCTGGGCTGGCCTCGGACGCGCTGGCCGAGGCGAACGCCGCGGTGGCCGATATGGAGCGCGTACGCGGTCGTGCCACCAAGAAGGCCGAACTGCTGCTGATGGCCGCCGAATGCGCGCTGGCCGCGGCCCGGCCCCAGACCGCTCAGGACTGGGCACAGGCGGCGTACCGCCTGTTCCGGTCACAGCAGAGTGCATGGTGGCAGGCCCAGGCCACGCGAGTGCTCATCCGGGCCCGGTACGCGGTCGGCCCGATCTCGCCCGCGTTGCTACGGGAAGCGACCCGGGCCGCCGGCCGGCTGGACGCGCTCGGTGCCGGTGACGCGGCACAGGTGCACCTGCTAGCGGGCCGGGTAGCACTCGAGCTCGGCCGTCACGACCAGGCCGAACGGCACCTCCTCGCCGCGGCGCGCAGCCGACGGCGCGGTACCCCGATGTCCCGCGCCGCCGGCTGGCTGAGCGAGGCGCTGCGGGCGCAAGCCATGGGTAGCTCGCGTCGACTGCTGTCTGCCTGCCGCCACGGGCTCGACATCCTGGACGCGCACCGGCTGAGCTTTGGCGGCTCCGAGCTCCGGGCCCAGGCCACCGCGCACGGCGCCGAACTGGCCGCGCTCGCGCAACGTCAAGCGGTGCGGGCGCGCCGCCCCCGGCTGCTGCTCTCCTGGAGCGAACGGTGGCGCGCGACCGCCCTGGCCGTCCCGGCCGTTCGTCCGAGTGCCGACGCGGAGGTCTACGCCACCCTCGCGGCGCTGCGCTATGTGACGAGGCAGCTCGAGAGCGCGCGGAGCGAAGGAACGCCGACCGCCGTCCTGCAGCGGGAACAGCGGCGGCTGGAGACCCTGGTGCGCGCCAGCACATTGCGCGCCCCCGGCGGTGCCGGGTTCAGCGCCGTGTTCAGCCCCGCGGACCTGCTCGGCGAACTCGGTGCCACACGCCTCATCGAGATCATCGAGGTCGACGGCGGCCTGCACGTGCTGGCCTGCGGCGGCGGCAAGGTGCGGCAGTTCACCGCCGGGCAGGCCGCCGACGCCATTCGCGCCGCGGACTTCGCGCGCTTCGCCCTGCGCCGCATCGCACGCAGCCGGCCGGAGAAGGACCTGGACAGCGCGCTATCCATCCTGGCGGCAACTGGACCAAGGCTTGAGCAAGCGCTCCTCGGTCCCGCAGTCCGCCACCTGGGTGACGGACCCGTGGTGATCGTCCCGCCCGGCAGGCTGCACGCGATTCCTTGGGGCATCCTGCCCGCCCTGCGCGATCGAGTTGTCAGCGTCGCCCCGTCCGCGGCGTCGTGGATGCGGGCGCACACCGCCCCGGAGCCGCAACGCCATAGCGTTACCCTGGCCAGGGGGCCCGGCCTCGCCTCGGACGGAGCCGAGGTGCCCGTGGTGGCGGGACTGTACGATGATGTCACGGTGCTGGCCGACGCCGAGGCCACCGCCGAGAAGGTCCTGTACGCGCTCGACGGGGCATGGCTGGCGCACGTTGCCGCACATGGGGTGTTCCGGGCCGACAGCCCGCTGTTCTCCTCGCTGCGTATGCACGACGGGCCGCTGACCGTCTACGACCTCGAGCAGCTCCGGCAGGCGCCCTATCGCCTGATCCTGTCGAGCTGCGACGCCGGCGCGCTGGCTCCGACCGGGGCCGACGAGCTGCTCGGCCTGGTCAGTACCCTGTTGCCGCTCGGTACCGCCGGGATCATCGCCGCCACCTTGCCGCTCAACGACCGTGCCGCCGTGCCGGTGATGGTCGGCCTGCACCGGCACCTGCGGGCCGACCGGACTCTCGCCGAGTCGCTGTGCGACGTGCGCCGCGAACTGATCGACGATCCGGTGCAGCAGGCAACGGCTGCCTCCCTCATCGCGCTGGGGGCGGCCTGAGCTACCCCCGCAGCGGTCACAGCGTGAACCAGTTGGTCACCACGTCGATGCCGTCTTCGCTCCGGCAGCGGAGCCGGAACGAGCCGTCCGGCACGGGCTGAATGCAGAAACAGCCGATCTCGTCGATCGATACCGTGGCGATCTCACCGTCCCCGGATTCCTGCTCGAGGGTCCCGTGCCGCGGCGGGACTATCTGGCCGATCAGGGAGTCCGCGGTGACCTCGAGCTCGATGGACAGTCGTGCCGAGGTGAACGTGAGGGCGCGGATCGAGGCCGGCTCGGACCGTGTTCTTGCTGACCGCATGATGCTTTCCAGATCCTGGTCGTGGCTGGAGTCATAGGTGAGCTGCGCGAGCTGGGCGTCGATGTTGTGCCAGGCGTAGGCACTCTGGCCGCCCTCTATGAACCATTGCGGAACGAGCTGCCGTGCCCGCTGCGCCTCGCGCAATGCCGACAGGAGCCGCTCATCATCCCAGTCGTCACCCATGTCCCTCACCTCCCGGAAGGTTAACTCGCATCTCACCCGCACCAAGCCTGGTGAGTGCGCTCGAACGGCGCAGTCTTTCCAGGCAGCGAGCCCGCTGCGGGCCGATGCTTCCGATGGGGATCTCCAGCGTGGCGCTGATCTCGGCGTACGAGCAGGGCGGGTCGCTGAGCAGCATCGCCAGCAGTTGCCGGCATCGCAGCGGGAGTTCCAGGAGTGCGGCGCGCAGCGCCGCGTTCCGCTCGGCCGCGAGGATCTCCTGCTCGATGATCTCGGCGTCCACGACCGGGAGCGCGTCATCCAGTGTGCCCGCGTCCTCGGCCCGCCGCGCCGCCGTCAGCGCCCGCAGGCACTCGCGCTGCGTGATCGTCGCCAGCCAGCCCGGCAGCGCGGCAGGCTCGCGCAGCTTCCCGAGCTGCTGGACCAGCTGCAGCCACACGTTCTGCCCGACATCCTCGATGTCCTGGTTCTTCAGCCGGTAACGCGTGCAGATCGACCAGATCAGCGGCGCGTACCGCTCGGTGATCTCGTTCCACGCGTCCTGGTCACTGTTCGCCGCGCGCGCGACCAGCGCGATGACGGACGGGTCGTCACGCATGACAGGCTCCGGGTCCCATCATGTCCTGCTGCCAGTGCCGATAGCGGTACACCTCTCCATCGTCTCGCCTAATAACTCGGTGGATGCCGCATCGCGTTCTGATACGTCATACAGAAGGTGTATTAAACGGAGCGCCCGCGCACACCGTCCCCGTGGGAGTCCTGTCACGGGGGCGGGACTCCCATTGCCCGTTATGCCGACGGGTCCGCTATGTCGGTGAACAGGGTGAGCTGGAGATCAGCCGGCGCTTCCAGCCGGGCGTTAAGGGAATTCCACGGCGTCGGAGTTGGTCCGGCGATCACCTCCGCGCCCGCCGAGGCCAGGCTCCTGGTCGCCGCGGTGGAGTCGGCCACCTTGAACGCGACCCGGATGTGGCCGGCTACCCGGCGGCCCACCTCGACCTCGTCGATGTACGCGGCGTGCGGCGGGTCGGCGATCTCGAGCGTGGCCCGGCCCGCCTCCAGGATCGTCACCCGGCCGCCCGGAGAGCTGAAGGCCGCTTCCTGGCGCAGCCCGAGCACGTCACGGTAGAACCGCAGGGCTTCGTCGTAGTCGGCCGCGGTCACCACCAGCCGGAGTTCCGTTACCCCCGGATCGGCATCCACACGCTGTTCCTTTCTCTTCCTGCCTGTTCGCGGCAATCCCAGGATCCACTGCGCGAGCCGCCCGCGAGCCGCCTCACGGACACTACACAAAAGGAACTCTGAGACCGATACGTTACGGTTCTTCCCAATCCGGGAACGACGTGAGCGAAGAGAGGAGAAGTGCCCGGTGAGCAGTATCGACGCTCTCGTTGCCGACAACGAACGCGGCCCGGCCCGGGTCAAGGAGAAGCTTCCCGCGCGGCCCGCCACCGGCGTCGCCGTCGTCGCCTGCATGGACGCACGCCTCGACGTGTACTCGGCACTGCGCCTGGCCGACGGCGACGCGCATGTCATCCGCAATGCCGGCGGCGTGGTCACCGACGATGTCATCAGGTCACTCATCATCTCCCAGCGGCTGCTGGGCACGACCGAGGTCATGCTCATCCATCACACCGACTGCGGAATGATGTCGTTCACCGACGACGAGGTCAAGAACCAGATCGAGGCCGAGACCGGCCGCCGGCCGCCCTTCCCCCTCGGCGCGTTCCCCGACATCGAGGCGGACGTCCGCGAGTCCATCAAGCTGATCCAGGACAGCCCCTACCTCCCGAACCGCGACACCGTCCGCGGTTTCATCTACGA
>Ga0213881_10000601_pt1 | contig 21629 bp, 20 predicted proteins | sample BarmaccoBMER_R08_FD_160104 | JGI IMG/M metagenome (GOLD analysis project Ga0213881, IMG submission 160104) | Barbacenia macrantha exposed rock microbial communities from rupestrian grasslands, the National Park of Serra do Cipo, Brazil - ER_R08 ... | reverse complement strand
CGGGAGTGCTTAGTGGTCGGCGCTGGAAGTCCGTCGGGGTCTGTTGGGAGTCCGGGGTACCCGGCTGAGCGGGGAAGACACCGTCAGTGTTCTGCTATCGCCGAGGCACATCCACGATCAGCGCGGCGTCACCCGCGCTCTACCCCGACGCCACTGACGGGGGCGACCGCTAAAGCTCTTGTTGTCTGGTCGGGGGAACGCCCGGAAATTGTCAGGGGTGGGGTCGATGATGGGGACGTGCTCGACACCCGACTGGACCCCAGGCAGGCGATGCTCGCCTGCCTGGATCAGTGGCGGCAGTCGACCCTCGAGTGTGATGACACCGGATTGCCGGCTCAGGTCCAGGACATCGAAGCCGTCTTGCGGATGCTGCATGCGCTGATGCTGGAGACCGTCGCCGAGCTGGAGGTCCGCCACCTCGCGGCCAGCACCGGCTTCGGTACCACCCAGCGGCTGCTGGCGGGGATGCTGCAGCTCTCCGCCACCGAAGCCGGCACCCGGGTCACCCACGCCACCCAGCTCGCGACGCGGCGCACCCTCAGCGGTGAAGTGCTTCCCCCGGAGCTGCCGAACACCGCCGCAGCACTAGCGGCAGGGCAGATCGGGGTGGGGCAGGTTCGAGTCATCACCGAGACCATGAACGCGATCCCCACCTCGGTGAGTGGTGAGCAGCGCCAAGCCGCCGAGGCTGACCTGGCCCGGTATGCCCGCTCGTTCGCTCCGGCGTCGCTAGCCAAGATCGGGCGGCACATCCTGGCACACCTGGACCAAGACGGTCCCCAGCCCCCGCAGGAGCCCGAACCCGCCCCTGCCGCGGGGGAACTCCGATTCCGGGAACGCCGTGATGGGCGCCTGGGGTTCGAGGGCTTCCTGGAAGGCGAGCACAGTAGCGCGTTCCGGTCCCTGATCGAGCAGCTCGCCGCACCCCCTCCCGCCGCCGAGCACATCCCCGATCCGCGCACCACCGCTCAGCGCAATGCCGACGCTTTGCTAGAGGTGTGCGGGCTGGCCCGCGCCGCCCAGACCTGCCCCCCCACCGCCGGGCAACCCCCCCACCTGACCGTCACCCTCACCTGGGAGGCCCTGCGCACCGGCCTGGGTGCTGCGACGCTGGACTACGGGACCCACTTGAGCGCTTCTCAGGCTCGGCGGTGGGCCTGCGAGGCGAAAATCATCCCCGTCGTCCTGGGCGGGGCATCCGAACCACTCGACGTCGGACGGGCGATGCGGACCGTCCCGCCCTCCCTCCGCCGCGCACTCGTCGCCCGAGACCGCGGGTGTGCCTTCCCCGGCTGCGATCGGCCACCGGGACTGTGCCAGGCCCACCACTGCCGGACCTGGGCCGACGGCGGTGACACCAGTGTGGACAACTGTGTTCTTTTGTGCGAGACACACCACCGCCACGTGCACTGCACCGGCTGGGAAATCTTCATCCGCCCTAGCTACGTCGAGTTCATCCCCCCAGCAATTTTGGACCCCGACCGCAGACCACTACGCAATCCCCTGCGCTGCTAAGTGATCGCCCCCGTCAGTGACCTCGGGTGAATCGCGGGCACCACCACGCTGATCGTGAGTGTGCCTCGGCGACAACAGAACGCTGACGGTGCCTTCCCCGCTCAGCCGGATACCCGACAATCCCGACAGAGACCCCCGACGGACTTCCGGCACCGACCATTTGGATGCGCCGAGTGGGAACATAACTGTGTGAAGTGGCGCTCACGGTGGTTGCGCGGCTGGGTTCTCGTCACCGGTGCCATCGTGCTGGGCGCGGGGGTCGGTGCGGTGTCGACCGTATGGCTTTCTGGGCCAGCTGCTGCAGCGGTCGGCTCGACTCTCGCCGCAGCGGTGTTCGGCGCGGTCAGCGCACGCGGGAAGACGTTGCTGGACGTGCATGCTGAGCAGAAAGCCGCGCTGCCGGAGCAGCTTGTGGCGGCCAACGCATCAGGGCGGCCCCGGCGCGTGCGGGACCTGAACGACCCGATCGCTTTACGCGTGCACCCCGCCGAGACTTTCCACCGAACAGTGAGCGAGCGGCTGGTCGCCGACCGGGTTCCTCCTTACATTCGCCGTGATACCCACGAACAGCTGTGGTCGGCGGTCGCGCGGGGCGGCTTCGTGTTGCTGACCGGAGATTCCACTGCCGGCAAAACGCGTATGGCCTACGAAGCCATCCGTGAGTTGTGTCCTGACCATGTGCTCATCGCTCCCGCCAGCCGGGAGTCCTTGGCGACGATCGTGCCCGTGGTGTTGGAACAACGCCGCTGCGTGGTATGGCTGGATGATTTAGAGCGTTTTCTGGGCTCTGGTGGTCTGACCGCAAGCGCGGTAGGCCGGATTCTCGGTAATGGCGACCGCCGGGTGCTGCTCCTGGCGACACTGCGCAGCGCGGAATTCGACCGCTACAGTGCCCGAGAGGAACCCAGGATCACCGGCATCGAGCGTGATTCGTGGCGCGAGGCCAGAGACGTCCTGGACCTGGCGGCGGTCGTGGAGCTACCGAGGCGCTGGAGTGCCGAGGAACTAAGGCGCGCCCGGGATTACGCCGAGGACCCGCGCATCTCCACAGCGCTGGACAAGACCGGCAAGTTCGGGCTCGCTGAGGTCCTCGCCGCCGGCCGGTCCCTGGCCAGGGACCGGCGCAACGCCTGGCGGCCCGGCGCTCATCCCCGGGGAGCTGCGCTGGTCGCCGCGGCGGTGGACTGCCGCCGGGCGGGCGTGCACAACCCCACAGCCCATCGAAGTCCTCGCTGGGCTCGCTGAGCATTACCTGGCCCAACAGGGCGGAGCGCTGCTGCGCCCCGAACCCCTGGGCGATGCTCTGACCTGGGCTACTACCCGCAGTCATGGCACCAGCAGCCTGCTCCTGCCCACCGACGCAGCGAGGCACTATCTGGCCTTCGACTACCTCATCGACCGCCCTGGCATCGACGGCGTTCCCCAGAACCATCTGGGACATCCTGATCGACCGGGCCACGCCCCAGCAGGCGTTCGCCATCGGTGAGGCCGCCCACCAACGCTACCAATGGCGTGCGGCGGCCACCGCCTTTCGCAAGGCCGCCCATTACCAGATTCCCGACGCTGATATGGCGGCGGCACTCTCGCTTGGTTACGCGGGCGACCGAGCGGAAGCAAAGCGGATGCTCACTGACATCCTCGCTGAGCGGGAACGGAACCTCGGCCCGAACGACCCAACCACTTTGCAGGTCCGCCGTCACTTCGCCATGTTCTTGGTAGAATTTAATCCTGTCCGAGCTATCAACATGCAAACCTCACTCATCGCCGACCTGACAAGCGCACTGGGGCCCGATCATCCCGATACCCTGAAGGCGCCCAGTATGCGTACAACACCAGCCAGACAGTCGACGCCGAACACGCCATACAGATGCTCACCAAAATTCTGCCTGAAACACAACGCACACTGGGGTCTGACCATTCCCATACCCTCTGGGCCCGACACTATCTCGCCGCTTGTCTCGCTTACGCGGGTCACTTTCAGCGCTCCGTTGAACTGGTAACCGACCTTATTACCGCGTACGAGCGGATCCTTGGCGCTGACCACCCCAGAACCCTCCAAGCCCGTAGTATCCTCGCGTGGACCATCGGGCAGTCCGGAGACCCAGCCCGCGCCGCCGAGATGTTCCGCTTGCTCTTACGTGATCGGGATCGCGTTCTTGGCGCGAACCACCGCCACACACTCGGGACCCGTTATGACCTTGCCTATTCCTTGGCAGAAGTAGGAGATAACGGAAGTGCTGATGAATTGTTCACTGGCCTGATCACCGACTTGCAGCGGGTTATTGGAGTTGACTGCTCCATCGCGGCTGTTGCCGATGAACTCGTTTCTTTTGGCGTATGGCGACTATCTTCGCATAGCGTGGCCACGCAAAGAGAACTATCGGCACTGCTGCGGATCTGCCGGCACGCGCTGGGAACAGAGCACCCGTTGACCAAAGAAATCCAACGGATCATCACTGACTCGCCACCATCGGTATGAACCGTCCCGGGTTCGGTAGAGATTCGTTGTTGGAGTCAGGAGACTAGGCTGATCAGGTCACCCAGCTCGTACAGGATCTCGTACCCGACCGGTGGCCTGCTTCCGCAGGATCTGTGTAACCAGCGGTCATTGTACAAATCCGCCCGCCGCAATGGCGGTTCAGGGCGCCAGCAGTGAACTGGCGTTTCACCAGATCGGCGACCCGCTGCACCATTTGTTGTGCGGCTGGGTAATTGCTGACCAGGAGTACCCTCTGGATCTGCAGTGCGTCATGATCGCTGTTTCAGCCGGGCCGCGACGGCGTCCCAGACGTAGGAGGCGAGCAGGCTCTTGGGGCCCTCGGGCAGTTCAGTCTCCACGCCATCGTCACTGAGCAGCCAGCCGGTGTTGTGGTTCACGTCGAACGCACCGCCCTCCCCCACCGCGTTGACCACCAACAGGTCGCAACCCTTGCGGGCGAGCTTGGCCCGGCCGTGGGTGAGCACATCACCCTCGGAGTCGCCGGTCTCGGCGGCGAAGCCGACCACCACCTCGCCCGGCGGGCGGCGGTGGATGAGTTCGACCAGGATGTCCGGGTTGAGGACCAGCGACACCGGATCCGGGTCCACCCCGGACTTCTTGATCTTGTTGGGATGTGGGGTGACCGGCCGGAAGTCGACCACCGCAGCGGCCATTACGACCGCGTCGGCCTGCACCGCCGCCGTGAGTAGCGCCTGGCGCATCTGATCCGCGGTGCTCGCCCTGAGCACCTCGACCCCGGCGGGATCGATCAGCTCAGCGGTATGCGCTGCCACCAACGTCACCCGGGCTCCGCGCTGCGCCGCAACCCGGGCCAGCGCGTAGCCCTGCCGGCCGGAGGAGCGGTTGCCCAGATAGCGCACCGGGTCCAACGGCTCGCGAGTGCCCCCCGCGGAGATCAGCACATGCCGGCCGGTGAGGTCGGGCGGCAGGGCGTCCGCGCGGCACAACAGCAGAGTGGCCAGATCGACGATCTCGGCCGGCTCCGGCAGCCGACCGGCACCCCAGCCGGCACCGGTGAGCCGCCCGGAGGCGGGGCGGGCGACCAGGGTTCCGCGGGAGCGCAGCACCGCGACGTTCTGCACCGTGGCGGGGTGCTCCCACATCTCGGTATGCATCGCGGGGACCAGCAGAACCGGGCACCGGGCGGTGAGCAGGGTGGCGCAGAGCAGATCATCCGCTCGGCCGTGGGCAGCGCGAGCCAGCAGATCTGCGGTGGCCGGGGCGATGAGAATCAGGTCAACGGTCTGCCCCAGCCGCACGTGAGGCACCTCAGGGACGTCGGCGAACAGGTCGTGGTGCACTGGCAACCCCGACAGCGCCTCCCACGTCGGGGCGCCGACGAACCGGAGGGCAGCCTCGGTAGGAATGACCCGGACCTGGTGGCCATTCTCGGTGAGACGGCGGAGCACCTCGCACACCTTGTAGGCGGCGACACCGCCACCGACGCCGAGCACGATCCGCCGGGGTGGGTCCGGCGCCTGGGCCCAACCATCTGGGCCCAGGCCAGGCTCACTGGCCCTCGGTGTGCTCAAGGAGTCCGGCGTGGATCTCGCGCAACGCGATCGACAGCGGCTTCTCCCGCGGCCCTGGCTCGACCAGCGGCCCGACGTACTCCAGTAACCCCTCCCCGAGCTGCGCGTAGTAGTCGTTGATCTGACGAGCCCGTTTAGCTGCGAAGATGACCAGGGCGTATTTCGAGCTGACTCTGTTCAGCAAGTCGTCGATCGGGGGGTTGGTGATGCCTTCAGGGGCAGCAACCGAGGGCGTGCCCAGCGTGTCCAGTTCGGTGGGGATGCTCACTCACTGTCTCCCGATAAATCAGTGGTCGTGGGGTGGGGTCGTGGGGCCTCGGGCCGGGGGTGTCCGCCGGCCCGTACCGACCATCAAGGATATCAACTCTTGCGCGGCCCGCTGCACGTCATCGTTGACGACTGCCGCATCGAACTCCCCGACGGTGTCCAGCTCCTCGCGCGCCAGCTGTAACCGGCGCTGCCGCAGCGCGGGCTCCTCCGTGCCACGGGCGGCCAGCCGTCCGTACAGCACCTCCCAGGAGGGTGGCAGGAGCATCACCAGCAGCGCATCGGGCATCGCGGCGCGGACTTGCCGGGCACCTTGCACATCGATCTCCAACAGTGCGGGGCGGCCCCCGCGCAGCGCCGCGAATACCGGTGCGGCGGGAGTGCCGTAGAAGTTGCCGGCATACTCGGCGTACTCCAGGAACTCGCCGCGCTCGATCATGCCCGTGAACGTGGCGCGGTCTACGTAGTGGTAATGCACGTCGGGTCGTTCCGCGTGACGAGGTGGCCGGGTGGTCATCGAGACGCTGAGGAACACCTCCGGCCAGCGCCGCACCACCTCGGTGGCCACGCTGGACTTGCCGACACCGGAAGGACCGGAGAGGACGGTAAGCCGGGGTCTGACGGCCTCGGCGGCCTCGCTAGACCCCAGCTCGCACACCGTCACAGCGTGGTCACTCTGAGTGAGAGACGGTCACTCAGAGCCGAACTCGCTGAGCAACGCCTTGCGTTGACGCTCGCCGAGCCCGCGCAACCGCCGGCTCGTGGCGATCTCCAACCGCTCCATGATCTGCTGCGCGCGGACCTTGCCCACGCCGGGCAACGCCTCCAGCAACGCCGAGACCTTCATCTTGCCCAGGACGTCGTCGCTGTCGGACTTGGCGAGGACCTCCTTGAGATTGGTCCCACCGCGCTTGAGGCGCTCCTTGAGCTCAGCCCTGGCACGTCGGGCGGCGGCCGCCTTCTCCAACGCAGCGGCCCGCTGCTCCTCGGTCAGCTCGGGAAGGGCCACGGTCTCCTCCGTCGATTGCTAGTGCTAAGGGATATTCTGGATCAGTGCGGCGACCGTATCCCTCGGGGCAGCGGCCGCTTAACCCGGGGTGCTCCCCCCGACCTGCCCCGACGGCGGTTGGAGCAGCACCGCTGCCTCCTCGGCGGTTCGCCGGGCGGCGTGTCGCAGCGACGCTGGGTGCGGCCCATGCCGCAGCAGCTCTCGGGACGTGACCACCACCACGTGGGGGGACGCCGCACCGAAGACCCTCGGTAAGTCAACCAGCCCGGCGCCCTGCGCCCCTACCCCGGGGGCCAGGATCGGGCCGTTGAGGGCCTCCAGCCGCAGGGCGGGCGCCGGTGTCCCCGCGAGTGTGCCCGCTGGTGTCCCCGCCCCCACCACCACGCCGAGGTCGCCGAGGGGATGCCGGCCGGCGTTGCGGGCGGCGACGGCGTCGACCACGGACTGCGCGACCGTGTTTCCGGTAGCGGTAAGCGCGGTCTGGACGCCGACACCCTCGGGGTTGGAGCTCAGCGCCACCACGAACACTCCCCTCCCGCTCCGGTCGGCCAGCTCGAACGCCGGATCGAGCGCCCCGACCCCGAAGTAGGGTGACACGGTGATCGCGTCGACCGCCAGCGGCGCCCCATCGCTCAGGTAAGCCGCGGCGTAGCCAGCCATGGTGGACCCGATATCACCCCGCTTGACGTCGAGCACCACCAGCGTGCCGGCATCCCGGGCCGCCAGGAGCACTCGCTCCAACACTGCCACACCCCGCGCCCCGTAGCGCTCAAAAAACGCGGACTGCGGCTTGAGCAGCGCCACCTCCGGCGCCAACGCCTCCAGGGCGCTCAGCGCGAACCTCTCCAGCCCCGCCACATCATCGGCCATCCCCCACTGGCGCAGCAGGGCTGGATGGGGATCGATCCCCGCGCACAGCGGCCCCCGAGCGTTCATGGCCGCCCGCAGCCGCACGCCGAACCGCGCGGTGCTCAGCCCGCTGAACACTGGGTGCGGAGCGCGGCGTGGAGGGTTTGCAGCGCGCGGACGGTAATCTCGCCGCGGAGGAGGGCCTCGATGCCTTGCACGGCCGCGGCGGCGCCCTGCACGGTGGTGATGCAGGGGATGTCCTGGGCTACCGCGGCAGTGCGGATCTCGTAGCCGTCCACCCGGGGCCCGGGGTTGCCGTAGGGCGTGTTGATGATCATATCGATGTGCCCGGAGTTGATCAGTTCGACGATGTTGTCTTGGCCCGGTTCTCGGCCCTCGGAGTACTTGCGCACCACGGTGCAGGGAATGCCGTTGCGGCGCAGCGTATTGGCGGTTCCCTGGGTGGCGAGTATCTCGAAGCCAAGATCGGCCAGCCGTTTGACCGGGAACACCAAGGCACGCTTGTCCCGGTTGGCCACCGACACGAACACCCGACCCGACGTCGGCAGCGAACCGTAAGCTGCGGCCTGGGACTTGGCAAAGGCCTGGCCGAAGGCGGCGTCGATGCCCATCACTTCGCCGGTGGACTTCATCTCCGGCCCCAGCAGCGAGTCCACTCCCCCACCCTCTGGGGTGCGGAACCGGTGGAAGGGCAACACGGCTTCCTTGACGGCCACCGGCGCGTCGGCCGGCGCGTCGCCGCCGTCGCCTTGGCCCAGCAGCAGGCCCTCCGCGCGCAGTTGGGCGATGCTGGCGCCGAGCATGATCCGCGCGGCGGCCTTGGCCAGGGGCACCGCAGTCACCTTGGAGACGAACGGGGCCGTGCGGCTGGCCCGCGGGTTGGCCTCCAGCACGTAGAGCACGTCGTCCTTGAGCGCGTACTGCACGTTGAGCAGGCCGCGTACGCCGATCCCGCGGGCGATCGCCTCGGTCGAGGTGCGCACCGCGGCCAGCTCCGACTCCCCCAGCGTGATCGGCGGCAGCGCGCAGGCGGAGTCCCCGGAGTGCACTCCGGCTTCCTCGATGTGCTCCATGATCCCACCGAGGTAGACTTCGTTGCCATCGCAGAGCGCGTCGACGTCGATCTCGATGGCGTCGTCGAGGAAGCGGTCCACCAGGACCGGGTGTTCCGGCGCAATCTCGGTGGCCCGGGCGATGTAGCCAGCGAGGCTCTGCTCATCGTAGACGATCTCCATGCCTCGCCCGCCGAGGACGTAGGAGGGGCGCACCAGCACTGGGTAGCCGATCTCCTCGGCGATCTTGCGAGCCTCCGCGAACGAGGTAGCGGTGCCGTAGGCCGGGGCGGGCAACCCGGCTCGCTCCAGCACCGCGCCGAAGGAGCCACGGTCCTCCGCGAGGTGAATCGCCGATGCGGACGTGCCGACCACGGGGACGCCCGCATCGGCCAGCCGCTGCGCCAGCCCCAGCGGGGTCTGCCCGCCCAGCTGCACGATCACCCCCGCCACGGTGCCCGAAACCCGCTCGGCGTGCACCACCTCCATGACGTCTTCGAAGGTCAGCGGCTCGAAGTAGAGCCGATCGGCGGTGTCGTAGTCGGTGGACACCGTCTCCGGGTTACAGTTGATCATCACGGTCTCGTAGCCGGCGGCGCGCAGCGCCATGACAGCGTGCACGCACGAGTAGTCGAACTCGATGCCTTGGCCGATCCGGTTCGGCCCGGAGCCCAAGATGATCACCTTTGGTCGCTGGCGCTGCTCGCTGACCTCGGTCTCGGTCTGCGGGTCGCTCTCGTAGGCGGAGTAGTGGTAGGGGGTGCGGGCGGCGAACTCGGCGGCGCAGGTATCCACGGTCTTGTAGACCGGCCGCACGCCCAGCCGGTGGCGCAGCGCGGTGACCTCGGCTTCGGCCAGCTCGCCGCGCACCGCCGCGAGCTGGCGGTCTGAGACGCCGGCTCGCTTGGCCCGGCGCAGCAGCGGCTCGTCCAGCTCCGGCGCGGCAACAAGCTCGTGGTACAGCTGCACCAGCCCGGCGACCTGGTCGATGAACCACACATCGATCCCCGAGGCCTCGGCGACCTGCGCCACGGTCGCCCCCAGGCGCAGCGCCCGCTCGGCGGTGTAGAGCCGGCCGTCATGCGGGACCGCCAGCGCCGACAGCTCGGAGGCCATGGTGGCCTCCGGCGGGTCAGGCCTGGTCCAGAAGCCGGCGGCGGCGGTCTCCATCGAGCGCAGCGCCTTGCCTAGCGCCTCGGGAAACGAGCGCCCCAGCGCCATCGCCTCACCGACCGATTTCATGGTGGTGGTGAGCGTGGGGTCCGCGCCGGGGAACTTCTCGAAGGCAAACCGAGGCACCTTGACCACCACGTAGTCCAGGGTGGGCTCGAAGCTGGCCGGAGTCTCACCGGTGACGTCGTTGGTGATCTCATCGAGGGTGTAGCCGATCGCGAGCTTGGCGGCGATCTTGGCGATGGGGAACCCGGTGGCCTTGGACGCCAGCGCGCTGGACCGGGACACCCGAGGGTTCATCTCGATCACGACCAGCCGGCCGTCGGTGGGATGCACCGCGAACTGGATGTTGCAGCCGCCGGTGTCCACCCCGACTTCGCGCAGCACCGCGATCCCGACGTCGCGCATGCGCTGGTACTCGCGGTCGGTCAGGGTCATCGCCGGGGCGACGGTCACCGAGTCCCCGGTGTGCACGCCCATCGGGTCGATGTTTTCGATCGAGCACACCACCACCACGTTGTCCCGGTGGTCGCGCATCAGCTCCAGCTCGTACTCCTTCCAGCCCAGCACGCTCTCTTCGATGAGCACCTGGTGCACCGGGCTGCTCGCCAATCCCCGGCCAGCCAGGGCAGCAAGCTCCTCGGGGGTGCGCGCCAGGCCGGAGCCAAGCCCGCCCATGGTGTAGGACGGCCGGATCACCACCGGCAGACCGAGCTCGCCGATGGCCTCGCGGACCTGGTCCAACGAGGCGCAGACGGCGCTGCGCGGCACCTCGGCACCCACCGCGCGCACCACGTCTTTGAACTTCAGCCGGTCCTCGCCACGCTGGATGGCCTCGATGTCGGCGCCGATCAACTCGACGCCGTAGTGCGCCAGCACCCCGCGCTCGTGCAGCGCAACGGCGGTGTTCAGCGCGGTCTGCCCGCCCAAGGTGGCCAGCAACGCGTCCGGGCGCTCGGCGGCGATCACCTTCTCCACGAACTCCGGGGTGATCGGCTCGATGTAGGTGGCATCGGCGAACTCCGGATCAGTCATGATCGTCGCTGGGTTGGAGTTCACCAGGCTGACCCGCAGCCCCTCCTCCCGCAACACCCGGCACGCCTGAGTCCCCGAGTAATCAAACTCACACGCCTGCCCGATCACGATCGGCCCCGACCCGATCACCAGCACGTGGTGGATATCCTCGCGCCTGCCCACTAGCTCACCCCCCGAGCGCTATTCGGAGCCGAATGGCGGTTCTGAGCCATCAGCTCACAGAAGCGGTCGAACAGGTATGCGGCGTCGTGCGGGCCGGCGGCGGCTTCGGGGTGGTACTGGACGCTGAAGGCGGGGACGTCCAGGCAGCTCAGGCCCTCAACGGTGCCGTCGTTGGGGCAGGAGTGGCTCACCATGGCGGCGCCGAAGTCAGAGTCGAAGCGCTCCCCGGGCTCCGCTGACACCGCGAAGCCGTGGTTCTGCGAGGTGATCGCCACCCGTCCGGTGGCGTGCTCCACAACCGGGACGTTGAGCCCGCGGTGCCCGTAGCGCATCTTGTAGGTGCCTCGTCCCAGTGCCCGACCGAGGATCTGGTTGCCGAAGCAGATCCCGAACAGGGGCACCCGGGCCGTCAGCACGGCCCGGGTCAGTGAGACAGCGTGATCAGCGGTGGCTGGATCGCCCGGCCCGTTGGACAGGAACACCCCATCCGGGGAGCGCTCCAGCACCTGCTCCGCCGTGGCGGTGGCCGGCAGGACGTGCGTCTCGACGCCCCGAGCGGCCAGCATCCGCGGCGTGTTGTACTTGATCCCCAGGTCCAGCGCCACCACCCGAAACCGGCGCGCGGTGCTGGCGGGCACGAGGTAGGGCGCGGTGGCGGTGACCTCTCCCACCAGGTCCGCCCCGAGCATCGGGGGGCTGGCCAGCACCCGTGCCAGCAGGTGTGCCGGTTCGGCCAGCGCGTCGCCGGAGAAGATCCCGGCCCGCATGCAGCCGTGTTCGCGAAGCCGGCGAGTCAGCGCGCGGGTGTCCACCCCGGAGATCCCCACCACCTGCTGGCGGGACAGCTCCGCACCCAGCGAGCGGACCGACCGCCAGTTGGACGGCACGGTGGCCGGGTCGCGCACGACGTAGCCGGCGACCCAGATCCGGTGCGACTCGCCATCCTCGTCGTTCCACCCGGTGTTCCCGATGTGCGGAGCGGTTTGCACCACGATCTGGCGGCGGTAGGACGGGTCGGTGAGGGTCTCCTGGTAACCGGTCATCCCGGTGGCGAATACCGCCTCGCCGAGTGTCTGGCCCACCGCGCCGTAGGCCTCGCCGCGCAGGGTGGTGCCGTCCTCCAGCACCAGAACCGCCAGCTCGCGCCTCACCACTGCACCTTCCCGTCCTCGGTGGTGATCTCACCGCGGAGCACCGTGGCCACCACCCGGCCGGGCAGCTCCATTCCCTCGTAGGGAGTGTTGCTGGCCAGGCTGGCCAACGCCGCCCCGCACACCGTCCAGGTGGCGTCCGGGTCCACCAGGACCAATGTCGCCGGCTGCCCCACCGCGATCGGCCGGCCCTGGCTCCTCGCCCCACCGATGCGGGCTGGGCGCTCGCTCATCACCCGGGCCACCCCCCGCCAGTCCAGCAGGCCGGGGCGCACCATGGTGGCTATCACCACCGACAGCGCGGTCTGCAGTCCCAGCATGCCGGCCCGGGCCGCGGACCACTCGCAGTCTTTGTCCTCAGCGGCGTGCGGAGCATGGTCGGTAGCCACGCAGTCCACGATCCCCTCCGCCAGCGCGGCCCGCAGCGCCATGGTGTCAGCGACGGTGCGCAGCGGCGGGTTGACCTTGTTGACCGGGTCGTAGCCGACCAGGCGCTCGTCGGTGAGCAGCAGGTGGTGCGGGGTCACTTCGGCGGACACCCGGATCTTCCGCTCCTTGGCCCACCGCAGCAGCTCCACCGTGCCCGCGGTGGACACGTGGCAGACATGCAGCGTCGCCGCAGCGTCCCGGGCCAGCAGGCAGTCCCGTGCCACGATCGCCTCTTCCGCGGCGGCGGGCCAGCCGGCCAGCCCCAGCCGGGCGGCGATTTCCCCCTCGTGCGCCTGCGCTCCGGCGGTGAGACGGGGATCCTCAGCATGCTGAGCGATCACACCCCCCAGCCCTCGGGTGTATTCCAGGGCGCGGCGCATCAGCAGCGGGTCGTGGACGCACACCCCGTCGTCGGAGAACACCCGTACCGCGGCGGCACTGGAGGCCATGGCGCCCAGCTCAGCGAGCCGCTCGCCACGCAGCCCGGCGGTGACCGCACCGACCGGGTGCACGGCGACCAGCCCGACCTCGGCCCCGCGCCGATATACGTGCTCGACGACCACCGCGGTGTCGGCTACCGGGTCGGTGTTGGGCATCGCGAACACCGCAGTGTAGCCGCCCAGTGCCGCGGCAGCCGAGCCGGTGGCGATCGTCTCGGCGTCCTCCCGGCCTGGTTCGCGCAGGTGCGTGTGGAGATCGACCAGGCCGGGCAACACCACCAACCCGCCGCCCTCGAACACCTCGGCGCCGGTGGCCTCCAGGCCAACGCCCAGCTCGGCGATCACCCCGTCGCAGATCAGCAGATCCACCGGATCACCCGCACCATAGGGCCGGACCCCTCGGAGCAGCAGCCGTGTACGCCGCCGGATGATTCCCTCACTCATGCCTGTTCCTCCTGGGATGCGAGCAGGTGGTAGAGGACTGCCATCCGCACGTGCACCCCGTTGCGGACCTGGTCGGCGATCACGGCGCGCGGCGAGTCAGCGACCGAGTGCGCGATCTCCATGCCCCGCAGCATCGGCCCCGGGTGCAGCACCACGGCATGCGCCGGCAACAGTCGCAGACGCGCCTCGGTGAGCCCGTAGCTGATCGAATACTCCCGGACGGAGGGGAAGAACCCCCCGTGCATCCGCTCAGCCTGCACCCGCAGCACCATCACCGCGTCGCTGCCCGGCAGCGCGGCGTCGAGGTCATGGCTGACCGTGACGGGCCAGCTGCGCTCTGCCCGATTCTGGGCCTGATCCTGGGTCCCATCCGGGTCCCCGCCCCAGTTTTGCACTCCCCAGGGCAGCAAGGTCGGCGGGGCGACGAGGTGGATCCGGGCACCCAGCGTGATCAAGAGTTCGATGTTCGAGCGAGCGACCCTGCTGTGCAGCACATCGCCTACGATAGTGACGGTCCGCCCATTCAGGGTGCCCAATCGCTCACGCAGCGTAGCAGCGTCCAGCAGCGCTTGGGTGGGATGCTGGTGGGCGCCGTCGCCAGCGTTGATCACGTGCGTGGGTACCCAGCTGGCGAGGCGATGCGCCGCTCCCGCCGCAGGGTGGCGGATCACCACGCAGTCCGCGCCCATGGCGGCCAGGGTGAGCGCGGTGTCCCGCAGCGACTCTCCCTTGGCCACGGAGGAACTACCGGCCGTGAGGTTGACCACATCGGCGCTCATCCACTTGCCCGCGATCTCGAAGGAGGCCCGGGTGCGGGTGGAGCTCTCGTAAAACAAGGTGACCACGGTGCGCCCGCGCAGCGTGGGTAGCTTGCGCACCTGGCGACCCAGCAGCGCCTGCTTGAGCGCCTCGGCGGTGTCCAGCAGCGCGGTGGCGGTCTCCCGCCGCAGCTCAGTGGTGCTCAGCAAGTGCCTCACCGCTGGCTCCGACGGATCACGACGGCATCCGTGCCGTCCGTCTCGACCAGCAGCACACCAACCTCCTCATTCCGGGAAGTCGGCAGGTTCTTGCCCACGTAGTCGGCCCGAATCGGCAGCTCACGGTGACCGCGGTCGACCAGTACGGCGAGCTGCACCGCCCGGGGGCGACCGTAGGAGCGCAGCGCGTCCAGCGCGGCCGCAGCGGTGCGCCCGGAGTACAGCACGTCGTCGACCAGCACCACGAGCGCATCGTCCAGGCCCTTAGCGGGCAGCTCAGTGGCCTGCAACGGGCGGGTGGGCCGGCGCCGCAGATCGTCCCGGTAGAGGGTGACGTCCAGAATGCCCACGCTGGGCGGGGTCCCCCCGAACTGGCAGATCCGATTCGCCAGCCGGTGCGCCAGCGCCACACCACGGGTAGGGATACCGACCAGCAGCACCGGCTCGGGGGCGGTGCGTTCAATGACCTGATGGGCCATCCGGGCAAGGACGCGCGCGAGTTCAGCCGCCGAGAGCAACTCACGCTGCCGCAGCGGCCCTGCCGCGCCCGTCCCGGAGGGGGACGACACGGTGGACCTCCTTCCCCGCCTCACTGGACGGGTCTTAAAGGACGTCAGAGGCTCTTGTCAGGGGCTCCCAACCGGGGCCCGGACCCGACGGTACCAGGAGGGCCCGTTGACCCTCCCTCGCTGCCCCGTCCGGGTGATGTGCGTGACTCTGCGCGGTGTTGAGCCCCCGATGGCTTGACCTCTGAGGTTACTCAGCGCAGCATTACTCTCCGTATCATCCCGATTTTTGCGTGGCGCCCCAGTTGTTGAATGGTTGGGCGTTGAGTGGTCGGGTCTGACGAAGGAGAAGGGGCCAGATGGGCGACTATGCCAAAGCACTGGGGTCCAAGTTGCGCGGTATCCGGCAGCAGCAGGGTCTGTCGCTGCACGGTGTCGAGCAGAAGTCGGCGGGGCGCTGGAAGGCTGTGGTGGTCGGCTCCTACGAGCGCGGTGACCGGGCGGTGACGGTGCAGAAGCTCGCCGAGCTTGCCGACTTCTACGGGGTCCCGGTACCCGAACTGCTGCCGGAAGGCCGGGTACCCTCTGGCAGCGAGCCAGCCACCAAGATCGTCATCAATCTGGAGCGCTTGCAGCAGCTGCCGGTGGACAAGGTGGGCCCACTGGCCCGCTACGCCGCAGCGATCCAGAGCCAGCGCGGTGACTACAACGGAAAGGTGCTGTCCATCCGCACCGAGGACCTGCGGTCACTGGCGATCATCTACGACATGTCACCGGGTGACCTCACCGAGCAGCTGATTGGCTGGGGTGTGCTGCCCCCCGATGTCCGTCCGGCGAAGGACAAAGAAAAAGAAGAAGCGTGAGTCACGAGCCGCGCGGCAACGTGGCCAGCGCACCGAGCACGCCGTTGACGAAGCGCGGCGAGTCTGCGGTGGACAGGAGCTTGGCCAGCTCGATGGCCTCGTCGATGGCTACCGCATCGTCCACCTCGTCAGAGAACAGCAGTTCGAAGACACCCAGCCGGAGCACCGCCCGATCGACGGCGGGCATCCGCGCCAACGCCCAACCGTGGGCGTGCTCGGCGAGCAACCGGTCGATGTCCGGACCGTGCTCGACCACGCCGTGCACCAACGAGACTGTGTAGTCACTGACCGGGGGCAGTTCCGGGGCCCCGACCCGCTCGGCGAGCAGCGCCAGCGGGTCCAACCCGCGCAGGTCGGATTCGAAGAGGATGTCCACGGCGCGCTTGCGGGCCTTGCTGCGGGCGCCCACCTCAGCTGCTGACTCGGCCGAGGTAACGCCCGTCCCGGGTATCGACCTTGACCTTCTCGCCGGTGCTGACGAACAGCGGTACCTGGATCTCGGCACCGGTCTCCAAGGTGGCGGGTTTGGTACCGCCGGTCGAGCGGTCCCCCTGCAGACCCGGGTCGGTGTGCGAGACCGTCAACTCCACCGAGGTGGGCAGCTCCACGTAGAGCGGGGTGCCGTCATGGACGGCCAGGCGCACGGTCTGATTGTCCAGCAGGTATTTCGCCGCATCTCCGACGACGTCACCGGGAACGGTGGTCTGCTCGAAGGTGTCGCCGTCCATGAACACGAAGTCGGCGCCCTCGGCGTACAGGTAGGTCATGTCGCGCCGGTCGACCGTAGCGGTGTCGACCTTGGTGCCCGCGTTGAACGTCTTGTCCACCACCTTGCCGGACAGCACGTTCTTCAGGGTGGTGCGCACGAAAGCGCCGCCCTTGCCCGGTTTGACGTGCTGAAACTTCACGACAGACCACAGTTGGCCGTCGAGGTTCAGCACAAGCCCATTCTGCAAGTCGTTGGTGGTGGCCACGTCAGCCCTTCACTTCTGTCACTGAGGTCGTTATTACTGTCAGCAGGGCACGACCACAAGGTCCTTCGTGGTCAGGGTGAGGAGCTCTGGCTCGCCGTCGGAAACGACGAGGGTGTCCTCGATGCGCACGCCACCCCGGCCGGCCAGGTAGACACCCGGCTCGACGGTGACCGTCATGCCTGATGCCAGTATACCGACCCCGAACTGCGACAACGCCGGCGCCTCGTGGATCTGCAGGCCGACGCCATGCCCGAGACTGTGCACGAACTCCTCGCCATACCCGGCTTGCGTGATGACGTCCCGGGCCGCCGCGTCCACGTCGCGGAGCTGCGCTCCGGCCCGCAGCGCACCCCGCCCCGCTGCCTGCGCCGCGGCGACCAGGTCGTAGATCTCCCGCTGCCACCCGGCTACCGCTCCGAGCACCAGGGTGCGGGTCATATCGGAGTGGTAGCCCTCGACCAGGGCACCGAAATCCAGCTTCAGGAGGTCACCGGCGCGCAGCGACGCGTCGGTCGGGCGGTGATGGGGTATCGCGGAGTTCGCGCCACTCGCCACGATGGTCTCAAACGAGGGGCCGGTAGCTCCCGCCGCCACCATCCGGGCTTCCAGGTCGCGGGCCACCTCGCGCTCCGTGCGGCCCGGACGTAGCCCGTCCTCGGCGAGCAGTCCGGCCAGGGCGGTGTCCGCGGCCGCGCACGCCGCCCGCAGCGCGGCGATCTCCGCCTCGTCCTTGATCATCCGCAGCGTCTCCACCAGCCGAGAGGCGGTCACCAGCACGTCGGTGCCGGTGACCTTCACCAAGGCGGCGTGCTGGTCGACGGTCACCACATGGCTTTCGAAACCTAGCCGTTTGATTCCCACCTCGGTGGCCTGCTTGGCCAGCTGCAGCGGACCCGACCTCTCGATCAGCCGCCGCAAGTCGGGTACCTGTTGCTGCGCCTGCGTGCGATAGCGGCCATCAGTGCAGAACACGCTGGCCTCATCCCCCTCGGTGTGCACCAGCAGGACACCATTCGAACCGGTGAACCCGGTCAGGTAGCGGAGGTTGAGCAGATCGGTGACCAGCAGCGCGTCAAGTTCCCGTGCGCCCAGCAGCTCGCGGAGCGCCTCGCGGCGCCGAGGATAAGACATAAACCGACGGTAGCGCCTCGTCGGCGTCCTGGAGTACCAGCGTGGTCAGGTAGTGGCCCGGCCAGCGATCCAGCGCAGGGCAAGTGGGTAGCCCGCCACCCCCAGGCCGACGATGACTCCCGAAGCGATGGCCGAAATGTGACTGTGCTGCCGGAATGGCTCGCGCGCGTGCACATTGCTGATGTGGACCTCCACCAACGGTGCCGACAGCTGCGCGGCCGCGTCCCGGATCGCGATCGAGTAATGCGTCCACGCCCCGGGGTTGAGAACCACCGGAGTCGCGGTGTCGGCGGCCTCGTGCAGCCAGCTCATCATGACGCCCTCGTGGTCGGTCTGCCGCACGTCCACCTCCAGCCCCAGCTCGGTTCCGACCCGCTGGCACAGCGCCACCAGCTCGCCATGGGTGCTTGCGCCGTAGATGTCCGGCTCGCGGGTCCCGAGCCGCCCCAGGTTCGGCCCGTTGAGCACGAGCACCTTCACTGCGAGCCCTCCCCTTCCCCTTCCCCGGCCCCGGTCACCGCGGCGTAGGCTGCGGCGAGCAGCTCGGGGTCCGGGTCCTCCAGCCGGCCGGGCTTGGCCAGACCGTCGAGCACCACGAAGCGCAACCTCCCCGAGCGAGTCTTCTTGTCGTTGCGCATGCCCTCCAGCAACTCAGGCAGCGCGTCAGCGTCGTATCCGGTGGGCAGGCCGACCGCGCTGAGCACCGCTCGGTGCCGCTGCGCGGTGGCGTCGTCCAGACGCCCGGCGAGCCGGGCCAACTCGGCCGCGAAGACCATACCGACACTCACCGCGGCGCCGTGCCGCCACCGGTAGCCCTCCCGACGCTCTAGGGCGTGGCCCAGCGTGTGCCCGTAGTTGAGCACCTCGCGCAGATGGGATTCCCGCAGGTCCGCGGCCACCACGTCAGCCTTGACCTTGATCGCGCGGCCGATCAGCTCCTCCAGCACGGGCCCCGAGGGGTCCAGCGCGGCCTGCGGGTCGGCCTCGATCCGCTCCAGGATCACCGGATCGGCGATGAACCCCGCCTTGACCACCTCGGCCATCCCGGAGACCAGCTCAGCGCGGGGCAAGGTCAGGAGGGTGGCGAGATCCACCAGCACCGCGGCAGGCTCATGGAAGGCGCCGACCAGGTTCTTGCCCGCGTCGGTGTTGATCCCGGTCTTCCCACCCACCGCGGCGTCCACCATCGCCAGCAACGTGGTGGGCACCTGCACTACCCGGACCCCCCGCAGCCAGGTGGCGGCGACGAACCCAGCCAGATCGGTGAGCGCCCCACCACCGAAGCCGACCACGGTGCCGGTGCGGTCCAGGCCTACCTGCCCGAGCACGTCCCAGCAGAATCCCGCCACCGCCAGCGTCTTGCCGTCCTCGGCGTCGGGCACCTCGATGCGGTAAGCCTCCGAACCGAGGTACTCCAGCACGGTGCGTAGCGACTCCGCGGGCTCGACCAAGGTTGGCTGGTGCACGATCGCCACTGCGCCGCTGCCCACCGCATCCAGCAGCTCAGCCCGCAGGTAACGCCCCACAATGACGTCGTAGGGCCGCGCCGTCGCCACCCGGATCCGCCTCGGCTCGGTGTCACTAGCCTGGCCTGATCGCTCACCGGTGTCACTCATCGCCGCTCCTGTCACGCCCGCTCCCGGGCAGGGTGAGCAGCACCTCCGCTGCTACGTCCTTAGCGCAGCGACCAGTTGTCGATACCACGGCGCTGGACACCGCTTCATAGATCGGGCGTCGCTGTGCGAGTAATTGCCGAAGGTGCGCCCGGGGGTTAGGGAGTATCCACGGGTGCAGGGTGAGCAGCCCCTCCCGGCGGAGTAGCTCATTGAGCTCTACGTCGAGGAATACAACGTGGAAAGGCTTCAGCTGCTCTTGAATGACGGGGTTCAGCGGCGTGCCACCACCTAGGGCGAGCACCCCCTGATGTTCTGCGAGAACGGCACCGATAAGGCCACGCTCTACTTCGCTGAATCTCTCCCGGCCCAGCGTGACGACCAGCTCGCCGGCAGGCAGACCACACTCATTCTCTAGGTCGTCATCGAAGTCGCGGAAAGAAACCCCCAGCTTGGCGGCTACCAGACGTCCTACGGTGCTCTTTCCCGATCCCGGTGGACCGATGAGAATCAGGACAGGTCCGCTCATCGGGTGTCCGATCCGGTCATCCGTCATAAGCTCCTCCAGCGATCCCGGCACGTCACCATGGAACCATTACCCCGGGGCGACCACGAAGGGGCTGGCCCAATAGCCGCAGGAATTACGCACCTCGCAGCATAAGCCGCACCGCGGTCGCGCAGCGCGTCGTACGAGGCTGGCCAGCGATTCAGGCGCCACGGCGACCCGGCCAGGGTGGCACTGTCGGCGGTGGGCTCATCGGCAGGACCACCGTCACCGAGGGCATTAACGACGATCATGTATTTTAGCAGCGGAGTGGGTTGTGGAGTGGTCTGCGGTCGGGGTCGATGATCGTTGGGGGGATGAACTCGACGTAGCCAGGGTGGATGAGGATCTCCCAGCCAGTGCAATGCACGTGCCGATGATGTGTTTCGCACAAAAGAACACAGTTATCCACGCTGGTGTCACCACCGTCGACCCAATGTCGGCAGTGATGGGCCTGGCATAGTCCCGGTGGGCGGTCACACCCAGGGAAAGCACATCCCCGGTCCCGGGCGACAAGCGCACGGCGCAGGGACAGCGGGACGGTCCGCATCGCCCGCCCGACGTCCAGAGGTTCAGAACCCCCACCCAGGACCGCGGGGATGACTTTCGCATCACAGGCCCACCGCCGGGCCGCCGAGGCGCTCAGGTGAGTCCCGTAATCGAGGGTCGCGGCCCCCAGACCGGTACGCAGAGCCTCCCAGCCGAGAGTGACGGTTAGGTGCGGGGGTTCCCCGCCAGTAGTGGGACAGTCCTGGGCAGCGCGGGCCAGCCCACAGACCTCCACCAGCGCATCAGCGTTGCGCTGGGCCGTGGTGCGCGCATCGGGAATGCCCTCGGCGGCCGGACGGGGCGCGGCGAACTGCTCGATCAAGGAACGGAACGCCCCGCTGTGCTCAGCCTCCAGGAACCCCTCAAGCCCCAGCCGTCCGTCGCGGCGCTCCCGCAACCGCAGCTCCCCCGCCGCGGCAGCGGGTTCGGGCTCCTCCCGGGGCTGGGGACCGTCCTGGTCCAGGTGCGCCAGGATGTGCCGCCCGATCTTCTGCAGCGACGTCGGGGTGAACGACCGGGCATAACGAGCCAGATCAGCTTCCGCGGCCTCGCGCTGCTCAACTCCGACCGAGGCGGGGATCGCGCTCATCGTCTCGGCGATGACCCGAACCTGCCCCACCCCGATCTCCCCCGCCCCCAGCGCCGCAGCGGTGTTCGGCAGTGCCGGGGGGAGCACCTCGCCGCTCAGGGTGCGCCGCGCGGTGAGCTGGGTGGCGCGCGCGACCCGGGTGCCGGCCTCCGTGGCCGAGAGCTGCAGCATCCCCGCCAGCAGCCGCTTGGTGGTGCCGAACCCGGTACTGGCCGCAATATTACGGAACTCCACCTCCGCGACTGCCTCCAACATCACCGCATGCAGCATCCGGGAGACCGCTTCGATGTCCCGGATCTGATCA